>Ga0272443_10004908_pt1 | contig 14201 bp, 17 predicted proteins | sample SSMAcet12_FD_193581 | JGI IMG/M metagenome (GOLD analysis project Ga0272443, IMG submission 193581) | Marine sediment archaeal communities from Little Sippewissett salt marsh, Falmouth, MA, United States - SSM-Acet-12 | ecosystem: Environmental > Aquatic > Marine > Wetlands > Sediment ...
TGCTCGATGAAGATTAGGCTCGAACAACCCTCGACTACATTCGCCAGATCGAAGACTTGCAGTATGAGGACGACGTTTCGCAATGAAGTTCATCGACGAGTATCGTGATCCTGATCTTGCCCGCAAATATGTTCGAGAGATCGAACGGGTTGCGAAAGGATCATGGAACATCATGGAAGTTTGCGGTGGACAGACCCATGCCATAGTTCGCTATGGAATCGACAGCGCACTGCCGCGTGGCGTGACTCTTCTTCACGGCCCCGGATGCCCCGTATGCGTTACGCCTGTCGAGACCATCGACAAGGCTTTGGAACTGGCTTCCCATGATAACGTGACGTTCTGTTCTTTCGGAGATATGCTGAGAGTTCCCGGAAGCACGAAAGACCTGCTCTCGGTCAGGGCTGAAGGCGGCGATGTCAGGATAGTTTATTCGCCGCTCGACTCACTGAAGATCGCACGGGAAAATCCTGATCGCGAAGTCGTGTTTTTCGGTATCGGTTTCGAGACAACCGCACCGACAACTGCAATGACTGTACTTCAGGCAAAGCGGTTCGGATTGAGTAACTTCTCGGTGTTGACAGCGCTCGTTCTGATTCCACCGGCGATCGAGTCGATTCTTGATTCGCCGCTCACGAGAGTAAACGCCTTTCTGGCTCCCGGACATGTATGTACTGTCACCGGCTTCAGGGAATACGAACGGCTGTCCGAGAAATACGGTGTACCGATAGTGGTGACCGGTTTCGAGGCGGTTGATCTCCTGCAGGGAATACTGATGTCACTTCGACAGCTTGAGAATAGCGAAGCAAGAACAGAGAATCAGTACGGGCGGGCTGTTCAGATAGATGGCAACACTGCGGCCCGGAAACTGATGGATGATGTTTTCGAAGTCATAGACCGCAAGTGGCGCGGGTTCGGAACAATTCCTTCGAGCGGTTATGGGCTGTCCGGTGACTACTCTGAGTTCGATGCAGAGAAGCGATTCGGGTTGACCGACAGAGTCGCTGAAGAGTCAACGGAGTGTATAAGCGCACAGATTCTGCAGGGCATTAAGAAGCCATCGGACTGCCCGGCGTTCGGGGTAACATGTACACCCGAAAAGCCGCTCGGTGCAACTATGGTATCTAACGAAGGCGCCTGCAATGCATATTATCGCTACCGATCTCGCGCGAAGTCAAAGAGTACTCTCGGAAAAGGCGGTGAGAAGTGAAACGGGATAGCGGCTGGCCGGAGTGTCCGATTCCGAAGTCGGATTGTGAGAATATCCTGCTTGCTCATGGCAGCGGTGGCCGTATGATGCACCAGTTGATCGACAGGATATTCGTAGAAGCATTCGGGACCGCCGAACTGAGAGAAGCGCATGATGGGGCAGTGCTGCAACCGGGTTCGAAGCGAATCGCGTTCACTACCGATTCATATGTCGTCGATCCAATCTTCTTTCCCGGAGGCGATATCGGGACTCTTGCCGTCAACGGTACGGTCAACGATCTCGCCATGTGCGGCGCGAGGCCCATGTACCTCAGTACCGGGTTTATCATCGAAGAAGGTCTTGCAGTCGAAGATTTGTGGCGTGTCGCAAAGTCGATGCGAGATTCCGCCGACAGTGCGGGCATCAGAATCGTAACGGGCGACACCAAGGTCGTCGAACGCGGGAAGTGTGACAAACTTTTCATAAACTCCGCGGGGGTCGGAGTAGTCGAACACGATCTCGACATTGGCCCGTCAAGTATCAGAACCGGCGACAAGATCATAATCAACGGAGACATCGGGAGGCATGGAATTGCGGTTATGTCGGAACGTGAAGGGCTTTCGTTCCAGAGTGATATCGAAAGCGATTGCGCCCCGCTCGCCAAAGCCGTGCTGAGAATGCTCGATGCCGGCATTGAAGTGCATTGCCTGCGTGACCTCACTCGCGGTGGACTGGCAACCTCTCTGGTGGAAATTTCTCAGACTTCGGGATACAATCTCCGACTCAACGAGAGTTCCATACCTGTTAGAGATGATGTTCGGGGGGCATGCGAATTCCTTGGGCTTGACCCGATGTATGTGGCTAATGAAGGGCGTTTCGTTACATTCGTCCCAGGAGATAACTCGGATGAGGCAATGGAGATTATCAACTCCGAATCGCCGGACACCAGCTCCTCGGTCATCGGTTCGGTAGGCGAGAAATCAGGCGCACTTGTGCTGATCCAGAGCATCATCGGGGCTGAAAGAATAGTGGAAATGCTTAGTGGCGAACAGCTTCCACGAATCTGTTAAAACCAGTCAGCAAAAAAAGACTATCCAGATTGTTGGAATTTCCCGCGCTTTGCATTATATTTTCTACTCATGAAACGGTAGCCCGTCGAGACCGACGTTCTTCGCCGAGGGTGCCGTAAATGTAATCTCGACAACTGTTATCTGTCAGATAGTACTAAGGAGGAAATAATGAAGCTCGACAGCGTTGATGCGATTCTGGATTACGCAATCGACAAGGAACAGGATGCGCACGACTTCTACATGGGTCTTGCCGAAAAGATGAAAAAGCAGAACATGGCGGAAATTTTCAAGGGTTTCGCACAGGAAGAACTCGGCCACAAGCGCAAACTGGAAGGCATCAGATCAGGCAAGCTCATGGCTTCATCCGAGAAGAAGATCATGGATCTCAAGATCGGTGATCACCTTTCAGATGTGGAGCTGACAACGGATATCGACTATCAGGAAGCGCTGATTCTCGCCATGAAGGCCGAGAAAGCCGCGTACAAGCTCTACAACGATCTCGCTGATGCGACCGACGATGCGGATCTGAAAGCAACCCTTCTGTCGCTTGCGCAGGAAGAGGCTAAGCACAAGCTTCGGTTTGAAGTGGAATACGACGACTACGCGCTTAGAGAAAACTGATCTCGCGCTTGAGAAAACTCTGCTTCTGCAGAAAGTGTTGACAATGACGGACGGCTGTTGAGGTCGTCCGTTATTCGTTCAAGTGATTCAGGTGTAATATGCGGCTTTCGCTATATGTTCATATCCCCTTCTGTAAATCAAAATGCTGCTACTGTGACTTCTATTCCGTCACTGACAATTCGGCAATGGATCGACTCCTGGACTGTCTTACGAATGAATCCCTGCATTACAGTACAGATCCTCGATTCAGGGATGCCGAAGTTGATACGGTGTTTTTCGGGGGAGGTACCCCGTCACTTCTGAGCGCGATCCAGTTCCAAAGGCTGATAGGTTACTTGTTCGAAAGATTCAATATTGATAATAACGCGGAAGTAACCGTCGAAGTTAATCCTGATGATGTCACGAACGACCTGATCGGGGCTTTCAGGGATTCACGCGTCAATCGAATCTCTCTCGGGGCGCAATCATTCGATGACACCGAATTGGCAATTCTGAATCGACGACACAATAGCGAAACAACACGTAATGCGGTCAACATAATCAAGAATGAAGGATTGAGCAACTATTCGCTCGACCTGATCTATGGCGTCCCCGGCCACACTATGGATTCGTGGAGTCGAACTCTGGAGTCAGCACTGGAACTGAACCCCAAGCATTTCTCCGCGTACTGCCTTACTGTTGAGAAAGGTACACCGCTGCACAGATCAATTCAACTCGGTGAGATTGTTCTGCCGCCTGATGAAGTTATGCGGGAGATGTACATCGAGGCGGTCGAACGGCTCAGTCACGCCGGGTACGCGCAGTACGAACTCTCCAACTTCGCAATTGCAGGTTTCGAATCAAGGCACAACCTCGCATACTGGACCGGTAAACCATACCTCGGTCTGGGCCCTTCAAGCTCATCGTATTTTCATCTCGAACGATGGAAGAATGTCGCGGATATTAACGGTTACATTGAATCGGTCAACAAGACTGGCTCAGGGGTAAGTGAAATGGAAGTGCTTGACGATGATATGCAACGGAGCGAGTATGTAATGCTGTCGCTGAGAATGCCCCGAGGTCTTAATCTGTCTGACTACATGCAGAGATTCGGCAGAGATTTGCTCGCCGAACGGTCTCGCGAGATAGAAAGCTACTCAGCGGAGGGATTGTTGATTCGTGACGACGATTGTATTCGCCTGACACCTTCCGGGATGTTTGTCTCCGATGATATTATCTCAGTTCTCGTTTGATTCCTGATCTGCTGGCCAGCCCCCGAAACTCCATGTACTCTGTTCCACGTTGTTAGTTTTCGGGTTCTTGACATCGAAATAGCTCTGCTTCATGGACTCCGTCGGATTTGTCTGCTGGCCATTCTCTTCATGATTATCTGACACGGTTTCCCCCGTGGATATCTGATTAAGATTACATTCAGGGGGAGGAATAGTCCTCCCCCTGATGAAACTCACTAATAATTGTCGTTCGGGGTGTATTCTTCTTTGTCGAAAGTGCCCTGGAGCACGATGCGATACTCACCGGTATTCGGGTTGATCGATTCGACTTTGCAGCGGCAGTTAGTCGAATTGAAAAGGATGTCAGTGAATCTTGACTGCATCCAGTACGGTGATGATGGGGACTTCTCTATGATGTTGATATCGTTGATTGACCACTTCTTCATCTTCTTTCCTCCTTCGATTTCATGTTGCTTTCGTGACGGTTCTACCAGACGTTGTACCAGAAATTCGGGTCCATATCGAGCGTGCCGGAAAGGACGATACGATACTCGCCAGTTTCGGTATTACAGTTCTCGACCTTCGCACGGCAGGATACCGAACTGTACAGAAGGTTCGAGAAGTTCCAGTTCAGCGCCTGCGGTGAGGCAGGCGTGCGCTCGAAGTACCTGAAGTCACTGAAATTGAATCTGTGCATTGACAGACCTCCTCTTAAGGTTTGGTTTAATCAGTCGGAACCGATACCGACCGTTAATTTTCTGTGTTCTCCTGCTTTTCTTCTCTCGGATTTGCAGTTGAGTACGATTCGGTACTTGCTGGAAAAGGGTTCACTGTCATTGACGAGTTCGGCAGCCTCTTTTCTGCTGATCTCGTCGCTGACAAAAAGGTTTTTGATTCTGTTTCCTGACTCGTTGATGTGTAATGTTCGCACGATTTTACACCCCTTCATTTTAGGTTGTTAACTTGTTGCGTGAAAGAATCCGAACTTGTGAAGTCGTGACATTGCCATCTCTGCATTGCCAACGCTCCAGTTCAGCTCGGTTGAAAGAGCCCTCGCGTTTGTATGGGCTTCAGGGTTTTCCGTGAAATACTTTGCCAACTGCAGTACGAACTTGTACCTGCCGGACAGCTTTCGCTTGGATAGCATCCGCGACACGAGATAAACTGCGAACTGTGCCGCGAACAGACCGATACGGGAATCGATGCATTCCACGAAAAGGTCAAACCGGTTTTCGGGATCTCTCCAGCCGCATGTCAGCCCGGAACATCGTTGCATGCCCCCGATATTCACTTGCATATCGACTATGACATGCTCGATCAAGTGAGCGACATCCGCGGATTCTCCCACACGCTTGATGGAAACCCCTTGCTCCTCCCTGATGAAAAGTGGAGCGGACTCCCATTCCTCACAGCATGAATGCTCTGTTATCGACGGGAAGAATGTCGCCAGTTGCCGATATGTCGCAACGAAGTCAGCCTGATCGAATCCGTCTGAAGGAACGTCATCAAGCACAACTTTCAAGTGCCCGACATCCGGCTGAAAACGGCTATACAACTTGAATACTTTCGGGAAGTGGCCGTAGGCGATCGCGAGAATCTTCATTCAACAGCTCGAAGTGCCCGGAGTTTAGTTCGGTTCGTTTGCGTTAACTTCTTCGTCTATCGGTTAGTGATAGTCCGACATTAGCCGGTTTGCGAAGATCGTTTCAATTCACAAAGTGATTGTCTCATTTGCATTTGAGCCATACATTCCAGTTTGAAACGATGAATTCCCGTATCCCTTGGATTCACCGAACTTGGAGCATTCGATGGACTTGTTTGAAGATGAAACAGCAGTTCCGGAAGGCACTCCGCCCCGTCCGCTCGCCGAGCGTATGAGACCCGAGAAGCTGGACGAGTTTCAGGGACAGGAACACCTTCTTGGCAAAGACGGGCCGCTTGCCCGTGCTATCGAACAGAAGAAGATTCCTTCGATGATTCTCTGGGGACCGCCGGGATGTGGCAAGACAACCATTGCATTTCTGCTTTCAAAAACTATTGAAGCAAAGTTTGTCGTGCTGTCTGCGGTCGCCTCAGGACTGAAAGATGTGAAACTCGTCATTCAGAAGGCAGAGACCGAGTGGACGTTGTATCATCGAAGGACCGTGCTGTTTGTCGATGAAATCCACCGCTTCAATAAAGCTCAACAGGACTATTTCCTGCCGTTCGTAGAGAAAGGTTCCATCGTCCTGCTCGGCGCAACTACGGAGAACCCATCGTTCGAAGTCATCGGTCCACTCCTGTCTCGTTGTCAGGTGTTCACTCTCAAAATGCTCGAACCCGAACAGATTCGAAGTATCCTCGAACGCGCTCTTTCTGATGAAGAGAAGGGGGTAGGCGATGTCAGCCTGGAACTCGATGATGATGTGTTCGAGTATCTTGTCGCGCTGTCGTCGGGTGATGCCAGGAGGGCTTTGTCGTATCTCGAACTCATCGCGGAGCAGTATCGCGATCAGGAGAGCAGGCAGATAACTCTCGAGATAGCGAAGAACATCATTCAAAAGCAAACACTGCTGTATGACAAGAACGGTGAAGAGCACTATAACATAATCTCTGCACTGCACAAGGCGGTGAGGGGGTCTGATATCGATGCCGCACTCTACTGGTTGGGTCGAATGCTCTACTCCGGCGAGAACCCGTTGTATATAGCACGGCGACTTATTCGAATGGCAGTCGAGGACATCGGCGTGGCCGACCCGCAGGCATTGACAGTTTGTGTCGCCGCTAAAGAAACATATCATTTCCTCGGTTCGCCCGAGGGCGATCTTGCGCTTGCCGAGGCAGTCGTGTATCTCGCCAGCGCACCGAAATCTAACAGCATCTACAAGGCTTACGGCGCTGTGATGCGTGAAATTCAGGAGCGTCCCGCCGAACCTGTGCCTCTTCATATTCGAAACGCACCTACCAAGCTGATGAAGGGACTGGGCTATGGCGATGGTTACAAATATGCGCATGATTTCGACGAGGGGTTTGTCGATCAGGAATACCTGCCGGAAAGCCTTCAGGGGAGGAAATTCTACATGCCGTCGAAATTCGGTTTCGAGAAAACCATCAGAGAACGCATCGAATGGTGGGCGAAGCTGAAGAAGGGGAAGTAGTAGAACAACTCCCTCCCATAACTCCTCCATAGCTGAATCGCAAAGGCTAATCCAGATCCGGCTGATTTACATAGTTCTCTTCGCGGGAATTCCCATGGATAGTCGGCAGGGAAGCTGACGCGTCTATACTGGAAAAAAGCCGGCATACCTACATTGATGCGCTCTTGGCCCTGGCTTTCAGTCGTATAAGGGCATACGGCAGGCTGTTGCTTATATTGGCGTTGGCTGCCTTTTCGAACAGGGCCTTAGCCGTGACTTTATCGCCCTTGCCCTCGTATGCCTGCGCGAGTCGATACAGGTTGTGGGGGTTGAGCTGGCTGGCTTGATTCAGTTCAATGATCGCGGTATCGTAATCACCTTCCGCGAGAGCGATAATCCCGTTTAGTTCGTGAGCATACTTGATCCGGGCAGGGTTCCTTCTGGCTTTGGATCGAGATTCGAACTTCTGGGCATTCTTCTTGGCGCTTTCGAAATCACCTTTCTTGGCGAATATGCAGGCCATGTTATAAACATAGCCCTCCTCGGCCAGTTCCTTGGTTCCGCCGGAGGCCGATGATGCCATCATAAGTTCGAGACCCTGATCCAACCGTGCGACCGATTCATCGAGTTCTCCCATTTCCCAAAGCAATACGCCGATGAGGGAAACATCTCCCGACATATTTATCGTGTCAAGGTCTGCCTCAGCTATCGCATATCTCTTTTCGAGCTCTTCGATAGCCTTATCCATCTCACCTTCGTCGACATACGTAATGGCGGTTGCGGTGAGTGCTATTCGGCGCTGGTCACCATCCCGTGCAGATAGATACATTTTCCTGAGTTGCTCACGGGCGGCCTCATGCTGTCCCTTGAGCATGAGATTGGAGGATATGCCTATGTGTGACATGTAGAAATACGGGCTTGCCTTGAGAGCCTTCTCGTAATTCTGGATAGACTCATCGAATCGCCCCATTTTCATCAAAAACTCTGCATACGAGTCGTATGGGTTAGGATCGTCGGGAATCAGATCAATGTACTTCTTGAATGCTTTTTCGGCTTTCTCATATTGTTCGGTGAATCGGTATGCGTATCCGAGTTGATTATATACCTGCGAAAAATCCGGGTTGATATCGATGACATTCTGGTACTGCTCGATTGCCTTGTCGTATTCCTGTTGTTCGAAGTAGTGGTGCGCCAGGAGGCTATGGCTGCGTTCGTCATTGGGATATGTTCTTACGAGTTGTTCCAGAAGCCCCCTCTGCTTCATAACATCCCTCTCGATATAACCAGCCTCGACAGATAGAATCCAAAGTCTTTCGCCTTCTGAAATCTGGTCAATCAACGCAAGTGCCCTGTCCACGCTCACGTAGAATCCCTTTGTGTTAGGCTGGACAAATGCAAGGCTGAGGTGAGCGACAGCAAAGTCAGGATCGACTTCCACTGCTTTCTGGTAATACTCGCGTGCTTCAGAATAACGGAGTTTCTCGGACAGATCACGTCCCTTGAGATATAGATCCTCTGCTTCACCAGACTCGGTAGTGAGAGGAATCTTGTCCTTATCACCACCCGAACCGCATGTGTTAACGGTTATTGCTACCAGGAGTACCAAGCCTGTCAGTAGCAACTTGCTATATCTCTTCATGATTCACTACCTCCGATCTACACTTCTATCCGGCTGAAACCTGAAGCCGATGTTATATGGTTCGCTTACCGAATTCCGCATGCCAACCTAATAAACTTAGACCTTGATTGCAAGGCCAGAGTCCTCAACATTATCTCGGGATTAGCCCGCTTTCGGGAACTAACGTCTCTGGCTGTAACAGGGAAATGTATCGGGGTGTTCAATCTAAGTCTGCCCACAGAATTTCCAGCTCGGACACCGGTCTTTCCACTCCGGTACTCGGATATGGAATAAACAACACCGGGCAGACATCCACCTTCGTGCGATCAGAATGTCTTTTCGCATTCCTTCCATCTCATCCTTGAGCGTCGCTTCGAGTGAAGCCTACCCGGCGAATCTGTATTTTGAAAGGCGGTCACGGGCATCAGCCGAAACGAAAGGGAAAGCTCGAGCCCCGTCATGGCCTTGACCCTGAAAGCGCGCTTCACCACGTCTTTCAATATCGAGGCGGCTAATCTGTTGCACTGTGACCGCCACAGTAGAAAGCAAGTATACTCCGAAGATGTATAGTGACTGGCTATAGCGTAATATCGCTGAATAGCGCTGAATTGTCAACAGGATAAGTCGGTTCGACTTGACGTTAGGAAGCACGTTCCCTGCGAAAATCCCCGAATTGTAGCGCATTCTTACATATCAACACCCCTGATTCTATCGAGTGCGAGCAGCAGGCACTGACAATGTCATCAATTCCACCGAGGCGGCTGACCGGGATAGACACGGTTTTGTTTACGACATTCGGGCTTAGATGTTGCAGCACAGGGGAATATATTTTTCAGCCGGTAGATTCTTGATTTTATGGTTTACCGAATGCGCCGCCCGAATCCGGCATTCATATGATTGCATTCTTTGAATAGGTTTCCCGGTCGGCTGTATATCAGCAGGAGCAGGAATCTGTCGTTAGACGCGCTTTCAAAGATAGGTTTCCTTGGCCCGTTCATTCGCACGCGGTAACGGCGAGGTTTCGCGCAGAGAAGGAGGTTGTCATGGCTATGGACACATGTCCCAAGTGTGGAAGCACCAACATCGATCACGGGGTCATAGTGAGCGCGGGCAAGATCAGCTACCGTTCATCAAAGCAGCGCCTGCCGTTCGTTAACCCGAACACGATCACCTACGCTTGCCTCAACTGCGGCTACACCGAAACCTACGTCGACCTGAAATACAGAGATAAGGTGAAGAGGATGTAGGGGGGGCACTGGATGCTAGTTGGAAGCAGTTGCAACCACTAAAATGTTGCATTGTTCTGGAAGCAACTTTTCGGCTTCCAGATGTAATCACGTGACCTAGCACACAAGCGTCAAAACCATCCCATCGCTCATCACTCCATACTCATCTTAGCTCTTCCATCATTTCTATAAACTTGTTCCAACTCACTTGTATGCCATTGGAGGGTGAGGTTCTCCCCTTGCACCAAATCACCTTGCTTTTTGTTATGACTAAGTCCCCCAAGTGCCTGTTGTTTCCTCCTGCTGTATCTCGGACTTCGAACTCTATGCCTTTGTTCTTGATTTCCATTGTCTCGCACTAAGGTCTTTCACTGTGATGTTCATCATATCCTCCAGAATTCGTTCAGCAATGGTTACTCAACATGCCTCCAGTAGCCTATCTATTGGTCCTGTTCCGCCTCTTTATCTTTCGGATGTCTTGGCTTAGGGCGAGGAGGGGGAGCCGTCGCCACCTGTCTCTTTCTTCCAATTATCTTCTTTGTCTGCTTTTTCTTCGTGATTTTTCTCTTCGCGACCTTCTTCTTTGCGGAGCTCTTCGAATGTACTTTCTTTCTTGCCCGCGTCACGCTTGATGATTTCTTGCTGGCCGCTGACTTGTTTCCTCTTCTCATGACCGAAGCCCTCTTGAGATTGATTAAATGTTAAAACAACGAACATTATGAGAGCTAGAGCTCCTAATACAAAAGTTGAGAGCGAAACCCAGTTCAATCTGCTGACAACTATGGAAAGGCCAGTGTTGTGTTCCGTGAGCGTTTCATCTTGGCTGTAGGAACGGTCCCATGCCTCTCGTCGCTTTGCGCAGTCTCTTATCGCCAATCTATAGGCTACGAGAACGCTTGTGATACTGATGAACAAGAAAATCCACGAAGTGTACAATAAGAATGAGACGCCCCCATTGATTCCATATTCTACGTTCGCTAGGTATAAAATGGATAGGCCAATGGTGCCGGATGATAATGCGAGCAACTGTCTGTCAAACGATCTTGAGTGGTCTATCTCAAGACTGACAAGTGTAGCTCTGTGCTCCTCGAAATAGCGTTCGTTATCATCAGTTTGTTCTGAACTGATCACCCGCTCAGATGCTCGGTCGTCTGTCTCTTTATGCTCTGACATCTAGTGCCCACCTTTCGACAGTACCAATATATCTGAAGTGGACACATATGTCAACATCCGAGAGCTTCGGTCCGGTCAGGGTGTATGCTGGAGAAACCAAATGGTCTATGCTCGACTTCTGGCGTCGATCGACTATATCCCCCTCCTACTCAAACAAATCCATATTCCCGGTTTTTTTCTTCGGGCTGAATTTGGCGGGGGGATCGTGCAGGTAGGCGGAATCGCCTTTATCGAGATAGATCGCGTCCCATCCACGTTCACGGAGGTCCGAGGCGAAATCTTTGAATCCGTGTATGGTGAAGATCTTTTTCGGCTGGGCGGTCTCGACATATTTGATCAAATCGTTGTAATCGGCGTGATCTGACAGCGGCACGACATCATCCGCACCTGTCCATCGGGGTATGTCCGAAATCCCCCATCCCGACAGGAAACAGGTCCGCACTTTGCGCAAGCCTTTCATCTCCGGGTTCCGTCGCCAGAACGGCGGTGCGATCAGGACCTTGTCGCGATATGTCTCCCGGTCGAACCGTTCCCATTCGCCGAATTTGACACCGCATTTCTCGTACAGCACCGACATGTCATACACCGACGGATGCACACTTGCGGCATAACCCTCGTCGGTGATAATCTTGAGAGCTTCCTGCGCCTTGCCGAGTGAGTAAGCAAGCAACATCGGCGTGTACCCCGAAACACGCGCCGACTTGATGAATTTGAACATCATCTCAATAGACTTATCCCGGCTCGGGAAAACATAGTGCGGCCTGCCATAGGTCGTCTCCATTATCAGTACATCGCATTTCTTGATTTCGATAGGCTTGACCGTCGCGCTTTCTCGAAGCTTGAAATCACCGGTGTACGCGATCTTGCGGCCGTCATGCTCGATCATGATTTGCGCAGATCCGAGTATGTGCCCCGATGAATACAGCTCTATGGACGTGTCGCCGATCTTGGTCTTCTGCCCAAGCGGAACAGCATGGGACATCACCCGTTTGTATCGCTTGCGAAAGAACAGGACAGTTTCCGGTGTGGCGAGGATTTTGTTGTGCCGCGCAACGTGATCGGAATGCGCGTGTGAGACGAAGGCAAAATCTTTCTTGCGTGTCGAATCCAGTGGGAACGAGACGCCTTCGATTTCTATACCGCTATTGAAATGAATCATCTGCTGATGTTACTCTTTCGGCCCAAGCTTGTATCCGATAGTCCGCAGGAATCCCATGCGGTCTTTCTTGTGCGAGTCATTCTCGATTCCCTTCGGTGGGAAACCATCGATAACTCCCATCACACCGCGCCCCTGTTCTGAAACGCCTACGATTACTTCCACGGGATTCGCTGTTGCGCAGAATATCCGGCAAACTTCGACACAATTCTTGAGATTGGTAAGTACATTGATAGGGAACGCCTCCCGCATAAAGATCAGGAATGAGTGCCCGCATCCGATTTTGAGAGTGTTCTGCTCCGCTGCCTTTATCAGTTCGTCGTCGTTTCCCGATGACCGGACAAGGCACTCCTGCGAAGCCTCCGAGAACGCTACGCCGAATTTGATCCCCGGCACGCTGTTGACCATCACTTCATGAATATCTTCGACCGACTTTATGAAATGCGTCATACCGAATATAAGATTGGTATCGTCAGGAGCTTCGATTTTGACCAGTTCTGTATTCATGATTCTACCCTCGGGACTGTTTCATTAGCGCTTACTGATCGGACAGAGGTTTCTCTCTCTTGGGATAGTACTTCATCATCGTTTCGAACATCTCATCAGGGATGTCATCGTTTATCTCGAAGTTCGAGTATTCATCGACTGCTTCGCGCCGCCCGCTGAGGAACAGAAAACCGAAATGCCCCCGGAAAGTTGTTTTCGACAAGTATGTGAAACCGTTGTCGAGATTCGTGTATTCGTAGACGAGTTTCATCATCTTCACCCCGGTTGGCCTGTCGGCAAGCTCGAATTCGATGTGGTGCAGGTCATAAGTTCCGGTGTCGACAATCATGTATCCATCGATATGCTTATCGTCACGTACTTTTGAGGTGAACCCGATCTGCACGGTGTGATGCATGGATGGCACGGTATCGATGTATCGGAACTCGTAATCTGCGTATGAGAGTGAATCTAACGGCCCCTCAAAGTTTCTGCGTTCCCTGTTCTTCTCGGTGTTTTCGATCAGCTTCTCGACTTCTTCTCGGACTTTCTTTTCGTCCCACGCTTTGCCGTCCTTGATCACACCAAAAACCTTCTCGTGCCTGAGTGTGTCTTTGACGTAAATGCGCTTGTTCCAAACTTCCTCGGACTTGACCTCCCATTTGCCGTTCATATTGCGCCGGTATGTAGTGGCGTTGAACGAAAGGGACTTGATTTCCTCTTTGGCTTCGTGCTTGCGCTCGATTGCCTTCAGGACGACTTCACCCGCTGGAAGTTCAGTGGAACGAGCGGTTGCACTCATGCCGAGCAAAAAGAGCAGGGTAAGAGCGACCAGTCGCCTATTCTGATTCTTGAGTCTGTCCATCCGCGACTATCTCCACCGTTCGAATCGAGTCGCCGACCTCGATTCGGTCTACTGCACGCATTCCGGATGTGACTCTTCCGAATACAGTGTAACGTCCATCGAGATTCGGCCTTGAAGTGTGGCAGATGAAGAACTGAGAACCGCCGGTGTCCTTGCCGGCGTGAGCCATCCCGACAATACCTCTCTCGAATCGGGTGTCGGTATATTCACAGCGTATAGTGTAGTCAGTACCGCCCCATCCGTCACCTCTCGGGCAACCATCTTGTATAACAAAGCTGGGGATAACGCGGTGCCATGTTTTCTCATCATAGAATCCCGACCGTGCCAGATCGACGAAGTTGTTCACCGTCTTTGGCGCGAGATCATACAGCAGCTTGATGGTTATATCACCGCGATTCGTCTTTATGATTGCGGTAGGGTTTGACTTGAAACGCGCAAACTTGTCGGGGTAGTTCTGCTCGGAAATGTCGGTCCTG
>Ga0272443_10004909_pt1 | contig 14197 bp, 5 predicted proteins | sample SSMAcet12_FD_193581 | JGI IMG/M metagenome (GOLD analysis project Ga0272443, IMG submission 193581) | Marine sediment archaeal communities from Little Sippewissett salt marsh, Falmouth, MA, United States - SSM-Acet-12 | ecosystem: Environmental > Aquatic > Marine > Wetlands > Sediment ...
CTGTGCAGGATGCCAGGCTGGCCAGCAGCAGGCCATAGGGCGTCAATTGCTGGATATGGGCCACATCCTGAAGTTCTGTGGGCTGGTCACCTTCGGATTCAGCGGCCTTGAAACCGGTCTGAAATTGATTATTCTGATAGCAAACAACTCGTTCAGCCATTGTATGTCCTTTCGAGGAGGTGTCAACAGAATGGGATTTATTCGCTGGCTGTGGCAGGGATGCCAAAGATGAGGATCAGGCCGTTATCCATGCCCAGGCCGATCAGGTCACCATAGGGCGAGAAATTCAGGCTGACCGGCCGTCCCATGAAGTTACCAGCCAGGGGGTAGATCACTTTGGCCAGGGTGTTTTCAGCCGGGATGGACCAAAGAGAGAGAGCTTCTTCGGAGCCAAGGGCGAGCAGGGTATTATCCGGGCTGAAAGTCAATTGATAAGATAAATCGCCATCGGGAGGGGTGAGCAGGGTGGAGGATTGCAGGGATTGGTCACTTGTGAGGGGATTGAACCAGACCTGTTCGCCAGCCGAAGCCAGGTAGGCGTTATCGGATGAGAGCGCTAGATCAGAAAAGGGTCCGAAATCCAGTAACGGCTTTGAGGTGAAGTCCGCTCTGTTGAAGATCACTGCTTCCGGCAGGTTTCCGGCAGAGACGAACCAACTGCCATCCCGGTTCTGGGCCACCTGATTGATCTGGAAGGGGCTTTGGCCGCCGGGGTTTACTGACCGTATACGAAATTGGTCTTCCACCTGCCAGAGGCTGGCGGTGCAATCGGCGCTTCCCGCGACCAGTTGGGTGCCATCCAGCGAGAATGCCAGGGCTGTCACTGCGGCCTGGTGCTGTGGGGTCAGGTCGGTATAGCTCCCGGCCAGCAGGTCAAAAATGCGGATGGTGCCATCCGCCAGACCGGCCGCCAGGATGTCGCCGTCCCCCGAAAACGCCAGGGATTGCGCACTGCCATCCAGGACGCCCAGCAACTGCCCATTGGCAGTGCCATAAACTCGCACCCAGCCATCGCTGAAACTCGCCGCCAGGATCGTGCCATCCGGTGAGAAGGCCATATCCGTCAATTCGTTCGGCGTTTGTTCAAAAATGTCGATCAGAGCACCATCCTGGGTGGCGCGTTTCTCGATCACGCCATTCGGACGCAGCCCGAAGAAGAACTCACTGCCCGGTGAAAAACTGACGCTGGTATAGGTGACATCAACCGTCCAGAGTACGCTGGTATCCGAGGTGCTTCTGAATTCGGTCAGCCCGTCATTACGCGAGATCAGGACCATGACATCATCCGGGGTCAGGGCGATCAACTCAATGGGCGGGATCGGCTGGGTTGAGGCGCAGGTCCAGGAAAAGGCCCCGTTGTTATTGCGACAGCTTGATGGCGCCTGGGTGCAGGGGTCGGGAATGCTGCTGGGGTAGTTATCCAACAGATATTCGTATTCATCGGACAGGACCTGCCAGGAGAGGACCGAGACGCCATTATTGATCAGGATAAAGGTGCCATCGCCCGCAGGAACCGCCTCACCAGTGTAGGTGTCAAAGGCGTTCCAGAATGCCGGAGAGATTGAGGTCGGCATATCCAGCAGATCGCTTTCTTCGGTATAGGAAAGGGATTGCAGCAGGAGGTCGGGCTGTCTGTAGATCACACCGGCCATGTCCAGCTCGGAGCTGAGATAGGCCACCAGTCCCTGTTCCAGGGTCAGGTTGATTGTGATGAACCAGGTTTCGGTATCCCAGATGGTCAAATGGATATCGTTCGGGGATTGGGTCATCAGGATCAGGGCGTTGCTGTCCTGTGAGAAGGATAATTTTATGTCGTACTTCAGAGAATCATCGGACTGATCGAATGAGAGCCTGTTGAGCAGGGTCAGATCGTCTTTGGAAAGGATGTCAATCACGCCCTGCTGTTGTCCGAGGGCGATCAGGCCGTTGTCAGGCGAATAGGCGATTGTGTGAACCGGATTCGGGGTCAGGATTTGACCGATCTGGGCATAGGATTGGCTGTCGTAAAGGGTAGCGCCCAGGTCAGTGCCAACGGCCAGAATTTGTCCATCTGCAGAGAGCGCGATGATATTTGCCCGGGGGGTTCCCCAAATGGCAAGCGGCACCACCTGACGGGCATTCTTCGCGGTGATCTCACCATCCAAAGCCGGCAGGTCGACGTTTGCGAGTGTGAGAGGAGCCCAATGAGTGACCTGCGTGGGTGCGTCGGAGGTCGGTTGGCTGGTCGGTGGAGTGGTTGTAGCAGGAACTGTGGCTGTTGGGGAAGGGGTGACGGTGGACTGGGCGGGCGTGAAGGGTGTTGCTGTGTTGGAAGGGGTTATCTCAGGCGTAGGCCCGCAGGCGGAAAGCACCAGGACAGCAGATAAACATAGTGCAAACAGGGTTTTGATCTTTGATCGACTCACTGCTCACCTCTTATCTGATTCCGCTGATACCACAATCGGCTCCTCAACGGTGCCGGTGAAGTCCGTCCCATCGGGAAAGATCACCTTCACCAGGGAGCTGTCTTTATAGATGGACAATCCCTGCCAATGAACCTTGAGTGGATTGGCGAGGGAGAAATGACCCCACAGGATCACTTTGCCTGGAGACAGGATCCGTATACCTGCCAGTTCCAGCAACAATCCCAGAGGCGCTAATCCGGCAAGCGCGTTCCGGTTGCCGGCGGGCTTTCCATCTTTACTATTATAAAACGGAAAGAAGCCGTCATGATGGGTCAATCCGGATGAGATCGCTGCCATCAGGCGGGAAAAGACCACACCGGCCAGCTCATGTTGTCCGGATTGAAGCAGGCCTTCAATGATCAGGGTATTCCAGATGACATTGCTGCGGATGGTGAGCGTCGAAGGCAGTGTATTCCGGGCTTTCCAGGCTTCGGGCAGCCCAAAGAGCCTGTCATCTCCAGAGAGGATCTCCCTGTTGGCGAAAAGCTTTTCAAGCATCTCCTGCGTGGGCGCATGGGTCAGCAGGGGTAATAAACAGGTGATGTCCGGTTGGGCGAGATCGGCTGTCTCCAACTCGAAGCGGTCCTCCGGCTGCAGCCCTTCGAAGGAAATGGCCCGGATGGACTTGTAACGCTCTTGACTGGTGAGGTGGGCTCTTCCCATAACCCAGCGCAGATCATGAGATTTGAATACTTCCTCAATTGGCTCACCGTTCGGATCGGTCCCGCTGAAACGGATGATGCAGGCACGGGTGTGGTCATCGGACGCGATCAGATGGAGTTGGAGCCGCTGGGGCTTGAGGAAGGTCTTGCCGATAGTCAATTCCTTTTGGATCCGGCCCGGATAGAACAACTCACGGTCGGGGGTGAGACCGGATTCGATGTCTCTATAGATGAAGGAACCTAGCTGCTCCTCCCAGCATTGTCTGACCCTTTGGGAGAGGGATTCCACCAAATTGTGATATTTCTCCTCCGCGGCATCTTCTCCGATCAGCGTAGCGATCCGGGCGAGTGCGCTGGTTTCCAGCAAGAGCATGCTGAGCAGGGCGGGGCTTTCCGCTGTGCGGATGTCGAGACCGTGGCCGGTTTCTTCCCAGATGTCAAAATTGAACAGGCCGGTGTCCATTTGCAGTTGGCGGGTGTTCTCCCAGGCAAACCCCGCGGCTGCGCCGGGAGTTTCTCCTGTCGCCAGCCAGGGATCAAGTGCGCGGCACAGCGCAGCAAAGGATTGTTGAAGTTGCTCGCTGCTGCCGCTAATTTCATAGCGTTTCAGTGCCAGGCTGGCCAGTAAGGGACATTCATGGAAAGGCCGGCTGAAGGCAAAGGCGTTTCGTTCTGAGAAAATGGAACCGTCTTCCTTCTGGCGGGAGAGGAAATTGGTGAGGACGGTGGAGAGCTGGTCGGGTCGAGTGGGTAGAAGCACATGCATTAAATGAAAGGCCTCAAGCAGAGAGAGGTCATCCCGGCGGTCATGCTGGAGGGCGCTGTCGGGGGCATCATCCGGCAGGCGGGAGCGCAGGAAGAAGGGGGATTCTGATTTATCCGGTTTGCCAACCCAATGAAGCTGCGCTTCGGTTTGCGCCTGGGTAAAGGCGGCGTCCCAGCCCGGGTGGCCGGTCTGCACCTGGAGGGTTCGGGCGGCATGGAACCGGGCGCGCTGCTGCACCCGCTCTCGCCAGGGGGAAGCTGCTACCTTACGGGCTGCATCCAGCGAGTCATCCCGCGAGGATTTGGTCGCCAGCGCCCAGGTCAGCTTACGTGATTGACCGGCTGCCAGATGGATCGGGATGGAGAGGGCCGGATAGGGGCTGCTGATGGCCGAGGGACCGCCGGTCATGAATAGGACCGGCGCAAGATCCCGGGTCTGGCCGGTGATGACCTGATTGATCCCTTCCCGGTCCGGGTAGGCGGCTGTGCCCTGTGACATAGATACCAGAATCAGCGCCAGGTCCAGGGTCATGGATAAAAAGTCGGCGCCGGTATTGTTGAACGTGACGCCCCCCACGATGATGTCCTCCGCAGGGAGGTGAGCTTCAAATGTGAATTGGCAGGTTTCAATCGGCGCGGACTGGACTTTGACCGAATCCGGCAGATATTGGGTGACATTTGGTGAGCTGTGGAAAGTGGAAGGATGATGGAAATGTTGATTCCCAATGCTGACCACCGGAAAAAGGCACATTGACCGGGCGCGCAGCCCGTAGGTGGTATGCAGGCAGAAGGGATAGACTTCGTTTTGGGGCATTTGGAGTTCCCAGACCTGGTCGTTTTCCGGGTGAAAGGTCGTAAATGTCCCATCGGTTGCCAGGATGTAGGCTTTGGGACCAGAAGAAAATGCAGGTTGAGAATCCATGTCTTCAATTTTACCAATGAATACCTCTCTGAAACCGGTCTTTTTGGAGTGAATACCCGCACTTTGCCCTGTAGGGATAAAAAGGGATTTGTGCTAGAATAATGCCATGATGGATGAAAATGAACTTAATAATGAAAATGAAATGGAACCCGGCTCGGAAGGGCGATCCCCTTCTGAGGAGGATAACATCAAGGATAATCCGGTTATGCCGACTGAAAACCTGCCTGAACCCGAAGAAAACCCAATCGAGAATCATCCTGAGGAGAATTCTCCTGACATGGAGACTCCCGGTGAGGGATCGGAATGGGTGAGCGAAACAGAAGCCTTCCCTGAATCGGAAGATCAGCATTCCATTGAGCCAAACGGTGACACTCCTGTGCCGCCGCATCATCCCACCGGAGACCCCGAGCAAACCGGCGGCTGGTGGGGCGATATCCCCTTCACCCCGATTGAAATGCTGGACGAGGAAGATACTCAGCCGGTCAAGATCGTCCCTACGGATGACCAGGCCACCCGCGTTGTGTCATCCCAGGCCCAGGTGGACCCCAATGGCGAGACCCGGGCGATCCCCACAGAGGGGGAGGGCTTATCCGTGAATTCCGGCAGGCGCCGGGCCAGCGATGACATTCCCACGACCCCACCGCCTAACATGCCCAATGGATGGCTGCCTCGTGATCCCAATTTACCGCAGGTCGTCAACGAAGTGGATGACCAGGCGACCCGAGTGACACCCGCAGCCTACACCCCTACACCGAGAACTTCAGGTGGCGGTACGGGCAGGCGACGACCGGAGAGTGAACGCGGGCGCCGTCCTTCGGAACTCAAGCGGCCGGTCCGCGGCGGTGAACCGTCGAAGGGCAAGGGCTGCTGGACGAAGGCGCTGCTGGGACTGGGCTTTCTGATCGTGCTGATCATCCTTGTGGTCGGTTCTATTGGCATTTACCAGTATTTTAGGCTTTCTTCCTCGCTGCCGGATGTCAATGAGCTGCGAGACCGGGCTGCCCAGTTTGAAACCACCCGAATTTTGGATCGGGATGGCAATGTGCTTTATGAGATCATCGACCCCAACGCGGGCCGGCGGACTTATGTCGCTCTTGAGGATATTTCGCCCTACCTGATCGCAGCGACCATCGCCACCGAGGATAAGGATTTTTACACCAATCCCGGATTTGATCTCTGGGCGATGCTGCGCGCGCTCTGGCAGAACTATACGGCCGGCGAGATTGAATCGGGCGCTTCCACAATCACCCAGCAGTTGGCCCGGGCTTTGCTTCTGGACCCATCCGAACGCTATGAGCAATCCTACCGGCGGAAAGCCCGTGAAATTGTGCTCGCTTTCAAGATCACCCAGCAATACACCAAAGAAGAGATCCTCGAACTTTATCTGAACGAGAACTTTTATCTGAATATGTCCTATGGGGTGGAGGCCGCTTCCGAGACCTATTTCAATACCTCGGCCAAGGACCTGAACCTCTGGCAGGCTTCGTTCCTGGCGGGGCTGCCCCAGGGGCCTTCCATTTATGATATCTACACCAACCGTGAGGCGACGCTTTACCGCCAGCGGTCGGTGCTGGTGTTGATGTATGAACTCAGCGCAGAACGGGATTGCATTGATGTGGGGATTGGCATGCCGCCGGTCTGTGTCACCTATGAGGACGCGACCCAGGCTGCCCTTGACCTGGCTAATTACGATTTCCCTGACCCAGCCTTTAATATGGCCTATCCGCACTGGGTGGTTTATGTGCGGAACCTGCTTGAGGAACAATTTGACCCGCAGACCATTTACCGCAGCGGCTTCACCGTTTACACCACCCTGGACCCCGACCTGCAGGATGAGGCTGAACGAATTGTCTCAGAACAGGTGGCCGCTTTGGCGGATAACAACGCCAGCAACGGCGCTCTGATTGCGATCGAACCGGATAGTGGTGAGATCCTCGCGATGGTGGGCTCCGAGAATTTCTATGGTGAGGATATTGACGGCCAGGTGAACATGGTGCTTTCGCAAACCCGTCAGCCCGGTTCGGCTATCAAACCCCTGACCTATGTGGCGGCCTTTGAAAAAGGCTGGACGCCATCAACCCTGATCTGGGACGTCCCTTCGGAATTTCCCCCATCGGGGGACCCCTATGACACCAATCCGCCCTATGAACCGGTCAATTATGATGGGCGGTTCCACGGCCCGGTCACAGTCAGATCGGCCCTGGCGAATTCCTATAATATCCCTGCGGTGAAGACGCTTGATTTTGTGGGGATCTATGATGACGAAGGCACGCCTGGTGAGGATGGGCTGGTTGCATTTGCCCGGCGGTTGGGCATCACCAGCCTGACCCGGTCGGATTACGGCCTTTCATTGACCCTGGGTGGCGGAGAGGTGAGCCTGTATGAGCTTACCTCGGCGTATGCGACTTTCGCCAACGAGGGCCAGCGTGTTCCTGCCGTGGCGATCACCAAGATCGTGGACCACTCCGGCAACGTGATTTATGAATATGAGCCGTCTGCCGGTGCTCAGGTGGTCCGAGAGGAGCATGCCTACCTGATCTCGTCCATTCTTTCGGACAAAGCGGCCCGAATCCCGATGTTTGGAACCAACCCGGTCATCAACCTGGATTTCACCGCGGCCGTGAAGACCGGCACCACCAACGATTTCCGTGATAACTGGACGGTTGGATATACGCCGGATTTGGTGGTCGGGGTTTGGGTGGGGAACACCGATTACACGCCGATGACCAACACCTCCGGCTTAAGCGGCGCCGGCCCGATTTGGGCGGAGTTCATGACGGAAGCGATTGGTCAGCTCAGGAATGGGAACCCTTCAAGTTTTGTGCGTCCGGCCGGGATTGTGGACCGGGTGATCTGTGCCATATCCGGCGCGGAGCCCTCAACCTGGTGCCCAAAGCAGACCAGTGAGATCTATGCTTCTGACCAGTTACCCAAACCAAGTTCGGAGGACCTCTGGAAGAAGGCCGAAATCGACACCTGGACCGGCCTGGAAGCCTCGAATGCCTGTTCGGACTATACCAACACCGAGTTTGTGATCAATGTGGAGGATGAATGGGCCAGGAAATGGCTGACAAATGATTCAGCGGGTAAATCCTGGGCGGAGGAGATGGGCTTCAAGGAACCACTTTATTTCAAGCCGGAGCGCACTTGCCAATCGGATGACCCGCGGCCGACCATCAACCTGACCAATATCACCGATGGACAGACGGTGAATACCAGTCCCTTGGAGATCAAGGGTGTGGTCACGGCGACCGAGAATTTTGATTACTACCGGATTGAATGGGGACGGGGTGCGCAACCCGATAAGTGGACCGTGCTGCAGGGGAAGACTGACACGAAAGTGGATTCGGTGAAGACGCTTTACGAATGGGACCTGGCCGATGTGGAACCGGGGATCATCACCCTCAGGGTTTACATGCACAGCACAGAAGGGACTTACGCGGAAAAGCGTTATTCGCTGAACATCCAGCTCCCGACTCCCACGCCGACCGAGACACCCACACCCACGGAAACATTGATCCCATCACTGACACCCACGGAGACACAAGTGCCTTCATTGACGCCAACTGTGACCCCCACGCCAACCATCACGCCGACTCCAACGCTCACGCCAACAGTGACGGCCACCGGCACCTGAGGGGGGCTTTAGAATAAGGCCAGCTGGGAGGATTGGAATTCCGGCGGGTCCGCCAGGAGCTGCTCCCGGAAGAGGTCCCGTGAGAGCAAAGGATTGGCCTCAAGGTCCCGAACCAGGCGATATTTCATCAGCATCACATCGTGATCCAGTTTTGCTTTGAGCACTGGATCACGTTCTTTTTTATAAGCCAGCAGGTTGGCGCGGCTGCCCGGGATGAGGATGATGCGCGTTTTGGCGCCATCCTTGGGGTTGTCGAGGTGCTTTTCCACGATGGCCGAAGCCAGGATGACGAAACTATATGTAGGAGCAGCCGAACCGGATTCATGCCAGGTCAGCAGCTCCTCCCCGCGGACTTCATAGCCCAGGGTTTGGCCGATCCGGGTGAGCGCAGCGCGCATCTCGGCGATATCCGCCTTGCGCACGGCAGGCTGTTCTGATTCGCGCAGCCGCCAGAGGTGGGAATCGGGATCAATCAGGTCAGCATAGGATTCGAGACAGTTGAGCAGGTCATCATGTTCGGGGGTGAAGATGCCAGGCAGGGCTTCATAGGCGGCCTTTTTAATCGCTGTGGAAGATGTTTCGGGCTGTCTGATGAGATGGCGGACGACCACCTGCTCCAGGCGGTCGATCAGGGGCGGCTTTGGCTCACCGGGATGGGTTAGCCACCAGATGCCGGTGTCGAGTGAGGCTGTTCCACCGCCCACCCGCTGCAGGAAATCTCTCTGTTCAAATAATGAGTCCAGCAGCCGCTCCGTTTCAGAGGCGAACTGATTTTCTTTTTCCTGGAAAATGTCAATTGCCAGGGCGTTCTGGTTTGCCAATTCCGAAATGGCCGCTTCAAAAATTAGGTCAAAATGGGCGGGTTCGCCCTTTTCCCTGAAGAAATCTGCAATGATCTGTCGGGCCAGGGAAAGGGTCCGATTAGGCTGAATGGTCTTTGACAGCCCTTCCTGACGTGCGAACTGGCATTGAGCGATCTGGTCGTCCTGGGAGAGAGCAAAGGTGGAAAGCGTTCCACCGACCGCGTCCGCCGCGAGCAGGGCGGCCAGCAGGAGCATCGGTTCCACTTCGGCGACCAGCCCGAGGATATTGGCGGGCGGCTGGATCAGGTCATGGAGGATGGAGAAGATGGCGCGTAGGGCGTTGGTGTGCCAGTTCCAGTCATAGCGCTGGCGGGCAAGGACCTGGCGGATGGGATCAACAGCGCTTTGTCCCCAGATCCAACCGGTCCAGAGGGCCGAGAGGGTCCAGAAGGCCTGATTGGGGCGCGGTATGGCCGTGATCATGCCCGGAATTTTTCCAGATGCGGGCCGGGGATTCAGTTCCTTCAGCCGTCCTTCGAAAAGGTACAACGCAGGATGCTCGAGCAGTGTCCCCGTCCAGGGTTCCATGGGGACCGGTTCGGAGAGGACCTGCCAGGTCTCAATGGCATCCACCATGGCTTTCCAGAGGTTCTTTTCCTGATAGACGGGCGGTATGGTCAGTTGACGGGGGCGTTCCCGGGGGGTGGGGTAGGCCCAGAGGGTGTTGCCCTGATCGGCGGCGGAAAGGATCAGGGCAATCAACAGGTCTCGCCGGCGCGGGGTTTGCTCCAGGCTGTCCAGTTTGTTGATGATCGTCTGTAGGATGATGAGCGGCCGGACAGGGTAACTGGTGAGCGCTGTTTTCACCTGCGGGCGCAGCGGATCGTCTCGGTAGGTGATCCGGTTAAGGGCGCGTGCCTGATGCAGTTGCGCCGGAGGAAGTTCATCCAGGCTGTTGGGCGCTGTGACATCCAGAGGTTGTTCGCCGTTGGCGCCGCAATTGGGGCAGTTCACCAGGGCAGCATAGGGCCGGTGGGCTTCCTTTTTCCATAGAAAGGCGTCCGCTTCGATCAACGCGCCGCAATCGGCACAGTTGACCTGGTAGAGGCTGCGGATATAGGGTTCCATCCGGTCTTCGCCCCAGGCGGCGGTCGCCAGGTCCTGTAGTGCGGCGACCATCTCCTCCTTTTGAGGCGCGCTCGCCAGGATGCGGATCAGGAAGGCATGGATGGGATTATTGGCCGTTACCAGGACCGAATAACCGGACTGGACCAGTTCAATGGGAATAAGGGGGTTGAATCCAAAGGGATCGAGAATGAAATCGCCATCCGAAAGGTTGTTTTTTGCCCAACGGGTGACCATGCCAGGTGGAATGGGCGGCAGAAAGCGACCGAGGGGGAGTTCGGGAGGGGAGCTGTCTCCTGAAATGTAGGGGATGTTCATCGAGCTGTCCTTTCAGGGCTGAGCGTTCGATGAAGCGGCGATCTGACACTCTTTGGTCTGGAGCCTGTTCCCTTTATTGACGTTTCAGGATGATGACCTGATAGGGAGCGAGGTCCAGTTTGTTCTCAAATACACCCTCACTACCGAAAATTGCCTGCCATTTGCCTTCGGGAAGGTGGGCCTGATCTTCACGGCTGCTGAAATTCAACAGGACCAGCAAACGGTCTTCACCCAGTGTGCGTTCAAAAGCCAGGAAGGTATGCGGGTCGGGTGTCAGGGCGTTGAAATCACCGCGTTGAAGGGCGGGTTCTGATTTGCGCAGGGCAGCAAGCGACTTGAAGAAGAGCAGCAGGGAATCCGGTTGAGCAGCCTGGTTGACGACATTCCGCTGGGTGTAGTTCTTATTCACCGGCAGCCAGGGTTTGGCGTCGGAAAAACCGGCATTCTTGCCGCCGGTCCATTGCATCGGGGCGCGGCAGCCATCCCGGCCTTTATAGAGCGGCCAGAAAGTTTTGCCGATGGGGTCGAGGATGTCGGATTTTCTGCGAATCGGGATATCCCGCATGCCGATCTCTTCACCGTAGTATATGAAGGGGGTGCCTTTGAAAGTGAGTAACATTGCCAGGGCGACCTTGGCGCGGCGTTCGTCCTCGCCAAAACAATAGCGGCTGGCGGCCCGGATCATGTCATGGTTGCTGAGGAAGTTATTGGGCCAAGCCCCTTCTTCCAGAGAGGCATACCATTTCTGAGCGGAATCCAGGAAGCGCTTGGGGTGCCAGCGATTTTCAGCGAATTCAAAGTTGAAAGCGGCATGTAGCTTGTCCTTGCCGCAGTAAGTGGCTGTTTGGGCAGTGCTGGCATTGAAGGTCTCACCGACCGCATAGCCGCCGGGGTGTTGATCGAGAATTTCACGAATTTCGCCCAGCAGGGGATACATCTCGGGTTGTGAGCAATCATAAAGGTGTTTCTGGCGGTCAAAAGCCCGGATACCCATCTTGGGCGGGTTATCGCGGAAAGCGGCGTCCTTGAAATAGACGTTGAAGACATCCAGCCGGAACCCATCCACACCTTTTCCGAGCCAGAACCGGAAGACATCCAGCATGGCCTGGCGGACTTCCGCGTTACGCCAGTTCAGGTCGGGTTGTTCTTTATAGAACATGTGATAATAGTATTGGCCCAATTGGGGGTCGTATTCCCAGCCAGAGCCGCCGAAAATCGCGGCCCAGTTATTAGGCGGTTCACCATCCGACTTTGGGTAAAGCCAGAGATACCAATCGTGATAGGGGTTCTCTTCGGATTCTTTGGATTGGATAAACCAGGGGTGCTGATCGGAAGTGTGATTGAGGACCAGGTCCAAAACGATATGGATATCCCGTTTCTTTGCCTCGCTGACAAGCTTTTCAAAATCTTCCATGGTGCCGAACTTGGGATCAATGCCTGTGTAATCGGCCACATCATATCCATAGTCCACATCGGGTGAAGGATAAATGGGGGAGAGCCAGAGGGCATCCACGCCTAGATCCTGCAGATAATCCAGTTTGTTCGTAATGCCGGGTAGATCGCCAATGCCGTCGTTATTGCTGTCTGCGAACGAACGAGGATAGATTTGATAAATTATGCCGTCCCGCCACCAAAGAAAATCATTTTTCATATCAAGCCCCTTAAAGCGTAATCGTAGAAAGGATGAGGTTGTTAATGTATTAAGAATACCATAAGCCAGCTTGGATGAAGGATGAATATTTGAAGCGGAAAGAGGAAAAATCCGGCAGTCGGAGGGTATGAAATCGAGATCTGAGATGAAAAAAGTCTCCTGATTCGCTGAAAAATAAACACAGGATTAGGGCGGAATAACAGAAAAATAACAAATCGAATATTAGAAATGGATTAAATTGACTAAGATGTGATAGTGTGTTATATTAACCCAGTAATTAAATTAATCTTAAATTAATCTATAAAGTGTTTTGGTTTGTTGCTTCAAACCCCTGGTCAGGTGTGGGTGGTTTGGGTGTGTCAATTAAGGAAATCCTTTTTTAAAATGATTTTGTGCGGTAAGTATCACCTTTTTGGGGGCGTTGCACAGAGGGGAGTGCTGAAGTTGGACCGATACAAGCTGAAATTTATTGGCGACGAGAAGGATGACCAGGCTTTACACAGAAAGATTGATAACTGAGCGGCTTTTCAGGAGCCAGTCGAACCAAGAGGCTTGATAGCGGATTTTTTAGAAGGAGAAAGAAATGAAAATGAGACTACGCTTGTTTTCATACGCCGTAATTTTTGTTATTTTAACATCATTAGTTCCCTTATCCAATGTTTCAGCAGCATCCGATTATGAATTGGTTTCTGTTGAGGGGATTTGGACTTCAACAGTGGGTGGGGCTTGGACGGTAGAAGGATTAAACTCTAATGAAGTGCTCTGGGGAAGAGATATAGGGGATGGAAAAAGCGGCCTACGTTTTGATGGCTCCGCTGGCCAGACTTTTAATGAAGGGGATAAATTTAAGTTAGGGACTCTGACCCATATGAACTGGCCGGTGTATCCACCTTCTGCAACAGCGGCAACTCTCGAAGTCACCCTGACCTTTGCTAATCCAACGCTTTCCGAAAACCCCACATTTACCTTCGAGTTTGAAAATGAAGAGACGCCGAACAGCGGTCAATGCCCCGATTTTCATACTCCTGGGCACCCAAAATGTGATGACCGGATCACTTTTCCGGCCAGCTATGGTCAGGAATCCTTCACTATCGGGGATAAGTTTTATACTTTGAAAATTGAAGGCTTTGTTGATGAATTCCCGGGCGGCAACCCGGTGAGTGATTTCATTACCCAAGAGGAAAAGAATAACAGCGCAATTTTGGTTGCCAGTTTGTCCTCCGTGCTGGTTGAAGCTCCGGATGTGACATTAACCAAGAAGACCAATGATCTGGATGTTGTAAGCGCACCCGGGCCGGAATTGGTGGTTGGTGAAAATGTCACCTGGGATTATATCGTTCAAAATACCGGCAATGTTGACCTGAGCAACGTTCAGGTGGTGGATGACAAGGTGGGTACGATCACCTGTCCCGAATCCACTCTTGCTTCGGGTGATTCGATGACCTGTACAGCCACGGGCACGGTGGTGGCTGGGTATTATCACAACCAGGCAGAGGTGACAGCCGATCATTCTTCAGGCTCCATCTCGGATTCGGATGAAAGTTGGTATCACGGTGTGCAGCCGGCGATTGATGTTAAAAAGTCGGTTTTGGTTGGCTCGAGCTGGGTGGATGCGGACACTGCAGCCGGCCCATACCTGGCCAGCGGCAGCGACGTACTCTTCAAATTTTTTGTACAAAATACCGGGGATGTGGACCTTTCGGGGACCGATCTCTCGGATAATAAGATTGCTTCACTTTACAGCGATCAGGGCCTGACCTCGCCCTGTGTGGAACCGGACCCCTTTACGGCTGGTGCCAGCTTTACCTGCTATGGCAGCCTGGCCTGGAAGGCCGGTCAGCACGAAAACGAGGCGACCGCCAAGGGCAGT
>Ga0272443_10004910_pt1 | contig 14192 bp, 22 predicted proteins | sample SSMAcet12_FD_193581 | JGI IMG/M metagenome (GOLD analysis project Ga0272443, IMG submission 193581) | Marine sediment archaeal communities from Little Sippewissett salt marsh, Falmouth, MA, United States - SSM-Acet-12 | ecosystem: Environmental > Aquatic > Marine > Wetlands > Sediment ...
GGATGACATCCCGTTGCCGTTTGTTCCTCCTGCATTGATAGTGATGAACGGAAGTTCCTCTTCACCTGCGATCCCGTCGATATCGGTGATCTTGGTGAACCTCGGCATGAATCCGTCGAACTTTCTTGCGTTCTGGTTTCTGTTTCCGTACAGAAGAGCTTCCTCGAGGTCGAAACCGATTCCTCTGAGGTGACGCTTGTCTTCTCTCCATCTCAGCTCGTCTGAGTGAGGGGAAAGATCCATCGTCTTCTTCCGGGCTTCGCTCCACGCCTCGATCATACCGAGCTCTTCGGTATACTTGGTCTGGCTGCCTTTGTTCGGCTTTGCGCCTTCATCGACTGCGACCCATGTACCTCTGGGAGCCTCGCCTTCACGCCCGCCGATATCTCTGAGCATATCGCTCGATTCCTTCCAGGGGGCGTCATTCCACATGGTCACTGCCTTGGACACTTCGTCCACGACAGGAACAAGATCCTCGTTGTGTGTTGCGGCTGCCACGTCCGCAAAAGTCAGATATGCTGGCATCTTCTACCTCCGTTCAATCCGGGTAACGAACAGGAACCGCCGAGTTCCTTCTTCCGGATCCGCCGGTCTGATTGCTTCCGATCGATCCATCTTCTTTGATAGACCTGCCGATTCTCGCGACAAGGTCTGCGACTGCAGGGTTGATGCTCGCTCCTGTCTCATCAAGAGCCTTCGCAAGATCAGGATTCTCTTTCGAGAGAGCGTTGAATCCTCTCGCCATCGCTTTCCTGTTCTCTTCGTAGTCGGCACCCCACCACTTGTCAGTCTTGAGCTGTGCTTCGCACCAGTCTTTGCCTTTCTCGATCATCTGCCTGGTTGTCCCGCTGTGAGACTCTGCAAGCTTGTCGAAAACCTTCTCAGCCACTTCCTGTGGAACCTGAGAAGACTCGAGAACCTCTCTCATCGAGGTTCCGATCAGTCCGAACGGATCCGAGTCATCACCGAGGGATTTCTCGAATTTCTCATACTTCACCGGTTCTGTTTTCCGAGACGTGTGATCACCGTCCCCCTCGTTCCCATCAGACTCAACTGTTTGCGTACTGCGAACAAAATCCGCGAGAGTCGCGTACTTCTGCAGATCAGTGTTCACCTTCAGGTCATTCGGGAGCTGTGCCATCCATCCCGGGGCGGTCGAACCTTCACTCTTCTGAGTGCCTTCACCGTTGCTTTGGTTGTTTTCAGGTAGCGCGGACCCCTGCGGTTCCTTCCCTGCAGCACCCGCCGGTGCGTTCGGTTCTACAACAGTGCCGTTCCCATCAATATCTGCCATCGCTATATCTCCTTTCCGGTCTCATCGACCGGTTGTTTCCATTCATGTGTGAGAAGAAAATCGATAAGAGGAAGAAGCCCCTCTTCATCGAGAAGACCGAGATCCTCCATCAGACGGATACCGAAGTTCCTCAGCTCAACTGCACCGGCTTCACAGGGGATCTGATCGAACACACCGCATTCACGGAGCATACGTGCAAGCTGATACCGTCCCTCTTCAGTGCGGTAGACGTTCTTCAAGGCGTTGCGCTTACTTAGAATTTCCCGATCGACCTGCTGTTCTTTACTGATCATCTGCGCCCCACCTGTCCCTGCATCATCTGCTGCGCTGTAGACCCCTCAGCAGAAGACATTTTGTTGACTGCGTCCGCCTGTGCCTGCAAGGTTTCGTTCTGTCTCTGCTGCTCAAGCATCTGCTCCTGTTCTGCCTTGATCTTCTTCACCTGCGCCAACTCACGGATAATCGTCTGAGGCATTCCGTTCGCTGTCAGGCCCTGACGCATAAGCTGGTCAGATTCGACATTGACCTGAGAGTCCGGGAATAACTGCATAGCAGCTGCCATGAACTGTATTCCCTGGGTAATCCCCGTGGCCTGGTGATAAGCCTTCATGTTCTGTGCAAGAGGTCCGTCAAGCTCGATCTTCACTCTCCCCTGATCTGATGCCTCCTTGAGTTCTTCTGGCGGTGCTGGAATCAGTCCTGCCCTGCGGAGAATGTTGAAGGTGCGCATGACAAGAGGCGTAATCTTCTCTTCCTGCATATTTCCGATAATGCTCGAGAGGAGAACCAACCCCTCACCCTTTATCTCGCGCACCTCTGTCGCCGTTCTCTGCTGCTCCTGGCGCATGAGAATGTTGAAGAGATTCGCATAGAGGACCTGGTTGACTACGTTGCGGAGCTGCTGGATCTCCGCTGCCAGATGATTCAGGTCGAGGGAGGACGGAAATAATTCCGGGCGACCTGTCTGAGCGATATTCACGTAGTTCTTGGCCCCGGGATTGAGGTTGAGTCTCCCCTTGAGTATCTCGGGAGCGAAAATGGGAGGATTGGCATTCTTGTCGGCTGCTGTGGCGTAGAGGAGCTCAAACTTGTCGAGTTTCTTGATCTCCTCGGCGTATTTGATGACAGGAGAGGATCCGTAGGGAGAAGTTCCGTCCAGTGCCCACCGGTGTACAGCCACAGGGAACTCGTCGAAACCGGATTCCAGGAAGACTTCTTCTCCTGTGTAGCTGTAGTGGACCGATGCGAACTTTTTCTCTGTGGAGATGATGACTGACCCTTTACTGTTCAGAGCATCTTCTCTCGGGTAGATGGCATGCAGGAACTTCACCGTCCTGTGGCCTGCTCCCTTCTCCACCATCTGTTTCACTTCGTACGGAAGCTTTTCGCCCCATTTTTTGAAAGCGGTATTCGCTGTGATCTCGTAAACCCGGTAGAACGTGTCCACCCTGCGACTGTCATCCTCGGAGATGTAGAACTCCTGAGGATCAATCACGTCGTAGTACATCGTGTCGTCATCGGTGCCGTCGATGATCATTTCCGCACTCGTGCCCTGGACGAAGGCATCTTTCATCGCAAGGCCTGTAGCAGAGTAGAAATTGCATCGGGAGAACACATTCAGGAGCATGCTGATCACCTTCTCGAGATAATCGTTTGCTCCCTGAATACTGTCTGAAGGCTGAAAGTCTTTTCCCTGAGTCGTGAAGTTGAACCATCGCAGGTTCTGGCTTATGAGGTACCCCATGATCCCTGCAGTAGACGTCTCTACAGCATCCACCTGAGCATTCGAATGGAGAGGGATCGCTTTGATCTTTCCGGGGATGAGATTGAAGGCGTTCGTCCTGTGCTTCACAAGAGAACACGCTTCCCATCTCAGCGATTCAGTCTGCTGACGTATCTTTTCCATCTCGGACAGATTCGACAGGAGGCTTTCTTTCAACTCATCTAGTCGCTTATTTTTACCGCTCACGCATACATTTAAGCAGTTATCAAGGTCCAAATGTGGTCAACGAAGACAAATTGACATGTCAGAACGGTTCGTACACCTCTTCCTCCGCGAACTCATCCCCTCCGAGCCGTCTTCGAAGTATATCCTCAGCACTTTCAGGATCCGGGAAAGACAGCATCGGAGCCACCTGGTCATCTGTGAGCTTGCTCAGTGCGTCCAGCATGTCATCGTGAGACACATACGGATAAGCCAGATACTCTTCATGTATGAACTCGTCGATCACGTTCACAGTATCCCCCTCCCAGTTCTTTCTCCAGATAGCCTCGGGAAGGTACATTCTCAGGTTTCTGAACAGCGGTTCGAGAGCTTCGATCCTCAGTCCTTTCGCACTCGTAGCTTTCACCGGATATATTGGGAACCTGTAGTTCCTTTCGGCCATGACGTATTCGAAGTGCTGAATATCGGCCTGCATACCCACTTTCTCGTAGAACACTCCGAACTGTGGTCTGTACTTCTGGTGGAGAGCAAACAGCGCGTTCGTCCTGTTCGTGAGAGAGAGTTTGTCTCTGATCACGTCTATCACGTAGTAGTTTCTATCAGAGCCGAGACCGATGACCCACATGGTGGTATAGTCACTCTTCTTCTTCTCGGAGTCGGCAGGATCCACAAGGATCACACGGTTGAGGTTCTCCCATACGGTAGGAACCCACGGCTTGATCCATTCTCTCTTGAATCCCATGCTGCTCGACTGCCGGGGATCGCAGAGCATCTGAGACGCGTAAACCCATGAGCCGTACATCTCCTTCTTCTTCGCAAGCACCTCCGGCTCAAGAAGGACAGGGATCTTGTTCTCATCTATCGCAGGATAGATCCTCGGTATGGCCGAGTGAGTATCAATGACAGTCTTGTAGGTATCTGCAAAGTGATACCTGGTTCCGATCATCCTCACGCGTACAGGCCTGCCCGGCTGGTTCGCTCCTGTGTTCAGTGACATCTGGTACGCCGTTGTAGTCCTCTCGATCATCTCCGGCGTAGTGACGGAGTCAAGAGTCACAACATCGTCGTAGATAAGGATTGTGTAGTGTCCGCCGGTCTTCTGTCCTGTAACGAGACCTGAGGCTGTGAGTGTGTGTTCCTTTGCCCGGTTCTTTCTCTTCACGCGGATGGCATCAGTCGTCCATGGGATTCTCTGCCTTGTCCCTTCCTCGTCGATGTACGTGCCCTTGAACGGATCCTCCCACAGGATCTCAGGGAACAGCCACTTCAGTCTCCAGTTGCTTTCAAGTTCCGTCTTCACCTGTTCTACGAAGGATTTTGCGAGTGCCTGGTTGAAAGAGTAGATACAGATCCTCTCTTCGGGATCAATGAGGATATCCTGCATTGTCTTGAGCCATGTGATAATTGTTGATTTATAGTGCTCACGTGCCCAGATGTCCAGATAACCGTCCGGGTTCTTCTGGACCTCCGCGCATCTGTCGAACAACCAGTCGCGGTTCATGTCCTGACGGTCACACACGAAATAGGCAAGGAAGAAAAGATCATTCCTCACCATATTCCTCATCCAGTTCCGAAGGCCTTCCCCGTCCTTCCTCTCATCGAAACTTTGTGTGATGGCTTCACAGCTTGCGATAAACTTCTCCCGTCTACTCTGCGGCATCATCCTCTCCGTCTCGGACAGCAAGAGCTTTCCTGGTAAGCTCCCCTATCTCGGCTGCGATCCTCTCTGCATTCTTGTCTGTGACATTGATATCGCCCGATATCTTGTGCTCATCCACTACATGGAGGGCATCGCGCTCTGTCTTTATCGCGAGTTCAAGAAGGCCTTTCAGGGACTGGAGGGATTCTTTCTTTGGATCCCTATCTTTCAAACCATCAAGAACGAATCTCTTTGCAGTCTGAGCAATGTCTACATGCTCCTCTTCCATCTTCAGTTTCCGATTCTCGAGGGTTGCCCGTGTCTTCTCTTCCATGTAGGCATCATAAGCAGAGCATCTCTCTGCCCAATTGAACTTTCCAGACCATTTTCCGAGCTGACTCTTGTATTGTGCACCTTTGTGGTACTTTTGTAATACATTCGTTAGCGATCGCTCTGCACCCATATCGCGATATCTACTGAACCACAAATAAGATAGATCTGTTTCCCCTGTTAGCTTTTCCCATTCACTCATTATTAAGATCCTTTACCATCATCTTCGCCACTTTATCCGCTCCACCGTTTGCAAGTGACCAGACTTTGAGAGCCTCTCGCACATCAGGATGGTGAACATTCTCTTCAAACTCCTGATTATGCTTCGGGCATAGATGAGCCCACGGTTTTGCGTGGACATTCAACTGTTCGACTGTCGCCTCTTGGTCACAGTCTTTCCATGTGCATTTCATTCAACTTCCTCGTATGTCTTCTTGAAGATATCCGGTTTACATGGGTAGAATTCCCCGTTCACACCCTTGATGATATAATCACCTGTGCTTGCAATCATATCGCCTTCAAGAGTCGGTATTATAATACCCCCATCGGCACCTCTTCTTGCTGTACCTTCCGTGAAGTCAATACAATCCTTTATGCTGTCCGTGTTGAACTCCAACCTTACCGCATCAATAACCACTGGTTTCTTTCTGAATTTCATAAAAACCTCTCCTTGCACTTATCGCATGTCCACAGGTTTAGCTGTGTGTTAAATCTTGTGATGTGAATATCATTCTGATAGAGCCGGCCATCCTCGCACCTGGGACACTTCGGGTGTATCCACCGAATGAATCTTTTCAACCATTCAGCTTTCACGGGATTTCCTCCTCTCCTTCTTGGACATCTTCGGCTTCCGTCTGGGAGTGACGCCGTGTCTCCTCTCCAGTACAAGTTTCGTTCCGCAATGCTTACACATGCCGGTAAGTCCTTTGCCTTCCACAAACTTCTCTGTGGCTTCATCGATCTCGTGATTGCATATCTTCATTCCTGGAACATGCACTCTCATACTCTCTTCTTCCTCCTGATAGGGAAATCGAATGTTGTTATCCCGTCGTCTGCTGTTGCTCCCGTCTCTATGAGCCTGAGAAGCTTCGTTCGTGAAATCCCGAAGGCTTCCGCACACTGCTTGAAGGACTTTATCTCGTAGACAAGCTTCGATGTCATCACAAGGACAGGACCGCCCATCCCCTCTGCCCCTACACGTCTCAGCTTGAACCCGTTGATCTCTTTCCCTGAGTAAATTGCTCTGGAGACCTGTTTCACTGTCCATCCGAGATATGAAGCAGCTTGTGCCTGACCTTCGAACTCAGCCACCATCTTCCCGTTCTGAATGATCCGTATAGTCATCATCCTGCGTTTCTCCTCCATGCACACAGGGCTATCTCTGCACCGAGTTTCCGTTGGAAGGAGTCGTCATACTTTGAATCAACCTCATCAGGTGTGATATTCCCTGCCATGATTGTTTTCCTGTTCGGGTTATCACGTCGGTCGATGATCTCGTAGAGCGTTTGGCTTTCGTGTTCTGTCCAGCTGGATCTTCCGATCTCGTCGATCCCCAGGACATCGACATTCGAGTACCGATCGATGATCTGACTCTCGGTGGGAAGATCCTTCCTCCCGAGGTAGCTCTCGTGAATCTCCCGGTAGATCTGACGTTCAGTGACATACAGCGCACTCTTCCCTTCCCGGGCAAGTGCTTTCAATGCTGCGGTCATCAGGTGGGTCTTCCCTACTCCGGTTTTGCCTACAAGAATCAACGAACGGATCTCGCCGTTCACGAACCTGACGACCTGATCCTTCACGTCAGACTTCATCTTCATGTTCCTGCTGTCAGAATCAGTTGTGATGAAACCGTTGACGGTGCAGGAAGCAAACTTCGCGGAGATCCCGATCTCCTCGATCCGGAGACCGATACGGGAATCCTTCATCGCCTCCACCCCTTCCCGGATACTGTCCTCGTTCCGGCACTCCGGGCATCCGAGAAGAGGAAGCTCCTGTTCCGTCCCATCTTCGAAGGTCTGGACCATCCGGTTGTTCGTGTAGGGTCCATGCTTCTCACAATACCCGGTCACTACCTCAACGATCCTGAAATCTTTGTATTTCGCTGTGAACTGTTTTACAAACTCACTGACTTCCTGCATGCTTCCCCTCCTGTTTCGCAAGATACTCGTCCCATCTGGCGTCGTTGCCCAGAGTGCGCTGAGATGGCTTTCCCGGAGGAGAGGCCCTGTCGTTGGCCTTGCGTTTCTCCCAGGAGACAAGAGCACGCTTCCAATCCTTCATCGGATTTCTCCCTACCTTCCAGCCGTTCGAATCGTAGTAGGCGACAAACTGTTCTGCATCGACCGAGTATCCCTGCTCCCTGCAGTAACCGGAAACTTCATCGATCGAAGGTTTCACAAACCGGGGACGTTTCCCCTTGGGGGGACAAGACTCTTTAGAGTCTAGGGGGGTATTACTATACGTAGGAGTAGGAGAAGGAGAAGGGGCATCGCTTGAGCATGCTACTTGCATCGGTTTAGCATTGCCGTTAGCATGCTCGTTGCATGCATCTTGCATGCTGTCAGCATTTTGAGCATCGTTTTGGCTGTTTTCACCCTTATTCCATCTTGCCTCAGCTGCCTTTTTTGCTTTCTCACTCCGCTCTTCCGATCCGATTATCCAAGGCTGATGCTCTTCCCAGTCATGGAGATAGTAGCCTTCTTCTGTTTCATCGATGAGACAAACATCAAGAAGAGTAGAACCAAACAAACCTGATTCACCGTGCCAGTCAGCAAGATCCTCGATATCATCGAGATCGAATCCTTTGAGAAGTCCGTCAATGTACATCCTTCCGGCGATTGAATAGAGCTTGATGAGACCGTAGAAAGCCTCGTAACCGCACCTGCGGATGATCTTTCGCACCTTGGGGTGGTCAACGAAATTCAGGGAGAGGCGCATATCATCTTTAGCCATCTCAAAGACCTCCAGCGAACTCGACAAGTTTCTTTTTTCTTTTCGGGTGACGAAGCCTACGGAGGGCTTTGGCTTCGATCTGTCTTACTCGTTCTATTGTTACCTGGAAATGTTGTCCTATTTCTTTCAACGTGTGTTCTTCTTTCCCATATAGGCCATATCTAAGAATGATAACTTCTCGTTCTTTTGGAGGGAGAGTATCTAAGACATCGGAAATTTTTTCCTTTAAGACTTTTTTGTTTAGGTTTTCCTCAAGAAGAAGTGGATCTGTTGTGAAATTTTCAATTCTAAATTTGTCTTCTTTTTCAAACTCAATAGAAACACTTGTGTCTTCAAATTCATAATATTTATCTTCAAAAAGATCTTCTTCTATAAACTTGAGTATTTTTGCAACCTTCAGTGGCAACTCTTTCCATTCCCCATCCTTTCTCTTTAGGCATCCTGCTTTTAGATTCACAAGTTCGCCTACAGCAGTTGCTCCCAAATTATTTCTTCTGCAAAAATCATTAACGCTTGTATATCCGTTTCTGTATATCGCCGACAGGAGCTTGTTGTTCTTAATTCGACCTTTCAAAACAAGTGGTTTTATTGTGCTCATCTCACTTCCTTCCTATACACTCCGATCCCCTGCATGGAGGAGATTCCAAAGATTTCCCTTCTCTCCCGAAGACGGGCACTGACGAAGGTTTCCATCATCTCTCCGACTTCACCGTTACCGTGATAGAGCTCCTCGGCCCTCTGGCGCATCGTACGGATGTTCCTGGTCTCACCTTCCGGCCACTCCTTAAGCATGTCGATAACTGCCTGAGTCTTTGTGTATCTCATGATGCTATCCTCCTTCTCAGCTCTCTCGACTCCCTGTCGAATGCTCTCTTGTCCTTGATATAGTCATTCCGGAATTTCTTCATGGAGACTTTTACTCTGTCCTGCATAGAGAGTTTTAGATAAGCGTCCTGAGATCCTCTGCTTGCATCTGCGATGAGTTCGAGTCTTCTCACCTCCGATTCTCCGACCCTCTTCACAAGGCCCACTCTAAAGGCTTCTTCATTACCGTAGAGCATCTGGTTGCAATGCTTACACTGAGGCCATACATTGTTGTGTTCGGTCTCAAGGGCCCTTACCTGACGGGAAATGTAATGACCTCCATCAGCTTCGTTCCACGGAAGGATTTTCCCGCAGGAAATGCACTGGACCATCCCGTTGTCGTCAGCTTCTTCAAGTCTTCTTTTCTTGCAGTAGGAGGCGATGCAATTCTGTCTTGCTGTACTCATATCAACCTCCTAGAATGGGATGTCGTCCTGGAACGACTCGGGGCCCGGATAGCTGAAGCTCTGCTGCTGAGTAGGATGTGGCGGCCCCTGCTGATATCCGTTATTCTGAGGAGCCTGAGGAGGGGCCTGATAGCTGTTCTGCTGAGGAGCCTGATATCCACCCTGCTGTGCGTTCCTAGGCTCTGCAAGGAGCTGAATCCGCTGTGCGTTGATCGTAACCTTAGACCGGTTCTGACCCGACTGGTTGTCTGTCCACGTCTCCTGTCTGAGACGGCCTTCTACTGCGATCTGCCGGCCCTTGGTGAGATACTGCTGCAGACCTTCGGCTGTACGCCCCCAGACCGTGACTTCAAAGAAATGTGCTTTGTCGGTGTACTGACCGTCAGCACCTTTCATACTGTCATTGCATGCGATCGAGAGATGACCGACGGCTGTGCCGCTGTTCAGGTACTTGAGCTCCATGTCTCTGGTGAGACGTCCTACGATTGTTACTGTGTTTATATCCAGACTCATACTCTTCCTCTCTTCATGTCGATATACGTGACACCAAGGGCATACGCCTGCCAGATGTCTGCTGAGAATCCATAGAACCATCCCGGCTCCTTCTTAGTCCCTTTTCCGTGGTTCGGCTTCCCGGGTGCGAACCGGTCAACGAGAGCCTGAATAATGTTTGAATCCTTCGCTCGTGGTGATTGTGTGAGATTCAGCTTCACCGTCTTTCTTGGAATAAAATTGACTGTGCTTCCCTTTCGAGTGAAGATCTCGATAAATCTTCCACACCACTGAACGGTGTCGAAAACTTCTCGTCCTACCGGCATGCCGTATGATTGGATCTGCTCGATGACTACGTTATATTTGAACCCTGCGAAATCAGCGTCCACAATCATTTCAATGTCTTCGTTCATCAGCTTTGAAGCCAACATGACACTGAAAGAGTGTTCATTCATCATCACAATACCTGAGGCGATATTGCCCGGATCTATTGCTAATATCATTCTGTCTCCTTCAGGTTTACGATCCCTACGAAAGCTGCGACTTCATGAGCTGCGTCTATAAGAAGACCGCATTCCTCTGTCGAAGCATCAGCTTCACTGATTCCTTTAGGTCTCCCCTGTACATCCAGCTGAACTACACCGCCGATTTCAAGAATCGGGTATCCCATCTTGATTGCTTTGTACTTCACTTCATGTTTTACGTACTCAAAATCGTCTCCGGTCTCTTTACAGATCTGTTGAATATGTCCATTGAGATGATGGTTCTGTGAATTGGGACCGGTTGTTCTAGGCTTCTTCTTGTTCTCGATCGTGATCGTGATATAGCCATTGTGCAGTCTATCGGCTTTTTCAAAGATTGCGAGAACAATGGATTTGAAAGGCCTTGGAACGATCAGTGCGAGAGTGCTCCTATGAATTGTGAAGGTTGTTTTCATCCGATCTCCTTCTTAATTTTGAGAAGACGTTTGTAGTCCATCGGATGGTTGTACCAATAGATCTTTGCAATGCTTGCGAAAACATCTATCGCATTCTGTAATTCAGATTTTTTCCATGGGTGAAATTTATAGTCACAGGCTCCCAGATAAAGATCACTAACCTCGACAGCATTAGGTTCGCACATAAAGTACCCGGCGAGCTGCAGAATATGCCATCGGTACTTGTTTCCACTTTTGAGATCTACAAGATACCTGACTCCATTCACTGTCCCGAGACGGTCTTTCGTCCCGGCGTAAAACAGATCCTCATGAAATATGATCTCTTCGGTCTCCTCCCATTCGACATCGTTTTCGACCAGGAACTGTTCGTAAGCAACCAACGCAGCATGAACACGGTCTTCGACAAGCTCCGGGGTATACAGACCGTTATCCACCATCTCTGTCATGGTATGGATTTCTGTTCCGTCGATTGCGTAATGCGGATCAATGTAGGAAGAATCAATTACGTGGGCATATTGAAGAAGTTGTGTTGTTGAAGGTATTACTATTTTCTTTGTCGGATCATACTGTATGGAGTATTCGTGATCCTCGTCGTTATAGACCAAATAATCTTTAAGCATCCTACTCCCCCTTCAAGGTTTCATTCACGAGACGCTTAAGCGTGGACTCATCATATCCAGGTAGGCCTTTTAGAACCTTGTTTTTCCACTCCTGAGGGTACATAACTGTCTTTTCTACTTTCGTCCTGGCAACTGATCTGAGCTCTTCAAGATCAGGCTCTGCAGGGATAGCTACAAGAGGTGTTGTTTCAATTGTCCATGTGAATCTTTTCCTGTTGTGTGTATCGCTGATTTCCAGATAAGAAATATTCCCGGCATCGTTGTATCCTATCTGTTGAACATAGAACTTCTGCCGGCAGGTGTAGACCTCTTTGCCACGATTTGACTTGTAAGAGCCGATCTCAGATTTATCAAGATCTATCCAGATATCAGGAGCGGAGTACAACTCCCTTCCAATGCCGAAATTGTAGCAGGCTCTCTTGAAAGCATCCGAGGCATGCCCTTTCTCTTCTCCGACCTGAGTTTCTGCACCGACATCCTCTCTTTCAATCCATTCCTCTTTGTCTTTATCCCATACGGACACTGAGCAGAACAGCATGTCTCCAATCTGTTTATAGCTCTTCTTCCATCCATAGACACCGAATTTCTCATCTAGCGCGGCCATGTCGTATCTTGCATCCTTGTACAGGAGACAAAGAGCTTTCCCCCTATTTGTCACATGTTTGACAAGGACCTGTATCTCCCAAGGCTTCATCATATTAACTCCTCCGCCAGTTTTTCGATCTCATCAAGCTGTCTGGTGCTGAGAATCGTAGTGATATCCTTGCCTTCAAGGAAAATGCTGATCTCATCGAAGTAACCACCTTCAGATGGAGTACTTTCTCCAAACTCTCTCCAGACAGCTGGAACCGGTTTTTCATACTCGCCCTCGAATTCAAGATCGAAATCGTTCCAGTTGACTTGGCCGCTAACAAACATGGACTTCTGTTCCTTTGAGATTCTGTTGGATCTCTTCAGCCTCAAACATGCGGTTCATCTCTTCGATCCTTTTTTCAAGTACGTCCTTGTCGTTCGCAACTCTGAGCCAGTAGTCCTTATACTGTTCACTTCTTTCTTTTTCTTTTCTCAAAGATTGAGTCAGATCGATGTTCTCTATCCTCTGACGACCGTTTTCCCCTTTGATTGCAGTGATTGTCTCCTTCAGACTTTCGATTTCTCTACTGAGATCAGAGATCCGATCTTGAGCATGCTGCAGGGACTCATGGTGTTCGTCCTTCATTGTCTGATAGATTCTTACAGCACCACTCACGACACCGGACATGAGATCCTTTACCATCTCGTCCGACTTTCTGACTCCAATGTTTTTGTTCTTCACAACTGACTCCTGACCGCTTTGCGATTGTCATCGCGCAGGTTATGGTGTATCCTGCTGGTATCAAACGAGAATTATCTCGATTCCAATAGCCACCGAAGACTTCCAGGTGCTCGATGGCTTTTTATATGCCCCCGTTTCTGCAGGACGGAGGGGGAATCCGCTCGTACCTTTCGGTCTGCGCACGAAAAGCGCCCGCGATTCGTGCTGACTAGATATAAAATGTTTCGCCACTGACTCTCCGTGGCCGAATTATTACCAGCCCGTACGGGCAAGGATTATGCGTATACCGGCACTGTGGTGATCATCGATTCCAGATAAGCCTTGATGTTCTTCTTGGCCTGTACCTTCCACATGCCGCCGTCCGTCTCCCAGAGTCCTACGGAAGGAGCTCCTTCATCGCCATTGATCCTGAGTAGAAATTCACTCGAAGGCTGTTCGACTTCGGGGAAGATCCGGTAAGGTTTCAGGGTTTTTCTGTTCTTAATGGTGATGTTCTTTTCTGATGCAGCCGAGGTTCCTTTTCTTACAGTGAGGTTTGAAGAGAGTCCGTCATCAGCAACGATGATCTCATTCTCTGTTCTTACGGTTGATGTGATGCCGAAAAGATCCTGTGCCTCGCTGTCGTAGACAAACCGCGTCTGCAGGGCGATGTTGAACATCTCGGAGGACATAAACCTGTCAAACGGGAATGTATCAATCTTGAACGACTCTGCGTGGGCGATAATGGTCCTTCCGTTATCTTCCTCTTCGATGCCCGATAGCAGAGAAACAGACATATTGCCATTGATCACGAGAATCGATTTGTCGAGATTCATCGAATGCGGATTCTGGTTTATAAAATCAACAAGTGAAACCAGAGTGTTGAATTCCAGCGTCTCCGGTCTGTCGATCTGTCTCAGCTTCCGATATCTGTCGTTCACCCAGATAACACCGTTTTCATCCACAATCTTCTGGTTCTTGAGGACAATCTCCTCAATTTTCTTTACTGCTGTGCCGTCCATTTAGGCCTTCCTTTCTAGGTGAACTTCCTTGCCACCTTCATCGAATTCCATCTGCTTCTCGTCATCATCGCTGAATGCGTAAGCAACCACTCCCTCATTCCTAAGCTCCATCTGGATCATCGATTCATCACCCTTTGTAGGAGCGAGAGACGATTTCGTCTTCATCGAAACCACGGCTGTTGACCGGTTCTCGTTGGGGGAAATCGCAATCTCAATCGTGATCTTTCTTTTCGCCTTAGGTTCTGTAGAAGGATCTGCAATGTTGAACAGGACAGTTTCCCATTCCTTTGCAAACTGCTCTTCAACAACACCATTGCTTATGTCGCTCAAGCCTTTCACATCTTTGAATCCCATATGCACCTCCATAAAATTGGTTTGAAAAAGATGCCGGGCTTT
>Ga0272443_10004911_pt1 | contig 14182 bp, 18 predicted proteins | sample SSMAcet12_FD_193581 | JGI IMG/M metagenome (GOLD analysis project Ga0272443, IMG submission 193581) | Marine sediment archaeal communities from Little Sippewissett salt marsh, Falmouth, MA, United States - SSM-Acet-12 | ecosystem: Environmental > Aquatic > Marine > Wetlands > Sediment ...
CTACTAAGCATCCGCAGCAAGAGACAGAAGAACCAATGCATCTTGAAACCAGACAGGGTTACAAAACCACCGGACCGATCACCTTATTTTCGGTGCCCAGTGGTCCAGTAAGTGGGGAGTACTTCATTGTTCCAGCTGGGCCGCGGCGGTTTTTTTGCCTTTTGCCGTGGACCTGTGTCGGTAGAACAGAGGTGTCAGACCTACATATTTGACAAAATAGGATTTTCGGTCCAGAGTTAGGAAGATAAATCCCGTCATAGCTGGAGGGTTGAGGATGGGCAGACCTTTGAGGATCGAATATCCAGGAGCTTTTTATCATGTTACCTCTCGGGGTAACGAACAGAAGGATATTTTTATAAGCCAAGCCGATCGGGAAAAATTTCTGGCCTACCTGGAATCGGCGGCGGAAAGATACGAGGCTGTTTTTCACGCCTATTGCCTTATGACCAATCACTACCACCTGATGATCGAGACTCCCGCCGGCAACCTTTCAAGGATAATGAAGCACATCAATAACTCCTACACGAACTACTTCAACATCAAGAGGAAAAGAGCAGGGCATCTTCTGCAGGGCCGCTACAAGGCTATCCTGATAGAGGCTGACGCCTACGCCGCAGAGCTTTCTCGCTATATTCACCTTAATCCGGTTAGGGCAAAAATGACCTCTTCACCTGAAGAGTACAAGTGGAGCAGTTACCGGTTTTACCTGGAGGGGTCCGGGCCTTCGTGGCTTACAACTGGTTTTGTTCTGGATTATTTCGGAAATAGGTCAGGCGAAAAGATGCGAAATTACAGAGCCTATATCCTTGAGGCTGTTGGAAACAATTGTCCCGACCCTCTTTCGGACTCGGTTGCCTCGACAATACTGGGTAGTGATGAATTTGTCAGTGATATTAGGGAGAAATACCTGGAGGGAAGAGATTTTAACAGAGATATCCCCGCATTACGTGAGCTGCAACAGAGGCCAGATATCGAGGAAATCAAAAGGGCGTCGGAGGAATCATTTGCAGGGCGCACCAGAGTTGCGAGGATGGCGGGAATCTATCTTTGTCATCGTTTTAGCGGAGCTAAACTGAAGGATATCGGAAACCTTTACGGGATATCTGAGTCGGGAGTGACCCAGGCGCGCAAGCGGTTCGAAGATGCGATCGAAAAGAATGACTCGCTGAAACAGGAAGTCCTTGGAATAGCAGGGAGATTGAATTTGTCAAATATGTAGGTCTGAACATTCCACTTGAAATTTCAAGCAGGAATATCTTCTATGACAGGAACAATTATGTTGTTTGCCTCTCTGTTTTCGTAGAAATGATCGTTTTTTATCATGGACCAGATTACTCTTACCATGTGCCGCCCCAATGACCTTATCGCCTGGTTGTGTTTTTTGCCTTCGTTTCTCTTTTTACGATAGTAGCGTTCCGATTCCTCAACTCTCCTGATATGGCGAGTCAATGCCGTCATCATGGCTATACGTGCTCTTTTGTTGACCTGTTTTGCGTGTCTGGTTCCCTTGCGTTTGCCGGAGCTGTTGTCCAACGGAGCCATACCAAGGTACATAGCAAGGCTTTTCTCCGATCTGAAACGCTCCATGGTAGCGATCTCGGCCACCACCTCGGAGGTACATGTCAAACCAAAGCCCGGTATGCTTCTTATGATTACGGCAAGTTGTGATCGCTCACAAAGTTCCCCGATCTGTTTGTCGAGATCTTTGACGCGCTTCTTCAATTCCATGATCCTCCGAGCGTCTTCTATGATCATCGGCCCTGCATATTCCGCTTCTTCGGAGAATTGGGCTTTCTTCTGCCACTCTTGTACTTTTCCTGCAAAACCTTTTCCGATTCCCTTTATTCCTAACAATGTCCTTTTGTGGATCCGCTCCAGCTGCCTCAGGTCTTCACGGCAGGTCAAAAACTGCAGAAACGCCAGACCGTCCTTGTTCCTGGCCAATTCCATCAGCTCGGGGCTCACTGCATGAAGGTCGGATTGCATCCTGTTGAGTATTGCCGCTTTCTCACCTACAAGCTGGCGACGGCGACGCGTCAGCCGTTTTAGCACCATGTGTTCTCTTGGTACTTCGTGAACCTCCTGCAGGATAACTTCCTGCTCGCTCAGCAGCGGCTGAAGCCTCACGAGTTCCAGTATCTTTCTTGCGTCGATGACATCCGTCTTGGCGGGTGATGGGAATATCTCTTTGAACCTGCATAGTTTGAGGTTGTTCACGTTCAGTAATCGGTAGCCTTTCTTCTGCACCATCTGGTCCAGAGGCCTTGCGTATCCGTTGAAACCTTCCATGGCTACTACTAAGGGCACCTTGAATGTATTTTCGTAATGTGACAAGCGCGCGAAAAACTTCTCAAATCCTTCCCTGTTGTGCGGCAGGTCAAATTCCTCTGCTATCTTCTTCTCCGGGGTTCCTATCGCTACCCGGTGCATGTGGCTTCCCACGTCGACACCTACAGTTACCTGCCCGACAGTCATTTGAAACACCTCCCGGGATATGGTTGCCATCCGGCGTCTCGTCTACCACTAAAGCCACTGTCCTGTTTCGGCCGGCACCATTCCAGATTACGCCAACGGACGACATAAAAATGACGGAGGCGGCATTTCAGACGCAAGTAAGATCGGCAAAAACCGACCTACGTACACCTTGAGCCACACCCCCGTCATTTCTATAATAATCCAACCCAAGGTGTCCGTCTAACCTTATAATTCAATGGTAGACCCCGTTTCTATTTCAGTATCGCCATATTCTTTGCACCGTTTCTTGCTGTTACCACGATTATGCTGCGTTTTTGCGCGGCCTTTTTGGAAATGTATTTTTGCGCCGCATCAATATCCATATCGGCAACGGACATTCCGTCTATTTCCATCAAGATATCCCCGGCTTTTATGCCCTTTTCTTCGGCGGGACACCCCGGGGCAACACTATGTATAACGATGAAACCATCAGCCGTTTTATCGCCCAGGATCAGGTATTTATCCAGAGACGGTTTTGCTTTTTCCGCCGCTTTTTCGGCCTCGGTCCTGTACACGGGGAAGTCGAAATTGAAAACGTAGTACCTGGTGTCGGCGTCGTTGAATACAAGGGTCATAAGAAGAGAAAGCCGTTTCCCCGAGTAGAGCCGCATGTATTTTTCTTCGGAATTGAAGATCCTTCCCCCGGAAGGCCATGGAGCCAGTTCCCTTATCTCCCAGTTGCTGTTATCTCTCTTGTCGCGTTCCCTGGGTATTTTTATCGTTTTTTCGTTGCCGTCCTCGTCGGTGATGGTGACGGTTTCGTATTGCTTTTCGCTGTCGTTCCACCATATGTTGCTGGTGGGTGTCATGTCGGTTCTTACACGCCCACCGGGTGGGAGCAGTGTTTGTATCTGGGGCCTGTCGCGGTGAATGTACTGTACCCCGTCCTGGATCATGCGGCTGACGCCAGACTGGGCGTCGGTAAAAAAGAACTTGTCCCAGTCGACGGTGACAATGCCGGGGGTCATGTTTTTGAGGTCTATTTCAACTTTGTGCAGGTTAAGGTGAACGGTAACGGAAACATACTCGTCGCCGTAGGTCAGGGCGGGCGCCCTGCGCAGGTTGAACGTGCCCAGATCAAGGGCTGGCGCCTCGACCACGGGGTCGGCTTGAGCCGCAACAGGGCAAAAAACCGAAACGGCAAGCAATATCAGAAGACTGATCGTTATATGGGTTTTCAGGGTTTTATTCAATACGACCTCCAGAGTGTCTTTTGATCTAGGTTTGGCCCCGTTGTTTTACGGGCGGTTCAGGATAAGAACCAGAGCGGGAATGGTGAAGGGCAGGCCGAAAATGGCGGCCGCGTCAAGGTCGTCGAGGCCTCCACGGATAAGCATGAACGCCGCGCAGCCCAGCGCCCCGGCCATGATGACGAGCGCACCCACCAGGGTTTTCTTGAAGCAAATGAAGTAGCCGATCAGCATAAGGGCGAAAAGCCCAAGCACGACCCAAAGGTCGAAGGGTATCGATTTAAGCGTCAGGTTGGTTTCCGAAAGCATTTCTCCGATAAAGATCGTAAGGAAAAAAGCAAAGGCGCAGGTCAGCAAAGCTCTTGCCGCTATACGCAGTGCCTTTTTCATGTTCCGCCTCCCTGTTTCTATTTAAAGCTGACTTCAAGCTCCTTTTCCAGAGCGTGCGCTACTTTTCGAAGAAACCTTACCGACGGGTTGTATCTCCCTGATTCCAGCCGACTGATGTTTCCCTGTGTTGTGCCTATTCTGGCTGCTAAATCAGCCTGGGAAAGGCCTTTCTTTTGGCGAGTTGCGACAATCAATGCTATAAACGAAAATTCTTCCTGGAGGTCATCGTAAGCGGAAGCGGTTTCGGGATCTTGTAAAAGGTCTTTTTTTACGTCTTTCCAGATTCTTGGTTTCATGGTTATTGTCAGCACCTCTTCAGATAATCTTCTTTTCGTTTTCTGGCTATTTCAAGTTCCTTTACAGGGATTGCGTTGGTTTTTTTGATGAATCCATGCAACAGAACAAATGTGTCATTATCAGCGGAAAAATACAGAATCCTGGAAGCGTTGCCGGAAAACTGGATCCTGAGCTCCCAGAGTCCGGAATATTTTTTGAACCGCACAGCGGCGACATGAGGTCGTTGCAAAGAGGTTCCAAACTGTTCGAGCAGATCGATAAGTCGCATTGCCTTGGCAAGATGTCCAGGGTTAAGCGATTTCAGAAAATCCTCAACGGGGCTTGTTCCATCAGAAGTGGTGTAGAAAATTATTGCCCTGAGCATTGCGGGAATAACCCCCTGGAGGTTACAAATTATTATATCATATATGAAATAACCAGAGGCACAGAAAAGCCTTTAGTCATATTACTACTGATGAGGCGGGAAACATGCTTTTCACCACCCACATTTATTTACAATAACCAATACAGTTTACCCTACCCGGGGCGTTGCGCACAAACGACCTGTGGTATTTTTATGAATATAGATACAAAATCCGTTTACTGGAGGTATTCGGCATGAAGCAAAGCATAAAACACGCTCCTGTAAAACCCAGCGTCAGCATCGACGACCTTGAAAAACTGGACATAAGGATAGGGACCATTCTCAAGGTGGAAGATTTGCCGCGGTCGAAAAAGATATCGGTACTTACGGTTGATTTCGGGGATCACCAGCGGATCATTCTGTCGGGTATTCGCGAGGATCGCGAGGATCCATCGGAGATAGAGGGTCTTCAGGCGGTTTTCGTTTTGAACCTTGAGCCCAGAAAGATCAGCGGCGTGACTTCGCAGGGGATGCTGTACGACATAGGCTACGCCGACGGCGTGAAGCCCGCGCTTGCCGTTCCCGAACGCCCTCTTCCCAATGGTTGCAGGCTGGGCTGAGAATTCAAAAAGGGGCCGGTAAAAGCAGAACCGGCCCCTTTGTCGCTGTCGGGGTATCAGTAACCCAGGTTTTCTCCAACCAGTATAACGTGCGCGTCGCGGCCAAAGGGCGCCCTCTCCAGTACCAGCGTAGCCCTGCAGGCCCTCTGGGGGCTGTCGCAGTTTACGCAGTAACCTACTTTGGCGCAGGGGAGGTCCATGTTCAGGCGCATGGCGTTAAGAGGCGTAGCGATGTCGCGTATGCGTTCCTCCGCCGAATCCAGGTCGCGTGAAACCTTGTTGATTCCTACAACAAAGATTATGCGATTATCGGCCCAGGCCATACCCGCCACACGGTTTCCCGTGCCGTCGATGTTCACAAGCATGCCGTCGTGGGTCACGGCGTTTGCGCTTGTTACAAAAACATCGCTCGCGAGTTCTTCCTTCCAGCGTTTGGGCCGGTCTTCTACCGCCAGCGAGGGATCCCAGTGCTGAACGATCCGGCATCCCTTTTTCTCGAGTTCTTCGGGCAGCTCAAGCTCGCGTACGGTGGATGTTCCCGGTATCCCCACGACCGATTTGTCGGGCACAAGCGCCAGAACCGCCTTTACGGCTTCTGCTGCGGTTGCCGCGTACTGGGCCTTGAAGCCTTTTGAATCAAGCGCCTTTACTATTGTGGCTCCCAGCCGCTCGTTGAATTCTTTTCGGATGGCGGCGTTTTTTTCCTGCATGCTGTTCATGTTCTTTCCTCCCCTTTTTCTGATGTGGCTTGACAAATACAGTATAACCGTATTACCGCAGGGCCGGTACAGTCTTCATGGCGTCGAACCGTTGCGTGTGACAATTGTGAATAAACGTGTTATTCTCTGGTTCCACCAAAGATGGAAGGAGGCTGCGCAATGTGCAGAGTTATTACACCCGATGATCCGGGAGTCCACAGCCACGTGGATGACCCGCTTTCCATCGCGGAATTGCTCAGGGAGACGCTTTCGGACGAATTACAGGCAATGAACGACCTTGCGGCGCGCTGGCACATGATAGAAGACGAAGACGTGACGCACGCGTTGAAACATGTGATAGACGCAAAACGCAAGGGAATAAAAGATCTGTGGAACACGCTGCTCGAAGTGGAAGGGCGGGCCTTTTCGGGGTCGCACGGCCACTCTCACGAACATTCCCATACCCACGATCACAGCCACTGAACACTCGGACCCGGGGTCTTTCGGCCCCGGGCCTTTTGCTTTTCCCTCAAGGCGGTCATCCGTAAAACCCCGCAAGGAAAACCCTGTAAAGAAAAAACCCTTGACATAGTTCGCCCAGCTTCTATAATCATGCATCTGGAAAGGGGAGGATCGCTTGTGAGAGACCCGCTTTCAAGGCGCATACGCCTGGACGCTCTGTACGACCTTTACGGGCCGCTGCTTACGGAACGCCAGCGCAAGGCTTTCGAGATGCACGACCAGGACGACCTTTCGCTTTCCGAAATAGCCGAAAGCCTGGGTACAAGCAGGCAGGGCGTTCATGATCTGGTGCAGCGGGCCAGGGAACGCCTGGAAAAGATAGAAAGCCTGGTTGAAATAGCCGCCAGAGATGAAACGAGGGCCAGACGTCTGGAGCGCCTGAGGGAACTGCTGGTTCCCGCGCTGGACGCGCTGACGCCGCCGGAACGCGAGGAAGCGGAAGCCCTCCTTCACGACATAAACCCCGAAGGGCCGGTCTGATCTTATGTTTGAAACGCTCAAGGAACGCCTTGAAGGTGTTTTCAAGAGGCTTGGAAACAGGGGAAAGCTTACGGAAGACGATATTTCCCAGGCCCTCAGAGACGTACGGCGCGCCCTGCTGGAGGGCGACGTCAATTACAAAATAGCCAAAAGTTTCGTCGCCGGGGTCCGCGAAAAACTGCTGGAAAAAAGAGTTATCGACTCGGTAACTCCCGGCCAGCAGGTAATGGCAGTGGTTTACGAAGAACTGACCGCCCTGATGGGCGGCAGGGGTGAAAGGCTGCAGGTTTCACCGAAGCCCCCTTCGCGATACCTTTTCGTAGGTCTTCAGGGTTCGGGCAAGACCACCAGTTGCGTGAAGGTGGCCAAAAATATTGCCCGCGGGCACAAACCTCTTGTCGTGGCATGCGATCTGAGGCGCCCCGCCGCCGTAAAGCAGCTTGAGGTGCTGGCCGGGCAGGAACGGATAGGCTTTTTCGGCCCGGGTGAGAAAGACGCGGACGCGCTTTCCGTCGCCCGATCTTCAATAGATTACGCCGCCGAACGTCTGCACGACGTGGTTATCTACGACACCGCGGGACGGCTGCAGGTGGACGAAGAACTCATGGGTGAGCTTGAATCGCTGAAGACTCTTCTGAAACCCACAGAGATACTTCTGGTGCTTGACGCCATGACTGGACAGGAAGCGCTTAACGTTGCGTCCGCGTTCCACGAACGCCTGGGCGTTACGGGCCTGGTTCTCACCAAGATGGACGGAGACGCAAGGGGTGGAGCGGCGCTGAGCGCCCTGGCCGTTACGGGCGTGCCGGTGAAGTTCGCCGGGGTGGGCGAACGCCCCGGGGATCTGGAGGAATTCGACGCATCGAGGATGGCGCAGCGTATCCTTGGCATGGGCGACGTTCAGGGCCTGGCCGAGAAGGTCAGGGAAGCCTCCGAACAGGGCGACATGGAGCGCATGGCGAAAACCCTCCAGAAGAAAAAAATGACCATGGAGGACCTGCTACAGCAGATACGGCAGGTAAAAAAGATGGGTCCCCTGGAAAAGGTTCTGGAAATGTTGCCGGGGGCGGGACAGATGAAACAACTCAAGAACGCGCAGGTCGACCCAAAAAGGCTGGCCCGCACGGAAGCCGTGATACTTTCGATGACACCGGCAGAAAGGCGCAACCCACAGATCATCAAGGGAAGCCGCAGACGACGCATAGCCAACGGCTCGGGTACGTCGGTACAGATGGTGAACCAGGTGCTGAAACAGTTTCAGCAGATGAATATGCTTATGAAACGCATGGGGAAGATGAAAAAAGGCAAGGGCGTTTCGATGCCCGGCGGTTTTCCACCGTTTCCCATGTAGGTCATAGAATACAAATGGCCCCTTGAGGGCCTTCAGGAGGTGGCAGGTGTATGGCGGTAAGAATCAGACTCGCCAGGTTCGGTCGGAAAAAGAAAGCGTACTATCGTCTTGTGGTGGCCGACAAGAGGTCTCCGAGAGACGGAGCGTTCATCGAGCAGATAGGGCATTACGATCCCATGCAGGATCCGGCGGGCATGGACGTGAAGGAAGACAGGGCTCTTTACTGGCTGGGCGTGGGAGCTACTCCCTCGGATACGGTCAGGGCCATTTTTAAAAAAACCGGGGTCCTGGACAAGTTCGAAAGCGCAAAGAAGTAGGTTCCCCATGCCCGATTACGGGGAGCTGGTCCGTTTCATCGTACAAAAGATAGTCGACGAGCCGGAAGCGGTCGAGGTTTCATCCACGGAAGCCTCAGGAGGCGTGGTCAAGGTTAGCATCAGGGTGGCCCAGAACGACATGGGAAGGGTCATCGGAAAGCGTGGAGCAACCATCAACGCTATCCGCATGATAGCCAGGGCCGCCGCCGTCAAACCCGGCGAAAGGGTGGACGTGGATATTCTGGAAGATTGAGGTGTGACCGGTGACCGGGAAAAAGATGGTTACCATAGGGCGGATTACCGGAGCCCATGGCGTGAAGGGCGAGTTCAACGTTCATCCGCTAACGGATTTTCCCGAAAGATTTCTTGATATGGACAGGCTGGACGTGTACCGTCCCGACGGCCGTTTTCTTGCGCATCTTAACCTGACGGGAATGCGGTCTCATGTCGGCAAGGGCGTTTTTATAGCCGAAGCCGAGGGTGTCACCGACAGGGACGGGGCCGAAGATCTGAAGGGTTGCCTGGTTCAGGTTTCGCCCGATGAAAGAGTCGCTCTGCCGGAAGGCGAGGTCTGGGTCGACGACATCATCGGTCTGGAGGTACGGACCGAAAGCGGTGAAAGCCTGGGCGAGGTGGTGGATGTTACGCCAACCGGGGCTCACGATCTTTACGAGGTCGAACGACCGGAGGGCGGTCGGGGAATGCTTCCCGCTGTAAGCCAGGTGGTTCTAAACATCGACGTAGAGGCGGGCTTTATGACCGTAAGGATACCCGAAGGGCTCTGGGAGTAATGCGCTGCACCGTCGTAACCGCTTTTCCGGATCTGCTGCGCGCTTTCGGCGGCGAGAGCATCATAGGCAAAGCCGTGGAGCGCAAAATACTGAAACTTGACATCGTTGATCCCAGGGATTTCGCCGAAGGCGACTATCGGCAGATCGACGACTACAGCTTCGGCGGCGGCGGTATGGTCCTTATGGCCGAGCCGCTGGCCCGGGCGGTGGAATCGATCCGCAAGGAACATGGAGGCATGGTCGTTTACCCTGGACCCCAGGGAGCCGTACTGAACCAGGAAATGGTCGAATCCCTGGCGGGCGAGGAACATATAATAATCGTCTGCGGCCATTACGAGGGTGTTGACGAAAGATTCGTGGAGCGCTGCGTCGACCTTGAGGTGTCCATAGGCGATTACGTGCTCACAGGCGGCGAAATACCGGCAATGGTCCTTATCGACGCCGTAGCCAGAAAGATACCCAAAGTAGTGGGTAACGGAAACGCAGTGGAGGAAGATTCATTCTTCCGGGGCATGCTGGACCATCCACACTACACCAGGCCCGCCGAATGGCGCGGCTGTCCGGCGCCTCCCGTGGTCCTCAAAGGCGACCACGCGGCGATCCTGGCCTGGAGAAGACGCATTGCCTCCGAGCGGACACTGGCCAGAAGGCCCGATGTTCTTTCGCGCGCCGGTATAGGCCCCTACCTGGCCGGAGGGCTTTATGTCATACTTGTTTCGGTCGAAGACCGTGACGACGCCCCGCCGGTGGAAGCAGTTTCTGAGCTTTGCGGGTTCTACGGATGTGAAAGGCTGATAGTAGCGGCGGCGTCCGCGGATGTCAGGGGCAGAACAAAGTGCATGTTCCCGCAGGGGGGAGGCCCCAGGGTGTTTGCAGGCCTCGGACGGGCCCTCGGCTGGATAGAAAAGAGAGAGAAAGCCAGACCTCTGACTGTCGCGGTCGGTTCGAACGACGGCGGTGGAATGCACTGGCTGGAACTCAAGCGCAGGATGCTGGCTTACACTGGGCCGACGGCGTTTGTTTTTTCGGATGAGAACAATAGGCGTAACCATATATTTGCAACGGCCGACGTGGCCCTGCAGCCTGTAAGGGGCGGAAAAGGCGAAGGCGATCTGACTCTCGCCCCGACCGTCGCCGTAACGCTGGACCGTTTTCTCGGCTGGCGATAATAACAACAACTGTTTTCGTACAGGGAGGGATACATGGTGGATCCAAGGATTGCACTCGTAGAAAGCCGGTATTTCCGAAAGGATGTACCTGAATTTCGCGCCGGCGACACCGTTTCGGTGCACGTCAAGGTAACTGAAGGCAACAGAGAGCGCGTACAGAAGTTCGACGGCGTCGTAATAGCCAGAAAACATGGCGGGACCCGCGAAACCTTCACCGTGCGCAAGGTTTCCGGCGGCATTGGCGTGGAAAGGGTTTTCCCGCTCCATTGCCCCAGCGTCCAGAAAATAGACGTTCTGCGTCACGGACGAGTTCGCCGCGCCAAGCTTTACTATCTGCGCAAGCGCAGCGGTAAGGCCGCCCGCATCAGAGAGCGCAGGATATAGCGGCTCAGGGATCATTGTTTTGTCGAGGCCGTCGCGACGGCGACGTTGCGGCGGCCTTTTTTTACGCCCGCCTGAGGGCGACGAACCTGGAGGGATGTAATGCGGGGCCTTGTTATGGTAACGCCGCTGGTTCTGGTGATAGCCCTTGGAGCGCTTTTGCGCCGACTGGGGGTTCTGAAGCAGGAATCGATCCCCCAGTTCAACAATGTGCTTTACTGGGGCGTTTTGCCCATATTGCTTTTTAGAACCACGCTCAAGGTGGGCGAGGGGCTTTTCTCTAACCCCAATCTTTTCATAGCCGTTCATGTTTCTTTCCTTGTTGTCCCTGGCGTGGCCTGGCTCCTGGCTTCTTTTTTCTGCAAAGACCGCAAACGGGTCGCTGTTTCGGTTCTTATATCCATACGGGCCAACAATATCTTCATGGGAATACCCGCGATCACTCTGGCGCTCGGCGAACCGGGTTTTGAGGCGCTATCGCTTTTTTTCGCCGTAGGTCTTCTGGGTTATAACCTTATTTCAATTACATGGGCCCAGGTGGCCCTGGTGGGCGGTGTTTCGCTGCGGGCCGTTCTGCAGACGGTGAAACAGCTTTTGAAGAACCCGCTGATATGGGGATGTTTTCTGGGCGTAAGCGGATCGGCTCTGGGGGTACACGAGCTACCCGGGTGGCTCGACTCGGCGTTCGGGATCGTTGGCGACACTGCCAGCGGACTGGCTCTTATAGCTCTGGGCGCCTCGCTGCGGTTTCATCATCTGGGCAGGGCGCTGTCGTCCACATGGCGTGACTGCCTGTTCAAGCTGTTCGCCCACCCTGCAATGGTGTGGGCCGCCTTTTCCCTGTGGCCGGTCGATCGTACGCTTCAGCTTGCAGTAGTACTGGTAAGCGCAATGCCGGCCGCCATCAATAATTTTGTCGTGGCGCAGGGAATGGGCATGGATTCCGACTACGCGGCGGAAGTGGTTGCCGCAAGTACGCTGCTTTCGGTAATAAGCCTGCCCATATGGATAGCAGTGCTGGGCATATAGGACGTTGACCCCGAAGCCGTTTTGCTGTTGACGTTGTGCGGCTTCTTCCCTATAATGACTTTCGCGTCCAAATTGCGGGGGTGGCGGAATAGGTAGACGCGCCAGGTTGAGGGCCTGGTGGCCTCCGGGCTGTGGGAGTTCGAGTCTCCCCCTCCGCACCATAACAGCAAGGGCCGTCCTTTTTGAGGGGCGGCTTTTTTGTTGCCGGCCTATCGCACTCATGCGAATCAGTTTTTCTTCAGTCTGGTGTAGAATCAAAGAGAGCAACGGGTTTGACCATACATACGGGAGGCCCTATGCAAAAAAGCAGAGGTTTTACCTTCGTTGAGCTGCTGATCGTCATTCTGGTAACGGCGATACTTGCGGGATCCGCCATGTTGATGATGGGCCCCGCAAACGAAGCTGCGCGTCGCGAGACCTGCGCCGCACTGCGAAAACAGGTGAATATGGCCAGCCAGTTCTATATGTTCGAGCATGACGGTTTTCCGGAAGACCTGGACGCTCTTGTTGAGGCCGGATATCTGGACAAAATCCCCGTTTGCCCTTCGGGCGGGCGGATCTTCCTGTCTGATGCGGCAGACGAAAACGGTTTCAGGCAAGCCGTGTGCACGCTGCACTCGGAAGCGGTTTCCGAACAGGAGCCTCTTACTCCCTATGGTTCCACCTTTTCAGAAATATCCGCAGGCCTCATTGAACTGGTGGAGTGGTATCACGAAGAAAACGAAGGATATCCGCGAAGCTGGGGCGATTATGCTTTTACCGATCTTGGGCTGGATCCGGAATTCTGGGGAGAGCCGAAGGACCATATCCGGTATTCCACCGGCGGCAGCCGTCTGAAAATAGAACCTGAAGACGGCTATACTCTGAGTGTCGAGTCGCTTTCGGGGGAAATACGGGAACTCAATTCGACGCTCAACTGGAACCTGTGGTACAACTTCGACGATCAGACCTGGTATTATCACACAATAGAGCCGGGCAACGAAATAGATATAACTACATTACAGGTTTTCGAAACGCAGTAAAAAACCGGCGACCCCCGGGGGCCGCCGGTCCGCGGTTTCAGCGATTCCTATCCCAGCAGTTCCTTCATTCTTCCAAGGCCTTCTTTTATGTCGGGCGTGTCTATACCCGAGTAGGCAAGCCTTATATAGCGCTGTGTCTCGCCCGGCAGCGGAGTTCCGAAATGGTTGCGTGTGGTAAAAGACACGCCTGTTTCGTAAAGGACCTTCTTGCGGAATTCCTCAACGTCGGCCAGGCCCATGTTCTGGATGGCGTCTGTAACGTTGGCGAAAAGGTAGAACGTGCTTTCGGGCCTGCTTACGTGAACCCCGCTCATGCCGTTGAGCATATCCACGGCTACGTCCCGCCTGTCCTTAAGGACGTCCAGCATATTGTGCAGGTCCGTCTGGGGGGCCTTCAGGCCTTCCAGGGCCGCGTACTGCACGAAATGATTCGAGCACGATTCGTCGTTGACGTTGAACCGTGATATCTGGGTCGCGAACTCCTCGGGGCCTATAGCTGCGCCCAGGCGCCATCCCGTCATGGCGAACTTCTTGGAGAAGGTATAAAGAATGACCGTTCTTTCGAACATACCCGGCAGGCTGGTTATGCTTTTGCCTCTGGCGCCGTAGAGAATATCGAAATAGGCTTCGTCGCTGAGCACGTAAAGATCGTGTTTTACGCAGAGTTCGGCAAGGCGTTTCATTTCCTCATCGTCCGACTCCGCGCTGGTGGGGTTATGGTAGTTGTTGTAGATGAGGATCTTTGTTTTGGGCGAGAGCTGTTTTTCTATGGTGTCGAAATCGAGAGCAAAGCCCGTTCTGGTCTCGATGAACCCGTAGGGTTTGCCAACACCGCCGTGGAAGTTGATCATGGATTCGTATATGGGGAAACCCGGGTTGGGGTAGAGTACTTCGTCGCCGGGGTCCATGAAGGTCATTATGAACTTGCCTATCACCGGCTTCCCGCCGGACTGGATGCTGACGTTTCCGGCGTCAAGCGAAAGCCCCCTGTCTTTTGCAATTTCGTTCGCCAGGGCTTCCCGCAGCGGTGTAATGCCCGGAGTGGGGCAGTAGCCGGTCTTGCCGTCG
>Ga0272443_10004912_pt1 | contig 14180 bp, 11 predicted proteins | sample SSMAcet12_FD_193581 | JGI IMG/M metagenome (GOLD analysis project Ga0272443, IMG submission 193581) | Marine sediment archaeal communities from Little Sippewissett salt marsh, Falmouth, MA, United States - SSM-Acet-12 | ecosystem: Environmental > Aquatic > Marine > Wetlands > Sediment ...
TCAAGGATATTATTTTTCAAATTGCCCCAGAATCTTTGTATTATCTTATTCAGACCATAGTAAGGAATTCCACATACATAAGATGGCAACTGATCCATGTTGCAAGAAAATTTGGTGCAATAAGAAAAGATTTTGATTATCGTAATGTTGGGGCAAAAAAATTATTCACAATTTTTGAAAATAGTCTAGTTTTTGATGAGGCTGTAGACAAAATAATCTGGGAAAGAATGGATATTAAAAATACTCAACGTGTTTTACAAAAAATTCAAAGTGGTGAAATCAGCATACAAATACAGCGACTTTCGCCGATTGGTCTGGCTGGATTTGAAACAATTAAGGGCTTAATGGCTCCTCAACGTGCCGATAGAACTATTCTAATGGCCTTGAGGAATCGGTTAGAGGAAACAGGTATCACATTGGCTTGTACAAATTGTTACCATATGTGGAATACAACTGTGGGTAGAGTTCAAAAGCGATTGCATTGCCCAAATTGTGGGGCTATAAAAATTTGTGCATTGCATCGGAATTCTAGAGATCTTGCAAAACTTTTATCGAAAAAACAGCGAACATCTCAGGAAAATAGGGAGATAATCAGACTTCATAAAAACGCAAGTTTAGTATTGAACTATGGAAAAATTGCTCTAATGGCTCTTATGGGAAGGGGCATCGGGCCAGATACTGCTGCAAGGATACTTCGTCGATACAATAGAATGGAACTTGAAAAGTCAGAAGAACTATATTTAAAATTTCTACGCGACATTCTAAAAGCTGAATTAAATTATGCAAGAACCAGGGGGTTCTGGGATAAGTAGTCAAAATTCAAAATCTTAAATGTATTCTGTTTTTAATTATAGAAAAATTATTAGAGAATCCAGTTTTTTTCACCTGAGTGGGGAAAAATCAATGATGGGATGTAAAAGGAATCATAGGATGGGATGCATGGAATGGCACAAGAGTATCTCCCCCACTCAATGACAATATACGACTCAATGTATAAATATTTTTACAAGATTTTTGTGACAAATGTTTCAATAAAAATATAAAATAAAATGTAAAAATAACAAAAACGATAAAAGATGCTTTTGACAATACTGGAAAAATATTTATTTGATGATTGAATAACTTCTTATTGTTGGGTTAAAATTACTTTTCTAAAAATATATTTGAGATATTTCTATGGTTTAATTATTTCTGACCATAACCTTTAAAACGATTACATGGTTGCCTAAATCTATTATAATAATAAATTAATGGTAGAAAACATGAATAATAATCTAGTACTTCCTGGGGACGAACTTTCAACCTCTGAAGAATTAATGCCTGGCGATGGCACCTTTGAAGAAAGGGGAATCATAAGGGCAGCAAGAGTGGGGACGTATTTTGTCGATAAAGAAAATAGGAGAGCAACCGTAAAACCTGCAACAAGTATACCTGTAATAATTAAAAGGGGAGATATCGTTCTTGCTGAAGTAAGATCCGTGAAATCATCAATGGTTATTGCTGAAGTAATACATGTAACAGGAAAGAAAAGGGTCATATCAAGTGATACAAATGGAACTTTGAGAGTTTCAGAAATTTCCAAGTCGTATGTAAAAGATCCTTCATCGGAATTTTCACTAGGCGACATTATTAGAGCGAAGGTTCAACAGGTTAAACCAAGTGTTCAACTTGAAACAAAGGATCCCAGATTTGGTGTAATCCAAGGCTTCTGTTCAAAATGTAGACACATACTCATTAAAAACGGTAATTCATTGGAATGTAGTAATTGTGGTAACCGCGAAAGGCGACGAATTGCAGATGATTATGGAACATATGATATTAATCAACTGTAAATCAAATTGATTAATGGGGTTGAAATTTGTGGAGTTAAATAAAATTAAAAAAACTGCAAAAGAACTAGAGATAGAGGTTGTTGGAGAAAACGAGACGATTTTAAATCCAATAACCCAGGTATTGATACAAAACAAAGATGTCGAGTTTGCAGAATATCTATGTGATCACCCCCTATCAAATAAAAGACGATTATATGTTCGGGTGAAAAAAGGTAAGCCAGAGGAAATACTGAAAAAGGCCGTAAAACAGTTGGAAGATGAAGTAAAAAGCTTCAGTAAAAATTTTGAAAGAAAAAAGAAAAAATAGTCGTTTTCTTCAATGTGCACATCTAAAATTGAAAAATCAATTGGTATGGAAACTTTTTTAACTCCAGGCGAGGGGATCGGTGGAAAACTTAGATCAACTCCTCAGGATTTCCGTGTAAAAGAAATTTTTAATTATCCTTTGGTAGCAAAAGACGGGAAATTTGCCATAGCTGAAATTACCGCGGTTAACTGGGAAACTAATTTACTTATCAGGGAAATTTCACGAAGATTGCGTATTTCCAGAAATAGAATAGGATTTGCTGGAACAAAGGACAAGCGAGCAAAAACTACACAACTGATGTCTTTTTACAAAATTGATAAAGATAAATTACTTTCAATCAATATCAATGATTTGACTATCGAAAATGTTTACTACTCCAACTGTCCCGTAAAAATAGGTGACCTTAACGGCAACAGTTTTGAAATATTAATAAGAAACTTCGATAAAATCAATAGTAAAGAGAGAATTGAAGAAATTTTTAATATTATTATGCAGCATTGCGGAGTTCCAAATTTTTTTGGAATTCAAAGATTTGGTGCAATACGACCGATTACTCACTTGGTCGGAAAACATATTGTTTTCAATGATTTTGAAACTGCCGTAATGACCTACATTGGAAACCCTATAAAGGGGGAAGAAGAAATTTCTTACGAACTTAGAAAACGTCTGGAGGAGACTCGCGATTTTTCTGAGGCATTTAGAAATTATCCAAAGTATTTGACTTTTGAAAAATCAATGTTAAATAAACTTGTCAAGGACAATGAAGATTATGTAGGTGCGTTGCTTGAATTGCCAAAGAATTTGTTGACTATGTTTATCTATGCATATCAATCATTTATTTTTAATAAAATTCTAAGTTTTAGAATGAAGAAAAATATTCCAATAAACAAGGCAGTTGTTGGCGATATAATTCTTCCACTGAGAAAGGGTAAGATCGACCAAGTTGCAATCAGGGTCAACGAAAACAACATAGATAAGGTTAATAAGCAAATAAAAATGGGCAGGGCATATATTAGTGGCCCGTTACTTGGAAGCGATACAAATTTTGCAAAAGGGGAAATGGGGGAGATTGAAAGAAAAGTAATTGAACAGGAGAAAATTGACATCCGAGATTTCATTGTTCCAGAAATACCGTTCATATCTTCAAGCGGAACACGTCGTCCTTTACTTTCACCTGTCAATAACTTATCATATAAGATTATTGATGATAACTTAAATAAAGATAAAAAAGCTCTAAAAGTCTCATTTGATTTGCGCAAAGGTGCCTATGCAACATCTCTGTTAAGAGAAATTATGAAATCCTCAGATATTACAGCATATTAATAGATATCAATGGAAATGGTTTTATCGGACTTCTACAATTAGGGTCTCGCTTCTTAAGAGATATTTGGTGAAATACGATGATTGACTCGCCCCCTCAAAAATATGTTCCTAACGAATTCGAAAAAAAAATTAGAAAATTTTGGGAAGAAAACGATATCTTTCAAAAATCCATTGATCAGAGGGAGGGTTGTACTCCTTATGTCTTCCTAGAGGGGCCTCCAACAGCAAACGGGCTTCCCCATCCAGGGCATGTTTTAACAAGAGTGGTTAAGGATTTAATTCTTCGATATCAAACAATGAACGGTCATTTTATCGAAAGAAAGGCTGGATGGGATACCCATGGACTACCTGTTGAAATTGAAGTTGAAAAAACTCTTGGTTTAGAGGACAAGCAGGCAGTTGAAAAATATGGTATCAAGAAATTCAACGAAGAATGTAAAAAATGTGTTTTTAAATATGAAAACGCCTGGGTCGATATAAGCAAAAAAATCGGTTTTTGGGTTGATATGGACAACCCATATATTACTTTAAAAAACGAATACATTGAATCGGTTTGGTGGTCGCTTAAGCAAGCATGGGAAAAAAAGTTACTATATAAGGGACACAAGGTTGTTCCCTACTGTCCAAGATGCGGAACGGCTCTTTCCGCGCATGAAATTGCACAGGGCTATAAAACGGTAGAAGAGCCTTCAATTTTTATAAAATTTAAAGTTAGAGGAGAAGATGCTTACTTTTTAGCTTGGACTACCACCCCATGGACTCTTTTATCCAATGTCGCATTGGCCATTCATCCCGATGAAACTTATGTAAGAATTAGATATGACGGGGAGGAATTAATACTTGCCGAGGAGCGGGCCGCGGTTCTGTTAAAAGGTCAGGAATATGATCTTATTGATGGCTATTCCGGAAAAGAATTGGAGGGAAAGGAGTACGAACCACTATTTGACTATTATAAGCCCGAAAAAAAGGCATGGTACGTAGTATTAGCAGATTTTGTCACCATGGAAGATGGTACAGGAATTGTGCACATTGCTCCGGCATTTGGAGAAGACGACTACAATATCGGGAAGAAATATGACCTTCCAGTAATCCAACTGGTAAAGTTAGACGGAACATTCCCACCAGAGGTAAAACTTTGGGCGGGACAGTTTGTGAAAGATGCCGATCCAAGCATTATTGAGAATCTCGAAGAACGTGGCTTGTTATCTGGAACTAAAAAATATTCTCACGAATATCCCTTTTGTTGGAGATGTGATTCCCCCCTTCTGTATTATGCAATGGAATCTTGGTTTATCGCAATGTCCAAGGTTCAGGATTCTCTCATTAAAAATAACAACAACATAAATTGGTTTCCCGCACATCTTCAACAAGGCAGATTTGGGGATTTTATTCGGGATGTAAAAGACTGGGCACTCTCTAGAAAGAGGTATTGGGGAACACCCCTTCCAATTTGGACATGTACGAATAAAAGTTGTCGACACCAGATTTGTATTGGAAGTGTTGAAGAGCTAAAAGAATTGAGTGAATCATTTCCGAAAAATTACGATTTACATAAACCTCTTGTTGATGAGCTTGTTGTACACTGCCCCAATTGCAAAGAAATTATGAAACGTGAAGCGGAAGTAATTGATTGTTGGTATGACTCTGGATCTGCATTTTTTGCTCAATGGCATTATCCATTTGAAAACAAAGAAAAATTTAAGGAAAACTTCCCTGTTGATTTTATTTCCGAAGCACTTGATCAAACAAGAGGATGGTTTTACTCACTGCTCGCCATATCAACTTTTCTTTTTGATGATAGACCCTATAAAAATGTGTTAACACTTGGCCTTGTTCTAGATAAAGATAATCAGAAAATGAGCAAGAGTAAAAGAAATTATCTCGACCCAAATATCATTCTTGAACATGAAGGAGCCGATGCTTTAAGATGGTATTTAGTATCTGCCAATGCCCCATGGATGTCCACACGATTCTACGAACAAGCTGTTAAGGATACTCTGGGAAAATTTATTCTAACGTTCTGGAACTCTTATAACTTCTTTGGAACCTATGCAGCTATCGATCGTTTCAATCCAAAAACCGACTCAATACCATATGAAAATAGAACGCTAATAGATAAATGGATAATCAGCAGATTTAATCAGGTAATCGTTGAGTTTAAGAAATACTTTAAAACTTTTGAATTACATAAAGCCGCCCGAGCTGTGGAGAATTTCATCATTGAAGATTTCAGTAATTGGTATCTTAGGAGATCTCGAAAAAGATTGTGGGTAGAAGAAAAAACCGACGACAAACTTGCAGGCTATACAACAATGTATGAAATTTTTCTAGATCTATCTAAGCTACTTGCACCCATAATTCCCTTTATTACAGAGGTCATTTATCAAAATCTACGTCAGGACGATATGCCCGAAAGCGTCCATCTTTGCGATTATCTAGAGGTTAATAATGTAAAAATCAACAAAGAACTTGAAGAAGGAATGCAGAATATTCGTGACTTGGTTGAGGTAGGAAGGGCACTCAGATCAAAGGTTGGAATTAAAGTTAGGTATCCACTTTCAAACGCAACACTTGTTTGTACGAAAGACATAGAGTCAAAAATTCAACCTCTTCTTGATCTTTTAAATGATGAAATCAATGTCAAGAAAATAAATTTTGAAAGAGATACCAGCAAATTTATGGAAAAATCAGTAAAACCCAATCATTCCAAATTAGGACCAAAGTTCCGTGAAAAAGCAAAACAAATGGTTGAAATCATTGAAGGATTAGACAAAAAAACATTGCTTAATGAATTAACAAAAAACGGTAAAACCTCTGTAAATTTCAATGGAGAAAATATTTCACTTGATATGGAATATTTTCAAATAGTTGAAACAGAAAAAGAACACATTGCTAAAACTGGAACCAATGAAGCCATTCTACTTTTAAATACAGAATTAACGGCCGATCTTGAGACAGAGGGTTTTGCAAGAGAAATTGTTAGGCGTATTCAATCAATGCGTAAAGAAATGAATCTCGAAGTCGAGGATAGAATATTAACAAAGATTAAAATCAATGATGACAAGAAAGAAGCATTAAAGCAATGGCAAGAATATATCCAGGGGGAGACAAGATCCAAGGAACTTTCATTTTCTGATAAGCCCTCGGGAGATCTTGAGAAAAAGTGGAATATTGAGGGCGATGAGGTTTTAATAGCAATTAGTAAATAATTCTTTATCGGTATTATGGATCTGTACGAGTTGATGAGGAAAAGGCGCAGTGTCAGGTATTTTTCTAAAGAAAAATTTTCAAAAGAAAAACTAAAGAAAATTTTAGATGCTGCAATGTTGGCACCTTCAGGGGCAAATTTGAAACCTTATGATTTTTTTGTAGTTGACGATCAGGACCTTAAAATTAAAATTAAAGATTTTTGTGAAGAAGCAGATAAAAATTTTTTCAGTCATTCGGAAGCTTGGTTTAAAAGCTGGATGAATAAAAGAAAGATATCACTGGAAAAACATTTTCTGACAGATGCCCCATATCTTGTAATTGTTGCTGGAGAAAAAGACAAACCCTATTGGTTGGAATCCACTTGGATTGCCATTAGCTATATGATTCTTGCTGCTGAATACGAAGGGCTTAATACACTTACCTATACGCCCGGAGAAACCGAATTTTTGTGTAGCTTATTAGACATACCTAAAACCTACAAACCAGTGGCAATTATACCTGTTGGTTATAGTAATTAACCATATTTTTTAAAAAATTTTTCTTATTTTATCAATTTTCTCAATTTTAATCTTTTTATTTTTAACTCCATATTTAGTTGAACTTCGGTGCATCAATGGTTTTTTATTTATTTTCGCAATACATCCGATAGATATGAATTGCATTGGTATAGAGGGAACAGCTCATACGATCGCTGCAGGTGTTGTTGAAGAAAAATCTGAAAAATGCCAAGTGCTATCAAACATTATTAAAATCTATCGGCCAAAACAAGGTGGCATACACCCCAGAGAAGCAGCCAACCATCACGCCACATACGTTGCTGAAATAATAAAAGAATCCTTATCCAAAGCAAGAATTGATATATCTGAAATCGACCTAGTCGCATTCTCTAAAGGGCCTGGACTGGGTCCTTGCTTGCGGACAGCTGCGACAGCAGCAAGAGCACTTTCTCTCTCAATAGATAAGCCAATAATGGGTGTAAATCATTGTGTGGCACATCTTGAAATCGGTAGAGGAACACTAAATAATTGTAATGATCCCGTTCTATTATACACTTCAGGAGCAAATACTCAAGTAATAGCTTTTGCGGAAGGAAAATACCGCGTGTTTGGAGAAACCCTGGACATTGGAATCGGAAATTGCCTAGATAAATTCGGCAGATCAGTCGGGTTAGAATTTCCTTGCGGGCCAAAAATTGAAAAACTTGCGGAAATGGGTGAAAATTATCTCGAATTGCCATACAGTATAAAGGGAATGGATATTGCGTTTTCAGGGTTATTGACTGCCGCTGAGCAATTTTATAAACATGGTAAAAAGCTAGAAGATATCTGCTATTCCATCCAAGAAACAACCTTCGCTGCTTTAACAGAGGTAACCGAGCGAGCAATGGCTCATACTGAAAAAAATGAGGTTTTATTGGGCGGCGGTGTTGCAAGCAATGTAAGATTACGTGAAATGGTAGAGACAATGGCCTGTGATAGAGGTGCAAGATGTTTTGTCCCAAAAAAAGATCTATGTATTGATAATGGCGCAATGATCGCATGGCTGGGCCTTATTATGTATAAAAGCGGTTTAAGAATGGAAATTAAAGATAGCCATATAGATCAACGCTTTAGAACAGATATGGTAGAAGTGAATTGGCGTGGAAAATAATACTATTTTATATAGAGGTGCAGAAGCGGAAATTTGCTATTGCTATTATCACAGCAATCCTGCAGTTCAAAAAAGACGGGTTAAAAAGCGTTATCGTATAGAGGAAATTGACAAAAAGTTGATTTCTTCAAGAACAAAAGAAGAGGCAAAACTAATTTCAGATTCTCGTCGCCAAGGTGTTTCGGTACCGATAATATACGATGTAAATCTGCAGGATGGCATCATAACAATGGAATATCTGAATGGAGAAAGAATAAAAGATATTTTAAACGATTTAAGTGAAGACAAAAGAATCAAAATTTGTATGCTGATTGGAGAAAGTATAGCAAAACTTCACAATGGAAATATTATTCATGGTGATATAACAACTTCCAATATGATCCTTTACAATAACCGAATACATTTTATTGACTTTGGACTTGGGGGAAAAAATGGTGAAACAGAGGCCCAAGGTGTTGATTTACATGTTTTAATGGAGGCTATTGAATCGACACATTCAAAGTACTCAAAATGCTTCAAGTACGTATTGGACGGTTACGATAAAAAATTAAAAAAAGATTCATCCCAGGTTATTAAAAAAATTGATGAAATTGTAAAAAGAGGTAGATATCGATGAAAAAGGTTTATTTTATTACTAGTAACAAAGGAAAACTTCTGGAGGCAAAAACCCGACTGTCTGAGGTGGGAATTGAAGTGGTTCAAAAAAATCTTGGTTATCCAGAGATACAATCAGGAACTCTCGAGGAAGTTGCTCGTTATGGGGTAAAATCGGTAAGAGAAAGATTCAATGAACCTTTCATCTTGGAGGATGCGGGTCTTTTTATAAAATCCTTGGAAGGATTTCCGGGAGTTTATTCATCTTATGTATTCTTCACCGTTGGATTAAACGGCATATTAAAACTTATGGCTGGATTAGAAGCAGAAAAGAGAAAAGCATCATTTAAATCCGTATTTGCATTTTCTGAACCAAATCAAGAACCGATTCTTTTCATCGGCGAATGCAATGGACTAATATCAAACGAAGAAAAAGGAACCCGCGGTTTTGGATATGATCCTATATTCATTGCTGAAGGTGAAACAAAAACATTTGCAGAAATGGAAACAAAAGAAAAAAACCGATTTTCGCACCGAGGGAAATCTTTGGAACTAGTTGTTAATTATTTTAAGGGGAAGTAGTATTATCTTGTACCCATTTTCTTATCCGTAAATAACCAATGGTTTTTTCTCCATCTACCCATAAAATCGGTGCTGTTTTTTGTAGATCTTTAAATACATCATGATTTTTGGCAAATTCTTTCTGCTCATCTGTCCAGTGATTTATCTCATGAGGAAATGTTAAGATTTCAACATCTTCACGATTTTTCAGAACTTCCTTTGTCTGTGTGCATTTTATACAGTTTTCTAGTGAAAATAGAAATTTACTTGCCATACTTTCCCCACTTTTACTAATCTTTAAGCGTTAGATGAATATTGTAACTTGTGCTTTAAGGGCTCAAAAAAATATTTAATCCCTAGATCAACATCTCAACGCCATACACAACATAACATTTTACTTAGAAATATCTTTTCATTTATTAAAAAAATGATTTTTGATTTATAATGAGATAAATGTAAAAAACGTTATTGTGCCAGCAATTAATGGTTGATGAATTAGATAAATTGATAATGAATTTTTTCCAAGCCAGGAAATGGTCGTAATAGAACGATATTTTGTAAGATCTGGCAATCTAAAACGCCTTTTATCTCCGTTACAATATATTATATTACCTAGACCAATACCTAAGAGAATAACTCCAAACCAGGGTAAAATAGGAAAGTAGTCAATTGTAAATTGTCCAACGTTAGCTTGATGAATTCCAAGTATTAAGTGTAATATATTTGGATTTTCGATTGTAAAATTGCTAAAAGCTATTCCTACAAGAATGAACAAGGGTGCAATTAAAATGTTATAGTTTTTCAATTTCAGAAATGGAACGGCTAAAATAATTGATAAACCGATACAATGCAAAACACCAAAAAAGATGGGTTTCTCAGGAATAAAAATCAATGTAACTATTGATATAATTAATCCAAGAATAAGAATTTTAAATCCACGTTTTATAAGATGAGAATAAGTTTTTCCGTTATAATTGACTTGTTTTTTTATTGACCTGTTGTATGTAACTGTAAGACAAATACCAACAAGAATAAAAAAAATACTAGGTACAATTTTTTGAAACTGATAAATATCTTGATTAAGAGGTACTAGTCCAAAATAATCCAAATCCCACATTATGTGTAAGAAAACCATAAAAATTATTGCAAATCCTCGAAAAAAATCAAGTTCAATGAACCTATTTTGAAGTTTTTCTTTTATTGGTTTATTTTTTAATAATTTAACTGGTAACATGCTTTCAATTCCATCCTTCACTTCTTTTCGTGCTAATTATTATCTTGATATGATTTTGCACTATATTATATAAAGATAACGTGTAAAATTACAAAAATGACAAAATATCACAATAGTGATAAATTAATACTAAAAAATCATTTGTAGGTATATTATGAAATCTGTATACGGACCAGTTTCATCCTGGAGACTTGGCAAATCGCTGGGTGTTGATCTTATTTGTTCTCACGGGAGAATTTGTTCCTTTGACTGTTTGTATTGCCAACTTCAAAAAATAAAATCTCATACCCTTGAAAAAGATAGATACGTATCTCTAAATAATGTTAAAGATGAATTAAGCGAAGCTTTAAAAATTACATCTCCAGATGTTATTACCCTTTCAGGAACAGGGGAACCCACTTTATCAAAAGATTTCCCAATTGCGGTTGAAATGGTCAAATCAATAACGGATTTACCTCTTGCAATTTTAACAAATTCAACAATGTTTAATGATATTGACGTTAGATCAGCCTTAAAAAAATTGAACATAGTTGTGGCAAAATTGGATGCGGCAAATGAAGAAATTTTTAATAAAATCAATCGTCCTGTTAAAGGAATAACTTTTGAAAAAACTCTGTCAGGCATTAAAAAAGTTAGAAAGAATTTTAATGGCAAATTTTGTCTTCAGATAATGTTTATTAATGATAACAAAAATCATGCTGACCAAATTGCGGAAATTGCAAGGGAGATACAACCTGATGAAATACAAATTAATACGCCTTTAAGGCCGTGTCCTGTTCATCCCTTGAACAAAATTGAGATAATAGAAATTAAAAAACTTTTTAAAGATTTTAAAAAGGTAATCACAGTATATGAGGCTAGTAAAGAGAAAGTAATTCCAATAGACCTAGATGAAGTATATAAAAGAAAAAGGCCTGAGCCTTAGAAATTATATTACATTCCATTTGATCTAATAGATAGGAATTTGGATAATCTATCCTTCTCCATGCCAGGTGCTTTCTTCACTTACCTCTAAGAATATTCCCATGCCTCTGCTTATAGTAAAGTCGAATGCAGGTATTCCTACAATGTAGCCTCTATAGCTCTGGTTTACTGCATCCCATTTATTTACAGAAAGACATCCTGTAATGTTTTCTGCAAGGCTGCTTGCAGTTGTATTGTATTCGTCATACCATCCTATTATATTCCAAGCGATTTTGAAAGGAATATTTACTGTGGTCACATTGGTCCCTGTAAGGTAAAGTACGCTCGGCTGATCAACCTCTACAAAATAACCGCATCCGTCAACTATGGGGAAGTCAAATGCAGGTATTCCTACAATGTAGCCTCTATAGCTCTGGTTGACTGCATCCCATTTATTGACAGAAAGACATCCTGTAACGTTATTGGCAAGATCGCTAGCCATCCAATCGTTTTCAACAGGTATTGTAATTAGGTTCCAACCAGTTGATAAAGGCATCTCAAAGTAGTTTAAATCTCCAACAAAAACATATGATGATGTGCAATCTGATGATCCCAAATCATCAACAACAGTCAATGTAACATAATAAATTCCATCTGAGGAGTATTGATGAGTTATTTGTTCGCCATAACCAACATTTCCATCATCAAAATCCCAAGACCAATTTACAATATATCCATCCAAATCTGTGGATGTGCTGTTAAAGTACACTATTTGACCCGGTGAGGGGTTAGTAGGTTCGAACGTAAATGATGCAACTGGATCAGAGTTTAGATTTTCAACAATGGAATTAAAAGCATAAATCACCCCATCAAATCCAAACGTGATGGCTGCAATATTTGGTGCGCCATCGCCAGTTAAATCACCAGTTTGAAGATGAATTACATCATCTGCTGTGCTATAATTCCAAAGACTGCTTCCGTTTTCACCATATAAAATATAAACATATTGATCGTCTGAACCTGCAATAACTTCATTATCCCCATCAACATCCATATCAGCAACAAGGACTACGTTAACATCTCCCCCAGTGGGATAATTCCAAATTTCAACTCCGTCTAAACCATTTAAAGCATGGATTTTCTTATCATCATAATTACCAGCAGCAACGACATCGGGAATGGAATCATTATTTATATCTCCATGGGAAAGACCATAATCAGAACAAAGTTTAATTGGAGAATGAGTCCAGATTAGCGAATGAGATGCTCCGTCGACCATCATTATTTTTCCAGGGGTTGCCCCCATTTGTGGCACACCGATTGCTAGATCTTTCACTCCGTCATCATTCACATCAAAAGCCTCAATATGTTTTGAATTTGTGGCTCCATTAGTATGCTCCCAAATAATGTCACCATCTGAGCCGTCAATAACAACTGCCTTTTGAGCCGTAGCAATAACTACATCAAGTGGTCCCTCATCATTCATTTGAGTCAATTCAACTTCTTCAACAGATCCAACACCGGATGTTGTCCATAAGGTATCTCCATTTGAACCATCAATTGCATATACAGTACTATCATCACAGCCTGCAATCACATCGATACATCCGTCATTGTCTACATCCATAGTTTTAAGACACTTCCTCCCAATTGTGTTAGAAGGATTGTAATACTGCCACATAATAGAACCATTATTTCCATACAAAGCAGTAACTGTGCTGCTTGCTCCTGCAACAACTACATCGTTTTGAGTATCGCCATTAAGATCACCAATAGCCGCAGAATAGAGATTATCAGTATCCACCCAGTTCCAAAGGAATGCACCTGTCGCTCCAGCAATGGCCCAAGCTTTATCATTAGACGTTACTCCAACTACATCATCGCATCCATCATTAGTCAAATCACCGAGTGCAACTGCACTTCCATATTCCTCGACATTATACTCCCAAAGAACGGGGGGATCTGATATAGTTTTTAGTGCCCAAACGCTTTTGGCTGGATCATCACCAGTAAATTCTGCACCACCTGATGCAATAACATCTAAAACCCCATTATCATCACAGTCTGCAACAGCAGCCCCATGAATCGTTCCAGCCACTGAATAATACCATGTTTTGAATCCGTTTGTTGAGTTTAAAACTTGGATTCGGTCATATGTAGCCGCGATAACATTTAAAAATCCATCTCCGGTGACATCACCCACAGAAATATCCCTAGCATAGCCATTTAATTCCTCAGATATCCAAATGCTATCTTCGGTTTCACCTTCAAAAACTCTTATATGATAATCAATATACTCATTTCCAACAACTAAATCGGGGTCCCCATCATCATCTACATCATAAGCATATAAAGTTACATCTGGAGAAATATCTGGTTGATTGCCAATTATCCTTTCCCATAAGAAAGCTCCCGAGGAGGCATTATAAACCTGTATTAATAAATCGTCGTTTCCTGTTTCAAAACCGTAAGCTGATTCAATGTTTCCATCGTTATTGAAATCAGCCATTATAGTATCTCTTGCAGCATTGGTTACAGTATTCATCCAAATTGTAGCACCGTTTAA
>Ga0272443_10004914_pt1 | contig 14176 bp, 13 predicted proteins | sample SSMAcet12_FD_193581 | JGI IMG/M metagenome (GOLD analysis project Ga0272443, IMG submission 193581) | Marine sediment archaeal communities from Little Sippewissett salt marsh, Falmouth, MA, United States - SSM-Acet-12 | ecosystem: Environmental > Aquatic > Marine > Wetlands > Sediment ...
GTCATTCTTGGCAATCCACCCCAAGCCGTTCAGCGCCCCAGCGTGCACCGGTTCGATCTCAAGGCACTTGCGAAGCGAGGCAGCAGCCGCGACGGGCTTGCCTTGATTGAACTGGGCCCAGCCCAGACCGTTCCACGCATGGGCGTTCGTCGGATCCTTCTCGACGGCTTGGACAAAAAGCACCTCGGCCTGGCTGAACCTACGTTGACGCCATTCGCTCCACGCTTCAGCGGCGAGCTTCTCCCCCGCGATCTTGTCGGGCCGACTCTGCCGGCCGCGTACAGCGACGATCACAATCACGGCCAGAACAATCACCATCGCACCGGCCAGCGCCCCCCACCATAGCGGTCGGGCCCGGTCGCCGGCGCGGGCGACGGTCCCTTCCGGCTCCAGCAACTCAGCGTAATCGGCCGGCGGGCCCATATCGGCGATGATCGCGCGGAGGTTCTCGGCCGTCTGCTGTTCGGGTGCCAATTCACTCCGGCGGCGATCCAGATGCGCGCCGACATCTTCCAGAACATCACGCGTCCGGGGATGCCGCACGGACGCCAGGGCTTTCTCCACCTGACCCAGGTAGTGGGCCTTGAGCCGCTGCCATGTTTTGCTTGCGGATGTCATTTCTGGACTCCTTGTCTGATCCGCTCGATGCTGCCGATGAGCTGATCCCAATGGGCATTCATCTCGGCCAGGGTCTTCTGCCCCAGACGAGTGAGCTTGAACGATCTGCGCGGCGGTCCGTCCGGCGACGGTTCGGAACTGCTGGTCACCAAACCATCGGTCTGGAGCCGCGCCAGGATGGGATAGATATTGCCTTCCCGGAGTTTCAGTCCGTCAATCTGCTTGAGCGTCTGGACCATCTCGTAGCCATGCCATGATCCTTGCTGCAACAGGTTCAGCACCACCACATCCAGCAGCCCCTTGCGCAGTTGCGTTTGCCAATTGCCAAGATCCAAGATCCACCTCGTTCTTCTGGGCGTCGAGGACGCCTTGCCTTCACCAGCATGAGCGCGATGCGCCGCCTGGGCAATCGCGGCCTGCACGCCAGCCCCGCGTTGACCATTCCCGATCCGGAAAGAACGCCCCAGGCGGCGAAACAGCCACCCTGACGGCAACGGGCCCAGCTACGCACCAACTATACTATATTACAGTATACTGTAAAGTTAGGTCCCTCGGCGATTTTTTTTCGAGCCGGACCGATAGCACCCTGCCCCTGGACGGCACGCCGTGCAACTATCCTCAGCGACAAGGGTTGCGGCGAGATCATCGGTGTTGGCGGCGGCGGCAGAGATCCCAAGATCCGGCCGATTGCCGCAGTTTCGTGTAACACATCTGGCCACACGCCGTCCAATTTGGGGACGACGGCGGCAGCGACGAAGTGAGGCCGTCTGACAGTGTCGTGCGGAAAGGGTCGCGGTCATGAACAAGTACCTGCTCATCCTCCTGGCGACGGCCGTGTGGCCCGCTTGTTCAAGCGTCTCGGCCGGAGCGCTTGAGCTGCCCAAGATCGATCGCAGACCGGCAGCGGCAACATGGCCCTGGCATTCGAAGCCAGTCACGGCGATTCCTCAATACGACCCAAACTCGACCAACCCCCTTCAGATGGATCTGCGTGGCCGCGACCTCCGCGGCCTGGACCTGCGCGATGCCCTGGCAGGTTTGCAGCATGCGGATTTCGACGACCGGACGTCCTGGCCGGCCGTTGAGAAGAGGCCGGCCGGTTTCGATCCTGGCAAGATCATGGAACTGGGCAAGAACCCCGGGCTCGGTCTTCGCCAGTTGCATCAGCAAGGCATCACGGGACGCGGCGTGGGCATCGCAATCCTGGACAAGCCATTATTGGCCGAGCATCAGGAATACGCCGAGCGATTGAGATTCTACGAAGAGATCAATATCGGCCGGAGCAGAAACGCTGATATGCACGGAGGCGCGGTGGCTTCGATCGCGGTGGGCAAGACCGTGGGTGTGGCGCCGGAAGCGGACCTTTACTACATTGCCAAGTTCAACGGCGACTTCGGCGCCGATGGATTCACGTGGAACTTCGAGTACCCGGCTCGGGGCATATGCAGAATTCTGGAGATCAACGAGCAACTACCAGCGGAGAGAAAGATTCGCGTGATCTCCATCTCGGTGGGCTGGTCTCCCGAACAGAAAGGGTACGAGCCGATCACGGAGGCGGCCGAGAAGGCCAAGGCGGCTGGGATGCTCGTGATCTGCTCGTCCGTCGAGCGGATTCACGGATTCAAGTTCCATGGCCTGGGTCGAGCTCCGCTGGCCGATCCGGATGACGCCAATTCCTACGAGCCCGGTGCGTGGTGGGCCCGGAAATTCTATGAGGACGGTCGCCCGGAAGAGCGACTGCTCGTCCCGATGGATGCACGCACGACCGCCAGTCCCACCGGAGCCGACGAGTACGTCCATTACTGTCGGGGAGGATGGAGCTGGGCGATTCCGTATATCGCCGGTATGTACGCGCTGGCCGCCCAGGCCGAGCCGGCGCTGACGCCGGAGCGTTTCTGGGCCCTGGCCCTGAAGACCGGACACACGATCGAGCTGCACCATCATGGCAAGACATACCAATTCGGACCTATCCTGAATCCCGTCGGGCTAATCGAAACTCTTCGGCGCGGCAACTTCCCCGCGGGCAACACGACAATCGACCAGGCCACCGACTACACCACGGCCGGCCTGTAAGCGGGGTGAGCGGCGTGCGATCTGCCGTCACAATCGATACAGAATGTCCTGCCTGTAGACGAGGCGCAAACGGCATGTCCACTAGATTCAAGTCCCGCTTCGTTTTTCTGCGCGACAACCCGGGGAATACGCCAAAACCACCGCGAATCTCCTTCTTTCACACCCCCGTTTCTGATAGAATAATGCTACGGCTTCGAGGGGGTAAAAGGGTGATGAGAAGTAGCATCGTAGCATACTTGAGGAGGACTAAAATGGACGAGGCCAGCCTGGAAGGTGCGCTGAACGAACTGGTGAAGCAATTCGGCGAAAGCACAAATCCGAGTCACAAGAAACTTGCCGACCTGGCCAAGCAGGCCGAGGCCAATCGGAAAGAACTCCAGAAGAGCATCAATACTCTACAGGAGTTGCTCGATTATCTGCGGGTCTGCATCAAGTACCAGGCCTTCGATCTTGAGGCCACGCGGCGTGAGAACGCCTATCTGCGCAAGCTGCTCGAAGAGAGCAACCGCGACGACAAGTAAGCCATTCCGGGGGGAATAGACGGCTCCATCGCGGCCCACGACCGGGCCGTGATGCACGCGGCTGCGGTGGGCCCTTCCGCCCATCCAGCAACCGTGGCACAGCGGACGGCAACCCGCACCGTCCGAAAATCATCGATTATCCTCAGTGGCACCGAGTCTGTAAAGACGGCAGAAGATCGGCTTTGGACCCATCTTGGGAGAAAGTTCCACCGGGATTTTGCCGATACCTACAGGGTCCGGGGGAAAAGGCCCGCTGGGCGGATGAACACGAAGCCCTTACGCGTCATATGAATAGAAGGCATGCGGCACAGGCGTCTTTGACAATAATGAGGATTGTGACGAACTGGGCGTATTGTCCGCCTGACTGAGTTGACAGAACGGCACCAGATGAGATAAGTTAGCGAGGCTCGGGAAAATCGGGCCAGTTTCAGGACCACTATAACCGTACAAAAACGGACATTGATTGGAGTGGGTTCAGAGAATTATGTTTGAGCGCTTTACAGATCGGGCACGAAAAGTGATGGCGCTGGCCAATCAGGAGGCCCAGCGATTCAATCATGAATATATCGGGACCGAGCACATCCTGCTCGGCCTGGTCAAAGAAGGCAGCGGCGTTGGCGCGACGGTGCTCAAAAACCTCGACGTGGATATCAAGAAACTGCGTCTGGAGGTGGAAAAGCTCGTCAAGAGTGGCCCGGACATGGTCACCATGGGCAAACTGCCGCAGACCCCGCGTGCCAAGAAGGTGATCGAGTACGCCATCGAAGAGGCCCGGGCGTTGAACCACAATTATGTGGGGACCGAGCACATCCTGCTCGGCCTGCTGCGGGAAAGCGAAGGCATCGCGGCCCAGGTCCTGATGAATCTGGGGCTGAAGCTCGAAGACGTGCGCCAGGAGGTCCTGAACCTGCTGGGCGCCGGCGTGGAGGACGCCCCGACCGACCTCGGTCTGAAAATGGGCCCGTCCACCGGACGCAAGCTCAAGAGCAAGACCCCGGCCCTGGACAGCTTCGGTCGCGATCTGACCCAACTGGCCACCAACGGCGAACTGGACCCGGTCATCGGACGCGCGCGGGAGATCGAGCGCCTGATCCAGATTCTCTGTCGCCGCACGAAGAACAATCCCGTGCTGCTGGGCGAAGCCGGCGTCGGCAAAACCGCCATCGTCGAAGGCCTCAGCCAGCAGATCATCAACAAGCAGGTTCCCGAGATCCTCAAGGACAAGCGTATCGTGGTCCTGGACCTGGCGATGATGGTCGCGGGCACCAAGTATCGCGGCCAGTTCGAAGAACGCATCAAGGCCGTGATCAACGAGGTGCGCCGGGCCGCCAACGTCATCCTGTTCGTCGACGAGTTGCACACGCTGGTCGGGGCCGGTGGGGCCGAAGGCGCCATCGACGCCTCGAACGTTCTCAAACCGGCGCTGGCCCGCGGCGAGGTCCAGTGCATCGGCGCCACAACCCTGGACGAATATCGCAAGTACATCGAAAAGGACGGCGCCCTGGAGCGCCGTTTCCAGACGATCATCGTGGACCCGCCTTCCAAGGAAGAGGCCCTGGAAATCCTGCGTGGCTTGCAGGACCGTTACGAGGCGCACCACCGGGTGCGGTTCACCGACGAGGCTCTCTTCCAGGCCGTGGAGTTCTCGACGCGCTACATCACCGGTCGGTGCCTGCCGGACAAGGCCATTGACGTGGTCGACGAGTCCGGCGCTCGCGTGCGGCTCAAGAACATGACTCCGCCGCCGGATCTGACCGAGGTCGAAGAGAAGATCGAGCGGCTCCAGCGCGAGAAAGACGAAGCCGTCCGCGGCGCCGACTACGAGCGGGCCGCTTCCCTGCGTGACGAAGCCCAGCGCCTCCTGGAAGAGAAGACGCAGCTCCACAAGAAATGGTACGAGCAGAACAAGGAATCCACCGGCGTGGTCGATACCGAGATTATCGCCGAGGTGGTCAGCAATATGACGGGCGTGCCGCTGACCCGGCTGGAGAAGAAAGAAACCCAGCGTCTACTGGAACTCGAAGCCGAGCTGCACAAAACGGTGGTCTCGCAACATGAGGCGATCACGACGGTGGCCAAGGCCGTGCGGCGCAGCCGTAGCGGCATGAAGGACCCGAACCGGCCGATGGGCTGCTTCATCTTCCTCGGCCCCAGCGGCGTCGGCAAGACCCTGCTGGCCCAGGCGTTGGCCGAGTTCCTGTTCAGCGATCGCAACGCCCTGATCCGGCTCGACATGAGCGAGTTCATGGAGAAGCACAACGTCAGCCGGCTGGTCGGCGCCCCTCCCGGATACGTCGGCTATGAAGAGGGTGGCCAGTTGACCGAGCGCGTGCGACGTCGCCCGTATTCGGTGCTCCTGCTCGACGAAATCGAGAAGGCGCATCCCGACGTCTACAACATGCTGCTCCAGATCATGGACGAAGGCCGCCTGACCGACAGCTTTGGTCGCAGCATCGACTTTAAGAACGTGATCCTGATCATGACCAGCAACATCGGCGCCGAGCTGATCAAGAACCAGTCCGGGTTCGGGTTCGGCAAGAAGACGCCGGAATCGAATTTCGAGAAAATGAAGGACGTGCTGCACAAAGAGGTGGAGCGTCACTTCCGGCCCGAATTCATCAACCGCGTCGACGACATGATCGTCTTTAGGCCGCTGAGCAAAGAGGACCTCACCACCATCGTCGAATACGAGTTGGCCAAGGTCTTCAAACGGCTCACCGAGCATGGCCTGCATCTCGAACTGACGCCGCAGGCCAAGGAATTCCTCATCGAGAAGGGCTACAATCCCGAGTTCGGTGCCCGGCCGCTGCGCCGCGCCATCGAGCACTACATCGAGGACCCGCTCTCCGAAGCCGTGCTGGCCGGTCAGTTCAAGGGCAAGAATCTCATCAAGATCGACGTCCAGGACGAAGAGCACCTGAACTTCGAGGGCGAAGAGATGAAGGAGCCCGAGAAAGAGGAGTCCGACAAGGTCGGGGCCGCTCAGTCCGAATAGCCCTGCACCCAACCAAGCGCCATCAAGGCCGCGTGCGTCGCTCCAACGACCACGCGGCCTTATTCTTGCGCTGCGCGACGCTCGGCCGGGCCCTGCTGACCGGCTAGCAGGGGCTGGAACACCGCCACAGACAGCCATGCAACGCGACCATCGAGGTACAGCACCACGTAGCCGTCGGCCAGAAGCGATGATGGATGTCGCTTGAACGAAAAGGCCAGAATCGTTTCGGGCGGGGCGTCCGGGCCGATCCATAGGGCACGGTACCGAACGCGGCCTATGCGGACGGCGCCGTCCAGATCTCCTATGGCGCTGTCGACAAAGGACTGCGGCGGCAGCGAGCCGTGTTCCTGCCGGTTCTCGAGGATGAGTTGGCCAAGCCGGGTCATCGCGCGCATGGCTTCGGAGCGATTGACGTGGTCTTTCAGATGGATCATGCCGATGACGGCGGCGACGGTGGCCCCCAGGACCAGTGACGATTCAATCAGCAGGGCTCGCTTGCGGGCGGTCACGCCATCTCCCCATCGCCTGGGCCGCAGCTACGTCGCGACCCTCACCTTGTTGCCTTCCACACACAGCCGGCCTTCGCCGAACCACCTGATCGCCTGCGGACCAGATGCCCCGCATTCAAAGCCGCGCCAGCCGCCAACGGCCGCGCGGCTTATTTTCTTTCCTCAGGTGCGAGCTTTCCATCCCGATATACGTAGCGGATCGTCTCCCCCTTCACCGTGATTCTCAGGATTGTAATGTCGGGCTCATCCCTCTGTAGTCCAAGCGCCTCGATGCCGAATTGATCATCTGGGATCGGCTCGTTGATCCGGACGTCCTTCAAAGTTACCCGGCTCCACGTCTTGACCGTGGGTGGCTCCCCGGGCTGGTTTGGCTCGGCGAAGCGCGTTTCCTCAAACCGCAGAGGATACCAGAGGCCCGGCACAACCTCTTCGACGTGCATCTTCCTTTGGTATATGGGCACCTCCCCTCCGGCGTTGAAGATCTTCTCCGTGGCCAGAAATCCCTTCTGGGGATCGATCAGCCAGACCACGTCCGGCTTCTCAGCATTCGGCGGATAGAAACGTCGGATCTGATACCGCCGACGGCCATCGTCTCCAGCCACTTCGACGGCTTCATATCTTCGGCGGTCAGCGGCCGTTCCCACTGCCTCGGGAAAACGCCGACGGTCGTCGCCAAAACAGTCCGACACAATGTCCGGTGGCAAAGTCATCTTGACATGTTGCCGCGTCTTCTCGCTCATCGTATCGACGGAGTTGTGATCCCAGCGGTAGGCGAAAGGGTTGTCCTGCCCGAGCCAGTCGGCCACGTACTGATCGTTCACTACGATGCGCCATTCCGTCATCTTCGTTTGGCCGAGGGAGGTGTCGGGTTCGAACATTCGCAACGGGCCGGTGGGGCCCTGCACTTCCCGAACCATCCGCAAGGGACCCGTAGATGCCTGGAAACGGTACGTCGCCCAGAGGCACTTCCCTTTTCGCTTGAATTGGCCAATACCCCGAAAGGGCCTCTGGGATCGGCGGTCCAGCCACTGCCGCTCCACCGTGTACTGGATAGATGTGAGTGACTGAATCTTCTGCCAAGCCACCTCGTTTCTCTGGACAAGGGACTCTAACAGGTCATGCTGCGGCGCCGGCGAGTCCTGACCGAAACCAGGAACCACCAGAATCCCGCCAGCCACCGCGGAGGCCAGAAGCCACAAAGCAACTCCTCTGATCCCCATCTCCATTCCCTCCAGACTCCAGAGACTCGGTACCTGCCGGACTTGAACTGGATCTACCCAGTTCTCACTCGGTTTCCTTCCACTCGGAGCCGGCCTTCGCCGAACCACCTGATCGCCTGCGGATAGGCGATACACTCCTGTTCGAAGACCCGGGCCGCCAGCGTATCGGCCGTGTCGTCGTCCTGGACCGGGCAGGTTCGCTGGACGATAATCGGCCCGCTGTCATACTCATTCGTACAGAAATGGACCGTGCAGCCACTGACCTTGCAGCCGGCGGCGAGCACCGCTTCGTGCACGTGGTGGCCCCACATGCCCTGACCGCCGAAGCTGGGCAGCAGGGCGGGATGGATGTTCATGACGCGGTTCTCGTATTGCGGCGGGATCTTCCAGAGGCAGAGCCAACCGGCCTGGACAACCAGATCGACCTGAGCGGCCTCGAGTTGTGCTGCCAGACGCTCGCTGAAGGCGTCGATGTCCGCATAGTCCTTCTTGCGAATGACCTCCGCATCGAGCCCGGCGTCTTGGGCCCGTTTCACTCCTGCCACCGTCGAGCGCGAACTGACGACGGAGACAATTTCGGCGTTGAGACGGTGCTGCTCGATCTCTTCAAGAATATTGAGCATGGTCCGGCCGCCCCCGCTGAGAAGCACCCCCAGACGCAAGCACTTGCCGCCGGCCGTCGCAGGCTCGACCGACGCCGGCGTCTCATCGAGATCCGCCTCGGCATCCAGGGCCTGATTGACGAGCCGGTCCGCATCTTTGTTTTTTTCGCGGCGCACGTGGACAATGTCACAATGGGCGAGGCCCTTCCTGAGGTGCTGGGCCTGCTCGAACAGAGGTCGGATCGACTCACTCTTGACCTTGTACCGGCCCGCCATCTGCCGGACCATCAGTTCGCTGTCGGTGTAGACGGTGAGCTGATCGGCTCCCATCTCGGCAGCAATCTCAAGTGCTTTGACCAGGGCGGTGTACTCGGCGACGTTATTGGTTGCCTCGCCCAGGAAGAATCCCCGTGCGGCCAAACGCCGTCCGTCGGCATCGTCAATCACAAGGCCCGCCGCGGCCGGTCCCGGATTGCCACGACTGCCGCCATCGGTGTGAACAATCAGCTTCGCGGACAATGACGTCCCTCCGTGAAAGATGCAAGACCGGTGTCGGGATGGACTAGTCTGAGGATTCGTCGAGCACGAGAATCCGGGTGCAGTTCGGGCAGCGAATGATCTCGTCCCGCGTCATGAGCATATTCACCGATTCGGCCGTGATGCCCATGAAGCAGCCGCCACAACTGTACAGCCCCGACTTGCCCTCTTGCTGGTCGACCCTCACCACCGCCTCGCCGTCGTAGGTGTCGGCGACGCGATTGAACGTCTCAAGCGTTTCCGGCGGCATGTCCTTGGCCACTTCATCCCACTCGGCCTGGATCGTCGCGATCTGTCCTTCCTGCTCGGCAGCGGCGCCCTCGGCCTTCTTGCGCGTCTCTTCGAGCAGTTGCTTCTGCTCCTCGATCTGCGCCCGGATCGCCGCACACTCCTCCTCGTCCGTCTCGATGGCCTTCATCAATTCCAGAATCTGTGTTTCGATCTTGGAGTTGTCGGCCTTCGTCGTGTTCAGTTGGGTGAGAACCGCGGCGTATTCCTTGTTCGTCTTGGCGTTGTTCAGCGAGGCGCGCAGCTTGTTGACCTCGGCATCCCGTGTCTTGAGCTCCAGCTCCAGCCGGTCGCTCTGGACCTTGGTCAACTGTGTCTCTTCCTTCTTCGCTTCCAGCGCACTTTGAAGGCTTCGGACTTGGTTTTCCTGGATGATGACACTCCGACGGCAACGGGCGAGTTTCGCCTTGGCGGCACGCAGTCGGTTTTCCACACTTTGAAGTTTTACCAATCCATCTAATACTGGACCCATGTATGCTCCTCTTGGTTGATGCGACAACCTTTTCGAGCCCTCGATTATGTCCTGATATCGCGGCATCCGCAACAAAAACCTGATCTGTTTCTGAGATATTTTTCTCAAACCGTGGACTCAAGCCTGTCTAGAGGACCTGGCGCACGTCCCCGGAGACAAAGATGGCGCAGGCGGACAGGCCGACTGCAGGCCGCAACGCAGCGGTCATTGCTTTGGCCGGAGAACCCGGTATAATCGCCATCCTATGAAAGATCTACTTCAACAACTCATTCAGGCCCGGTCCACGCCCGACGTGGGAGAGCTGGCGGCCGCCGAGGTCGTCGCCGCCCATTTCAGCCGATGTGGCATCGATTGCCAGGTGGACCGCTGGGACGACAACCGCGCCAACGTCACGGCGCACATCAAATCGACCGGAGAACGGCCCGCCCTGTTCTTCGTCTGTCATCTGGACGTGGTCAGCCCAGGCGAGGAGCCCTGGCACCACGGGCCGTTCGAGGCTCAGGAGGTGAACGGAAAGATCTACGGCCGGGGTGCGGTGGATATGAAAGGCGGCACCACGGCGGCCATCGCCGCGATTTGCGAAACGCTCGCCTCCGGCGCAGAACTCAAGGGCGACATCTTCTTCGCGGCCACGGCCGGCGAAGAGACCTACAGCGAGGGCGTCATCCGGCTCATGCAGAGCGGCCAGTCGCTGCCCACGCCGGCCGGCATTATCGTCCCGGAACCCACGGATTTCGCGGTCATCACCGCGCATCGCGGCCTGCTCTGGCTGGACATCACCACCCGGGGCAAGGCCGTGCACAGTTCCATGCCCAAGCGCGGCATCAATGCCATCATGTCGATGAAGCGGGTACTCGACGCCCTGGAACGTTACGACATCGCTTGCCAGCCCCATCCGCTGCTGGGCGAATGTTCACTGAGCGTCAACACCATTGCCGGCGGCCAGGGTCGCAACATCGTCCCGGACCACTGCTGTATCTCTGTCGATATCCGCACCCTGCCCGGTCAGAACCACGACGCGATCCAGTGCGATATCGAACGGCTCCTCGCACAGCTCCGCTCCGAGCACCCCCAATTCGACGGCGGCCTCGCGGTCGACCGGTCCGTGGGCGCCATGGAGACCGATGCCGACTGCCCGTTCGTCCAGACCTTCTGCTCGGCTGTCGATGTGGACCTGACCAACGCGATCGGCTTCACGACCGATGCCCCGCACCTGGCGTCCCTGGGCGCCCCGATCGTGATCTACGGCCCGGGTAAGCCCAATCAATGTCACCAGGTCAACGAGCATATCAGTGTGGCCGACCTCGAGCAGGGAACGCGTGTATTCAAGCAAGTCATCCAAACCTTTCTCACCTAACCGAGGCGGCCGCCGCATCGCGCAGGCCAAATTGCCGCAATTGTGGACATTTTGTTGATATAGAAGTTGACATCAGCCGACCATAGAGGTAAGGTTACCTTTTACACTATCTGTGTGCGGAATGTTTTCATGAGTCAGATCAGGGACAACAAGCAGAAGCAGCTAGCCCGCGATGCCGCGGCGGCGCTGTTTATGCGCGCCTGGATCCCGGCCGGCACGACCAGGACCTATGTCGTGCGCGTGCACATGGCCGCGATTAAGGAGGCCGCTCCCTAAAAGGATCTGACACAACACCGTTGAATGTGACGAGCCTTTCAGGGAGCACGAAACCCTGAAAGGCTTTTTTCGTTTCCGTCGGACCAGCAAAACGTACGGGTTTGCGAGGACGTGAAAGGTATGTGCAATGATAAGGGTCAGAGAAATGGACATCGAACTCTATCGACAGTACGCCAATTCTCTTGAAGCCGCGCGACAGCCTGCTTGGCGCTACAATGAGATGAAGCCTTGCGGCGTCAACTACAACAACATGATCCTGGCGCGTATGTACGACAGTTGTCACGGCCTGTTCAGGAACTTTCGGCGGGAGGCCGAGCAGATCATCGCCCTGCTGGCGCTGAGTTCGGAGGCCACTGTCATCGACATGGGGTGCGGCACCGGCGCCTTCGCCTTGCACGCGGCGCCGCACTGCCGTAAGGTCCATGCGGTGGACGTGTCAAAGGCCATGCTGCGCCGCGCGCGAAAAAAAGCCAGAAAGGCTCGACTGGCCAACATCGAATTCCACCACGGTGGCTTCCTGACCTACGAGCATCGGGGCGCGCCGGCCGACGCGATAAGTTCAGTGGCCGTGTTGCACCATCTGCCCGACTTCTGGAAGCTGGTGGGCTTGCGGCGGATGGCCTCGATGCTGAAACCACGCGGCAGGCTGCACCTGTTCGACGTCGTGTTCTCGTTCGATGTCGACCGCTACGAATCGGGTTGCAGACGCTTTGTCAAAGCGATGAGCGCTCAGCTCGGCTCGACCGGCCAGATCGAATCGGAAACGCACCTGCGTGACGAATTCAGCACGTGCGACTGGATCATGGAAGGACTGCTGGACAAAGCGGGCTTCAACGTCGAACTGGCGGACCGCAAGGACGACTTCCTCGCCACCTATGTGTGCACGAAGAAGGGATGAACGATGATGGATAGGAACTCGAGCGCGATAGCCCTGGAAACCAGGGGCGTCCTGCTGATTCTGGCCGGTACGGTGGCATACTGTCTGATGTCCACGCTGGTACGCTACGCCTCCGCCATCGACCCGTACAAGACAACGCTGTTTCGGTTCGTGGTCGGCCTCGGCATCCTGGGCACCGCGGCGCTATTCGGCAGAATCAGGCTCAAGTTCGCTCATGGGCCGCTGCTCTTTCTGCGCGGGCTGTTCGGCGGCACGGCGATCTTGATCTTCTTCTGGTCGATCTCCAAGCTCGGCATCGGTAAGGCCACGGTCTTGGCCTACTCGTTCCCGATCTTCGGCAGTTTGTTCAGCGCGATTTTCTTGAAGGAGCGTATCGGCATCACCCAAGTGGCGGCGCTGCTGGTCGCGTTTGCCGGCATTGGCCTGCTGGCTTCAGGGAACGGACAGGCTGCGTCACTGTGGGCCCTGCCCGGTCGGTATGAACTTGTGACCATCGTCGGCGCGATGTCCGGCGGTGTCGCCCTGGTCCTGGTGAAGAAGCTGCACGACACCGATTCGTCGTACGCCATCTTCTTCGCCCAGTGCGTGATTGGTTTGTGGCTCGTGGCGGTCCCGGCCAATGTCGTGCCTTGCGCGATCGGCTGGACCGGAGGCCTCCTGCTGGTAGCCATCGGCATCGCCTCGGCCATCGGGCAATTGCTGTCGACCGAAGGATTTCGCTATCTCCCGGTCATGAAGGGCTCGCTGTTCGGGATGCTCGTGCCCGTGTTGAACTATGGCGTCGGGGTGACTCTGTTTGCCGAGCCGCTGTCGGTCCGCTCGCTGATCGGGTCGGCCGCCGTGCTGGGAGCCAGCGTCGTGGCGCTGCGCAAGAACAAGAATTCCAATGAAAGATGAAGATAGGAATATACCATGAGACAAGACGATTTCTCGAAGTTGTTGCCCGCCTGTTGCCGGGTCGGGTTCGCTTCGATAGACCAATACGATACCGATGAACGGCGGGCGATACAGACTTTCTTGCCCGACGTGCGGACGGTTATCGTCGTGGCGCATCACGTGATGCATTCGCTGGAATGGACCTGGTTTTCGTTCGAGGGCGAGCCAGGTGGTGAAACCTGTCCGGCCGACCTGCACGCCAAGTCGATGAGCAAGAGAATACGTCGCATGCTGGAGGCCGAGGGGCACCGAAGCCTGCTGCTGCCCTATCCCGGGTCGTGCGGGGTGATGTTCAAAACCCTGGCCGCCCAGACCGGACTGGGACAGCTCGGTGACAGTTTCCTCTTCATGAACGCCGACTGGGGCCCCTGGATTCACCTGCGCGTGGTCCTGACCGACGCAGAGATCGAGTTCGAGCGTCGCAGCGCCCCCGAGGCCTGCACCCACTGTGGTGCGTGCCGCAGCGCCTGCCCCTCCGGCGCCATCATGGAAGACGACTTCGACGGCCTCAAGTGCCGGGACGGCATGCGCGGGCTCCGCAACTCGCTCGGGAAGGTCCCCTATATCTACGAGTGCGAGCGATGCCTACGGGCCTGCCCCATCGGCCCGGCTCCGCATGAGGTCCTCGTCTCCTACAAAGACCGGACCGCGGGGGAAACCGCCGTCAGCGTGCCCTAGGTCTGAACTGAGGGGTGACAGCGTCAAGGCCGCAGGCTTTGGCGATGGCTCCAGGGAATTCGAAAAAGGCCATCGCCAAGCTGCGCTTGACGCTGAAGGTATAAAGAGACGCAATTCTTTCGTGGCGTTACGATGTGTGTTTTCGGCCAAAACCACGGTAACCCCAGTCGAAAGGAATTGCGTCATGGTGATCCAT
>Ga0272443_10004915_pt1 | contig 14176 bp, 9 predicted proteins | sample SSMAcet12_FD_193581 | JGI IMG/M metagenome (GOLD analysis project Ga0272443, IMG submission 193581) | Marine sediment archaeal communities from Little Sippewissett salt marsh, Falmouth, MA, United States - SSM-Acet-12 | ecosystem: Environmental > Aquatic > Marine > Wetlands > Sediment ...
CGTGCGCTTTACTGCATACAGCCTGCTCATAGTATCCCGGATTTTTACATATGAAGAAACCTTACCTTTCTTTGCTCCGGTTATTTGCTTCGGCTTTTCTCCATATTCATCTTTTTGGTAAACTTTCCCCTCATGGATATAAAAGGACCCATCTTCCAAATTTTTAAAATCGTCCAGCTTACCTATGTCCTCTTTAATTTTTTCCTGCTTTTCAACCTCTCCAATCCCGGTAACTATTCCCTCCGGTAATGCCGTAATAGAATCCGCCATCATGTTTTTAAATTGTTCCGGGGTTATATCCGGTCCCAGGGTAACCGCATACTCATTTGCACTATACATTGTACCGGCCAATCCCTCATCACCAATGACCATTGACGGATTATCAACATAATAAGAGGAAACCGAAATATCCTTTGGCTCTCCTGCCCGTGCAACAATTTCACCCTTTACCTTTTCATCTTTAACCCGGTCAAACGACACCTTTTTAGTATTAACAAAAGATTCATTTAATGTGGACGGTTCAACTCCTGCAAAACGTTTTTGGAGAAATATTACATCGGTAACAACTTCCGTGCCTGCCGTCTTTTTAAATGCCGTACTCGGTAAACGGATTGCTCCCAGAAAATCAGCCTGGTCTGTGATTTTTTTGCGGATTTCAGAACTTTCTTTATCCATTGTATATCTGGATGTCACAAAGGCTACAACGCCACCGGGACGCAACCCATACAATGATTTCAGAAAATAAAAATCATGCAGGGCATATTTTTTATCTATACCGGGAGTTTTTACATCTTTGCTTTCTCTGGGCGAGAACTGCTCTTCGAGAAAGGGAACATTGGAGATTATTAAATTATAATAATCCTTTGGCATTTTCAGGGTTTCATATCCCTGTATTTTAATATTTGCATTCTGATACAGCTGCTGTGCTATTTTCCCGGTTATGGGGTCCAGTTCTATACCGGACATCGCCATGTGCGTAGCAGTAGGTCTTAATCCAAAAAAGTGTCCAACACCGATAGCAGGCTCTAATACGTTTCCACCGTTAAACCCCAGCCGTAATACAGCATTCCATATATTCTGTATAACCATGGGGGAGGTATAGTGAGCGTTTAATGTCGAAGCCGCCGCCGCATCATACTCCTCTGAGGTAAGAAGTTCCTTTAATTCCTGATATGACTTATCCGTTTCCTTAAACACATTCGATAGACCTCCCCATCCTACATATTTGACGAGTCTTTTCTGTTCGTCAGGAGTGGCCCACCGGTCCTCTTTCTCAATTTTTTTCAGGGTGCGAATAGCTTCAAGATTGTCTTTTAATTTCTGTGCAGGACCGCCTATTCCAATTTCATCCGCCGCCTCAATTAAATAATCGATAAATCGTTGCTTGGAATGTTCTCGTTTAGCTCCCGGAGCGCTTGTATTGGCAGGTTCGTCTCCTCGGGAACCGTCTGCTCCCGAGTCTCCTGCGGTAGAAATATATCCCGATACACCAGCTCCGCCGCCTGGCCCGGCTGCATCCTCGGATCGCTCTGCTGCAACTCCTGTATCTGCCTGTATGCCAGCTTCTCCACGTCGTCCAGCAGGCTCTCCCACTTGTTCAATCGCTTCATCTCCCTCGCGAATATCGGCTGCGCCTCGCCCCACTGCGCCTCTATCGTCTCCCTTATCACTGACATCTGTAACCTCCTCGGCTCCGGCTACCCACCGGTCAATAGCATCTTTCGTTTTGCCTTCTCTGTCGGGTAACTTTATACCAGTTTTTTCAGTAAAATGCTCTCTCAGTTTCTTGTTTTCCAAATGTAACCAATTTTTTAAAGCTGTGGCATCCTTTTCCTCTATAGCTTTATCAACTGCTAATATTGATTTTTCCAGACCTGTCGGTTTTGGGGGAGGGGTCTTTTCTTTTTCTGGCTTTTCAGCAGACGGCAGGGATGGACTATTTTTTTTCTCTTCCTTTTTTTTAGTCCAATCAATTTCGTCAAGATTTATATCTTCAAACGGCCCGGTTGTTTTATTAAGAGGCATTACCATACCAACAAAAGTATCATCGCTGTATATTTTAATTGGCTTTTTATGAAAATCTTTGTCTGCTTCCGGATTGCCTGTAGTTCTCAGTTCATGGCCGGGAAACTCTTTATTTAAATACGATATTAAATTCGTATCTACTGCAACAACATTGCCATCGGGCATTGTATAAATACTGGCTAGGGACCTTTTTTTATCCTCTCCGACTTCAATGTTTCTTTGGTGGGTAAGGGGTGTACCTGGTGTGTCTGGAATAACCTTTTTTACATCTGTTGTAAATGCCCTTGGATCATCTTCGTCAACCCATTTTTTCCATATTTTATCGAATCGTTTTTGATAATTTGCGGGAATATGGCCGGGAAGAAATAAAACTGTTCCATCGGTTAACTCTCCACCCTCACCCCTGACAATTTTTTCCTTACCGGGAAGAACCTTCGCCACACTTGGTTTCTGCCAACCAACTGTTTTTCCTGAACTATCAGGCTTCCCACTGAAAACATCATCAGGGCTTGCCTTTTTAACAGCTTCTTTTTCTTCTTTAACTGGTTTGGGAACTTCTGCTTCTTCTACTCTATCTTGAGTATCTTGCTCCCTTTCGGCAGGGCCTTTAACGACTCCAGGAGGCTCTTCCCCTCGCGCGGCACGCTTGCCGGTCTTTTCCCGCTCTGCTTTGTGTTTGTGGAGGTTGGTCTCTGCTTCTTTTTCTGCAGCTCGGGTATCAGCGTTGTCTGATATCCCATAACTAAAGCCTACACCTTTTAATGTGGTAATTTTCCCATCAGGCAACTCTACAGTAACAGACTTGCCCTCTATTATATTATATATTTTTTCAATGGCCTTGTCTACATCTTTCTTGTTTTCCCCCTGTATTTTTATTTCATCGCCACCTACCCGATATCCTTCCAGCCCGCTTTCTTTTACTGCATCGGCAATCGTTTTCAGGAGAACATCCCCGGATTCATACCCCATGTTGTCATTAACCCACTTGAGACCGTCCGCATCTATCATTCCCTGCACGGGCTTCGGTTCGCGCTCCTCATATGCACGTAAACTGCCTAAACCGGTAAGTTTGTCTGTTGCTAATTCCTGCTGCGCTTCCTCTTTGGTCATTTCAGATATGAGTTTTCGCTTCTCAACATCCTTTCTTCTCTCCGGTTTCTTTGGTGGAGGTTTTATTTCCTTGTCAATTTCCCCACCAGGTTTAATCTTAGATTTTATGTAATTTATTGCCCCTTGTGGGTTTTTTTGAAATTCATCTTTTATAAAGATATATTCATTTGTAAAAGTGTTTTTAAAAAACTCTGTGTTATCTATATCTTGTGGAGTTATTTTACCATTTCTATTTAACTTAGCTTGCAGATTGTCCATTTGCATATCAAGTATTAAATTATCACTATTCTTTATACCGTGATAGATACTTGCCCTAAAATTTTCACTTATATCCCCCTTTGCAGGGATGGTCTCTGTAGGTTCAGTAACAGCTTCTGCGGGCTCCAACAGCTTCTCAGCATCCTCAAAGAACTTTGGTGATAAGGGTAGTGGCTCACCGGTTTTGTCGTCCACCGCAGTTTCAATATCAAATTTACTTTCTTCCGGCTTAACAGTCTCCGGTACCGCCGGCTGTTTTGCGGGAGGAGCTAAATCAACATAACCCTCCTCTCCCTTCAATATTCCTTCAAGCCGTTTTCCTTCTTCATCAACTTTTGCTTCCTTTTTCATCTGTGCCATACCAAAGGGCAGCCCGGTCATACTTAAAACAAGCATTGGAGGAGCAGCGGCAGCCATTTCTTCCAACACGGCTCCCACTTCTTTAGAGAGAAATTTACCCAGTGTTTTTTCTGATAATCCGGTTTTTTGTTTGCCCAATTCTACAGAAAAATCAGTAACAAATCTTTGTCCCCCCTCTTCTAAAACCTCTTTTATAAAATCTTTTGATTTTGTTAATACCATTTTTTTAGCAAACTTACCAACCGAATCCTTTAATAATTTTTTGCTTACATCACCGCCAATTGTGGTTAACTGTTTTACCTGGAGTTGTTCAATTGCTGCATATATAATTCCCGAAACCTTTGATATATCTGATGCTGTTTCTTTATCAACTCCCGCCTCTATCATTTGTACATACGCATCACCCGCACCCTGTCTCGCCCAATCATACATAGAAAGAACACCATGAGAAACCGTTCCCCTTACCGCACTTTTGGCCATGGGTGATAACATTTCAGCGGTTGCCTGTAATACACTCGTCAATGCACCGGAAGGCTTAATTCTGTTTTGATCAAGTTCTTTTTCGACGGCATTTTTTATTGAAACAAGATAATCAATATTTTGCGTGTTTCCGGAATATAACGCATCTCCTATTTCAACCTCATTAATAAAATTTATGTCCCCTCTTATATAAGATTTTACAATACCCAAACCCTCCGGGCGTTTTTTATAATCCTCAAGTTTTTCCATTGCCCGGTCAATACGCATAGCAAGGGGATTTCGGCTTTCGGATTCACTTAGTTGTTTCTGCCCTGCTTCTTTTAGTGCCTTTCCGATTTCTGCCGAACCCCTGCGCTTTGCTTCCATTAAATAACTTACAATATCCTCTTTGTCTTGCTGGACTGCTTTTTTTTGAGATTCCTCCGGATACTGCTGATATTTTTCCATTAACCTTTTTTCAATATCATCGGGTAATATTGGTATCATTCCCATATATTCTATATTTAATGGATTAATACCAACCTCTGCTGTTTTGTTTGATCCCCTTAAAAGTTGATCCAATTCAAAAATTTGTTCTTTTTCCATCGTCTCACCAACAGCAACTGCCTCTTTCCCAATCAGTTTTTCTACTGTTGATATTGCTTTTTTATATGCACCAACAATTACATTATTACCCAGATATGGAGAAACTTCATTCTCTTTGTATTTATTTATATGGGTGGGGGAAAATTTTATAAAAGATGTGGGTTCGGGTGGTTTTAAGGGCTTCTCTTCGCCTGTCATAATGCTTTCTGCTATCTTTTGGCCGGTCTCTGGCTTCGGCTCCTGCCATATTGTTTGTGGCTCTTTTAATTCTTGAACAGGAGGTGTAAGTGTACTCGCCTCTTCTACCTGAAAGGCTGGTGCACCTATCTCGGGAACTTTAAATCCTTCGGGGAATGGTTCGGGAGGGATGGGTTGCTGCTGCCGCTGCGTTTCCCATAGTTTTTTCATGTATTCGGAAGGTGGCTGTATTGCTTCGGGTTCTATTTGTCCTGCAGGTTTTTTCCCTTTGCTTACAAAGTTTGATATTTCTTCAAGAGTATAGCCGTCTGACATTGCACCTTGCACGTCAAAATCACTACTTAAGAAATCGATTATTTCTATATCAGTATAACCATCTTTTCTGGCTTGAAAGATATCAAATGCCATTTTATTTTAGAGACTCCCCTCTCAAAAGAAATTTATACCTACTTATAATAAGACGTAAGTGGTTTTCGTTGTTTCTGCTGTGAAGGCTCCACGCCGGGTGAAGACGGTGATAATACAGTTTTTTGAGCCTTCTTTAAATCACTCAAAATATCAGGATCTCTTAAAATGTTTTGAAATATTGCTCTTGCATCCTCCTCGGCTTGTTGTGCCTTGTTCATTGCCCTGAATTTTGCACTATGTTCTTCTTGTGCCTGTTCCAAATCCGCTTTAATTTTATCAATCTTCTTATTGATGGCCTCTTTATCTTCCGGATAAAGAGAATCATCTTGCACCTGCTTGTTTAAATTAACAAGTTCTCTTTCCAACCTGATTATTTTTGCCTCCATCATATCAACATCGTATTCAGCAGATCCAGCATCCTTATGTTTTGTTGACCAGTCGTTTGCAGCCTGCCTTGCTTCTGAACCCTCATATCTCTTTTGTGCCAGCATGTGATTTGCCCATCCCAGATCCATAGATTTAGTCATTCTCTCATGAATTTTTTTGCGCAAGCCCAGCCTTTCATTCTCTATTTTGGATTTCAGCTCGGCTACATACGCCTGATAATCAGGATTAGATTCCAGCTGTTCCTGAGATATCCATGTAGGCATTCTCTTTACCGCTTCTCTCAAATTCTGTGCTTCGCCGGTAACCGGAGCGGGACCAATTGCCTGTGTCTGGGGTTGTTGTGGCTGGGCCGGTGGCTCATCTCCCCACGCACCGCCAAACTCTCCGGCATAGGTTGTAGCCTGCTTCCGTTTTTCATCTTCTGAAAGCTGCGGTTGGGAAACAACAGCCTGTTGTTGTGGTTCTGTCCCTTCCCCTCCCCCATAAAGAGCAGTACGAACCTCTTCACCAATAGCAGATTGTTGTTGTTTCTGGCCTAGTTCTTCCTTTTTTGCCTTGATTTCCTTTAGTATATTTCCAAATTCATTGCCTAATATTTCGAGATACGCGGCAGGGTTTGATTTGAACATCTCAGCAGTATCAGGTGAAGTAAGTTGTTTTTTAAAGCTATTCAATTCTTCAGGAGTACAAACGTCTTCACCGTAAACATTTATATTATTTTTGATGCCCTTATAAACATTCTGAATATCCTGATAATTTACCTTATTTTGATATTTATCTGATATTTTCTTTGATACATTACTCAGGGTATCATGTATATGTCCACCCAGACTCTGTAAATAAGGCTGAAAGTTTGCCTGTACATATTGTGGTACCTGCGCCATTTTATACCCCCGCCATCTGTGACTGTTTTATTATTGTAGGCTGAAATCCAAAAACATTAGTCAGACCATCCCTCAACATTTTATTCTGATTAACCAATCCCAGAACTTTGCTATATTGATTTTCTTTACGTTGATATAACCGTTCCTCTTCCCGTTCTTTCCGGTTTTTTCTTGCCTCGGATTTTGTGAAGGCCATCTGTTCTTTCTGCAAACCCAACTGTTTGTTTGACATGAGTTTTTTATAATCCAAAACTTCTTTATCAAATTTTTGCTGTTTCTCAAACATATTCATGTTGAAAGCGTTTGCTGCTTTTGCCTGCTGAGAACTTAATGCCATACCTATAATGTCCGTAGCTATATTGCCAAGATCGGCTATGATATCCAATGCTATTGCTCCGCCGCCACCCATAATATACCCCCTTTAATCCCAGAGTTTTCCTTCGGTGCCGAATGTAATTACTTCCATCTCTCCGGATTTTAAATTTTTAACCCTTAATCCATCGGCATGAAATTTTTGTGTCCACGATCCCTGTGTTTTAGAATCAAATTCATAATTTACAACAATTGGAGAATTTGAATCTATTTGGTAATATTGTCCATCCAGATATACAACTTTTCCTTTATTTTGATTTATCCAATCTTTCATCTCATCGTTAAAATGAATTTTCATCTTGTCGCCTTTTCGAGATATGTTGTCTCTATCATAGATGCTCCAGTTGGCAACTATACTTTTCCCCAGTATTCCATCTGAACCGGGAGGATTCCACGCATGTTTACCGGCTTCGGAAATATTACCAAAATCAAAACTATCTTTTGATTCAGCAAACCCAGTTTTTACTTTAGCAGCCAGCGCTTTTTGCTCATCTGTCGCAGTGCCTTTTTCTACAGCAATTTTAGCCGCTTGTATTTCTGATAAAAGAGTTTCATCGGCTGTAGTTAATTCTACACCGGTATCACCACTGAGAAATTTACTGATTTTATTTACAGAACCCGTACTGGTATCCCAATAGTTCCAGTCATTAAGAGTAAAATTGTCAGGTATTTTACCGCCGTGATCATCAAGGAACTCTTGTATTCGAGTTGAATCCGCGTCTACCCCAATGGAATCAAGATAAGTTTCAGCATCGGACAGCTCTTTACCTACCGGGCCGGTTCCTGTACCGGTTCCTGTACCCGTTCCAGTTTCCATATCATACCAAGAAGATTCAACTTTGCCAAGTTTCTGATCAGGATGTTCGGCAATATAAGCATCGGCCTCTTCTTCTGTTTTAAAATTCTTAATTTCATTTCCGGATGAATCCGTTACCGCAAACCCTTTTGTTTTTTTAACATTTTGAGGATTGGTTGTAGACTATATAACAAAGTCCATAACTTCATTTTTCTGGTCTTCGGTTATCAGTCCCGAATCAACCAAATCATCAAAAAACTTGTTGGTCTGCCATATAGGATTCTGAGCCATTTCCATACTGGTGACGAAATCTAAAGCATCCTTGTCAGACATACCAAGATTAGCGAAAGATCCGTCCTTTTTAAGCATTTCGATAGTTTCTTCAGCAGAAAGACCCGAAGCAAGATACTTGGATATTCCACCCATGGTATTTTCAAATTTACCTGCATTTTCAGCGCTTAATGCATTAGAAAAATCTATATCAAGATTGGGAAACATTTCCCCTAACATTTTTGCTGCACTTGCATAGTTTTCTGCTCCGCCCTGGGCTATTAAAGCATTTACCATGTCCTGCTGTTTATTCCAGTCTTTGTCGTCCTGTGCGGAGTCAAACTGTGCCCAGAATTTTTTGTCATCACTATCAAATAATTTTTGCCAGTTATCCTGCTTCTGTTCATCGGTTAATTTCTGATAATCAAACTGTTTCTCCCATTTTGAAGCATTTTCGTCAAATTGTTTCTCCCAGTTTAGCTGTGCCTGTTCATCCTGAGTCATGCCCCACAACTGTCCTGCAGCTTCCATGCCCATGCTCATTTGTTCTGTAGCCAACCCCCCAATCGTTTCTGATAATTGAGATTCAACGTCTCTTTGGCGGCCTATTCCAAGAGATGCAACTTGTTCCGGACTCCAACCCTGCATCACGGCTTCTTGTTTCATTGCCGCCGTTGCAGCGGCGCCGGCACCCCCAATGTCCTGTGTAACAGCATTTTTAATTGCATTATAATACGGGTTATCCCCTGTCATTAATCCTTTAAAATAGTCCATTATGTCCTGGGGAGTTATTCCCATTTCCTGTAACTCATTTTGTTGTTGCTGATTGATTGGAATCTTATCATCTCCGGAAACAACTGACGTTTCCTCCATCTGCTGTTGATTATACGGGCCTATTCTGTATCCTTTATTTTGATTTTTTGCAATAAACGCCTGTGCCTCCTCAATTGTTTTAAATGGCTGAATTACATTACCTCGGGCATCTCGTACAACGAAATTTCTCCCGGGGCCCATCTTATAACCCTTATCTTTGTTTTTCGCCATAAACTCTTGAGCCTCTTTTACAGAGCCAAATTGCGTGATTACATTTCCTCTGGCATCCAATATGGCAAACTCATTTTTAACCACCGCTTTCGATTGTTTTCCGGTCTGCTGTTCTTTCACAGGCAATGTCATTCCCTCAACAGGTACAGATATATCAGGAGCGGTTCCAATTTCCTTTTTAATGGTTTCCTGTTTCTTCTGTTCTGCAAGCTTTAATGCGTCTGCGGCTGAGTCTGCACCAGTACCGCCGCCGCCAATCTGTGGTCCTATATGAGGTACTAATTTACCTGTAGGAGTGAATGTACCCGCATTTAATTTGTTAACGGTTGTGGTATCCGGAACGGTAAAATTCTGGTTAGGGACATTAGCATCTGGTGCCACATTCGTATTCAAAACATTCCCCTGCTGCGGATTTACAGGATTAGTCGTACCAATTTGAATTGGATTTATTGGTGTAGATTTTTGAGTCGGATGAATATTATTTTTAAAAACATTGGATCCACCAGGAGTAATAGGCCTGTGTGCAGTTGCTCCTCCTGATTGAAAACCGGGTTTCGGTGACTGTCCGATTGCCTCGCGCAGCTTGTTTATATCCAGATTTCCGCTTTGTGCTGCCTGCATTTGCGCAGTCAATACGTCGGGACCTATAGCCTGAGTGCTGTTGGCATCGAAAACAAACTCCGATTCATGCGCATCAAATGAACCGTTTCCAACATGCGGTACTCTGCGGTCATCCTGTCTTACACCATCCGGACCTGTTCCGGTATATCCATAACCACCTGCGTTTACGCCGCCGCCAATGGCAGGGGCCATACCCGGAGCAGGCAACCCGCCATTTTGCCGCTTATTGTTGGAGAAAAAAGACTCAAACTGCGGCAGTCTCCACCATTCGTTTTTCTGATCCATTTTTAGTTACCTATCCGATAAGTGAAATCTCTCCATGAGTTAATGCATCATCTGAAAGATAAATCCGTGTAACCCACATTTTGTGCATAACGCCCAGCGCCCAATAACTGTTAACCGCCACACTCTGAGGAGTGTCAAATATCATATAAAAATACGTCGCCACCTGTACACTACAATGACAACTGAAATATCGCACGCGGAAATCAGGGTCATAATTACCGGTAACCACCGCCGCAGGAGTGCCGTCATTCCTGCTTAAATTCCAGACTCCATTGGCATAGTACAGGGTATACATTTTTTTTCCCTGAGTTACCAGTTTCATCGCGTCACCAGGAGTTTCCTGCCCTACTCCACCAAGATAAATTTCCTCCTGTTTCACATTATGAATGTAGGGGTCTTTTGATAATCTCTGTACATAATTTGCGCTCATTGCTACTCCTTTATATTATAATTTAACTATTGATTCCATCCCGGCAAAGGGGAAAATTTATTAATTAACCATTGCAGATTGTATACCTGTTTAGACCATTTATTATTAAACCATAATTCACGGCTGTAATTACGGGCAATTTCCTGGGCTGCAGGAGGGTTTGGATATGGAAAAGAAAAACCAGGCCTGGTACGCGGCAAATGCGCAAACCATGCCAGTTTATTAACAACCTGCCGGCCACCACTTAACCATGATTTTAACGCTATCTCAACTGCCATTTGTCCCCATGAACCATGATTTTCGTCCAATCCTTCCAATTCCCAATATCGGGACCTCTCCATAAACCAGCAGGCTCCAATACCACACATTACATCTGTTATGTCCCCCCTTGCCCATTCCCGCGGTTGGTGATTGTAAATTTTCTTTAATTCTTCAACATTTTTATCACCTACATAAGGACCATATCCGTTAGAATCAAAATATTGCATCCTCAAATCTCTATCAATCCACATATAGTCACATCTCTTTTGTTTCTTGTGCTTCCATACAATTTTTTTCGTAAAATTGGTACCGCCGCAACCTATTATTTTATCGGTTTTCCAGTCCTTTAAATCACAACTGGTTTTCTGAGGACCTTGACCATATTCCCTTCCACAATTATCACATACCCAGTGAAAAGCATCCAGCACATACATACGCGGTATTACCGTCCAGTCATGTTCACAGTTTTCCATTAATATTTTATCAAAACTTGTACTTAGAGAACAGTGTGCATCCAACTTCATAACGAATTTTGCATCACTTATTCTCGCACCTTCATTACATGCTGCACGTTGGCCTATTGAACGTTGATAGTAAATAGTCTTAACCCTCTTATCAGGTGATATTTCAGGTCTATACCCGTCCAGAATTGCAATAACCTCCGTATTCTCGGTTGACGCTTCCAATACAGAGTCAATCGTGTTTTGCAAAAACTCTTCGTTGCGCGCCGGTATTATAACTGATAGGTCTTTCATTAACATCTACAAATCATGTTATAGGATAAACTTGGCCCAAGACTTCCACAATTACTTTTCTTTATCGGATAATTAAATTTTTTAATTTTACCACACTTACGGCATAAAACAACCTTCCCGCCTTCATATTTTTCATAAGCAATTTTGAAATATTCCAAGTCAACCTTTTCCATGTCATATCTTCCTTTTTATTCCTCTACGTAAACATATTCACTATATTGAAATAGCATCCAATCAGTAAAACTTAAATTATGATTTATTGGGTTTTTTTTTACATATTCCTCATGATATCTTTTCCATTCATCAACGTAAGAAGGCCAGAATAATTTTAATAAACCCAATCTGATTTTAATTAATATACCCATATCATATCTTCCTTATAAAACAAATATTGTAATAAAAATTAACACTTGCAACTGTCGGGTCTTTATAAATACTGTCAACCAGTTCTTTACATTTATTTATCATTCTCTCATCGGAATCAGAGAGATAATTCCAGTGTAAATCTTCAATGACATATGTTCCACCATCTGCAATTGAAGGCCATAATGTATTAAATGTGGTTAATTGATGTTCTGGTATATGTGAACCATCGTCAATAATAATGTCATACGGCCCCTCTGGAATAACCTGCTTATTTAAAAATTTTCTATCCTGTTGATTGCCAGTAAATATTTTGAACTTACTCAAATCTGCTATCGGTCTGGTTATCTTGTCGCGATCCAATCCGTATATTTTCCCTTCCGGAAAAACATCTTTCCACAGTAGCAGGGATGCACCGCGCTTGACACCAATTTCTAGCAGATTAACAGGCTTGCCCAGGTACTCTGCAAATTCCTTATCATATTTTTTCGTATACCCATGTACCCAATATTTATCAGTTGCGTTTTCTTTATGTTTCAGAAACTGATTTATAGCTATATTGTGAATACTGCCATTGTTGTACTTGCCGGGGTTCCACGTTTTATCAGGGCTTAATTTTCCGAATATTTTTCTGCTTTCAAATATTCTGCATGGTACTCTTTTAAAACCAAGAGTTTTTAATATTACAAGTCTGCGGCCCCCCCGGTGTAATACTAATTTGCCATCCTTTTTAAACATATCAAGAGGAGCCTTAAGTCCATGCTCTTGTATGTCATTGTATAAACTTATTGCATCACGCATTTTACTTAAAACATGCCGTTTTCCTTTTTTAGTAAGGGGGTCCCTATCTGCCGGATTTAATTTTGATATGAGGTAATCATAATATGGATATTTTTCTAATGCTTCATCCGAAAACACTTGATTGAAAACCGAAGCTTCTTGCACATCTTTTATAAATGGTGGGAATACCTCATGAAATCTTTTTTGAGAATCCGGCTTACGGGTATCAAAAAACTGTTCCTTGTTATTGTATATGTAATCAACCTTAAATACTTTGGATTTTATATGATTGTATTTAGACCTTTTTAAATTTGGTATTTTAACAGGACGCTTATTTTCAAAATTGTATCCGTTAAAATAAATACGTTTTAACAAATCAACGCCGTTTCCCCACGGTGCTAAATCTGCAACCGGTTCAGCGTCTTTGCCAAGCAACTTATGACCGGTAGTATTATCTTTATGAGCTATAACAACACAAGGCTCTATTGTCTCAAAACAGGTATATTCATATTCTTGCAATCCAAAATGACTTTCATAAAGTCCTGGTTCCCCCCAACAATTTTCTTTAACAGGTTCATTTACATTAAATCTGTTTTCCAGGCATTCTATCAACGCATCTTTCAAAGCTACACACATACCAAACACCGGCCTGCGACGGTACGAATATACATGGTTTTCTCTGTCAGCATGTAAATTCCATCGATTTAAATTATACGCGAAAGGTGCCCTTGTTGGTACATAGGTAAATTGACCCGGAACATATAACGTATCATCCTCACAGCATACCACATACTCGGTTTTGGCCAGTTTTGCGCCTTCAAGAGCCTGCCTGTATACATTCTGTAACGATTGTCCTATATCACCAACACAGATGTTTGTACCCATATCGTTGATAGGTTTTTGGGTAATTGAAATGATAGGAAGGCCATTTGATGCATATTTTATCTGGTCCTTAACCTTCTGTGTAAGTAAATCCGGTATTTTATTACAGGAATAATAAAGTACAGTTGCATTATTCTTCATATTGATAATCTCCTACTATAAGCCAGTTTGCTCCATCCGGGACAATTGTAACAGTTTCCCACTGGGTATTTAATATTAAATTTGTAATAACCGGAGATATACTGGGTGAAATTGAAGGTGATAATGATGGTGAAAGGGATGGTGACACGGATGGCGAAGGACTTGCACTCGGACTCACGCTCGGTGATAAACTGGGCGAAGCCGAAGGCGACAGCGAGGGCGAAGCCGAGGGCGACAGCGACGGCGAAGCCGAGGGCGAAGCCGAAGGAGACAGCGACGGCGAAACCGAGGGCGATAGCGACGGCGAAGCCGAAGGCGACAGCGAGGGCGAAGCCGAGGGCGACAGCGAGGGCGACAGCGAGGGCGAAGCCGAAGGCGACAGCGACGGCGAAGCCGAAGGCGACAGCGAGGGCGAAGCCGAGGGCGACAGCGACGGCGAAGCCGAGGGCGACAGCGACGGCGAAGCCGAGGGCGACAGCGA
>Ga0272443_10004917_pt1 | contig 14170 bp, 10 predicted proteins | sample SSMAcet12_FD_193581 | JGI IMG/M metagenome (GOLD analysis project Ga0272443, IMG submission 193581) | Marine sediment archaeal communities from Little Sippewissett salt marsh, Falmouth, MA, United States - SSM-Acet-12 | ecosystem: Environmental > Aquatic > Marine > Wetlands > Sediment ...
GGGAATTGAGGTGTCTTCATACCATGCCGGAATGGAGAGGGAAGAACGGGAACGGGTCGAGCAGTGGTTCTATGAAAGCAGCTCGGGAGTCCTCTGTGCTACCTCGGCATACGGCATAGGGTAAGTCCCTTATATTAATATATTTTCCATATTAGTTGCTTTTTTAATCACTTTATAAATAAGCACTTTCTCAATATCAATATACTGTGTTCTTTTCCTCTTTAATTTGTATTCAGCGTATTCTTTTAAATCAAGAAATTTTTCATATCCATGTTCTACCTCTTTGAATAGTGAATCAACATGTAGAGTAACACATCCTCTACAATTCACCAGTTTATATATTTTAGTTAAAGCATCTGAAGAAGCATCTCCCCATGAATAAAATAATTCCTTAACTTGATTTTTTTTTGATAACAACGATTGAGGAGTCATAGTATGTAGCACTGCACATCTAGCTCCATAAATATCTAAAGAACTAATTTTTCCATAATTATTTGAGTCCATGAATTGGTCTATCCATTTTGTAAATCTTTTTTTAACTGGCAAATCACCAAAAGCCATCCAACCAAGAATATCAATACTTGAATACATTAGAATCAATGAAGGCAATTGTAGATTATTCTTTAAGCATATATTTCCTGATTTGAAGAGCTGCAAAATAGTTAGATCACTTGAATTACTCATTTCCACCTCTGTATAATTAGTTTGAATATTTTGTTAAGATAATTAGTATCCTATTTGGAACCTATTTCATTCTTAGTTAATAAAATTAATAAATTCATCAATCATAATAATTATATCTTGAGGGATCTCTGAAGAATTAAACATTTTAGCAATGTCATATTTATTTTTTCCAAAATTGCTGCCAATACTATGCTCACCGAAATCTATTATACTTTTACCATCAGTACTTAGCAAAACATCCGCATACTCATTTCGTTGATGAATTGAAATATCAACACCAAAATTTTCTAAAATATAATTTTTTATATCATCAGGAGTTTTATTCACGGCGCGTGAAATCGCATTTTGACACAATAGATAGGATTCGATGTGTTTCCTTTTCCATTTCTTAGCAGTAAATCCATCTAATTGACTAATAGATTTATCTCTCAAATCGTCTGCCACAGATTCAATTGATTCGTTATCTCTATCGGAAATACCAAAAGCTGTTAATTCTGGAATGTCTTTTCTTAATTCTAGAAATATATGTTTTCTTTCTGAGTGTCTAGATGCCCATGGCCAAATAACAAAATTCTCCATAATTATCTTTTCCAGATTATTTGCAAAAATTTTTAAAAGATTAAAATCTGATTCATTTTCCACAAACAATATCTTCTTCTGTTTTTTTAAATGATGTAATCTTGGATAAAAATCTGATCCAATCCCAGATAGAAGTTTTACCTTCTGACTTTCTGCATTTAGATATTTTGGGTGTGACACATTTGTACTTAGAATTTTATTATAATCTTGATTTCTTAGAAGTTCAGGGGAATGAGTAGCGAAAAGCACTTGTTTTTGCGAACTTTCACTTATCTCAATTAAATTACTAATCAATTCATTTTGTAGCATTGGGTGCAAATGGGCGTCAGGCTCATCTAAAACGATAACATGAAATTGAGGACTTAAAGAAAACGCTACCACAGTCAACCATTGCAGAAAACCACTTCCTTCAACCATTAAGTCTCTTTGATTATAATCTGGGAAGCGTGTAAATCGATTTTTTACTCGTCCCCCCCTAAAAGAGTAAATTTTTATATATGTGTGATAATAATCATTGAAATCTTTTACATTAATCCCTGCACTGAAGACTCTTTCAAGATATATTTTTAATTTTTCAAACGAATCTTCACTTCTCAATCGTTTAAGAAAAGATGATCGCGTTCTTGCATGTTCTTCCTTTTCTTTATTCCTTTTTATATCATTTTCTATCTTTAAATCTAAGATAATGTTTCTTAAAACTGCACCAGGTATTCCTTCTCCTAAAAACTTTCTAATCATTGCTTGTGTATATCTTTGTTCATTTGAAGAAATACCAGCAAAAGGGGGAATATAGATAATATTGATTAAATCAGTTTCAGAATTTATATTGGTCTCTACAACTTTAACAAATAATCTATCATTAACTAAAGACAACCCAAATTTAAGTTTTTTTAAATCAGATGAATTATTTAACCATTTCACTCCTACCCAAAGAGTGTAACCATCTATCTCTTCTACCTTCTGAGTTTTTAAATTTGTCCAAAGATGTTTTAAATTAGGAAGATTGATGGGGCTAAATTCATCATCAGAAACACCTACGCCTTGACCAGAATAGTTCTCAAATAAAGAACCAACGCCTCTTTCCATTTCGAGAACCATTTTACAAAATTGCCAAATAGCTAACCCTTGAAGTAAAGTAGTCTTTCCAGAATTATTACTTCCTGCTAGTAAGGAAAACCCATTATTTAATTTTATAGTAGAATCCTTAAATTTTTTAAATCTATGAAATTCTATTTCAGTTATATGCATTAATTCTCCAACTATTTAGATTGTTATTTATAAAATATAATTTGAATTGGGCAACATTTGACTCTTAATAATAAGCACAATTGTAGCTTCCTTCAAATCGATTCTTCTAGATTGTTTTCTCATCACAAAAAATATGGAAGGGTCTCCCTAATGAAGATCAAGAAGATACTGAAACACTTTCTCGTGTATCTGCAAAATTTCTTGCTTTTCATATTCCAAGTGAATCTCCTCCTTGCAAGTATACTGAGAGATATTATCAAATTAAGAACTAGGTGAGTCTCTGCCTAATAACCATAATAGAAGAGTAAGTCATCAATATGTGAATTTCAAGCCTTTTATTTACAAATAGATATCCTTGGGAATAAATTCTTTTTTTTCAAAATATTCAGAATTCCAGAGTATAATACATATGAGGTCTACATTTTTCACTACGACAGCTTTCACTATAGGGTAAGTCTCTTATATTAATATATTATTTCAATTATTTATAAAGAAGGAATTATTAGATTTCCTCATCATATTTATACTTATAGTCTATTAGATGCTGTGTTAAAGTATGTTCTCTTGGTGGACTTCCAAAATGATAATAATGTCCTTTCTCTCCGAATAAATAGATATTTTTCCTAGCTCTGGAGGTAATTACATATAAAAGTTTTTTAGAATTTTCAACTCCATTCTGATCAGAAAAGTGAGGTATATAATCCTTCAATAAAGCAAACGCAATCACAGTATCAAACTCTGCTCCTTTAATTCCATGATAAGTTGAAACTGTAATACCATTTCTTTGTTTGAAAATTTTTCTAAACGCATCAATAGAGGTAACACCTTCAATGCCATCTTTCTCAAGTCTTTGTATTCTCTGCAAAGCACTGCTGAAATATGCATTTAAATGTTCAAGGAGCATTGGAGAACTATTTATATCTATATTCAATCTATCAAGTAATATATAAAAATATTTTTCAAGATATTTTAGGCCATCAGTTTCTGTAGGATTGATACTATTACAAATTTTTAAAAAGTCAATATTATCAATGTTCCTGGAGATGGAATGAATTTCACTTAATTGTGCTAGTATCTCCTCACTCCATCTTAATCGACGGACATATAAATCTGGTGAAGATGCTGTCAACGCTATTCTAGAAATCTTATACCAAAAATTATCTACGTCCCTATAGATTGGTGCCATGTGAGGTCCATCGAAACTATAGTCAGGTAATTTTGCCATAAGTCTCCTCGTAATACTTGCTAGATGAACCCATTGAGGGGCTAATATGCAGATCTCATTTTGCAAAATATTATACTCTTCTATATTCGTAATAATTATTTTAGAGATCTTTTCTAATAGATTGTCTTTGTTAATTTCAGTATTTAAAACTATTTTACCCTCATAATCCTTATCCTTTGACATTGGTATTATTTCGTTTGGGATTGTATTAAAATAGTTAAAATACTCAACAATTCTCGTTGATGATCTATAGTTATTTTTTAACATCATTTGTTTGATATCTAACCCACTTTGTTGTTTTAATTCATTAATTCTAATTGGAAATCCTCCCATTGATTGATAAATTGCTTGGTTAGGATCACCTACCATAAACAGTTTCGGAGAATTCTCAGATTTTTTTAGTATCTTACAGATGATTTGATATTGAATCTCTTTTGTATCTTGGTATTCATCTATTAAAATATATTGAAATAAATTTGAAAGGACTTTTGCAATATTTGGTTTATCTTCAAGTAATTTGTTCGAATAAAATAAAATTAACTCAAAGTCTATTTGATTATTATCTAAAATTAATTTTAAATACCTTTTTATTATTTCTTTAGCTTTATTCTTTTTATTGCTACTTGGTGACTGTATTACTATACCTTCGGTTGAATTAAAAAAATATTGACAATCCCAGTACTTCACTTTTTCTGAACCATATAACATTTTTTCAGTGTTAAATTTTTCACAAAGATTAGAAATTATTTTCTCTGTATCATAAGAATTAATAACTCTGAAACCATATTTCAACCTATTTGAATATTGTGAATATGGGTGTAAAATCCATTCCAAACAGAATGCATGTATTGTACCAATCCATAGTTGTTTTGTATTTACGCCAAGTAATTCTATTCGCTCTTTCACTTCATCAGCGGCTCTATTAGTATATGTAATTGCTATTATAAATTTTTTTTTATTTCCCAAAGTTGAAAGTTCATACGCAATTTTATAAGTTAGAGTTCTAGTTTTCCCACTACCAGGACAAGACATCAACAGCACAGATTTCTTTTCTAAAACAGCTGATATTTGTTCAATATTTAGATCTGAATTTGAAAAAACAAACATATTATCTTTTTCTTTTCTTCAACATTTCAAATACATCATCATCAAAACCCTCTTCTTCGAGCTTCCTTAAGACTTCTTCAAGTGTGAGACAATTCTCCTGGTATTCTTTAATATACTTTTCAACTTTGAGGGTCTCACTAGAGCTCTTATGAGTTCTGATGCGATAAGATAATATCTCTGGCAAAGATTTTTCAATATCAGAGATTGCAAACATTATTGCATCAAAAATATACTTTGGCATACATGTTAATTCAGTAATATAATTGCTAAGCATAATAGCAAACCACCCTTTACCAATCTTGTTTGCCATATTAAGCACCTGCGAAGCAGCGATAGATAAATTTTTTGAACCAATATTTTCTATAGCATTGTCTTTTTTCCTATTAGATTGGTAAATCTCTTTTGATACTTCTATCATTTCGTCATAATTATCACATAACATAAAATCAACTTCAAAGGTATACTCTGCAAAAAAACAGGCCACCCATTCATTATTCTTGCTATAATTTTCTAACTTTTCTTTCCTTTTCGCCCCTCTTTTCGGAGCAGTTGTGACTTCGAGATTAAAAGATTTATCCAAGTCAGTAATTATGCTGCATTTCTTCCTAATCCTGTTGTTATGAAATAAACAGGCGACATTTAAGAATCCTACACTTCGTATATTTATTATACTCACTCCAAGTTCATCTAGCGATAAACCTAAAATCTTCTTCACTAAAACAGGTAGTAAAATCTCTTCAGCATCGCCCTCAACTAAAATTATGCCCTTTGCAAAAAGAAGATTACTTCTTATAGCATCGAGATACCGTTCAACTTTTATTATTTCCTTATGAGTTAATCCATTAGCAGGTTGATATACTTCAACAAAATTTATTTTCTTTGATAGGATATTCATTTGTGATATCCTAGAAGATTCGGAAATATGAGTTGAATGTGTTGAATATATAATTTGAGTAGAGGGGAATTCCAAATTTTTAAAAACACTTTTTTGAATATGTGTATGAATATGAGCTTCTGGTTCTTCAATTAGGAGAAAATTTGCAATTGATCTTTTTAATAATTGATATTTATTTTCAAGCAATTTTAATGTCAAATATATAAGATTAGCACCACCTAAACTTAACTCATTCAATCCACCCTCATAAGACTCAAATGGTTCACCAACAAATAACTGGAGGGAGCTTAAAAGCTTGCTGGCTTCTTCAGATAAACTTGATCTCACAGATAAAGAAGATGGAGAATATGTCTTCCCTACAGTACTTTTTAAAGTTTCCTCAATATCATTTTTGATGATTTTTATATCTTTTAAATTTTCAATCTTTCCATTAAGATTCATTACAGATTCTGAAACAGAACTGAACTCAATTTCATCAATTTCTTCACTTTTAATATTCATTAGACCTAATAATGGGTTGGAACTAGTTCTTTGAAAATCTTGTAAAACATCTCTAAGGGCCTTAATAAAGGTTAACGAAATCTCTTTTGAAATAGATAACTGATGAGGTATTTTTTTTCCAAATAATTGTTCATCAATATCATAATTAAAATTATAGGCTTCAAAATCACCTACTAAAGCCTTATACGTATCATCATCACTGAAATCACATAAACTTTTACCTGTAAAAACGGTTTCATAATCATCAATAGAAATGGTTTTTAAGTATTCTGGAATTTTATCTTTTTCTCCATTTGAGAGATCACCAAGTTTTTTTCGTATTTCTGGTTTAGGTCTAAAGAACATATTATAGGTAGCTCTTTCGACATTTCTTCCCGAAAGATCTCCTACTCCATGAATGAATAGAGATTGAATAGATTCATCTAAGGATACTTCAGAAAATTCCATACTAATGATAATCCAATGACCATTCCAAGGTTCAAGCAACCTATTAAAATCTGATAACTGGATTCTATATGCATATCTCAACATATTATCATCTAGCAACAATCTAATTGCTCTGAAAAGGTTAGTCTTGCCAGATCCATTTTCTCCAATAATTGTATTGACACCCTTTTTAAAAACAAATTGAGCATTTGAAAAATTTCTGTAATTTCTGATATTTATTTTTGAAATAAACATTAAAAGGGTCCTTTACATATTAAAATATTTTTTACATCATATAACTAAAAATATTTCTCTCAACAGGTATAGTATCCTTGATTATTTGGATGAATAACTCTTCCAGTAGGATTCAATGTATGCTAATTCAGCCTTAATCGCATCATCTAATCCATCGATTTCTCTTGTACTCGTTATTAGCCTTGAGTTTCTAACATCTAAGACACCAACAACAATATCATTAGAATCTATAGATAATTTCATTAATTCTAGAATAATATCAGCATCAGTTTTTCTAATTTGCTCACTTTTAAAATAAAGTTTTATAATATATTTTTTGTCATCTATTATCAAACCCAATTCTGGATTAATACTAATTTGTATCTCTGGATTACCCCAAATAGCACGATCTGGAGTAAACCACGTATAATCTTTTCTACCCGCCCACGTAACTACCCCCTTTGAAATCACACTATAGTGAGACATCTTGGAAGGAGTCTGCAGCAGATGGAAATCAATTAGCTCTTCTCGACTACATTTTCCTTCGAAGAATTCAACAATTTTATCTCTTATTTTTTTGTAGAAGTCCACTGAGGGTGAATAATTACCATATTGTTTGATCACACTGTTTATTTTAGTAATTTTTTGTGTTCCTGCTTTTCTAATTATATCAATAAAACTAGTCAAAGAAATTTTATGCACTATTCACCTCACATATCATTTTCACATCGTACGGTTAAACCATTAATTGAATATTTGGACCAACTAAATATAGGGTTAATCCAAGTATTATTATATTCCCAACCTCTTATTTGAAAACTGGCCGTATGAACTCAATAATAATTAAAAAAAAATCTCTTGTAATTTATCTAGAAGAAATTATCATATTGACAATTTCAGCCTACCAAATTATTGGGCCATCACTCTGTTTCCCATATATGCATCCATCAACCCATTGAAATTGGTCTAGGACTCGATCAGCGATTGAGAATAATTTATCTTGTTCATTTTGAGGCATTTTCATTAAATCTAAATCATGAAATTCAATATTACACATACAGGCCTTTGAATCATAAAATAACTCTTTAATCCAAAAATTCAGACCTTCGCGAGTTGCAATATAACAAAATTGCATCATTTCTATTAATTCATCTGCTTTCTGATACCTACTCTCTACATGAATACCAAACACCTGTATTCGTCCTGGTTCAACCTGTCTTTCCTTTTCACTAAAATCCCATGTCACAAAATCACCTCTCGTCTTAAAAACTAATCCTCTAAATAATACTCTATTAAGAGAGGATATCAAGCCTTGAAAAGTTTTTTAATCAATGAGTGAAGTAGAAGACTTTCTCTAATATCTCTTTCACAGCCTGTTTAATAAAATCTCCAAGTTAAAGTCTCTTGCCATTTTTTCGACAGAAGAAGCTATATGCATAAGTATCTTTCGTTACGTTTCAGGATCTGTTGTTGCCCACAATCTTACAGGTTTTCTCATAATAGAATTATAGCAGCCTATTTAAAGTAGAATCTATATCTAAAAGTGAAGAAGTTTTCTAATCACTTGCATTTTTTGGCATGCTTTTTAGAGTTCAGGGTGATAATCCTCTATAAAACCAATACATATAGCTCAGACTGATAGTCTTAATTAAATAAAAAAACTTTTTAAAAGCTCTTACAGGACTTACAATACGATGATACCAATGAAGAGTACTATCCATCCTACAACTAAAAGTATTTTCTTCATCCTCTCTCTCACTCTTTCTTTCATAAACTTCTCTCTCCTTATCTATCATTGAGACCTTCTCTAAGAAATTCCGTAGAGCACTCCCCTTTTCAAGTTTCTCTATCAGATTCTCAAAGGAAATCTTTAATTTCTTTAATGACTTCACAAGAATAGGCATCAGTCTCTGATACAGGTTCTCAAATACGGAGTTCAATGCTTCAAGACCTCCAAGCTTACTCATTTGGTATCTATTGGGTCGAAACTCTACTCTTGTGATCTGTCTCTCCAACGAACACTTTTTCACTTCCTCCATCTGCTTTGACTTGTCATATATACAGAGCATAGATTTTCTCTTATTACCGTTCTCATAGTATCTGTAATCTTTGGAGTAATAGGTTGACTCACCTACAATATTGAATTCTTTCTTTTTCAGATGTGGAAGTACTGAGGTTTCTAGATCATACCTAACTTCTATCCCTGATAGAGTGATGTTATCAAGAATGGTCTGAATAAATTCATCTCTGTTTCTTATCTCTCTTTCATATTCCTGAACTGTCAGTACTTCTTTCTCTGGATAAGACAGTTCCACTTTCAATACTGGAACTTTAAAGAACCCTCTATTGAGAAGAAAATGTACAACGCTTTTCACTTGTTCTAAGATGTTTTTATCGTGACTAATGTACTCGCCATGAATATCAATAGAGACGTAAGCACCATGCCTTCTCAGACTAATGGGGCCATTTCTATATTTCAGTGGAGCATCCTCATTCAAGTAATCGAGTGGCAGGCTCAGAGTTATTTTATCTAAGCCTGCCGAGGTTGAAATGAAACTGTGTTTATATAATGGCTGATGTTCCAGCCTAGACACCAAGGGAGTGTTTATGAGGAATGCATCATAGTGCACCTCTTTGATAATATCTCCTTCAAGACTATGACGAAGATACACGATGTTATTTCTTTCAGTTTCATTAACCATAATTTAATAGTTGCAGTCATCTGAAAAAGGTTCGTTTTCACAGGAAACAGCGGAATTATTTAATTTATTATTATATAATATTTTATACAACAGTTTTTCAATCTAAAAGGAATTAATAGAAAAAGATGTTAATATAAAAACCACACTATGGTCTGAAATACCAAGCACTTTGGAAGAAATTTTTCTGTTCTCTAGTAGTGTTGATGAAAAAGGTTTATGGCTTTATAAATTAAGCTCTGCATGTTAATAATAATAATTAGCATAATAATATATATTTAATTTCTTTATTTATATTTTTTTATAAAATTTTTTCACTTTTTTATATAATTATATTATCTCATTATTAAAGAGACACGACAAGAAATATTCTTTATATCATTATATAAAAACTATTTACACTCTTTTTTCTTACATTATTTCACAACATGTAAATAAAACCTTTTTCAAAGCTTCTCTCCTATTACAGTATAACACATTAATCACGAGAAGGAGGTGCTAGCAAAATGAAACCAAAAAGGTTGGTCTGACAATAAGCAGAGCAAGAACATCTGATCACGCCTATTCAGCGTGCTTTTCTCAAGGAGAGAAAAAATGGACAAGTTAAAGAAAAGTAAACAAGTGTGGGAGTATATCAATCCCCAATTGACAATGTACGATGGACTTCTAGGAGACGATAAAATATTATCGAAACTGTGCCTCCGGTTTGATGAGCTGGATATCACCTTTCACAAGGATAATTTCTTTGAGCTACTGGATATGGCTGATGAAATAATTCGACTACTGGGAATCTGGTATTCTGATGAGGTGGTTGCCTTTCTATCCGAAAAACGATCTGAAGAGGAGGATGAGGAGGACCAATGCTTACAACCGTTTAGTGAGAAGTAGGAGATTGCTACATAATTAGACTGATTACAGGTACTGTGTTTCTCATTTTATATAAAAAGATCCCACTGCAAGAGATGGTATCAATCATCTCCTGCAGATTTAAATTTTTAGAAAATTGCCTTAAGAATAAAGCCTAGTAGGTACTGTCTAGGTTCCAACAGGTGAAGAACAATAGGTAATCGGATATAACATAATCGGTATGAATACAGTCCACGCCCATTTCGGCGTGATCTTTTCAAGGAGAAAAAAATGAATGAAAATATTTTTTATAATAGTATGACCATAAGTAATGACCTTGAGTTCAAGCACTCCATAGCCATTGAACTCGAACATCGCCTGAAAATGAATGATCAAAAATTACGCAGTAAGTTCACAAAACAAGCGATCTATTCATCCTTTAAAAACGCTTTAAAGATAATGCTAATCTAGATCTAACTCAATTAGAACTATGGCACTTAAAAGGGCACTACTTCCTATACGCTCAGTTCTCCAGCCCTGGTAATATCATGAAGGATCCTACGGGATTATTCACAGTCAATCAACTTGACTATCTTGGTGACATAAAAAGAACAGATACTCTCAAAGATGTTGAAGCCCTCATTTGCAGTACTTTCGATGAAGAATGCATCGCGTTATCAGGACTTGGAATGTGCTATCTTCTAAGACCTGAACTGGAGAAACATATTCAACATTACGGATCAATGTGAAGGAAAACGAACATACGATCGCCTGAAAAGATGCCTCAAAAATGAGGCACTTTATATATTCCCTGATTGTAGTTCATCCCATGATAACTCGCTGTGTATATAAAGGTTTGCAGTAGTGCTCACAGATGAATGCCCAAGATACTTTGATACCCCCTTAAGGTTCCCTGTCCTCTCCAGAGTATTTGTAGCAAAGGAATGACGGAGAGTATGAGCTGAAATCTTTTTCCCAAGAATTATTTTTCCTTGAGTAGCGATTCTCTGTGAAATTGAAATACGATTATAGGGCTTTCCTTGATGCTCGAAAAGATACTGGACACCTCCGAATCTCCCTTGTATTCTCCTGATGAGTTCCTGAGAAACAAAGACTCTCCGTTCCTTAGAGCCTTTCCCGATGACCGTTAATATATACTTACTATTACTGTATCGCAAGTTACTCAGAAGAGCTCCAAGAGCCTCTGAGATACGCAATCCAGTTGCATACAGGAACTCCACCATTATAGCGACTGTCTTATCTTCCATACCATTGATTAGCAACTGCACTTCATTAGGCGTAAGCATATTCTCCTCAGGCACTGAAATTGAATTAATTTTCTTTGGTTTGAAACCCTTGAGAGCTTCCTCAAAGCGGTAACGGTTAAGTACACTGAAATTATCAGGTGATATTCTGAACAAGTACCGTAGTCTTTTCTTTGCTCCTTGAAGACGCTTGTTAAACGTACTCGCTGACAATCTTCGTCCATCCACCACTGCATTAAGATGATCAACATACAACTGAAGTCCATGAAGGGTCACCCCTAGCTGATGAGATGATAAAAAGTCTACAAAGTAGCGTGCATCATCTGAATAACTATCCTGCTCCTGAAGCATCAGTGTGTACAATTCTTCTGTTTGTTGAATAGTAGAAATCTGGTTCATAAACACCTCCCAAAACATCAAATAGTTTCATATATTATATTAAGTAATATTATATATAATTCTGGAAAATATTAATATATTTAGTGAGCATTTATCATATTTTTGTCATTTATTTACCTTTCTAACAGTTCGTACGCCAGAATAATCATAACACTGAAGCAATTCTGTTCCGTAGAAGGTTCAGCTCATCATCAATCTTCAGGTATTTTACTGTGAACAGTGAATCACGTTTTGGGTAATCAGAATCCCTTAGATAGAGCTTTACATCCAGCAGGGAAAATGACTCATTATCAGTATCAATGCGTACTGTATATTGCTCTCTTCCTTTATATCCGACTTGAACATCAAACTGCCGCTGTATCAATCTTCCCCGGTTCTGTACCAAGGGGATGATAAAGACCTTCGAGTTCCTATATTTGATTATGAGGGTTTCTTTATAGATGTAGGCATGTTCGATCATCTTGATATAAAACTGCCGTCTTTTTGAAGACTTTTCAGCATTGATGAAAGCGTATAGTGACACGTCAGAATATTCCTCTCGAATACGATAAAACTCATCTTCATCCATTCGCATGAGCACCTCTTTCTCATCACGGTTTTCTATCAACTGAGCTTTCTCATCTTTCAGCGTCTTTAACCGTTCGATAAGACTTCTATCAGATACTCCGAAGTTTTCTATCGCATCAAAGATGTTTGCCTCTTTTTTCTCTACCTGAGTGATGAGAGCGTTTATTCGCTTAACATCATCTTTAACATCTTCGATCTGATTCTCAAGGACTTTCCTCTGGTCTGTCACAAACTCATCCAGTTCATCTTGGTTAGCAAACACAAGAAAGAAACATATACGGAAAAGACTCTCATACACAGAGGCTCTCAAGGTTTGCTTGGTCTGCTCACATCCGTTCAAGTGAACTCTATTGATATAATTGCTGTTCACCTTTTTCGTACATGGAGATTTATGAAACGAGTGAACGTAGTTGGTAGCATGATCAATTTTCTTACAGTAATAGCAGGCAATCATACTTGAGAGTTCATACTGAGCATAGCGATAAGGGAATTGAACAGAATGCTTCCTGCGAAGGTTTCGATAAGAATTTTGAACTTGATACCACAGCTCTTCAGAGACAATAGGCTGATAGAGCTGAGATCGGATAAGATCTGCTGTCTTCAGCGGTACTGTATCCTGGCCGATATGAGGACCTCCCCCATCGAACTTGTAGAACCCCATGTAAATGGGCTTATGGATCAATCTCCTTACCGAAGCTGAGTTAAATTCATACCCAGTCTTAGTTCTGTGTCCCTTTTCATTCAGTTCCTTTGTGATCTTGTTAATTGAAGTACCAGAGGCATAACGTTCAAATATATACGTGACAATCTTTGCCTCTTCCTCATTGATTCGTACCTGTGGCTCTCCATTCACTTTTATCACATCATAGCCAAGCATCCTTCCACCGAAGATCCATTTGCCAGATCGTTTTGTAGCATCCATGCCTATTCGACTCTTAAGGTTCTGCTCTTTTCTGTAGAAGGTGGCTATCGCAGCTTCGATAGTGAACAGTAGTTCGTCTCTTGGGCTGGAATCATCGATGATCTTCCCACCTATTTGGACTCTCACCCCTTTCTTTATTAGTATATCAACGATTTCAAGAGATTCATTTGTGTTCCTACCCAGCCGTGAATTGTCATAAAAGCCTACACAATCTCCTTGCTTTGCCTCTTTTAGAATCTTCCTCATTACAGGACGACCTTCAAGACTGCTGCCTGATTGTTTTTCATGTAGAGGGACATAACTCATCTCAAGGTCTAATGCTTTCAGACGCAAATACTCTAGTTGGTTCTGTATACTGTTATCTGATTGCTCCTGGGTTGATACTCTTGCATAGCCATAGTATATACTCATATTTCTATTATAAATCAGAAGATAGCATCCGTAAATATATTAATATAGTAGATACCTACCCTATGGGAGTGGATAAAAACAATGTCCGCAGTGTCATTCATTATGATGTTCCCGTTGATGCCCTGGCTTTTCTACAGGAATCAGGACGGGGAGGAAGGGACG
>Ga0272443_10004918_pt1 | contig 14169 bp, 14 predicted proteins | sample SSMAcet12_FD_193581 | JGI IMG/M metagenome (GOLD analysis project Ga0272443, IMG submission 193581) | Marine sediment archaeal communities from Little Sippewissett salt marsh, Falmouth, MA, United States - SSM-Acet-12 | ecosystem: Environmental > Aquatic > Marine > Wetlands > Sediment ...
CAGCCATAGTGCCACTGGAGAAAAATGAACTATTGCACAATTATCTGGATTTGAATAAAGATTTATACCCGGTCAGTGAATGGGCCGCGGACCATCTGCTGTCGCTCCCGGTTTTCCCGGGATTGTACGACGATGAAGTCGCTTATGTGACCGATATTTTAGACCGCAGGTCTTTTTGATTTAATAGTTTAAACTCAGGGACGAGTTATGACCAACATTGCGCTGTATGCCCGCTCCGGGCAAAATAAACTCTATGCCGGAATCGGCCGCCTCATGGAACAGCGCGGTATCAGGACCTGCTATATCGTCCAGAATCGACGCGAAGAAAAAATCGTTCGCAGTTATGGCGTCAGGGGTTCGATTTACAACCTGACCGAATATATCCGGCAAAACTGGAATAACCCCGATTGCCTCAACCGCCACACTATCGCCGCTATTGAAAGAACCTATTCCATCGATTCCATCTGGAGCATCTTTTACACCGACCGTTTCCTGATCAAATACGACCGCGACGATGCCGGTAAATTTATCAAACTCCATGTGACCTTTTTCGAAGACCTCATTGAAAAAGAAAAGTGCCGTTTTCTTATAAACGAAGGTGTGGCCATATTTTCGTCATATATGTTCATGCTCATGGGCGACAAGCTGGACTGTTTTTACCTGGGCCTGTCGCGCGGGCGCAATTTTACGCGTGAAAAGTTTTTCTTCCTCAATGATCCTTACAGCCACAATTACACCCTCGATAAAATCTATCAGACCAATGATTTTGATCAAAGTGATATACGGCAGGCCGAGGAATTTATAAAAACTTTTCGCACCGGCAGTGTTAAACCGGGCTATATGAAAGTCCATGGCCGCAAACCGCGCCTTTCTCCCGGCTTCGCCGTTAACCTTGCCAAATACCTGATCAGCCTGCGCGATCCGGTTGACAAATATGATTATGAACGCTGGCGCGAACGGGGCCATGTCTATCTCTACCCTATCCGCAATTATTTCCGTTACCAGTTTCAACGCTTTGTTTATAAACAGCCGCGCGAAGGTGAAGCGTTTTATCTTTTCCCGCTCCACTTTCAGCCGGAATCATCCACTCTGGTATGGGCGCCCAACTTCGAAAAACAACTTTTTGCCGTCGATCAAATCGCCAAGAAACTTCCCGGCGATGTCACCCTTTATGTCAAGGAACATTATTCCCATCTCGGTCACCGCGAACCGGGCTTTTATAAAAAACTGCGCTCCTATCCCAGCGTGCGCCTGATCGATCCCTGGATCGATTCGCATGACCTGATAAAAAAATCACTGGGCGTTATCACCCTGACCGGAACCGCCGGATGGGAAGCCATGCTCTTCGGAAAACCGGTATTCCTGCTGGGGAGGGTTTTTTACGATACGTTTAAATACGTTAACTGTATCGAAAACATCAATGACCTGACCACGGCCCTGCGCCAGTCACAGAACGGTTCCGGACCGCCAGCGGACTATGACAAGGAACTTACCCGCTATGTGGCGGCATATCTAAAGTCGTTTCACGATGGCAATTATTCCCTGGCCGATCACGATGTTACCGATGATAACAACATGACCCGGTTGACCGATAATATTTTAGCCGAGGTGGATCGTTTGCGTGTTTGAAAAAATCAGATCCGACAGCATCAGCAGTGTGGTCTTTCAGGTCCTCGGTTATGCTACTACCTTCATCATCGGCATATACATTGTAAAAAAACTGAGCGTCAACGCTTTCGGCGCTTTTTCGCTTTTCAATGTTTTCATAATGATTGCCCCGGCAGTTATCACTTTCAATGTCCAGGATTATTTCCTGGTTAATATCTCCCCCGCCAAAAAACCGGAAGAAAATTTCAGACTTTTCAGCACCATCGGACTCTTTGTTATCATGGCCACGATTGTTATTGGCGGCCTGATAGCCATTCCCCCCATAAGCAAACCCTTGCTGGCGTTTTTTGATCTGTCGGCTTACCCTAACAGCTTCTATTTCGTGCTTGGCTACCTGCTCCTTTACGGCATCTGTCTGAATTACCTGCGCTTTTTCCGTTTCACGCAAGCTATCAGAACCTATAATATTCTGTACTTTCTGATCATTGCCGCCTGGATGATCCCGGTTTTGATAATGGGCGTCAGCGTGGATAACATTTTTCTATCCCGCTTATTAATAGTCCTCGCAACAGCTACAGCCGCAATGATAATATTCAAAATCTATCACGGTCACATCGGCTACGGATTCGCCTTCGATAAAAAACTGCTCAAAGACGCTCTGATTTTCGGAGCGGGGACTTATATCGGCACGATGTCCGGGCTTTTGATGGATGTCACCGACAAATTGATGCTGTCGGCTATGGTTGGCAATAAAAGCGTGGGCTTATACAACTTCGCCACTATGCCATTTATGGCCATCGTCTCGTTCATGAACGGCACCGTCTTTTTAATCGCTGTCCCCTATATCAATGAAATGCACCACCGCAACGATATTGCCAAGTATGATCTCTATTTTCAACTCATGCAGAAAATCGTCCTGTATCTCTCTCCCATTCTGGTCTTTCTGGTCGTATTCGCCCGCGATATCATTATTATCCTGGGTAAAACCGAATATCTCCAGATTAGTGGAGCTTTCGGTATCCTGGCCGTCAGCTATTTGATACTAATCCTGGTTCGCCTGCCCAAACAGGAGCTATATCTCACCCGCCGTCTGAAAATTCTCAATGGCATAGCCCTGACCAGCCTGGCTTTGAATTTTTTAATGGATTTATTCTTGATTAAATACTTTGATTACATGGGAGCAATTTATGCCTCCCTTGTTGCTCGCTTGTTCATGATTGTTATGCTGTTGGGACTGGCCCGAATATGGCGTTCGGGCCTGGCTAAAATCGGTTGGACATGGCGCTGGATAATACTTCTGATAATGACCGGCTTGGGCGCTCGTCTGGCGCAGGAGTTCTGTTCGCTTCCGGACAATCTGGCCCTGCGAATCGTTATTTTGATCGGATTGTTTGCCGTCTTCTTTTTTGTTTATACCGTCGGCCTGTTCCTGTTCGGGCTTATGAGCGACCGCGAGAAAAACTTTTTAAGAAAGGTTCTGAAACTGGGGCATGGCACGCTATGAACTATACCGGCGCATAAAACGCAACATATACTGGCGCGCTTTCGGCCTGCTGTTCGGCGGCGATTTCAAAAAATTCGGCCGCCGCGTGCGCATCACCTCGCCGCTTAAAATAGAAGGCGCCAAATGTATCGAAATCGGTGACCGGACTATTATAAACGACCTGGGATGGCTGATGGCGGTACCTATAGACGATCACGAGCCGCTTCTGACTATCGGGCAGGATACCTATATCGGCCACATGGCTCATATCGTCTGTGTGCGCCGGGTTCACATCGGCAACAACGTCATCACCGCCGACCGCATTTATATCTCTGACAATATTCACGGTTATGAAGATATAGAGACACCTGTTATCCGGCAAAAGGTTCAATTCAAAAGCGAAGCCTCGGTAGGTGATGACAGTTGGCTGGGCGAAAATGTCTGTATCGTGGGAGCCCGTATCGGCAAACACTGCGTTATCGGAGCCAATTCGGTAGTCACGCGCGATATCCCTGATTACAGCATAGCCGTCGGCATGCCCGCCCGGGTTATAAAAAAATACAACTTTGAAACACGGCGCTGGGAAAGCACCACGCAAAAGGAAGCGGTAAGATGAAAAAAATCCTGGTGAGTGGGGGAGCCGGTTTTATCGGTTCGCATCTGTGTAATAAACTGGTAGCATCCGGTTATGATGTCACCGTACTGGACAATCTCTCCGAACAGGTCCACGGTGATCCGGAAAAATCTGATCTTTATAACAGCGTTAAAAATAAAGTCCTGTTTATCAAAGGCGATGTGCGTCGCCGCGATGACTGGCGGCTGGCCCTGGCCGGTCAGGATGCCGTGATCCATCTGGCGGCCGAAACCGGAACCGGGCAGTCCATGTATGAAATCGACCGCTATGCCGATGTCAACGTACGCGGAACTGCTTTAATGCTCGACCTTCTGGCTCGAGAAAAACATCAAATCAAGAAAATCATTGTAGCATCATCGCGGGCTATTTACGGCGAGGGTAAATACCTCTGCACCTCACACGGTACGGTTTATCCCTCTCACCGCCTTGAAAAAGATATGAGGCGGGGTGATTTTGAAATCAAATGTCCTCAATGTGGAAGGACAACGGAGGTCATCCCCACCGATGAAGATTCCCGCCTGCATCCGACCTCTATCTATGGCATAACCAAACAGACCCAGGAAATGTTGGTACTGACCGCCGGTCGCTCACTGGGTATCCCCTCGCTGGCTTTCCGTTATCAAAACGTCTATGGTCCCGGACAATCACTGTCCAACCCTTATACCGGGATTCTGTCTATCTTCTCTACCCGCTTCCGGCACGGCAATCCTGTTAATATCTTCGAAGATGGCCGCGAAAGCCGCGATTTTGTTTATATCGATGATGTGGTTACTGCCACCATCGCCGGACTGGAAAAAAATACAGCCGACTACCTGGCCATAAATGTCGGATCAGGCCAGGCCACTACGGTTATGACTGTGGCAGAAACTTTGAAAAAAGCCCTGGCTTCCGATTCGACCATTGAAATAAGCGGCAATTTCCGCCTCGGTGACATTCGCCACAACATAGCCGACACCGCCCGGCTGGAAAGAACGCTGGGGACGGTCCCACAGACCACCTTCGAAGACGGTATCGGGCGCTTTATGGAATGGGTCCAAACCCAGCCGCTGGCCGAAGATAAATATGATAAATCCATCGAAGAACTGAAAGAAACCGGACTGTACCAATGAAAATCGGCATCGTTTCGGTACTATATAAATCAGACAGTGTTATCGAGGACTATATCGAAAGTCTCAACCGCCAGAGTTTTTCCGATTTTGAAGTCCTGTATATCGAAAACGATGTAACCAACAGGTATTGCCAACAGGTTATCGAAGAAAAATCAAAATATCCTTTTCATTTTATTCGCAATGCTGAGAATGTCGGCATTGCCACTGGCAACAATCAGGGTATCGATTATTTTGACGACCGGAATGACTGCGATTTTATTCTGTTCATGAACAACGATGTCGAATTCGACTCTGATTTCCTGCAAAAACACTGCGAATATCATGATCGCTTTGGCCTGGATATAATCGTTCCCAAAATTCTCTATCATGACAGTCAGAAAATCTGGTATGCCGGAGGTAGTTTGTCCTATCTAAAAGGCGGCCCGCGCCACTGGGGCCACAATAAAAAGGACCGCCTGCAGGACCAGGGATATTTTGCGGTTGATTATGCTCCCACCTGTTCTTTTTTGATAAAGAAAGACTTGTTAATTAAAAACAATATCCGCATGTGGGATCAGCTTTTTGTTTATTACGATGATTACCAGTTCTGCCTCGATATTAAAAAAGCCGGGCTGACGATCTATTATGTCCCGGAATTGACACTGTTACACAAAATCAGTTCCTCTACCGGGGGTGCGGAGTCTCCTTTTTCACGGCGCTTTTTAACCCGCAACAAATTTTATCTCATGCGCCGCCATAAAAATCTTATGTTTCTGCAAACTCCAGCCGCTCTGCTATATTATTCCCTGAGCGGCCGGTCCATAGAAACCAAAGCGATCCTCGAATCGCTGAAAATGGCTTGATGGCCTGGCTGATTATCATACTGGTTTTATTCGCCAGCGGCGGCTGGATTGTCCCGCTAGGATTTCATCAGGAGTATGTCTATCTCGGCCTGCTGTATCTACTGACCCTTTTCTTAATCCTGCGCCACCGCGGTTTTTTCGATCGCAACAAATGGCTTTTCATCATGGCCGGATTAGTCGTTATAACATCGTTTTTCAATGACTACCGCATTTCCGGAAAAGAAATCACGCTGGTGCTGAAAATTATCGCCGTTTATTTCGTTCTCGTTTACACCCACCGTTTCAATATCGACTGGAAACGGATGTTCGTCGATTTCATGTACTGGCTGTCATGGATTTCGCTGGCCGTCTACGCCATTGTTTTAATCTTCCCTGACCTGTTAATTCGCGTTTATGCCGATTATTCCACTTTTCTGGGCCTAAGCTATTTTCGCGATACCGATATGATGCGTTTCGGGCTGTACCGCAATCAGGCCTTTTTCTGGGAAGCGGGCGTTTTTGGCGTCTTTCTGATAATGGCTTATATTTTCAACTATTACCATTACCGCCGCTATTCTCCCTGGATTTTCTACCTTGCGGTAGCATCTACTTTTTCAGTCGGCGCCTGCGGAATATTAGCCGCGTTGGTTATCGGTCAGAAACTTGTTAAAAGTTTCAATCTGAAAAAATCGCTGGCTTTCGCATCGGCCGGTATAATCATGTTTATCCTGATCTACAGCTATCCCGTCGAGGCCGTGGGATTGGTCAACGCCGTTTTTCATCGCGATATCTTAAACGATGGCAGTACCATGGTTCGCTTCTACGATCTCAAGATGGGACTTGCCGCCGCCTGGGAAAAACCGTTTTTCGGGCATGGCTTTGATGATTATTCCCTTTATCAGGAAATGTTGGAAACACAACTGGGTTATGTTCGCATGGGCGGCATCAGCAATTCGCTGGTGGATATGCTTTACAAATATGGCCTTTTTGTAACCGGTTTATACATTTACCTCGTCCTGCGCTTTGTCAGGAGGAATTTCAATCGCGATGCCACTGTTCTCTTTCTAGCCCTGATAATGCTCTTGATGTTCGAGCCGCTGGCCTTCTCCCTGTTTTTCATGCTTTTATTATTCGATCAACGCCAGGTCGGTAATATGATTGAAAATCAAACCGAAATGCAATCGTCAGTCAGTTAATGATAAACTATTATTATGTCACAAACGGATAATAACAAATCGCCGCAAACTCATCACCGTTTCAACCTGCGCGGTGTAAATATTGACAATGTATCATTCAATGAAGCTATTGAACGTATCGGTCAAATGATGGAAAACGACCAAAAGGCCTATATGGTTACCCCCAATGTCGCCCATGTTGTCGATTTGCAAACCGATGACATATTCCGTCGAGCCTATGACCGGGCCAGTCTTGTGGTAGCCGATGGTCTCCCCCTGCTCTGGACAGCCCGATGGTGCGGCCAACCGCTCAAAGAGCGCGTCGCCGGATCGGATTTGTTCTATCACATCTGCCGTCTGGCGGCTGAGAAAAAAAAACGCCTGTTCATACTGGGCGGAACCGAGACTATCAATCAAAAGGCCGGTAAAAAACTGCAATTAATGTTGCCTGATATCAAACTGACCTTTTACAGCCCGCCTTTCGGATTTGAGAAAAATCTGTCCGAAAACGATAAAATTATCCGCATGATAAGGGAATTTGAAACCGAAGTTCTCCTGGTCTGTGTCGGTACGCCCAAGAGCGAAAAATGGCTTTATCAAAATATAGATCGCCTCAGTTTCAATATGGCCGCCTCGCTGGGCGCCTCACTGGAGTTTTTCCTGGGAGTGAAAAAAAGGTCACCCCTGTGGATACAGAAAGTCGGATTGGAATGGTTCTGGCGACTTATTCATGAACCAAGGCGCCTGTGGAAAAGATACCTGGTCGGAAATTCAAAATTTGTCTGTCTGGCGGCCGGGGAAATCATTAATGCACGGCGCAGGCGGAAACAAGTTCCTCGCGACTGATATTCCCTGATCCGATAATTTCCCGCGCCCGTTCGCTTCCTGCATTGAAAAGCAAATCAATCACCGAAAGATGACTGACAAATTCCCGCGCCGCCTGGGGATAAACGGGATGTTCATATTTTTGAAATATGACTTCGATTCCGGCCCGGTTAAATGATTCCCTGTCGGCATAGTCACGCCCCAACTCGCCGAAAATATAAAGGTCAGCCTCCAGCTTGCGGCACATGTTCAATACCAGTTCGTTTTTATAACCTGTCACACCCAGCTCGCTCAGGCGATACCATTTGATATTGATTCCCAGTTCTGATAATAAATAACGCAGGATATGTTCATTCAGCTCTGCAATAGTCTCCCATTCGCGGCTGTAGAGATCTTCAAAGAAGGGTGCGAAACGGTCGAAATGGGCTGTTTTCTTATAATTCAGATAAATCGTTTTCCAGTGTTTTTTACGCCAGTTCAAACTGTTTTTGATCTTTGCTTCGTTGATATTCAATCCGTTCTGGTAATCTTTGTCGAGAACCGGAACGGTAAGCCACGATGCCCGGCCGGCCGCAAGGATTTTGTTGCGATTGATAAAATCCTTGGGGACATACTGCACCGCATCGAAACTGACAAAGGCATCGGCCAGCATTATTTTATGAAACAATCCCAGCCACGGCAGATAAACCGGTTGATGAGCTGTTAAAATCATTTTTTGCCACCCTTTTTATCCTGTAAACGATTTTTAAAATACCCTGCTTTAACGATTGCCCGGTTGCCGTAAATCAGGGAATAAGGCGGAATCCGGCCGCCATTTATAAGTATAGTTCCTGCTCCTACTACGCTGTGATGGCCAATATACGTTTCGCCGCCGATAAATGAATGTGATCCTACGAAAACATGATCTTCGAGAGTTATAGGTTTGCGCTCGATTTCCTCATCCAGCCCCAGACTGTATTTATAGGAATCGGCCACATTGATGGACACAAATGATGCGACATCGCAATGCGCGCCTATTTTTACGATTGAATGTTTCGCATTAACCTCCGAAAACAATCCTATATAGGTTCCCTCCCCTATTTCCGGTTCACCATTGATAAATACCAGCGGATGAAAACGATTAACCCTTAAATCGAGAGATTCCACCAGTAGGGACAAAAATTCTTTTTTCAGTTCATCGTCAACTGCAATAGATCCCAGCATTTCGCGAATATTTTCTTTATTCATAAGCGACCTTCAATCATCCCTGCTGATATCCAGTAAAAAATCCTTATAGCGCGGTCGATGCATGCGGCCTTTGACCAGTTCATCGGCCGGAGTATAGAGTTTATACCCGATCTTGAAAACTTCTCCCGGTGCTCTCAATTTCCCCTGGCGCCGAATCTTTTTTATCCGCAGACAGCCTCCGTTAGCCATAACCTTGACATCTCCATTGTCGAAACACGATGTAATCATACCCCATGTGTGGGGATGATATCCCTCACGGCTGACAATATCCGCTTCATATATCTGTACGGGCTTACCGCGATAATAAGTAAAGGCTCCCGCATAAGGATATGAAAAAGCCCGGATAAACCTCTCGACCGCCTCAATATCCCAGTCAAAATCAATCGCGCCGTTAACAGCCGCATCCCGCAAAGGGAAATAAAGGCTCTCGCCTTCATCCTGTTTGGTCAATTCAATCGCTTTGCCCCTGTTTTCCGCCAGAAGTTGCAAAAAACGGTCCATTACATCTCTTGCCAGCGTTACCGTGGTTTTATGGAAATCGCGTGGGAGGGGACGCTCACTGACGAATATTTTATCCTGAAATGCGATCGCCCCGGCATCCAGTTCCGCCGCCATCTGATGGATGGTGACAAAGGTCTCGGTCATCCCGTTCATGATCTGCCACGAAAACCCGCCCCCGCCACGGTAGCGCGGCAGGTTGGCCGGATGATAATTGAAAAAACAGCCCTGAAAAGATCTTAGAAAATCAGGTCTAAAAATCCATTTGGCCCCGGATGTCATACCGATATTGGGCTTGAATTTTTCGATAAACGGTTCAACATCTTCATAACTTTCCGAATCCAAAAGATCGATGCCCTTTTCACCCGCAATTTCGACTATCGGAATTTTATCATTCAGCGACCAGGCCTGGTCCCAATCTGAGCAGGTAATTAAAAAATATTGGTCAAAATATTGATCCAGCCGCCTTAGGATATATTTAGCCAGATCACCGGCTCCCACCAGCAGAAAGCGCGGATTTTCGGGAATATTCAAAAGCATAACATGACCATATTATAAAACCAGCTTGCGGCCCAGCATGAACGCCTCGGCCGCAGAAACTCCGATATTGCTTCCCCGCCAGCGGGCGAGGCTTTCCACCGCTTCCAGAGAACGGGCATGGGGCCAGTCCCGCATCTCCGACCCATAAGCCCGCAGGGCTTCCCGTTTGGTTTCCAGATATTCGGAAATATCGACGAACCAGTGCGGTGTAAAAGCAATCGCGCTACCCGGTATCTGCCATTCGGTGCTCGATTGCACTTCAAAAAACAAAATTTCCCGCACCCCCTGATTGCCCGGCATGGGCCGGCAAGCCGTCACTACGGCATCATGGGTACGATGATGATCCAGATTCACATCGCCGCGATGGTGCGTGTATATAATGTCCGGGCTTATTCGCTCAATCAGGCTTTCCACCAGTTTGTTTATGTCCAGCTGATCGATCCGGTCCATGCGGTTATCGGGATAATCATGATGATAAGTGCTTTTAACGCCCAGAACATCATGAGCTTTTTTCATAGCCTTTTTCAACAATGCCATTTCATCGTTACGACCGGCAGTATCCCGCTTATCATCGCGGCTGGTTATCCCCTCGGCCAGAATCGCCACATGCACCTCATCGCCCCGGTCGGCATGGCGCGCCATCGTTCCCCCGCAACCGAGGACTTCATCATCGGGATGCGATGCTATGACCAGTATTTTTCGTGCCATAGACTTCTCTTCAGGCCTCCACCAGTTTTCCGACTGTCAAATAATCAACCACATCGGTCGATTTCCCATCATCGTTTTCGAACAACTGCCGGGCCCGCAAACCGACCTCGCGCACCATCTCGGGATTTCGCATCAACCAGTCAAGCGTTCCGGCGATATCTTCGGATGTCACCTGATGATGCCAGCCGAGGTTCCACAGCACCCCTCGTTCATCGGCCGTTTCTGTCATAGCCTCTTGATTTTCGGCCAGAATTATTACCATACTCGGCAACCCCATAAAACAGCGCTCCCAGGTTGTCATACCACCCGCCCCGATAGCCAGATCGGCCCCGGCCAACATTTCAGCCATATTGGCAACCCGGCCATGCAGGGTGACACCGGGTAAATCGACTGTCGCCTGCCGAATATCTTCCTGATGCGGACAGGCCGCCCCGATAATAATATCAACTTCAAGATCCGGTTTGTTCAATTGTTTGAGGGCTTTAACGGTTTTTCCGGTCTCATTGGTACCGTCAACCCCACCAAAAAATACCAGCAGTTTTTTTATCCGACCGTTTTTCTCCGGCAGTTTTCCGGCCAGATCAAGAAATTCCTCCCGGAACAGAGCATACTTAACACCCAGCAACTTTTCGCAGTTATCCGGGACCAGGTTATCATATCTGGTATTCTGGTCGGGATAAAGATTCTGATCCAGAAGCAAATCACAGTCATGTTGGCGGTCTGCCAGATCATCAATGACCATAATACGACCGACATAAGGCCTCATGCGTTTTTCCCATGATTCATCCAGCGCATAATGATCGACCACCAGCCAGTCGATGCGCTTACCCTCGGGTAAAACCTTCAGGGTCTGGCGCACATCATTATCAATCGTACTGCCCAGCCAGCGCAGATATATGTCCCGCTTGCTATCATCGGGTCGAAAACGGCGGTCGAAGGGCAGAATAATAACTTTATAGCCCTTTTCCACGATAAGACCGATTTGATTGCCGGGCAGTTCCCGACAGATAAAAAATACGGTGGCTCCCTTTTTTTTCAGTCTATCCGCCAGCGCCAGGCAACGCATCAAATGCCCCGTGCCGACGCGTGACGATGAATCGGTTCGGATTACAACGCGCATAATTATTTTTCCTCCCGGGTCACCATGGCTGCGGTTTTATCCTGTGTCTCCTGTTGCAATAAAAACTCGGCCCATTTCAAATCGAGGGGATGGTCGATATCTACCGACCTTTCGGCGGGCATGGTAAAAGCCTTGACACGGCCCTTATACCAGTCGCCCAGTTCCATAAACGAATCGACCCGGGCAAACACAAAAGCACTGTTATGCAAATACAGTGTTTCCAGGTCCTGCGAGCGGCGAGCGTATTTATCACCGAAAAATCTTTCCACATATCCATCGGCGATACGGCAGGCCCATTGGGGCGGATGCGGGTATGGTCCCAGCGACATTAAAAAATCCGCATCGGAAGCACAAAATGATTCCCACCCCGCCCTGACATCCTTACCGGTGCGCAATGGATTGGTAACCATCAGATGTCCGAAAGCATCAAATATTTTTCCTTCACCGGCAAAATAATCAATCAGGTAATCGCACACGGCATAATTGGTAATTTTATCGCCGGCAAGTTCCGGCGGCCGCTTAAGCGGCATCACATTACGATAATCAGCCGCCACCGCCAGAATTTCATCATCATCGGATGATATGCAGACGGTATCGAAAATCCCGCTGTCCAAAGCGGCTTCAATGGCATAAGCAACAAGCGGCTTACCGTTCAACAAAGCGATATTCTTGCGCGGAAAACGCTTCGATCCGCCCCGGGCCGGAATAATCGCCAACGGTTTTGTTAATGAAGCATTGCCCATCGATCAAACATCCTCCCACAAAACGGCTTCATTCTCTTTCAGATCCCGCTTAACCGTTCGCCCAACCAGTAAATCCATATGCTCAGGAGATATCCCCGCCTCGGGGCGCTTGCCTTCCAGCAAATCTTCGGTCAGGATCGTTCCGGCCGGGATAGCGCGGTTAGCCACTACATGGCGAAACCATTTGGGCCGCTCCTCGACATCCGCCCGACTGGGAATCAAATCATAAATACCCAGTGATGCCTGAGCGTCGCGGATAATTCTTACATATTCCCTGAATTCATCCGGTTCAAGAGCTAGTATATGATGATGGCCGGGCAGATCACGATCCAGCGTCAGGCGCTTTTCCATATACACCGTTTCCATTGACACCGCCATAATATCGGTGATATTATTACGTCCCCGCGAAGTATATCCCACCAGCGAATTGAAAGCCCGTCGCAAATACTGAATTGTCCGCATATTTATTTCTTCCGGATTATCGGTATGCACACAATGAACCAGCAAAGCCTGATCGTTGCCTTCCTCCTGCAACAGGTTAACCACCTTGGCCAGGTCGAGCATTCTCACCGGGCCGGTATCGATAATAACCGGTTTGTTTTTGCGGGCTATCTTGCGCCACAAAGGATGATAATTGAAATCCCAGCTCGAAAATTTATAAGCCGGCAGTCCCAGCTTCTCAGTATATTCTATCCCCGATGGTGTCGATACACTGGCAAACATTTCTACATTCTTCTGATCGGAATATTGCTTAAGTTCCCGCCATTCGTCGAAAGTGAATTTCTCCTGCAGAAACATTTCGTACATATTCACCGACTCGACACCGCGCGTTGTCTCATAAGTAAAGGTCACATCTTTATTGCTCATAAACTCATCGGGAAAGACCAGCAGGAATTTGACCGCATCCGCCCCGGCTTCGGAAGTCACATCAATCAACTCTTTGGCAATATTTAAATCATGATTGCAGGTCACCCCGATTTCAGCTGTGATAAAAATGGGATAGCCGGGACCTATTTTATGCTTACCGATTTTCAGTTCCTGTCTCATATGTGCTGATATCCTACATAGCTGTTTATCATTGAATTATTGTCACCATACCGACCAGCCCCCGTCAACAACAAGATTGTGCCCGGTCATCCCCGATGATTCAGGCATTGCCAGAAACTGAATCGCCGCGGCCACTTCATCTTTTTCAAGCATGCGCCCTGCCGGACAAAACTGCCCATATTTTTCTTTGAATTTATCATCGGCCCGGCCCGCGACACCTCCGAACGATACTGTGTTCACACGAATACCGCCCCGCGCCAGACGCACCGCCAGCTCTTTACCCAGGTGTATCACCGCCGCTTTACTGACTCCATAATGAACCGGCGGAACGATTTGCTTTAGTCCCTCATACATTTCGGGATGAGGCGGCGTCACACCATACATCGAAGCCATCAAAACCACATTTTCCAGCCGTGAGTTTTCCATAACGGCCAGAGCCAGAGTGATTTCATATGGCACGATCACATCCAGTAATAACGTTCCCTGCCAACCTTCCCGCGGAGACTGCGACTTATCATCAACCTGTAAATAACGGGCATCGCGGGCACAGTGAATGAATATTTCGGGACGGAGTTTTTCCTTTTCCAGATTTTCCATCAGTGAAGCAACCGCTTTATCCTCTGTCAAATCA
>Ga0272443_10004919_pt1 | contig 14168 bp, 11 predicted proteins | sample SSMAcet12_FD_193581 | JGI IMG/M metagenome (GOLD analysis project Ga0272443, IMG submission 193581) | Marine sediment archaeal communities from Little Sippewissett salt marsh, Falmouth, MA, United States - SSM-Acet-12 | ecosystem: Environmental > Aquatic > Marine > Wetlands > Sediment ...
AAGAGGCAATCAAAGCCTATGAAAAGGCAATCAAGCTAGATCCTGAGTATGTCCCTGCTTGGAACAACAAAGGCAATGCTCTCGACGATCTGGGCAGGTACGAAGAGGCAATCAAGGCCTATGAAAAAGCAATCGAGCTAGATCCCAAATATGCCGATGCTTGGTATAACAAAGGCATTGCTCTCAAGCACCAGGGCAGGTACGAAGATGCAATCAAGGCCTATGAAAAAGCAATCGACATAGATCCTGAATATGCCCCTGCTTGGAACAACAAAGGCGTTGCTCTCGACGATCTGGGCAGGACCTCTGAAGCCAACGCTGCTTACGCCAAAGCTGAGAAGCTAGAAGCGTCATAGAACTGCGACCAAACCGACGTTTGGCAGGGCGGGCGCTGATCTGAAATGTTTCAAGTTACCTGCCTGGGAACTTGACAAGCCGACTTCCGTTTTCCCCTCAAAACGGAAGTCATTTACCCGAGCATGGCCCAAGTTATGCCTATGACGATCCCCAAGCTCATCGGTCCTGAAGACGTCTCAGCCCTGATCGAAGTGACGACCCCCGTCCGAGACCGGCTTATCCTCGCCCTCCTCTTCGGCACCGGCGCCAGGGTCGGTGAACTTGTCCGCACCAAGCTCGGAGACGTCGACCTGGATAAAGGCCTGATCCACCTCGAAGCCGATAGGACGAAGACCCACCAATACCGGTCGGTCCTGGTCCCGCCCAGCCTGGTACCTGCCATCAGAACGTGGCTCGATACCGGCCCAGACGGCTCAGAATGGCTTTTCCCAGGCCGGAAATCTGGACGACACATAACCGAGCGGAGGGTTCGCCAGATCGTGGCCCAGGCCGCTCAGGATGCGGGGATTCAGAGGGTTTATGCTCGGGACAAGAACGGGCGGGCTCTGAACGTTGTTTCGCCGCATACTCTGAGGCACAGTCACGCGGTAGCGGCTCTGGATGCGGGCGTGCCCCTGAACGATATACAGGACCAGCTCGGCCACACCAATCTGGCCACGACGTCGGTCTATCTCAGGGCCGACATATCACACCGCAAGAGGTCGTATGAGAAAGCAGAATTCGAGGTAGAAGGGCTGTGAATACAGATATCCCGCCCCTTACAGAAGAGGCTCACCTGCTTCTTTGGCGCGCGCTTCTCTGCGTGGGCACATCTTCTGTGGCGGGAACCTATCCACAGGCAAGCACGTTGCACTGAGCGACCACCCTCGCAGGGACCCCACAAGGGGGTCCGAGCGGCGGTGATCTGTTTTTTAGGGTAGCCAAAGACCGATGTGCTAACTGAACGGTCGCGCCTTGGCGGGGCCCAGACATGCCGGGCCCACAGTCGCTCCCTTCTCAGGCTCGCTTCGCTCGCAGCGGGATAGGGTGTGGGTGTGCGGAAATGGTGGCGCCGGTTGGGGCCTTTCTGACCCGTGCCTGCGTTTTCGGCATCGTTCACGTCATATTTGCAGAGTCACCGCTACACGCCAGATTGTCGTGAAAATCGATATGCAGCGACGTATTTCTTGCACGCACAAATATGCCAGCACCGCACGCGAGCACGACGAATGTCCGAGAATACCAGTATTCTCGGACATTTATTACAAACACAAAAAATAATACTGATCAAAACCGTAAAGAGAAACATGGCCGGGAAGCCGCAAGACGACCTCGAGTCTTACGAGATCGCAGAAGAGCCAAAGGTCTACAGCTCAGCCCGATCCGAGCTCAGCGCAGAGCTCAGGCCTGAACTTGGGACGAAGGCCAAAGATGGCCGGAAACTGCCGGCCATCTTGACCAGAGAAGAATGCAAAGAGCTCATGACCGCCTACAAGACTGGGAGAAAAGCGGCGAGAAACAGGCTGATCATCCGCTTACTTTACGCCACAGGAATGAGGATCGAAGAGCTTGCTAACCTCAGGTTCTGTGACATCTTCTACGACAACGGGACCATATTCATTCGAGAGGGGAAAGGCGGCAAGGATCGGTACGTCTGCGCCGATCCTGAGACTTTCGAGATGCTAAAAGCCTGGCAAGAAGAGGGCAACAAGCCGCCACACGATTCGGTCCCTGGCGTCAAGATCAGGCAGATTCGGCGGATCGTGGAGAAAGCTGGCGATATGGCAGGCGTTTCTCAGAAGTATGATGCGATGGGCAGGGTATTTTCGGCGCATTCGTTCAGGCACGCTTTTGCGACGCACCTTTACGAGAACGGGATGTCGATATTCGCGATAAAGAAGCTGCTCGGACACGAATATCTCTCGACGACGGAGATGTATATCAGCTGCACAATCGAGCAGGCTCGGAAGGAGTACGAGAAGGCGGACATGTTCGCTCAGATAAGCGCGGCCGAAGTCGAGGGCGACACCTGCGCCTCGCCTTCCAAATCCGGGAAGTAATGGACAAGGGCGCGAGGAATTGCCCGCTTACCTTGAATCGGTGGATCCGAGGCCCCAGATGTCGATGTGCGTTTTTATTCTCGATCGATTTTAAAAGCCATACACGGCGATTCTTTGGTTGATAGGTCTTTGTACACCTAGAGTTTTTATGGTTAGAGACCCCTAAGATCCATTAATGACAAAAAAGTATAGGGTTGAAATTGACGAAGAGGTTTTTAGGGCGTTGAGGGTTGAAGCGGCAAAAACTGGTATCACCACAAAAGAGCTTGCATCTCAAATACTTAAAAACTCTTTAGACAAATCAACGTTTGATTATATAGAGTCCAGTAGCCTTAGTGTTAAGAAGACTAAAGCTCCACAAAGGTCAAAGAGTCCAAAAGACCAAAAACCCCCACTGCGAGAGGATAACGAAGCACAACAGAAGATAAGGGAACTATGGGGATCTGGCGAGCGGAACCGGGCTGAAATCGCAAGGCAAATCGATAGGCCAAACAGAAGCGTGCAGAAGTGGATCAAAGAAGCAATCGAAAAGGGCGAGCTATCCGTAGAGTGACGAGGGCAGGACTTTTGTGATCAACGACTGGGCAACCGGTCATCCGGCTCCTTTTCTTCTGTACGCTTGACGCATTTGTACAGAAGATGTTGGACCTGAAACCTTAACAGTCTGTTATGGTAGCGAAAATGAGCAAAACAACAGCCCAACGTATTATAAGAATGAGAGAATAGAACGAGAGAAAAAAAGAGTCAACACTACACACATACTCACACACACACGCACGCCAAATATCGTATTACTTTTTGCCTAAACTTTTAGTCACACACAATACCAAACCGCCCCTTGATCATACCATTTCGGGCGGTCCTCGCCCCCAAGACCTTAACAGCCCGTTATTCTTCGGTTGTGGCGCGCATTCACTATCTAATCGGAGCCTACGTTCCCGTCTCCCTCCGATATGGTCGAAGACCGCGCCTAAAGTAGAAGGAATCTGCCTCATCGCCCGGATAACTTGCATGGACCACAGCCTCTGGCCCTCCAACCCTTCAAGATACGCCTTCGCCTCGGAAGTCTTCAGGCTGGCCTTGTTCGTCTCTTTCATGTAGTCCGCAAGAGCTTTCGCTCGTTCTTGGGTCCGGGTCAAAAGAGAATAGCCTGGTTCTGGCTTCGCGTCTCGTCCCTCTACCACTTTGGCGGCGTTGATAGCCACGGTGGTTATCTGCTCGGTGGTGGCGGTGACGTAATCGGCGATGTGTTTGGCGCGCGTGATGGGGTCTTTTATTTGGTCGAGAACCTTATTTCTGTCCTGGACGGACTTTATGGTCTTCTTTGTGCGATCGACTTTCAGGAGGGCTTTATGTGAGTCGACGAGAATCAAGGTCATGAAGCTGGTTATACGGGCCACTTCACCCTTGAGGGCTGTGACTTCCTCTTCGTGGTCAGCTTCTAGAGCATGATATTTCTCTAAAAGAGTCTGGTAGTCCTCGATTGGTACCGTGGCGTCATCTTCATATGAGAAAGGGGCATTTTCTATCATGTTTTTGGACCAACAAAAACTTTGACGGTCTCATTCTTATGTGTTGTGGCATATCAGAGGCCGTCATGATTCTTGTTATTCTTACTCTGTAGCTATTCCTTCCTTTGTGAAGATCAGCTTAGCGCCTTCCTCAAAAAGGTGGCTGAGACTTCGGTACTTTCCTCTTCCTACAAGTTCTCTCGCCATTGTTTCTGTCTCTTTTGAGACTGAAATGCTTAGTTTTTTAACTGCCATTATTTAGCACATAAGGCTGCTTGTTATTAAAACTTCCTACCAAATCCTACCCAAACCTTTTTATACTTATGCCACTTGGTAGTATGTGGTGAGATAAAATGTGCCACAACACATTAACAGCAACCCCAGAATCATGCGACGAAAATAGGGACCAGGGCCTTCACTCTGCCGAAGGCGTTGCGTACCTCGCCCGGCTCAGTGGCTGGGAAGGCGACAAGTTGCCGAAGATATGCGTCTTCTGCGAGGATCAGGGCTTCTCCGAGACCACCGCGTTTGTCAGATCCAGAAACGGGCGCGGCTATTATCAGGTGACCTTGAACGAATGTTCCTGCCCTGACTGGCGATACCGCAAAGCAGGTACCGGGCAGCTCTGCAAACATCAGAAGGCATTAGCGGCGGCCCTTCGGAGGAGAGAAGAGGTAGAGAAGGAGGCAGCGGCCACCTCTGCCCCATCTGCCACCGAGGCCAAAGATGAACTGATAGCAGCAGCCAAAGCCCACTGGAACCTCATCATGGAGGGCCCACTCCCCACAACCGCCGAAGAGGAAGCAGCAGAACAGGCCACCCTCGCCCGTTTGAGCAGGATTCTGGGTGTCTGATCAATGCGCGGCGTGGGTCGATCCGAAAGCTGATGGCGAGAATATGGCGCCGTCACCCGCATCCTCCTTTTTGGAGAAAAAATCACCAGGTGGCGCACCCGTACTTGGGCCACAAGGTCTTGCACCTACCTCGTCATCTTACTGCGAGCGGAGCGAGCCGAAGAGAAGGGAGCGGCTGCGGGCCCGGCATGTCTGGGCCCGCCAATGCGCGACCGTTCGGTTAGCACGTAGAGCTTTGGATATCCAGAAAGGCAGATCACCGCCGTCCCCCCCACTTGTGGGGTTCCTGCAAGTGTGGTCGCTCAGTGTAACGTGCTTGACTGTGGATAGTAATGAGATTGGGATCGGACGGGTGGAACAGGCCCCCCAAATAAAATACTTTTGGGGTCTCTTTTCAATTCATTCAAGCCGGTTCTATCTTCTACTTCTTAAGGAGTACCGAAACATTTTTCGTACGGCGCTATCTCTAAACGCACATGCCGTTTTGCTCTAGTTGTGGATCTGAATACCAGGAGGGTGCCAAATTTTGCTCTTCCTGCGGCCAAAACATTGAAGGAACTCCCGCTGTAGCCCCAGCTTTAACATCTCAAGAAGAAGAGGCGGTGGTTTGGGAAGGAAAACCTTCGGGGTTAAAGGGCAAAGCCCTGGAAAAAGCAAATGCAAATACAACGACTTATGTTTTGACGAACCATAGGCTGATATTAAAAACAGGATTAGTCGGTAAAAAGGAGGATCAGATCGATCTAACCCGTATCAAAGATGTTCGTGTATCTCAGGGAATGAAAGAACGAGCCATGGGGGTGGGCCGTGTAGAAATAATTTCTTCAGACTCTACTTCGCCGAAAATGGTTATGGAAGAGATACAAAATCCGAAGGAGGTTAAGGATATTCTTTGGGGTGCCGTGAGAAAAGAAAAAATCGAACGCGGTGCTACTCTCTTGGAATAGTTGGATGTGTGATGAGGCCGAAGATCAGCAGGTAGAACAGGCCCCCTTTTGACCCCCCTTTTTTGTTTTTGAAATCCACACTTCGTTTTACCGAAATATTTTTCGTGTGTCTTTTCATCTCCTTTTGCTGATGAGGGTGACTAAAATGAGACTAATCTCGATTTTGGCTTTGTCGGCTCTGATGATGTTGGTTCTGCCTGCCGTGGCGGATGAGGTGGGCGACCTCATATTAGATCTGAAACATGGGACGCCAGACGTCCGAGAGGATGCCGTGTTGTCACTCGGCTGGATACGGCGATCCTAGGGCAGTCGATCCACTAATTGAGGCTTTGAATGATGAAGAGTGGCTGATCCGGGCAGAGGCGGCGGGGGTCCTTGGTTGGCTTGGTAATGTCAGCGGTTCTAAGGCGGTTGATCCGCTAATAGAGGCTTTGAAAGATGAGAACCAATATGTCCGAGCAGAAGCAGCGGGGGCCCTCGGTTGGATTGGCGATCCTAAAGCGGTCGATCCACTGATCGAAGCTCTGGAAGACGAAAGCCCATACGCTCAAATGCTCGCTGCATGCTCTTTAGTGAAACTGGGAAAAACTGAGTACCTCGACCAGGTGACACAGGCTCTAAAGGATGAAGACCCAAATGTTCGATTAGAAACGGCCTTCTATCTTGGCGAAATTGGCGATCCTAGGGCGGTTGACCCTCTAATTGGGGCCCTGGAGGATGAGAGCTCGGAGGTCCGAGCGGAGGCTGCCATATCACTTGGTGAGATCGGAGATTCCAGGGCGATCGATCCTCTTACTGATCTGGCTTCGAGTGATAAAGAGGAGTGGGTCCGGGAAGTGGCCACAGGGGCGCTGGAGAAAGTTGAGGACATGAAAGAAGGCGTCGATCCTGGCAAAGAATAGGATTGTTGTGGAAGCGGACTTTTTCGGCCAAACTGCCCCGACCATATCAAAGCGGCGGCCTAACACCTTATCCCGTTGCGAGCGAAGCGAGCCGAAGAGAAGGGAGCGACTGCGGGCCCGGCATGCCTGGGCCCGCCAAGGCGCGACCGTTCAGTCAGCACGTAGGCCTTTTGCTTCCCAGAAAGGCAGATCACCGCCGCTCGGACCTCCTTGTGTGGTCCCTGCGGGTGTGGTCGCTCAGTGCAACGTGCGTGCCTGTGGATAGATTCCCGCCACAGAAGATGTGTTCACGCAGAGAAGCGCGCGCCAAAGAAACAGGTGAGTTGTTAAGTCAGTTATTTTTTTGTCTGTAGCATTCTCCTCTGGGTGGGTGTATGGTTGGCTCTGCTAGCGAGTGAGCGGCAATCTTCTTATTGAGACTCTGTATGATAAGAAGCAAAGAGGATGCGCCATGCCACGCTTGACCGAAAAAGAACAACAGGAGATCGTCCGCTACATCGAAGCCGATAAACCACTGCCCGACAAGTACCGCTTTCTGCTCTTTGGAGACAAACGCGAGGTGGAGCTGGTTTGGAACGGCAAGACCGGGGAAGTCTGCAACATCGTTTTGCCCTTTCAGGTGATCGAGCAGGTGGACGAACCGCGAGCCGAGAAGGACACCAGTTTTCAGAGGACGCTTTTCGACTTGGACCCGCGTGGCCGCCAGCTCAAGGGCTGGACTAACAAGTTGATTTGGGGCGACAACAAGCTGATTCTCTCCAGCCTCAAGAACGGCCCGCTTCGTGAAGAGATCGAGGCGCAGGGCGGCATCAAGCTGATCTACATCGACCCGCCGTTTGATGTGGGCGCGGATTTCTCTATGGACATCCCGATTGGTGGCGACACTTTCACAAAGAGGCCAAACATCTTGGAAGAGATAGCCTACCGTGACACATGGGGTGATGGCACTGATTCTTTTATCGCCATGATCTATGAGCGACTGGTTTTGATGCGGGATCTGCTAGCTGACGATGGGAGCATCTACGTGCATTGCGATTGGCGAGTGAATGGATACATTCGCCTTTTGCTTGATGAAGTGTTCGGGAATGAAAATTTCGGAAATGCGATTACTTGGAAACGCTCACTTCCACATGGAAACACTTCCAATCGGTTTGGTCAAATTCTTGATTCGCTCTTCTACTACAAAAAAACTAACCGATCAATATGGAATCCTCAATATTCAGCATACTCCGACGAAAATATCGAGAAGACATTTCGTTATGTTGAGGAAACAACTGGGCGGAGGTATCAGACGGTTTCTTGCTTGAACCCAAATCCTGATCGACCTAATCTTCGTTACAATTGGAACGGGCACACTCGAACTTGGAAATATACCCAAGAACGGATGCAAGAGATGCATAACAAAGGATTACTTGTCTATTCTTCTTCTGGGCTTGTCCGTTACAAAATGTATCTGGACGAAGCAAAAGGTGTCCCTGTTCAGGATCTCTGGGATGATATCTCATTGTTGATGGGCGGCTCAAAGGAAAGTTTGAATTACCCTACACAAAAACCTGAAGCACTTCTCGAACGAATCATCAAAGCCTCCTCCAACGAAGGCGACCTCGTAGCTGACTTCTTCTGCGGCTCAGGAACGACTGCCGCTGTCGCTGAAAAGCTGGGGAGGAAGTGGATCGTCATAGACCTCGGTAAGTTCGGCATCCACACCACACGAAAACGCATGATTGGCGTTCAGCGTCAGCTCAAATCCGAGGGCAAAGACTACCGAGCCTTCGAGATCCTCAACCTTGGCAAGTACGAGCGCCAACACTACATCGGCGTGAACACCAATTTGCGCGAAGCAGAGCAGCAAAAGCAGCTTGAGGAGAAGGAAGCAGCTTTTCTCGACTTGATCTTGCGGGCCTACCGCGCCGAAAAGACCGAGGGGTTTGCCACTTTCCACGGCAAGAAAGCTGGTCGATTAGTGGCAGTAGGGCCGATCAACATGCCTGTGACGCGCCTCTTCGTCGAGGAGATCATCCTGGAATGCCGCAAAAAGCACATCACCCGCGTAGATATCCTCGGCTTCGAGTTCGAGATGGGGCTATTTCCAAACGTCCTGGACGAAGCGCGGGCGAAAGGGATCGATATAGCTCCCAAGTACATCCCCGCCGAGGTCTTCGACAAAAGAGCTGTGGAAAAGAACCAGGTAGTCTTCCACGACGTTGCAGCGATCGAGGTCTGGCCCAGGTTCAAAGATAACAAAGTGGCTGTGGAGCTGGCCGACTTTTCTGTTTTCTATTCCCAAGATTCCATCGCCGCTGCTGAAGCTGCGCTCAAGAACAAAAAGAGCAGGATCGTGGTCGAAAACGGCAAGATCGTCAAGGTGAGCAAGGATAAAGACGGCATAGTCAACCGCGAGGTGCTCACCCAGCACTGGACCGACTGGATCGACTACTGGGCGGTAGACTTCAACTTCGAAAGCAAGCGCGAGATCGTGCGTGTGCAGGACCCGGATACCCAGGAATGGGAAGAAGTCTGGACCGGCGACTACATCTTCGAGAACGAGTGGCAATCCTTCCGCACCAAGAAAGACCGGTCACTGGGGCTGACCAGCGTCTTCCACGAATGCAAGCCTGGGCGGCGTAAATTGGCCGTCAAGGTGGTAGACATCTTTGGCAACGACACCATGACTATTGTCGAGGTCAACGTAGGGGGGAATAGATAATGGCCCTTCCACCCAACTTTCCTGAATCCCCTCACGCCATCCTTGACCCAAATGTCCGCTGGACCCCAGGCGACGAATCCCAGCACGAGATCAGCATAGAAAAACTCATGCCGCCGTTGGTCTCGGAACTTCGCAAGAAGGTGAAGGAATGGCGTGACAGCGGCTACAAGGGCGCAACTGACACCAGCAAGAGCCTGCTAGACTGGTGGTTCAACACCACACACCTGCTGCCAAAATCCGACGGCACGATGACTGAGTTTCAGTATTACTTCGCCCAGCGTGAGGCTGTGGAGACTATCATCTACCTGTACGACGTGGCAGACGTGCAGGACAAATATGACCTGCTGCCCTTCGACAGTTCCGGCCTGGTCTCTCCTAGCATGTTCGACGAAACTTGGCGGCGCTTCGTCGTGAAAATGGCGACCGGCTCAGGAAAGACCAAAGTGTTGGGTCTGGTCTTGGCCTGGAGCTTCTATCACAAACTGTACGAGCCAGAATCAGAGCTTTCTCGAAACTTCTTGGTAATCACTCCCAACATCATCGTTTTGGATCGCATCAAAAAGGACTTTGAGGGCCTGAGCATCTTCTTTGAAGATCCGGTCATCCCTGAAGACGGCATCGGCGGTCGTAACTGGCATGACGATTTTCAACTTACCCTACACGTGCAGGACGAAGTACGCATCGTTCGCCCCACTGGCAACATCTTCCTGACCAACATCCATCGCGTCTATGCTGGCGACGACATCCCGGCATCACCCGACGACGAGAACACAATGGATTATTTCCTTGGCAAACGACCCACCGGCGCCACTAATGATTCAAAGGTGGACCTGGGAATGATAGTGCGTGATATCGACGAGCTGATGATTCTCAACGACGAGGCACACCATATTCATGACCCGCGCATGGCCTGGTTCAAATCCATCGAGGACATCCACAACCGACTTCAACTAAAGGACTCGGCACTCTCCCTACAAATAGACACGACCGCCACGCCAAAACACAACAACGGTGCCATATTTGTGCAGACTGTGGTCGATTACCCGTTGGTAGAAGCCATCTCACAAAACGTTGTCAAACATCCCGTCCTGCCCGACGCCGCCAGCCGAGCCAAACTGGTGGAGCGCCAGAGCGCCAAATACACTGAAAAATACGCCGACTACCTTCGCCTTGGCGTGATCGAGTGGCGCAAAGCCTACGAAGAACACGAAAAGGCAGGTAAGAAAGCTATTCTCTTCGTGATGACTGACGACACCCGCAACTGCGATGACGTCGCCGAATACTTGGAGGGGAACTGCCCCGAGTTGCAGGGTGCAGTCCTAGTCATCCATACCAAGAAGAACGGTGAAATTTCCGAGGCGCGGACTGGTAAAAAAGCCCAAGAGCTGAAGAAACTGCGCAAGCAAGCCAACGAGATCGACGGTTGGGATAGTCCCTGCAAAGCCATCGTCTCCGTTATGATGCTCAACGAAGGGTGGGATGTTCGAAACGTTACCACAATCGTTGGGCTACGTGCCTATTCGGCCAAGAGCAACATCTTGCCAGAACAGACATTGGGGCGCGGCCTGCGTAAGATGTACCCTGGTGGCGACGAGGAATATGTCAGCGTGGTCGGCACAGATGCTTTCATGGACTTCGTGGAATCCATCCAAGCAGAAGGCGTGGTATTGGAACGCAAACCGATGGGCGAAGACACAAGGGCGAACACCCCGTTAGTGATAGAGATCGACAACGAGAACGTCAAAAAAGACATTGACGCGTTAGATATCGAAATCCCTGTTCTGACGCCGCGAATTTGCCGGGACTATAAAAAATTGGCTGACTTGGATGTGGCAACATTTGACCACAAGAAAGTCGAATATCAATCATTCACCGAAGAACAACAACGCGAAATCGTTTTCAGAGACATTACCACCGGCGAAATAACGCATAAGACTATTCTGGACACCTCGGGCATTGCCGATTATCGCAATATCATCGGCTACTTTGCCCAGACCATAATAAAGGACTTGCGACTAGTCAGCAGTTATGACGTGCTGTACGCCAAGGTCAAAGCCTTTGTGCGGGATGAATTGTTTGACCGACCAGCGGACCTGGAAAATCCCAACACACTGCGAAATCTATCTGTGCTGGCAGCCACCAAAACTGTAATCGAGACGTTTAAGAAAGCGATCAATGCTCTCACTGTACAGGACAGAGGCGACGCCGAAATACGCGATACTATCAAGCTGAAGCAGACACGCCCCTTCGTGGTCAAGGATCAAGATTACCTCAGCCCAAAAAAAAGTCCCTTCAATCGCATTATTGGGGACAGCCATTTTGAACTGCTGTTTGCAGCTTTTCTGGAAGAATGCGATGATATAATCTCTTACACTAAGAACTATCTGGCTGTTAATTTCAAGTTGGACTATGTGAATGCGGACGGCGATATCTCGAACTACTACCCAGATTTCGTGGTTAAAGTGATGAACAAAAAGGTGTTCATCGTTGAAACAAAAGGACTGGAAGATCTGGATGTTCCGCCCAAGATGCACCGGCTGAGACAATGGTGCGAAGATGTCAACCGGGTGCAACATGACAAAGAGTACGATTTTGTGTACGTGGACGAGGACAGTTTTGAGAAGTACAGACCTATCTCGTTCGGACAACTGGTTGACAGCTTCAGGGAATACAAAGAGAAAACATAGGCGTTCATTACACTATCACAGGAACGAAGAATTATGGAACTCGACCTAGGCAAGCTGAGGTTGTTAGAAGGAAGAGGGAAGCATGGCCGAAATATGAAACTTCATGGAATATTAGCTCATTATATTAATTGGAGGAGATATCTATGTTGGGTCGACGCACGTTAGTAATAGCCGAAATATTTGCTATAATACTTGCAGCTCTATTGGGTACACCAATTTTTAATAGATATTTTGATGAAAATGATCCACCTGAGATCGTCGATTTAGTTCCGGATAACAGTATTGGATATACAGGAATGACCATCAATTGGACCGCTACAGCAAAAGATCCCGATGAAGATCAAGTTGGTTATGCCTTCTGGCTTAACGGCCCTTCAACCAATAACAATGCAAAAATATCACGAAACGAGAGCATTCGAAATCAATGGGAATGGACCCCAATGGTACCAGGGGAATATGAAGTTGAGGTTCGAATTTCAGATCACAAACACAAAACATGTGACGATCGTTTAGTCGAAACGTATACGGTTCGAGTCAATACACCACTTGCTATTGAGTGGAACAGCAAAGGCAATGCTCTTTGGTACCAAGGCAGGTATGAAGAGGCAATCAAGGCCTATGACAAGGCAATCGAGCTAGATCCTGAGTATGTCCATGCTTGGAACAACAAAGGCAATGCTCTCGACGATCTGGGCAGGTACGACGAGGCAATCAAGGCCTATGACAAGGCAATCGAGCTAGATCCTGAGTATGTCAATGCTTGGTATGGCAAAGGCGTTGCTCTCAAGCACCAGGGCAAGTACGAAGAGGCAATCAAGGCCTATGACAAGGCAATCGAGCTAGATCCTGGATATGTCGATGCTTGGAACAGCAAAGGCAATGCTCTTTGGTACCAAGGCAGGTACGAAGATGCAATCAAGGCCTATGAAAAGGCAATCGAGCTAGATCCTGGATATGTCGATGCTTGGAACAGCAAAGGCAATGCTCTTTGGTACCAAGGCAGGTACGAAGATGCAATCAAGGCCTATGACAAGGCAATCGAGCTAGATCCTGGATATGTCGATGCTTGGTATGGCAAAGGCGTTGCTCTCAAGCACCAGGGCAAGTACGAAGAGGCAATCAAGGCCTATGACAAGGCAATCGAGCTAGATCCTGGATATGTCGATGCTTGGAACAGCAAAGGCAATGCTCTCGACGATCTGGGCAGGTACGAAGAGGCAATCAAAGCCTATGAAAAGGCAATCAAGCTAGATCCTGAGTATGTCCCTGCTTGGAACAACAAAGGCAATGCTCTCGACGATCTGGGCAGGTACGAAGAGGCAATCAAGGCCTATGAAAAGGCAATCAAGCTAGATCCTGAGTATGTCCCTGCTTGGAACAACAAAGGCAATGCTCTCGACGATCTGGGCAGGTACGAAGAGGCAATCAAAGCCTATGAAAAGGCAATCAAGCTAGATCCTGAGTATGTCCCTGCTTGGAACAACAAAGGCAATGCTCTCGACGATCTGGGCAGGTACGAAGATGCAATCAAGGCCTATGAAAAGGCAATCAAGCTAGATCCTGAGTATGTCCCTGCTTGGAACAACAAAGGCAATGCTCTCGACGATCTGGGCAGGTACGAAGAGGCAATCAAGGCCTATGAAAAAGCAATCGAGCTAGATCCCAAATATGCCGATGCTTGGTATAACAAAGGCATTGCTCTCAAGCACCAGGGCAGGTACGAAGATGCAATCAAGGCCTATGAAAAAGCAATCGAGCTAGATCCTGGATATGTCGATGCTTGGTATGGCAAAGGCGTTGCTCTCAAGCACCAGGGCAAGTACGAAGAGGCAATCAAGGCCTATGACAAGGCAATCGAGCTAGATCCTGGATATGTCGATGCTTGGAACAGCAAAGGCAATGCTCTCGACGATCTGGGCAGGTACGAAGAGGCAATCAAAGCCTATGAAAAGGCAATCAAGCTAGATCCTGAGTATGTCCCTGCTTGGAACAACAAAGGCAATGCTCTCGACGATCTGGGCAGGTACGAAGAGGCAATCAAGGCCTATGAAAAAGCAATCGAGCTAGATCCCAAATATGCCGATGCTTGGTATAACAAAGGCATTGCTCTCAAGCACCAGGGCAGGTACGAAGATGCAATCAAGGCCTATGAAAAAGCAATCGA
>Ga0272443_10004920_pt1 | contig 14166 bp, 10 predicted proteins | sample SSMAcet12_FD_193581 | JGI IMG/M metagenome (GOLD analysis project Ga0272443, IMG submission 193581) | Marine sediment archaeal communities from Little Sippewissett salt marsh, Falmouth, MA, United States - SSM-Acet-12 | ecosystem: Environmental > Aquatic > Marine > Wetlands > Sediment ...
CGTTTTTCAGCGGGTATCGTCCGCAGTTTTATTTTCGGACCACGGATGTCACCGGGGTGTTGACGCTGCCCGAGGGCGTGGAGATGGTGATGCCGGGCGACAACGTGACGATCAGCGCGGAGTTGATTACCCCGATTGCGATGGAAAAAGAGCTGCGGTTTGCGATCCGCGAGGGCGGCCGTACGGTGGGCGCCGGCGTGGTCAGCGAAATCATCGAATAGCGGATGAAGGAGTCTTCCGGTGAGAGTGATCGTAACATTGTCCTGCACGGAGTGCAAAAGAAGAAACTACACGACGACCAAGAACAAGCGGACGACCCCGGACAAGCTGGAGTTCAGCAAATATTGTCGTTTTTGCCGGAAGCACACCCCTCATAAGGAAACCAAATAGGGCTGTGCAGAGAACTCTGGTGGGGCGGAGCTTTTTCCTGGCTGAAGAAAGGCCCCAACGGCCAGATCGCCTGCATATAGGCGATCGGATCTGTAATCTAAAAGTTCCGGCTACACCGCCTTGGTTTGTTCGAACACATTGAAATCGCGGCCGAAGATGACGGCCGTTTGGCCCCAGACACCGGCCCGGGCGGCCATCGGTGGTCTGCAAGGATATAGATAGGGAGTCCAATGGCACGTTTGCCGAAGAAAAAAACCGGGGGCGGTAAGAAAAAGAAAAAGACGCAGACGCCGGAGTCCGGTTCTTCCGTTGAACCGGGCCGGCAGCAAACCGAAACCCTGCCGGTTGCCGATGGGAGCGCAGGCGGCAAGGAAGAGGAAAAGAAGAAGCCGGCTCGGGCACCCAAAAAAACCCCGCAGGCGGCAAAGGCGACCTCGCCCAAAGAGGGAAAGAACTATCTGGACAAATCGATCCAGTTTCTCCGCGAGGTCAAAATTGAACTGAAAAAAGTCACCTGGCCGACGCGAAAGCAGACGATCGGCTCTACGGTGGTCGTGATCATTCTGGTGATGATCATTTCATTTTTTCTCGGAGTCGTGGACATCGGTCTTTCCAGCCTGGTCCGCGTGGTGCTCCAATAGTCATCAAAAGAGGTGCTTCGTGCCCATGCGATGGTACATCGTCCATGTCTATTCCGGATACGAGAACAAGGTAAAAGCGGCGCTGGAAGAAAAGATTGCCGGGTCCGGCCATGCCGACAAGTTCGGCGAGGTACTGGTGCCCACCGAACAGGTCGTTGAACTGGTCAAAGGCAAACGAAAGACTTCCTCGCGCAAATTTTACCCCGGCTACATTCTGGTCCGGATGGAAATGGATGACGAGACCTGGCACATTGTCAACAGCACCGCCAAGGTGACCGGATTTTTGGGGGGAAGAGAGAAGCCGACCCCCATGTCCGACGAAGATGCCGAAGCGATCATTCACCGGATGGAAGCCGGCAAGGAAAAGCCTCAGCCGAAATACCTGTTCGAGGAGGGAGACGAGGTCCGGGTCATCGACGGGCCGTTTACCAACTTCAACGGCACCGTGGAAGAAGTCAACCCGGAAAAGGGAAAGATCAAGGTGCTGGTGAGCATTTTCGGCCGGGCTACGCCGGTTGAGCTCGAATTCGTGCAGGTGAGCAAGCTGTAAGAGCCAATGCTCGATGGCATAAATTCGGTGACGGTGTTCAAATCAACGAAACCTCGCCGCGGAGACGCGGGGGGGCGCAGAGAAGTGCTTAGATTTCTCCGCGCGTCCTCTGCGTATTCAGCGCCCCTGCGGTGAGGGTTTCAGGAAAGCAGGAGCTAAGTCAGCAAAATGGCAAAAAAGGTGATAGCGCAGATCAAACTTCAGGTCGAGGCGGCAAAGGCCAATCCTTCGCCTCCCATCGGTCCGGCCCTTGGACAGCACGGCGTGAATATCATGGATTTTTGCAAGGCCTTTAACGCCAGGACGGCCAGCGACGAAGGAATGATCATCCCGGTGGTGATCACGGTCTATGCGGACCGCAGCTTTACCTTCATCACCAAGACGCCGCCGGCGGCCATCCTTTTGAAAAAACAAGCAAAAATAGCGAAAGGTGCCGGAGATCCGAAACGCGACCGGGTCGGAAAAGTGACCCGCAAGCAGGTGGAAGAAATCGCCCGGATCAAGATGGTGGATTTGAATACCAGCGACCTGAAAGCGGCCTGCAGGATTGTTGAGGGGACCGCAAGAAGCATGGGAATCGAGGTCGTTTAGCTGCTCGACATCCGTTTTTTGCGGGATGCCGGAAAAACCATTTTAAGGAGCAAGTGAAGACAAATGCCGAAGCGGGGGAAGAAATACCGGGAAGCGCTGGAAAAGGTAGACCGGACCAGACGGCACGATTTTGCCGAAGCGGTGCAGGCGGCCATCGACGCCTCTTTTGCCAAGTTCGATGAAACCGTCGATGTGGCTGTCAAGCTCGGAGTCGACCCGCGCCACGCGGATCAAATGGTTCGAGGAACGGTGGTGCTTCCAAACGGAATCGGAAAAGAAGTCAAGGTGCTCGTATTTGCCAAGGGCGAAAAAGAAAAAGAGGCCCAGGATGCGGGCGCCGATTTCGTCGGCAATGAAGACTTGATCGAGAAGATCAAGGAGGGCTGGTTCGACTTTGACAAGGCCGTGGCCACCCCCGACATGATGGGGTCGGTGGGGAAAATCGGCAAGCTGCTCGGCCCCCGCGGACTGATGCCCAACGCCAAGACCGGTACGGTGACCTTCGAGGTGGCCAAGGCGGTCGAGGAGCTCAAAGCCGGCAAGATCGATTTTCGGGTCCAAAAGGCGGGCATCCTTCATGTCCCCGTGGGCAAAGTCTCCTTCGGGGCCGAAAAGCTGGTTCAGAACATCGCCGCTTTTCTCGATACGGTCGTGCGTTTGAAGCCGGCCTCCAGCAAGGGAGCCTATCTGAAAGGGATCGCCGTTTCGACCACTATGGGCCCGGGCATCAAGATCGATACGGCCCATGTCAAAGAGCTTTTAGGGTGAAAATACCACCGGGGGAGTGCGGCCGCAGATCGCCTGCTGGCGGTCTGCCGCCGTTTTCCCCCGGATTTTGTATGGATCCATAAATCCCTGTCAAAGACCGTAGGTACATGTTCCTTGTCGAGGAGAGAATATGTCTAATCGGCGACGCCGGCCTACCGAGACAGAAGACGATGAAGACTCCGGAAAGATCCATCGGGCCTGAAGACGGCAACGGATGACCGTTAGAGCATCCTGCCCGCCCGTAGCTCCTCCGGCGACTGTCGCCTGCTACCTCCGGTTTTTGCAAGAATGGAAAGGAGGTGTGAAAACGTCGTGAAGCTGGAAAACAAAAAACAGATTGTCGCGCAGCTCAAGGACAAGTTCGGCCAGGCAAAACTGGTCGTTTTGACCGACTACAAAGGGCTGAACGTGGCGGCCATGAACGATCTCCGGGCCAAGCTCCGAGAGGCCGGCATCGACTACCACGTCGTCAAGAACACGCTGCTGCGGCGGGCCGCCAAGGATACGGATGCGGCCGCGCTCATCGACAGCTTCACCGGCCCCAGCGCGATCGCCGTGAGTCTGGATGATCCGGTGGCCCCGGCCAAGGTGCTTACCGAATTTGCCAAGGCCAATGATAAGCTGGAAATCAAGGCCGGGGTGATGGAGGGCAAGATCCTTGACGCGTCATCGATCAAGGCGCTGGCGTCTCTTCCTTCGCGGGAGGTCTTGCTGGCCAAGCTGCTGTCGGTCCTGGTCGCCGTGCCCACCGGCATGGTGACGGTGCTCAACGAGATTCCGGCCAAATTCGTCCGGGTGCTTGCGGCTGTGCGCGATCAGAAAGAAGCCGCATAAAAACAGCGCGTATTTCACCGTCGCGTTCGGCCCCCGGAAATATTAAATTCGTGGGATTTTCGAAACTGGAGGTAGATCAAAATGGCAGATATCAGCAAGGAAGATGTGATCGAATTCATTTCCAATATGACTGTGCTGGAGCTTTCGGAGCTGGTCAAGGAGATGGAAGAAAAGTTCGGCGTTTCGGCGGCCGCACCTGTTGCCATGGCTGCAGCGGCTCCCGGCGCTGACGCCGGCGGTGCTGCCGCCGAAGAAGAGAAGACCGAGTTCGACGTGATCCTGGTCGCAGCCGGGGACAAGAAAATCCAGGTGATCAAGGAAGTTAGGGCGATTACCGGACTGGGACTCAAGGACGCCAAGGCGCTGGTCGATGAAGCCCCCAAGCCGGTCAAGGAAGGCATGCCCAAGGAAGACGCCGAGAAGATGAAGGAACAACTCGAAAGTGCGGGCGCCCAGGTAGAGCTCAAGTAAGGCGCCGGGACCGTCGGGCCGAAATGTCCGGGATCGGTCCGGTCCATCGCGGGGTGGGCGGCGAAAAGCCGCCCCCCCGCCACCGGCGGAAAAGCCCGCCGAGGAACCCAAATCAGCAATCTGTGGAGATGCTATGTCGGAAAGGCTTTCGGCAGTCAAGCGTATCAGGAAAAATTTCGGAAAAATCCAGAAGATCGTCAACATCCCGGATCTGATCGGGATGCAGCGAGAGTCCTACCAGCGGTTTTTGCAGATCAACGTTCCGCCGGAAAATCGCGAGGAAATCGGACTGCAGGCGGTATTCCAATCGGTTTTTCCAATCAAGGACTTTACCGGCAGCGCTTCATTGGAATTCGTCTCGTACAGCTTCGGAGAGGTGAAGCACTCCGTCGAAGAATGCATCCACCGGGGAATGACCTACGATCTTCCGATCCGCATCACGGTGCGTCTGGTGGTGTACGACGTGGACAAGGAGACGGGCACCGCCAACATCCGGGACATCAAGGAGCAGGAGATCTACTTTGGCACCATCCCGTTGATGACCGACAAGGGTACCTTTATTATCAACGGAACCGAGCGGGTGGTGGTCAGCCAGCTGCATCGGTCCTCGGGTGTCTTCTTCGACCACGACAAAGGCAAGACCCACTCCAGCGGCAAAGTGATCTACACTTCGCGGATCATCCCGGTACGGGGCTCCTGGATCGACATGGAGATCGATCCGAAGGATATCGTTTATATCCGCATCGACCGCAGGCGGAAATTTCCGGTGACCCTTCTCTTTAAGGCGTTCGGGTACTCAACAGAGGATTTGCTCACCTATTTTTACCCGACCGAGAAGATCATCGCCCGCGGCAAGCGGCTGTTTCGGCAGTTCAAGGAGGAGTTTTTGCGGGCCCAGCGGGCCAGCCGGGATGTAAAAGATCCCGAATCGGGCGAAGTCCTGGTGAAAAAGGGGCGTCTTTACACACAGCGCGCCTTGAAGCAGATGCGCCAGGCCGGCATCGAAGAGATCCCGATTGCCCCAGAAGAGCTTGTCGGCCGTGCCTTTCCTTACACCATCGTGCATCCAAAGCAAGGCAATCCCGTCGTGCAGGCCAATGAGACCATCGACGAGGAAACATTGGAAAAGCTTTCGGCGGCGGGGATCAACGAATTCGAACTGCTGTTCATCGATCCGGTCGCCGGAAGCGATTCGATTCGAAAGACGCTTTTGCTCGACAAGGTCGAGACCAAGGAAGAGGCCCTGGTGGAGATCTACAGGCGTCTTCGGCCGGGAAATCCGGCAACCCCCGAGGTTGCCCAGGAGTTTATCGACCACCTGTTTTTCAAGTCCGCTTACTACGATCTGTCCGGCGTCGGACGGATGAAGATCAATCTCCGGCTGGGCATCGGCACGCCTATTTCGGTGCGGACCCTTCGAAAGGAAGATATTCTGCTGACCGCCAAGACACTGGTCAAGCTCCGGGACACCCAGGGAGTCGTCGACGATATCGACCATCTTGGAAACCGCCGGGTGCGGGCCGTGGGTGAGCTGCTGGAAAACCAGTATCGAATCGGCCTGGTGCGGATGGAGCGGGCGATCAAGGAACGGATGAGCCTCCAGGAAGTCGACGCTCTGATGCCCCACGATCTAGTCAACCCGAAGCCGGTTTCGGCTGTGGTCAAGGAATTTTTCGGCACCAGCCAGCTTTCCCAGTTCATGGACCAGACCAACCCGCTTTCGGAGACCACCCACAAGCGGCGGCTTTCGGCGCTGGGACCCGGGGGATTGACCCGTGAACGGGCCGGCTTTGAGGTGCGCGACGTTCATCCGTCCCATTACGGGAGGATATGCCCGATCGAGACGCCGGAGGGGCCCAACATCGGGCTGATTGTATCGCTGAGCACGTACGCCCGGGTCAATGATTACGGATTCATCGAGACCCCTTACCGGGTGGTGGAAAACGCAACGCTTACCGATGAGGTCAAGTTCCTGAGCGCATTCGAGGAAAAGGACCATCCCATCGCACAGGCCAACGCGCCGGTGAACGAAAAAGGGGAATACGTCAACCCGCTGGTGACATCGCGGGTCGAAGGCGAATTCATGATGGTCAACCGGGAGGATATCGAGTTGATGGACATCTCCCCGGACCAGCTTGTCAGTGTCTCAGCCTCCTTGATTCCATTTTTGGAAAACGACGACGCCAACCGCGCACTGATGGGATCCAATATGCAGCGACAGGCCGTGCCGCTGATCGTCAGCGAAGCGCCCCTGGTCGGCACCGGCATCGAAGGCGTGGTGGCAAAGGATTCCGGGGTGACCATCGTTGCCCAGAGAGATGGGACGGTGGTGGATGTGGACGCTTCACGGATCGTCCTCTCCCACGAGCCCGACGGCGGGCGGTTTGAAAAGCCGGTGACTATCTATAACCTGTCCAAGTTCGTCCGGTCGAACCAGAACACCTGCTTTAACCACCGACCCATTGTCAAGAAGGGACAGGAGGTCAAGGCCGGGCAGATCATCGCAGACGGCCCCGCCACCGATCAGGGCGAACTGGCCCTGGGCAAAAACGTGATGGTCGCCTTCATGCCCTGGGGAGGATACAATTTTGAGGATTCGATCCTGGTCAGCGAGCGGCTCGTCAGAGACGGGGTGTACACTTCGGTTCATATCGAAGAGTTTGAAGTCATTGCCAGGGACACGAAGCTGGGCAAGGAAGAGATCACTCGGGATATTCCCAATGTGGGCGAAGAGGCCTTAAAGAATCTGGATGAAAGCGGAATCATCCGCTTGGGGGCCGAGGTCAAGCCCGGCGATATTCTGGTGGGAAAGATCACGCCCAAGGGCGAGACCCAGCTGTCTCCGGAAGAAAAGCTGCTGCGAGCCATTTTCGGTGAGAAGGCAGGCGATGTGAAGGACACCTCGTTGCGGGTCCCGCCGGGTGTGGAAGGGATCGTCATCGACGCCAAGGTGTTTTCCCGACGGGGAGTGGCCAAAGACGACCGGATGAGCGAGATCGAAAACGAAGAAATCGCCCAGTTGGAAAAAGACCGGGACGACGAGCTGAAAATCACCGAGGAGATCGCCCGCAGGCAGATGGAAAGCCTTCTGGACGGGAAAAAGCCTTCGGCGCCGCTCAAGCGCGGCAAAAAAACGCTTATCGGAAAGGGGGCCAGGATCGACGCCAAGACCCTTTCCACAATCCCGCTGGCGCACCTTGAGGGAATCGTTTTCAAGGACGCCAAGCTGACCGAGCAGGTCCACGAGATCCTGGAGCGATATCGGGATCAATGCGAGCTTTGCCGTATCGCCTTCGAGCAGCAGGCCAGCCGCTACGAGAAGGGGGACGATCTGCCTCCGGGGGTGATTAAGATGGTCAAGGTCTACGTTGCCATGAAGCGCAAGCTCGCTGTGGGCGACAAGATGGCCGGACGGCACGGGAACAAGGGGGTGGTCTCCCGAATTCTACCCCAGGAGGACATGCCGTATTTTGCCGATGGGACGCCCGTGGATATGGTCTTGAATCCATTGGGGGTTCCCTCGCGGATGAATGTCGGCCAGATCCTGGAGATTCACCTTGGACGGGCGGCCAAGGGCCTCGGAAACCAGATCAACGCCATGATCGAAGAAAACAACCTCAAGGCCATCCGGCAGAAAGTCAAAAAAATCTTTACCGATCCCGAGGAGAAAAAAATCCTCGCCGACTTGAATGACGACGGGATCATGGAACTGGCCCACTTTTACAAAAACGGTGTGCAGATGGGGACGCCGGTCTTTGACGGCGCCAAGGAAGGTGAAATCAAGGCGCTGCTGGAAGAGGCCGGGGTGGAGACCTCCGGTCAGACGGTGTTGTACGACGGCCGAACCGGTGAACCGTTCAAGGAAAAGATAACGGTGGGCACCATGTATATGATGAAGCTCCACCATCTGGTCGATGACAAGATCCACGCCCGATCGATCGGACCGTATTCCCTGGTCACCCAGCAGCCGCTCGGCGGCAAGGCCCAGTTCGGCGGCCAGCGCCTGGGAGAGATGGAAGTCTGGGCCATGGAAGCTTACGGTGCAGCCCATGCGCTGCAGGAGTTTCTCACGGTCAAGTCAGACGATATGGCCGGCAGAACCCGGATGTACGAAAAAATCGTCAAGGGGCAGAATGTCCTGGAGCCGGGTCTGCCCGAATCGTTCAAGGTGCTGATGAAAGAGCTGCAGGCGTTGGGACTCGACGTCGGCCTGCTCGAGGAATAGAACCGGAAAGACCGCCCCGGAAGCTGAACAGCCGGCCCGGCGGTCACCAACCATCGGAGGCGGCCGCACACCGGCTTTTGCCTCCCCAAGTCCGGACAGGATATGATTATGGAGACTTTGTACGATTTTTTCGCCAAACCGACCGACCCGCGGCAGTATACCGGCGTGCGTCTCGCCCTGGCCTCACCCGAAAAGATCCGGGAGTGGTCCCACGGCGAAATCAAAAAACCGGAGACGATCAACTACCGCACCTTCAAGCCTGAGCGGGACGGGCTGTTCTGCGCCAAGATCTTCGGCCCCACCAAGGACTACGAGTGCAACTGCGGCAAATACAAGCGTATGAAGCACCGGGGGGTGATCTGTGAAAAGTGCGGGGTGGAGGTCATCCAGTCCAAGGTACGCCGCGAGCGCATGGCCCATATCGAGTTGGCCACCCCGGTTTCCCACATCTGGTTTCTCAAGAGCCTGCCGAGCAAGATCGGAAATCTTCTCGATATCACGCTCAAGAACATGGAAAAGGTTCTCTACTTTGACAGCTATATCGTCATCGATCCGAAGGAAACCTCCCTGCAGCGTTGCCAGCTGCTCAGCGACGAGAAGTACATCGAGGCGCTGGAAACCTTCGGGCCCGGCAAGTTCGAGGCCGGAATCGGCGCCGAAGCAGTCAAGGCCTTGATGCAGGGCATGGACCTGGACGCGCTTTACAAAGAACTCAAGGAGGAGGTGCGCAGCACCGGATCCGACGCGAAGCGAAAGAAGCTGGCCAAGCGGCTGAAGATCGTCGACGCTTTCAGAAAGAGCGGCGTCGACCCGGTGTGGATGATCATGGACGTCATACCGGTGCTTCCCCCGGACCTGCGGCCGCTGGTTCCCCTGGAAGGGGGCAGGTTTGCCACATCCGATCTCAACGATCTGTACCGCAGGGTCATCAACCGCAACAACCGGTTAAAGCGCCTGATCGATCTAAAGGCCCCGGAGATCATCGTCCGCAACGAAAAACGGATGCTCCAGGAGTCGGTAGACGTTCTGTTCGACAACGGACGCCACGGACGGGTGATTACCGGAACCAACAAGCGGCCGCTCAAGTCCCTGAGCGATACCCTCAAGGGCAAACAGGGGCGCTTTCGCCAGAACCTGCTCGGAAAACGGGTCGACTACTCCGGCCGCACCGTGATCACCATCGGGCCGAATCTGCGTCTTCACCAATGCGGCCTTCCCAAGAAGATGGCCCTGGAGCTGTTCAAACCGTTCGTATACTACCGGCTGGAGCAAAAAGGGTTCGTCTCCACCGTGAAAAGCGCCAAGAAGATGGTCGAGCGGGAGGTGCCGGAGGTGTGGGACACCTTAGACGAGGTCGTCAAGGAATATCCGGTCATGCTCAACCGGGCGCCCACCCTGCATCGGCTTGGCCTGCAGGCGTTTGAACCGCTGCTGATCGAGGGAAAGGCCATCCAGCTTCATCCGCTGGTGTGCACGGCGTTTAACGCCGACTTCGACGGCGACCAGATGGCCGTGCATGTGCCATTGTCGGTGGAGTCCCAGATCGAAGCCCGGGTCCTGATGTTGTCGAGCAACAACATCCTGTCGCCGGCCAACGGAAGCCCGATCATCGTCCCGACCCAGGACATCGTTCTGGGCATCTACTATATGACCCGCAGCGTGACCGGATGCAAAGGCCATGGGATGACCTTTGCCAATCCCGAAGAGGTCCGGTGCGCTTACGATGCCGAGGCCGTGGATCTCCATGCCAAAATCCGTGTCCGGATGGACGGCAAGATGGTCGATACGACGGTGGGGCGCATCCTGCTCTGGGAGATCATCCCCAAAGAAAGCATCTTTCGGATCCGGCAGATCTCCTGTGAGCAAAAGCCCGACGCCGATGCCGCCTATCTGGAGCTTGCCGGCGGCGGCGATTTTGTCGAAACGGTCCAGAAGTACTCCACCGCCGCCGATCGGGAAAACGACGGCTTGGTGGGGCTGCTCAGAAAAGACGAATTCGCTCGGGTTTTCCGCGTGGCCGAAAAAGACGCGGAAGCCATCTTCTCCTTGGAGGTCGGGCAAACCAGCGATGTGGTAGACGCCGAAGGGACCTACCACATCTTTCAGGTCATCGAACGAAGGCCGGAAATCCCCTTCGAACTGGTCAACAAGGTCCAGGAAAAGAAGTCGCTTCGGGAGTTGATCGACTACGCCTATCGAAACATCGGACCCAAAGCCACCGTGATCCTGTCGGATCGGCTAAAAGACCTGGGATACGCCTACAGTACCAACGGCGGGCTGTCGATCTCCATCGACGCCATGATCATTCCCGAGGCCAAGTGGGACATCCTTCAGGCCGCCGACCGCCAGGTCCAGGAGATCAACCGGCAGTACACCGAAGGGTTGATCACCCAGGGCGAGAAGTACAACAAAGTCGTCGACATCTGGGCCAAGGCCACGGACGACGTTGCCAATGAAATGATGGAGGTCATGAAAATGGCCCCGGCCCGGGATGCAGAGGGCAATCTGATCACCGACGAAAAGGGCCGTGAGATCATCGAAGAAAGCTTCAACCCGATCTATATGATGGCCGACTCCGGCGCCCGGGGAAGCAAGGACCAGATGCGCCAGCTGGCCGGCATGCGCGGTCTGATGGCCAAACCTTCAGGAGAGATCATCGAAACCCCGATCCAGGCCAACTTCAGAGAAGGCCTGTCCGTGCTCCAGTACTTTATTTCCACCCACGGCGCGCGCAAAGGGCTGGCCGACACCGCCTTAAAGACCGCCAACTCCGGATATCTGACCCGAAGGCTGGCCGATGTCGCCCAGGACTGTACCATCATAGAAGCTGACTGCGGCACCACCATGGGGGTGGAGGTCGAACCGCTGACCGAAGGCGGAGAGGTGATTCAGCGTCTCGGCGAGCGGATCCTGGGGCGCGTCGCCGCCGAAGATATCCTCGATCCGTTTACCGACGAAGTGCTGATCCAGGCAGGAGACGAAATCGACGAGAGTGCGGTGGAGCGGATCGAGGATGCCGGCACCCCCCGGGTCAGGATCCGCTCGGTGCTTACCTGCAAGACCGGATTCGGGGTCTGTGCCAAGTGCTACGGCCGGGATCTGGCCCACGGCGGCCCGGTGGAGATGGGACAGTCTGTAGGCATTTTGGCGGCCCAGTCCATCGGCGAGCCCGGCACCCAGCTGACCATGCGGACCTTTCACATCGGCGGTACCGCCAGCCAGCGGGTGGAGCAGGCCGATATCCGTGCCCGGGTCGACGGCGCCATCAAGTTCATCGACCTGAACGTCGTTGATCGCGCCGACAACCGCCACGTGGTGATGAACCGGCGCGGCGGCGAATTCGCCATCATGAGCCAGACCGGCAGAGAACGGGAGCGCTATCCGGTGATCTACGGCGCCCATCTGCTGGTCAACGACGGCCAGGAGGTAGCGGCCGGCGAGCTTCTGGCCACCTGGGATCCGTTTACCACGCCGATCATCACGGAGGTCGACGGCACGGTCAAGTTCGGGGATATCATTCCGGGCAGGACCATGCAGGAAAAGGTCGATCCGGTCACCGGAAAATCGAGCCGGACCATCATCGAGTCCAAGTCTTCCGAGGTCCGACCGAGGGTCTCGATCAAGGATTCCGATGGAAAGACCGCCAAGTTGCCCAGGACTTCGGGGGCGGCCCGGTACGTGCTGCCGGTAGAGGCCGTGCTCATGGTCGAAGAAGGCGATCCGGTCAAGGCCGGAGACATCCTGGCCAAGCTGCCGCGGGCCACGACCAAGACCAAGGACATTACCGGCGGTCTGCCCCGGGTGGCCGAGCTGTTTGAAGTACGCAAGCCCAAGGAAGCGGCGGTGCTCAGTGAAATCGACGGCTACGTTTCCATAGCCAAGGGCACCCGGAAGGGAAAGCAGAAGATCACGGTGACCCCGGTGGATGTCGGTGAAAAGAAGGAATACCTGGTGCCGCGCGGCAAGCACATCAACGTATACGAAGGGGATTTTGTCCGGGCCGGCGAGCAGCTGGTCGGCGGATCGGCCATCCCCCAGGACATCTTGAACATCAAGGGAGAAGTGGCTCTGGCCCGATATCTGGTCGACGAGGTTCAAGAGGTGTACCGCCTCCAGGGGGTGCGGATCAACGACAAGCACATCGAGGTGATCGTCCGGCAGATGATGCGCCGAGTGAAGGTGGTCAACGTCGGCGACACCGAACTGATCCTGGAAGAGCAGGTCGACCGTTCCTATTTCGAGCAGATAAACCAGGAGGTCGTGGCCAACGGCGGCCGGCCGGCGGTGGCCGAACCCCTGATTCTCGGCATTACCAAGGCATCCTTGTCCACGGACAGCTTCATCTCCGCGGCCTCCTTCCAGGAGACGACCAAGGTGCTCACCGATGCCAGCATCGCCGGCGCCGTCGACAATCTGAGGGGCTTAAAGGAGAACGTCATCATGGGTCGGCTCATTCCGGCCGGCACCGGACTTCCCCAATACCGAAAAGTCGATGTGGAGATGGTGTAAAGTGACGAAAAGATCTTGACAGGATGTGTATTGCGATATACAAGTTTGCTTTTGTCAAAACCAGATTTCGCAGTTGGTGACCGAAACGGGAGCGAAGGAAAAAAGATGCCCACAATCAACCAGTTAATCCGCAAGGGCCGGGAGCAGGTCAAGAAAAAGAAGAGCACCCCGGCGTTGAAGGGGGCTCCCCAAAAGCGGGGAGTATGCACGCGCGTCTATACGTCGACGCCGAAAAAGCCCAATTCTGCGCTCCGCAAGGTTGCCCGCGTCCGACTGACCACAGGGATCGAGGTGACGGCCTATATCCCGGGCATCGGCCACAACCTGCAGGAGCACTCAGTGGTTCTGGTGCGGGGAGGCCGTGTCAAAGACCTTCCCGGGGTTCGCTATCACATCGTCCGCGGAACGCTGGACACTCTTGGTGTGCAGGACCGGAAGCAGGGGCGGTCCAAATACGGGGCGAAGAGACCGAAATAGCGTCGCCATGGTTTCCAAAATGCATGAAGCCTGTTTTCGTTCATGCATTTTGCGTATGGACATTCATCCATTGGAGCAGGGGTAGCAGATGCCGAGAAGAAGAGAGGTGCCGGTTCGGATCGTGGTTCCTGACTCGCGGCACAACAGCAAGCTGGTTACCAAGTTTATCAATTCGTTGATGCACGACGGGAAAAAGAGCACTGCCGAGGGAATTCTGTACGGTGCGTTTTACCAGATCGAGCAAAAGGCCAAGGAGTCTCCGTTGAAGATTTTCGAGGCCGCCGTTGAAAATGTTCGGCCGATGATCGAGGTCAAGTCCCGGCGTGTGGGGGGCTCTACTTATCAGGTGCCCACCGAGATCCGTCCCCAGCGGCGCACCGCTTTGGCCATCCGCTGGTTGATCAGCTACGCCCGGGGGCGATCGGAAAAAGGCATGGTGCCGAAGCTCGCAGGAGAATTGCTCGATGCGGCCAACGGCCGCGGAGCGGCGGTCAAGAAGAAGGAAGATACCCACCGAATGGCAGAAGCCAACAAGGCATTCGCCCACTACAGGTGGTAGCACCGGTTTCCGGCCGGAACAATCCAACAAATCATCCCGGATGTGGGGGAGGTTGACGAGATGGCGAAGGCGAAGTTTGAGCGGAAGAAGCCGCACGTAAACGTAGGGACGATCGGCCATATTGACCACGGCAAGACGACGCTGACGGCGG
>Ga0272443_10004921_pt1 | contig 14162 bp, 8 predicted proteins | sample SSMAcet12_FD_193581 | JGI IMG/M metagenome (GOLD analysis project Ga0272443, IMG submission 193581) | Marine sediment archaeal communities from Little Sippewissett salt marsh, Falmouth, MA, United States - SSM-Acet-12 | ecosystem: Environmental > Aquatic > Marine > Wetlands > Sediment ...
AAGATAAAAAAATGTTCATTCCACTCGGCGCTTTCGAGAATTATCCCTACACGTTCAGCCACATAGACATACTGCTCGTTCCAGAGAAAGAGGGTTCTGCAGACCAGCGGGGGGATGACCTCCCCCTTCTTGAGGCCGGTCTCCGCCGTGCTCCCTGGATAGCTTCCCCAAACCCTGCCTTCAGTGAATGGGGGGAAGGTGGAATCCTTGCGGCTGAAACGGAATGGGCAGCCGCGATCCTGGACTTGATCGGATCACCAGTCAGAAGAGAAGAGCTTGGCCGGGACGGCAATTTGAAAGCACAAGAACGGGAAGGCTCAAAGATCCTTGAAAGCTGGAAAAGTTTATTTGAGGGAATGAAATGATCCCGATAGGAAGAATACTCATTGATGGTGTAATTTTCCAATTGCAGGACAAAAAACCCGGAGGAATCAGCCGGGTCTGGAAGAATCACCTCCTCTTCTTGGCCAAGTCTCATTTAAATAGCTCCATCGTCCTGCTCGACAGGGGCGGCACTGCCCCTCCCATACCGGGCATGAAATCAAAACTCATTGACCGATTTGATCCGCTGGTCTTCGAAGCCGATTCATTATATCTCCAGGAAATTATGGAACAGGAACGGGGGGACCTTCTGATCTCAACCTATTTCACCTATCCAGAGAACTCCCCTTCGATGATCATGCTGCACGACATGACCCCTGAGGTCTTAGGATTGGATATGAACCACCCGGAATGGCTTAGTAAAACCCAAGCCATTGAAAAAGCCGTCGCCTACCTGGCTGTATCCAAATCCACAAAAAAGGACTTCCGGAAACTTTATCCGCGGCATAAGAATAAAAAGGTCACGGTTGTACACAATGCGGCTTCAGATCTCTTTAAACCGCAATCCATTAAGGATATCCAGCAATTCAAACGGGAATACAATATCGAAAAACCCTATTATCTCCTGGTAGGCAGGAGGGATGGGTATAAAAACGCCGCGGTCTTCTTCAGGGCATTCTCCCACCTGAAAAATAAGTGTGATTATGAAATATTCTGCACAGGTGGGCAGGCTCGACTGGAGAAGATACTCCAGAGCAGCCTGGACGATGATACTCGCTGCCAGGTCCAGCATCTATCTGACCACGGACTCGCAGTCGCTTATTCAGGGGCATTATGCCTGGTCTATCCTTCGCTGTACGAAGGATTCGGGCTGCCCATCCTGGAAGCTCATCAGAGCGGCTGCCCGGTGATCACCTACAGGAACTCATCCCTTCCAGAAGTAGCTGGAAAAGCAGCCATATTCCCCAAGATGCATGATGTCTCATCCCTGACAAAAGCCCTCAAGAAGATCCAGCAAACAGATTTCCGGAGGAAGCTGATCAGTGAAGGATATGAAAACGCCCTCCGCTTCTCCTGGAAAGAAAGCAGCCAGCAGCTTCTGAAAGCCATCGACGATGTCTTCCAGATACTGCCTGGTCTCCCCGCCAATCCAAGCACTCCTGATTATGCCGGCATCCGCTTCGCATATTCGCTCTCAAAAATCCCGGAATCCAAACTGCTCTCAGAAACCCTTACCCGGTCGACAAAGCTGATCGCCGCCCAGAAACTATCCCTGGATTTCACCGCGCTGATCCCTGTAGAGCAAGATATTAAAGACTTGATCGATCCAGAAATCCTCAAGCGGTTGAAAACCGCAAGCTCCCATCCCATGTCAGACGGGTTGCTTCATTACTGGCTGGGCCTGGCATACCTTGCCAGCGGGAAAGAACAGGAAGCCCTCACATGCTTCATTGATGCTATACAGAAAGATATCAACTGCGCCCGGGTCAATTACCTGGCAGCGGAGCTGGCTCATTCCCTTAAACACTGGAAGCTGGCTGAAAATCTATGGGGTTCGCTGTCTTCTACCTTCCCTCACTACGAACCAGCCAGGGAAAGATTGGAGCAGGTCCGGAGGAGAAAGCCTCTTGCCAGGCAGGCCAGGGTATCCAGAAAACCCTCTCTCAGCTCGGAATATATCCTGGAAACCATCTTGAACTCCCCGGATATTTCCAAAGCCGTGAATGAGTTCCATGACCAGCTCACCCCTGAGCTTGTAGACCTGGTTATGTCGAACGCTGAACAGGCTGGCCTGGACGGCCAGCAAGCTTTGGCAATAGGTTTGATCTCTTTGGCAGACCTGTTGAAAAGCAAGATCCAACCCAGTCATCAGGCAGCGTAGATGGCCGGCTTAAAGGGGATGGAAACCGTATGAAGCTCGTTTTCGTATACGCGGATAACAATCAGGAATGGAACAGCAGTGAATGGCGCTGCGTGATTCCCGCTGCTGCGATCAACAGCTCACCAGACCATCAGGCCAGTCTGTTATCCATCGCGGAGTTCACTGATGGTTCAGCACATGCTGCCGATCTTTGTGAATCAGCCGATGTGATCCTTGTCGAGCGGAATCTGTTCGGTCCAGTCCTGACCGCGATCATGCATTGGAAAGCTCGCGGGAAAGCCGTTCTGGCCAATTTTGATGATGCCTATGACCTGCTTCCTGAAAACAATATCAGCCATAAGTTCTGGATAGAGGGAGAAGCCAGAGTAAACAGGGATGATAAGGTGCTCCACGAAGTGATTGACCCGCCCCCGATCACCCAGTTCAAGTGGGGACTGCGGATGGTTCACGGCGCGGTGGTGGCTTCCCACATGCTCGCTGAGGATTGGAAGGCGTATACAAACACCGCCCACCTGCCAATGTACCTTGACCTGGATCGTTACAAGGGATGTGTTAAACCGGAAACCGAGGAGATTGTGATCGGCTGGAGCGGAAGCCTGTCTCACCTTCACAGCTTCTCTAAAGGTGTCATCCACGCCCTTGAGAATGTCTGCCGGGCTCGGCCTCAGGTTAGGATAATGGTGGGAAATGACCGTCGGATCTTCGACCGGCTGAAGGTTCCCGCTCACCAGAAAACAATGACGGCATGGGTCCCCCATCAAGAATGGCCCCAGGTCCTTGCCAGTTATGATATCGGCCTCGCTCCTATGGAAGGGGAATTCGATGCCCGACGCAGCTGGGTCAAGGTCCTGGAGTATATGGTGGTGAAAACTCCCTGGATCGCCAGCCGCTGCCCAGCCTATCAGGAGCTGGAGAGTTTCGGCGTCCTGGTGGAAAATAACCCGGATAGCTGGGAGAAAGCACTCCTGGATATGGTCGACCGGATCGAACACTTCCGGGAGAAAGCAGCAGGACCGGCCTACCAATTTGCCCTAGACCAGGGAGCAGAAAGGAACGTGGACACCATGATTGGGATCTACACAGAGCTGATCTCCCGTGCCGGTTTGAACATTCCCGAAGGATCCAAATCATTCAGCCATGCTTAAGATTTCCCTGCCCACCGTGCCTGATCCGATCTTCATTGTTGGATCTCCCAGATCCGGAACAACCCTGCTTCAGTGTATGCTGAATGCCAGCCGGGATACTTATTCCCTCCCGGAGACCCACTATTTCTGCACGGTCCTCCCGGCTGCCGGCATAAAGGCGGAAGCAACGCTGAACCAGGACCAGTTCGAGGTCATTACCCGCACCCTTGCCAAAAAAATGGATCTCACCTGGCCAAAAGGGATCCACGAAATGGTAACCGCTGGGATCGAAAGACAGGAACTGACAGCCGGGGATTTATTCCAAATCCTCCTGAACAGCTACAAACCCACAGATCTGGAAAGCAAATCGCTCCGGGTGATCGAAAAGACACCCTATCATATTTTTTTCCTGGAAGACCTGCTGGCGTTATTCCCGGATGCCCGGTTTGTCCACCTCATTCGGGACCCCCGGGGCGTGGTCAGTTCCCGGCTCAAAATGCCTGGCGGCAATCCGGATGCGCTTACCGAATATTCCCTCGACTGGGTGCGCTGTATCAAAGCGGGGGAGTTTTTTTCTGAAACCCATCCCGGTGTTCTATATCCAGTGCGGTATGAAGATCTCATTAACAGGCCTGAAGACTGCCTCCAGGAGCTGTGTGCGTTCCTGGATCTTCCTTTCCAGACTGAAATGATTTCAGACTTTGCTTCTCAGTTTCATGGCTGCACCCTGGCTTCGGAATCCAGTTGGAAAGGCGGGGTCAGGGAAGGGAAACTGCTTGACAGGCAGGAAATCTGGAAAAAGTATTTGAGTCCAGATCAAGCTGCCCAAATCGTGGAACGCTGCCAGCCGCAAATGAGCCAGTACGGATACTTATCGAAGAAGGATGCCAAAATGAAAGCAACTGAATTATCGCCAAATCTGATCCAAACGGTGTTTGATCAATCCAACCAAAATATGGCTGCGTTCAAGGATAAACACCGGGGTGAACGCTGTGTGATCATCGGCAACGGACCCAGCCTGAACGAGATGGATCTTTCCTTTTTAAAGGATGAGGTCACCTTCGGTCTTAACCGGATCTATTTGGGATTTGATCAGTGGGATTTTCGCCCAACATATTTTGTCTCTGTGAATTCCCTTGTCCTGGAGCAGCATGCAGATGAGATCCTGGACCAGATCAAGGGACCGAAATTCCTCAGCCAACACGGTCTGCCATATTTCCCCCATGACCAGGAAGATGTGATGTTCCTGCGGAGTTTGGATGAGCCGATCTTTTCCAAAGACCCCCGCGGCGGCATCTGGGAAGGTTATACAGTTACCTACGTGGCTCTCCAGCTGGCATATTTTATGGGTTTCAGCGAGGTACTGCTTATCGGCGTGGATCACAACTTCGTTACCAAGGGTCCCGCGAACGCAGAGGTGACCTCCGAGGGGAGCGATCCAAATCATTTTGCCAAGGATTACTTCGGGAAGGGAAAACGCTGGCATTTGCCAGATCTGCACAACTCTGAAATGGCATACAGCCTGGCAGGCCTGGTCTATCAGGAAGATGGCAGGAGAATTCTGGACGGCACCGTAAAAGGCAAATTGACCCTCTTCCCAAAAACAGACTATAAAACCTACCTCAGCAGCTCAGTAGGCAGCGCTCAAGACAGCACAGCCGATCAGGAAGACAAACCACTGGTTTCAGCAATTGTCTCGACATATAACGACGCGGACCTACTGCCCGGCTGTCTGGATGACCTGGAAAATCAAACCATCGCTGACCAGCTGGAGATCATCGTCATCGACAGCGGATCGCAAGAGAACGAGGCTGAGATCATCCGGGAATATCAGGCGCGATACGACAATATTGTCTACCTCAGGACAGAAAGGGAATCCTTATATGATGCCTGGAACCGGGGCGTTTTCCTGGCTCGAGGAAAATATATCACCAATGCCAACACAGATGATGGACACCGACCTGATGCTCTGGAAATCTTAGCAGATGCGCTGGAAGGTAATCCACAGGCAGACCTTGCATATGCCCACTGTGCCTGGACCTCAAGACCCAATGATCGGTTCCAGGATTCAAAAGCGTACCGGGAGGTTTATTACCCTCCATATGACCCGGAGAAAGCCATGTTCTACTGCCTGCTGGGTCCCCATCCGGTCTGGCGCCGGGATGTTTTTAAGAAGATCGGCATATTTGACAACCGCTTCCGGGCGGCAGGTGATTTTGATTTTCAGTTTCGCTTCACAGCCGCAGGTCTGAAGGCTGTTTTGGTGCCCGAGATACTCAGCCTGTTCTACCAGAACCCCACAGGACTGACCCTTGAGGATGATACTTCCAATAATGAAGCGATCCAGATCTACAACAAATACCGATCGCAAATCCCCATTACCAGTTTATATGATATTCAGGGCAGCTCAAAAGATGGGGAAGCTGCCGCCTGGACCGCACTGGGCAACCGGGCGATCCGATTCCAACCTCCCTGGGAAGACCTGCCCCAGCAGGATCTGGCCTACGCGATCTATTGCTACCAGCGGGGTCTAACCGTTAATCCTCATTACTATCCCGCCTTCCACAACTTGGTCACCGTTTTATCGAGCGTTGGGAATTGGAAAGATGCCGCTGAAATCCTCCAGCAGGGTTCTTTCCACAACTGTCCCGAACTCGAGCAAGCGGTCCGACAGCACAGGCTGCTGCCCCTGGAAAAAGCCCAGGCCCCACGAAAGGTGGAACCCCTGGTGTACGAACGGCCTGAGGATGTGGCCGATCATAACCAGCTGGCCTGGACAGCGGATGAACAGCCTCCAGAAATAGCAGCCCAGTTTGGATTCAATGTGGTTGGATATATCAGCGGCAGGATCGGCCTGGGAGTGACAGTGCGAAATGTCATCCAAGCATTGGTAGACCGCGGATATCCTGTTTCAGGCTTCGACCTGAAACTTGAGGACGGCAGAGGGGGCGCGGACCTTGGGGAGTTGGAAACCCTTTTATGCAGCAAACCATCTGAATTAAAGTATGCGGTGAACCTGTATGTGGTACCGCCTCCGACAATTGGCTGGCTTCACGAAGAGATCACCAGGGCTCAGGGAAATCAACCCCGCCTCAATGTTGCCTGGAGCATGTGGGAGCTTCCGGTGATCCCGGAAGATTGGGTCCCCGATCTTGAAGCCATGGACCTGCTGATCGCAGAATCGGAGTTCATCCGCTATGCTTTTGATTTCAACCTGTCAGGCGTTCGCTCCATCACCGCCAAGCACCCACTGTTCATGCCGGATGATATTTACGCTGACAGGAAAAGATTCGGCCTTCCCGACAATGGCATTCTTTACCTGACCAGTTTTGAGCCACTCAGCGACCCCCGCCGGAAGAATCCTGGCGGGGTCATCAAGGCATTTCTCAATGCTGTTGGAAACGAGTCGGACGCCCACCTTGTGGTTAAGATAAACCATGGATCGCAGGGAGGGGTGACCCACCCTCTGGCGGAGCCGCTGGTGAAAGAATGCCAGGCTCATCCGCGAATTCATCTGATCGATGAAAGCTTAAGTTATCCTGACGTGCTTACCTTATACAAAAGCTGCGATGTGATCGTTTCCCTGCACAGATCCGAAGGGTTGGGCCTGGTCCCCCTGGAAGGGATGCGTCTTGGTAAACCGGTAATTGCCACTGCCTGGTCAGGAAACATGACCTATATGAACTACGGGAACTCCTGTCCTGTCAAGTACCGCTTGATCAAAGCCCACGGCAGCCTTCCGCAATACCAACAGAACACCCTGGGTCCGGATGCCGTCTGGGCAGATCCCTGTCCGCACGATGCGGCATTATGGATGCGCAGGCTGTACGAATCACCCAGCTTGAGATCCTCTCTGGGGGGGCGCGCCGCAGCAGAAATGGCCGTTTTCCAGGAAGAAGCAGTTCAATCGCAGTTCATCACAGATATATTCAACCTCTGGAAACACCGCAAAGCGGCCTCCCTCATCGATCATCACCTGACCAGCGCTTCAAAAAGTGGGCATGAAACCCCCGGCAATGTCCAAACGCCGCATGAAGCCCCGAACCCGGAAGAAACATTAAAACAGATCCTGGAAGCTGACGATATTTTAGCAGCCCTTGAAAGTAATCAGCCCAAGCTGGATTCCTCCCTGCTGGCGCTGGTGGAGGACAATATCGAACACGCCCGGACCTCGGGCGAGGATGATCTAGCAGAAGGCCTGGAACACCTTGCTGGATACATCGCCGGGGTCCTTAACTAGCCGGGGTTTGCCAGCGGCGGGTCTTTATCATTCTTTTATGCTGATTTCAGATTGAGTTTATGGCTTGATCTTCCCAGCCTTGTTAAACTGGAGTTTGAGAGCCGGATTCGCAGAACCGGAAACAGCCGATCAAATGATCCTGTGAATGATTTCAAACCGCAGGTTCTGTCCGTTGTGTGTCTCCCCCGGGAGATCCTTCTCCTGCAGGCTCTCAATCAAGACAGGACCGCGAGCTGGACCGCAAGCAGGAAAAGGTCGGGCTGATCCGTTCTCTCAATTTGGGTATGGAAATGGATACCAGACTGATGGCCAAAACCGAACCGATCATTGAACCTGGCATTGACGCCCCCGGGCAGGCAGCCCCTGCCGGGGGACCCTCGTTAACTGACGAGGATCTGCGCAGGGCGGAACAGATCCTAAAACTGGTTGCAGCTGATCCGCAGCCCAGCCGGGCTGTCGGGAATCACCTGGATGAGATCCTGGGGCTGCTGCCAGCCATCCTGTCTGTCAATATTCGCCAGGCCAACCGGGAAGGCCGCGCCGACCTGGTGCATTCCCTCGAGGTTCTGCGCGACGAGTACATGCCCCATCTGGAGGAAGCTGCAGATGCTGGCCAAGACCAGAACCCCTGGAAAACCTCACTATCCAGCCAGCAAGCACGGATCCTAATGGTAGGCCCGGATGACAAATCTATAGATCACAGGCTGCGCTTTCCTGCAGCCGCTCTGGAATCGATGGGCTGTGAGATCTCGATCACAAGCGATTTTCCAGAGGAACGCGTGCGTGAATTTGATGTGGTAGTCGTCAGCCGCCCCCACCTCAGACCTGACTATCTGCGGGGCATGGCGGTATGCAGGACTTGCAACGTGCCTGTGGTCATCGACATTGACGCGGATTATCAAAGCATCCCCTTGAAACATCCAGATTATGACGAGCTCTGCCTGTTCAACCAGGATATATCCAGGGCATACACAACCAGTATCATCCTGGCAGACCAGGTCCTGGCTCCCAGCCGCGAATTGGTGAATTTGCTCCGGACAGAGGGTTTAACTACCTTTTACGCCCCTCCAGGCTGGAATAAAGGTAATCCCCTTTGGTCAAAACCAGCCCCTCAGCGGCATACCATCAATATTGGCTGGCTGGGATATCCCGGTCAGGCGGAAGACATCGCTCCGATCCGGCGGATGCTGACAAGACTGACCCGCCAGGTCCCCCAGGTTAAGATCATCATTGGTTCAAATCCCGCCGTTTATCACCTTTTTAATAATCTGCCGGATTCCCGAAAACTTTACCTCCCCCCATCCCGCGCAGATGATTTCCCGTATCTGCTGAGTCAGATCGATATATTGGTTTCCCCCTTAAGGAATATCCCCTTTAATAAATCACTTTCCGATCAAGTCCTGATGGAAGCCGGGGCGCGATCCATTCCCTGGATCGCATCTCCCATCCCCAGCTACTTGGATTGGAAGTCCGGAGGTCTTTTTGCCCATAACAAAGAGGAATGGTACAGCCAGCTGTATCAGCTGGTCATCAACCCTGATTTGCGGAAGCAGCTTGGCCAGGAAGGGTACCAGAAAGCCAAGGAGCGCGAAATCCGCCAACTTGCTCCCATTTATAAGGACCTTATAGATTTGATCCGCTGGTCAAAAACAACCGGTTCGGAAACTGAAAAACCCCATAAAGAATCCCATTAAATATAGAAGGAAGATTCCACATCCCCATGAAGCTTGCATTCCTGCACCCCCATAACCCTCCGGATCTGGAACTCCATTACTGGCGCTGCCTTGTACAGGCAGAGGCGATCAACCGCACCAGGCGGCACAGTGCAAGGACCCTTTCTCTGAAGGATTTTGTCCTGGGAACCGAGATGGCGGAATCAATCTGCGGGAAAGCGGACATCCTCATCATCCAGCACGACCTGGTCGCTTCAGTCCTTTCCGCTGTTCAACACTGGAAAGCACGGGATAAAACCATCATTCTTGATATCCAAAAACCCCTGGATGACATGCTGCCCGGCTCTCCCCGCTATCAAAAGTGGATCAAATCGCTCCAAGAAAGTGAAATCATCCCAGGTCCACAGCTGGATCCTGAGGGGAGAGTCCAATTGGAGTGGGGATTAAAGCTTGTTGATGGCGCCACGGTCGCTACAGAAAAGATCGAGCGTGAATGGCAGGATCATGCCCGGATCAATTACCTTCCCGTCTATATCCCTATAGACAGCTACAGCAACGTGTCTCGAGAAACCCACCCCGGCACCGTCATCGGATGGATCGCGGGTAATCCGCCCCGGGATATTTTCCTGGGCTCAAATGCCCTGAAAGCATTGAACCAGATCTGCCAGGCTTATCCATCTATACGGGTCTTGTTTGCAGATTTGGAGGAAGATACCTTTCAGCAAACACCCCTGCCAGAAAATCAGAAGACCCTCGAAAACAAGGTACCCCGAGAAGGCTGGGCCAACCTGCTATCCAAAATCGATATCGGGGTCATTCCAAAACAGTCGGGGAAAAGCTCCCTGTCCCTCGATATCCGGGCTCTGGAGTATCTGGTCATGAAGACCCCCTGGATCTCAAGCAGCCCTGATCTTAGTTCCCCACTGGAAAAATATGGGACCGTAATCGATGATACTGCTGAGGACTGGTACTTTAGACTATCAAACCTGGCTGTGCAAACCCCACATGCCCGGGGCATTCCCTGCTCGGGTGGATACCTGTATGGGATCTCCCGGAATATTGACGATCGGATCGATGACATTCTGGGTTCTTACCGGGAGTTCATGATGAAACCAAGAGGGTTTTAAGTACCAGCCAAGTGTAGCCCTCATCCCTCGATCTACCTCCAGAATTTGATCCAAAAGACCTGAAATTCAGGTCTTTTTCTATTTGCCCTGCGGTTCCAGATACATTTTTATGCGATCTTAACGGGATTTTTATGCCCCGGGCTAAAGGCACCAAGGAACCCACCGATACTGTTGACTAGTAATAATCACAGAAACCCAGACTATTGAAGGAGGTTATTCAGCCAGCGATACTCTCGAAAACCAGTAGGCGGAAGGAAAGTCGCTCAACCCTTCGCCTGGAGTAATCGGAGCGGATGACAAGTTATTCAAAAAAAGGGAAGGATCCCTGCCAAATCAGTAACATGGAGGTTACAAATGGCTACAATAGATATGACCCGCATCGCGGGAAACATGGGCGCTCTAAATGCCCTCAACTCATTGAATAATATCAACAAGCAGCTTTCCATTCATCAGACCAGACTTGCTACTGGAAAGCGCATTAACGAAGCAGCTGATGACGCCGCCGGTTTTGTGGTTGCCACCACTTTTGATGTCCGCAAACGCGGCATGCAGACCGCTCTGCGCTCGATCGGCGATGCAAAGAACCTGATGTCCACAATGGAAGGTGGACTCCGCAAGATCAAGGACATCCTGGTTAAAATGCGCAACAAAGCCCTCGAAGCTGAGACCGACAATATGGGCACGGCAGAATATCAGGCGATCGAAAGCCAGGTGCAGGAGTACCGGGATGAGATCGATGACATCGTTGAAACCACAAAATGGAATGATAAATACCTGCTTGCCCCGCAAGCTTCCGGAGGCTCCGGCTCTACAGCGAGCCTGACCTTCCTGGCTGATGCAGACGGTGGTGACACCAGCTTTGCATTCGAATCTGCCGGCAACGTGAACGCCAACCAGGGCTTCTACGCCACCAGCGGTTCAGCCTCAAGCGCCAGCGGCCTCGGACTGAACGACACAGCCCTGACCATCGATGGAGCTACTTCAGCCTCCGCAGCCCGCGATTCAATCGACAGCGCGCTGGACATCGTCAAGGAATCCTTGGGCCAGGTTGGTTCCTACTCCGCCCGACTCTCCTTCAAGGAAGAAGCACTTACCCAGGCGTATACGAACGTGGAAGGTGCTTACAACCGGATCATGAACGCTGATATGGCAGAGGAACAGGTGAACTTCGCCAAGTTCCAAATCCTGCAGCAGACGTCTTCTGCAATGCTCGCGCAGGCCAACGTCGCACCACAATTTATCCTCTCCCTGTTCCAGTAATACCGGAAGGAAGGACAAATTTAGCCCGGGGGGGCAGGCAGCTGCCCCCCCTTACTTACTGAAAGCAATCATTACTTTTTTTATTTTTTACAGAAATTTCGCTAAGGAAGAACCATGGCCAGCATCTCAGGACTTGACTCCTATTTCACCAATATCATTGACAGCTTGATGACCCTTGAACGTCGGCCATTGGAACTTCTTGAGGATCAGCGGGACAGCCTGTCGATCCAGAGCGGCGTATTCCAGGACCTCCAAACCAAGCTGTCTTCGTTACAGGATAAAAGCCAACAGCTGATCAGTTCAGATCCCTTTTATTCCCTGACCCCTGGAAGAAGCGGGGAAATCCTCAGGACCGATCCTGATGAGGCGGTCTTTTCGGCGGCGGTAAGTTCCGATGCCGGTGTGGGCAGCTATGAGGTCACAATCACCCAATTGGCGGAAGTCCAACGGCAGGCTTCCGCTGTCCAGAGCAGTATAGACCAAGCCCTGGGGCTTTCGGGCACCTTCTGGCTGGGAGGAAGCGGCACCGCTTCTTCCTCGGTAACACCCAACGGCACCGTGACAGGATCAAGCACTGCCGCTGTTTCCTCTGGGCAACTTGAACTGGGCACCATGGACTATACAATCGAGACCAGGGACAATAACGGGACACTCGAGTTCAGGATCAAGGATATTGACGGCAGTGTTGTCTCCATTGCTGACCATGATGGACCGGAAGGATCCACCACGACCAGCTGGCAGACAGTCGAAACCGGAGACTACGATACCGGAAGAGGACTGGTGGTAAGCCTGGACGAAAACGGCAGCGCGGGTTCAACCACTGTCAGCTACACAGCCGCAGGCGTTGACATTTCAATAGAATCCGCCGATAGTTTACTGGACATCGCCAGCAAGATCAATAATGCCGACCAGCCTGAAGGCCGCTCGGCTTCAGCCACGATTGTGGGCACCCAGCTGGTGCTTTCCGCTGACCAGTCCGGGACCAATCACACCATGATCTACACGGATTCCGCCGGACTTGGGTTCAGCGGCCTGGACCTCCAGTCTGCTGAGGATGCGGTGTTCTCAGTAAATGACATCGAATTTACCCGCTCCGGCAATTCCATTGATGATGTCATCAACGGAGTGATTCTCGAGCTGGCAGCAGATGGGGAGGGCAAAACCGCCACCCTGGAAGTCAGCTCGGACCTCTCAGGCGCAAAAACCGTGATCAATGACTTCATCTCAGAATTCAACGGGATCATCTCTTACATAGAAGCTAAAACCGCCATCACCAAGATATCCACCAGCGAGTTCTCCCGCGGACCGCTTGCTGATGATTCCATCTTTTCCAACTTACGAAGCGACCTGCTGCAAGATATGATGAACGGGATCAGCAATGGAGGCCAATTCTCATTCTTACGGGAAATTGGCATTTCTGTAAACGACAGCCTGCAGCTGACTGTCTCGGATGAAGAGCTGCTGGCGGAAAAACTGGAAGAGGATTTTTCAGATGTCACCCAGCTCTTTGACAGCGTCCTCGCGGGAGTTGACAGCCGACTGGAAAGGTTCACCGGATCCACGAACTACTTAAGTTCAGCTATCAACAACCTGGGCACACAGCTCGGTGAGCTAGACGAGGATATTAGCAGCTATGAGGACAAGCTGGATCAGAAAGAAATCTACTTAGAAAACCAATATGCTGAGATCCAGTCTCAGCTGGCTCTGCTGCAGTATACCCAGCAGATCATGTCAAGTATCAACAGTACCATCAACATGTATGGCTAAATTGGCAATTTAGAAGGAGACCTATCATGTCAGAGATACAAGCCACACAGATCAATTCCTCAATATTCGAGGCCAACGCTATTGATCAGGCGTCACGTGGGGTTATCGCTGAAACCAGGACGTCGCAAGCTCCCCCACCAGTGGAGAAGTCTGGTTCCCAATCCATTAAGACAAAGCTGAAATTCCAGGTTGACAGGGAATCCAACGAGGTGACCGTCCTGATCCTGGATGCGAAGTCCCACGAGGTGATCCGCACTGTTCCCCCTGAAGAACTGGCTGAGCTTACTCCGGGTGATTTGATCGATTTGTCCCGGTAGCACAGTTTTTTATGTGCTTTTTACCCTTCAAGGCTAAAGGGATATTGAACTCATCCGATAATTCGGATTAGACACTTCACAAGGAGACAGATTTTTATGCAGCAAGTTTACGAAACCATTCAACAGGAACGCACCGATATTCGAACTGCAAGCTATCCACGCTCCAGTTACAAGTCAGCTGAGTACCGCTACCAGGAAGTGATGGGAGCCAGCCCGATTCGATTAGTGGTAATGTCATATGATGTAGCCATCCAGGCCTGCCACCAGCGCGATTTTATCAAGGCTACCCGCGCGATCAGCGTGCTCAGGGACGCTTTGAACTTTGATTACAACGAAACAGCCATGGCATTGTTTGGACTTTATCAGTGGATCCTGGACTGCATTCGCAGCGAGGATTATCAGACGGCCGCCAACACGCTAAAGGACCTGCGGGATGCTTGGGCAGCCATTG
>Ga0272443_10004922_pt1 | contig 14161 bp, 4 predicted proteins | sample SSMAcet12_FD_193581 | JGI IMG/M metagenome (GOLD analysis project Ga0272443, IMG submission 193581) | Marine sediment archaeal communities from Little Sippewissett salt marsh, Falmouth, MA, United States - SSM-Acet-12 | ecosystem: Environmental > Aquatic > Marine > Wetlands > Sediment ...
CTCAGACCAAAAACGCCTGAAACAAGCCATACAAGCCGAACAACAAACCATAATAAAAAACCGAGTAATAGAGAACCTGGACAAAAGAATCAACCAAAACCACCAACAATTCCTCAAACAACTAAGCCTGGCCATCAACCAAATAGGCCACCAAAACCGAAAAGCCGCCATCTACTACCTTGTTCAGGCTCAGGCAACCGAAAAAGAATCCAAACTACTTCTAAAACAACTAAAAAACCTCCAAAAGCAACTACTTCGCCTGACACGAGCAGAAATAGAACTAATCAACAAAATCGCCGCATGACAACCAACCTCGAAAACCGAATAGAGAACAAATACAAAAGCAAAGGAGAAAAAACAATAGCCAAACTACTCAACCAATACGGAATAAAATTCGAATACGAACCAGACATCTACCTAAAAGAAGAAAACAAAAGATACATCTGGCACCCCGATTTCTTCCTACCAGAATACCAAACCATAATCGAATACTTCGGAATACGAGGAGACGATAATTATGCCAACGGCACCAAAAGAAAGAAAAAACTCTATTATCAAAACCATTATAACCTAATACCAGTCTACCCCGAAACACTCAAAAAAAACTACCAAACATACATCCTAAAAAACCTCCACAACTACCAGAAAAACAAACTTATTGATCTTGAAAGAAAAATCGGAAGCAAATTATACAAATAAAAGGACTACTGAAAAATCAAAATCATTCCTTAAAGAGGTAGTGAAATACAGAATATATTATTATAGCATGAAATAAAAGCCATTTATAACTTATCAAAACAATTTCTCAAATTCAATTTCAATATGCGGTTGAATCCGCCAGTTCCTTGAATATTTATGCTTGATTTCTTGACTTGATAATCCTCAATTTCTATATTAATTAGGGGTAAAATGGGATGTATTGGACAGCCCAATTCCCCTTTAAACGGGACTCTCAGTCGATTTTATGGAAGCGAAAATGAGGACGAACTACTATCTAGGGATACCAGTGAAAGATGATCGATGGCTTTCGGTGGGTGAAATAGCCGGATATTTTGGGATCAAACAAGACACTGTTGACAAATGGATCAAAAGACGAGAATTGCCGGCTCACAAGGCGGGACGACTCTGGCGTTTTCGAATTGCCGAAGTCGATAATTGGATCCGTGACAGGAACGTTCAAAAGGTTGGCAAGATTACCGAGGAGTAGTTGATGACGAATCCGACAATTGGCCAATTGACTGTTGTAAGAGGAAGACCAGCCGTTATTCGTGATGTTGTTCAGAACCGGGCTCGTGAAGGCAACTTTCATTTAATCTCAGTACAATATGTTGATGGCATAACATTCCCCGATGAGGAATGGATTTCGTGGGAAAACGAATCTGAGCCCCAATTATTATCTGGCATCACCTTTCCTGATATTTTGAATACTGAGACATTTCCAGATAAGCCCGGCAGATACTCATCGTTTATCAACTCCTATCGTTGGGCTAGTCACAATCGCCTAACTTCTTCCCGTGCAGCGCAGGACCGCGCCCTAAACCTTATATCACCATGGTATAACGCTGTTCAGATTGAAGATTATCAACTATACCCGGTGATAAAATCCCTTCTCATGCCTAGAGTATCTTTACTGCTGGCAGACGATGTCGGTTTAGGCAAAACAATAGAAGCAGGACTTATACTCTCGGAACTCTATTCCAGACGTCGCATTCACCGGACATTGGTTGTATGCCCAGCGTCACTCCAGCGTCAGTGGAAAGACGAACTACTAGAGAAATTCCATCTGGAGTTTACAATCGTTGGAAGGGAAGAACACAACCGAATAAGGCGGCAGTTAGGTGTTGATGCAAATCCATGGAGTATTCATCCAAGGATCATAACCTCCATGGATTATTTGAGGCAGCCGGACGTTCTGGAGTCTTTTAGGGCAACTGCAATGTCTCTCTGCCAGGGAGCCCGATTGCCATTTCAGATGCTGATCGTTGATGAAGCCCATAATCTATCTCCAAATGTGTTCGGAGATGACAGCGACCGGTGCCGTATGCTTAGACAGATGTCCAGATACTTCGAACATCGACTGTTTTTGTCGGCAACTCCCCATAATGGCTACACCGCAACTTTTTCCGGATTGCTGTCAATTTTGGATCCAGTACGAATGCAACAGACGGCAACACTTGATGAGTCTGACAGAAAACAGGTCAATCTTCTTATGGTTAGGCGTCTCAAATCTGAACTAAAAGCCAAAGGTACCCATAAGCGATTCGCAGAGCGAGCCGTGAATAATATCCCAATCGAACTCCAAAATCACCCTCAAGAAAAAGACTTATATGACCTATTAAGACAATTCCGACATGCAATTACTTCGAAAGTAACTTCGATAAGTGGTAGAGAACGTCGGATTTGTGATTTTGTAATCACTCTTTTAACAAAGCGTCTCCTGTCTTCAACTTATTCATTTGGGAGAACATGGTGGCAACACATTGAGGGCGTAGAAATCAAAGCGGAGGATGTATCCGAGGTCGAGAACTCCGTTAATAAGGCATTATCTGATACCGGTGATGACTCAATAAAGAACCAGCAAGAAGAGGATGCCGCGAGGCGAACAGGCTCGTGGATGACGCAATTCAGGTCGCAATTATCGGAAGAATTGCAATCTATCAGCGATTTGCTCAAAAAATACGGTTGGCCGGCTGAGACTGTTCAAGAACCCGAGGCCGTCCTGGAAAATGGACCGAAAGATGCGAAGTTTATAAAGCTGTTTGAATGGATTGAATCTCACCTTCGTAAAGACGGCGCATTTATTGAAAATGAGCGACTAATTATCTTCACTGAGTACAAGAATACACTGGAGTACTTGGTTTCGAAGTTCAAATCTATAGGGTTGGAGTATCCTCAGGTAGAATTTCTTTATGGAGGGATGGAAACATCAAAACGTGAGGCAATTAAAGAAGCATTCAATGATCCAATAAGTAAAATGCGAATATTGATTGCAACAGACACTGCGGCCGAGGGGCTTAACCTTCAGAATAGTTGCCGTTATGCCATTCATTATGATATTCCTTGGAATCCGATGCGGCTGGAGCAACGAAATGGTCGTATTGACCGCCATGGCCAAGCTCGAGACGTTACCATCTATCATTTTTCCTCGGATGATGATGCAGATTATAAATTCCTTGCACATGTCATTAACAAGGTCAATCAGGCTCGAGAAGACCTTGGAAGTCTTGGGCAAGTTATCGACCAGTCTGTGATTGAGCATTTTACCCGACGTGAAATTGATGCGGACGAATTGGATAAGAGATTAGATATCGCTGGAGAGTCGAAGCAGGATAGTGAAGATACCGAAGAGCGCGATACTGGATCTGATCAGGATTACAGGGATGCATTAAATCGTCTAAAGGTCACGGAGAAGGAACTGGGATTAACGAATCAATCACTTGCTGATCTCTTACAAACAGCTATTCGCTTTGAAGGCGGAGCGATGCAAGAATCGGACGATGGTGTTACATACCGAATAACCACTATACCTCCTGGATGGAAAACACTAATTGAGCAGTCGCTAACTCTGCGAAAAGGTGATCTTCAGAGCGGAATTCCCAAAATAGTCTTTGACCCGAGCTACTTCGAAACGGTGGATAACGATAGGCTCATATTCAGACCAATACCTGATACAGCATTGATTCGGCTTGGGCATCCCATAATGAAGCGTGCTCTTGCCGTTACTCAGCGGATGCTATGGGATAACTTGGATGGCAATCAGGCATCCTCTCTTTCAAGGTGGACTATTACGAAATCGTCATCATTAAAGAAAAACAAGGTTCTAGTAGTCTTAAGTTGCCTGCTTGAAGTGTCAAATGAACTCAGAGAAACTGTTCATCAAGAGGTACTGAGTATTCCTATTTTGCTTGCATCCGAGGACATTGAAATCTTGAGTGATGATGACTGGAAAGAACTCGAGGATGTCCCGAGACCCCAAATCGAAGATGAGGTTCTTCCTGAAGCGACTGCAAAGATCAGATCCGATTGGGCAAAATCAGAGCATTCAGTTGAAGAATTTATTAAAGAACGCAAGAAGGAGCTTGTGGGTGAATTCCATAATCGATTCCAAAAGAGACTTAAGGAAGAATTGAAGCTCACCAAGGCGGATTATGATGTCAGAATAAAAGATCTCGAAAAGCGGGATGCAGAATGGTTGGAACGACAGAAGAAGGCATTTGATAAACAGATGGCAAAGCTATCCCAGAGAGAGCTTTTCGCTCAGGATGATATCGGTAAAGAGATCGCCATGAAGGAACTCGAATGGGAGACATTTAACAGAGAAAATGAACAGCTCCTAAATCTTCTGCGTGAAGAACGGGAATTGATGATAGAAAAGACTATTCCGCAACGCTATACGATGGCCAATCTTGAATTCTGGCCAATCGGTGTGGAGTTCGTTGTCAGGGGAGGTTCCAAAGCATGACTATAGCGTCATCTGGAAAGCATGAATGGTGGAATGAACTCCGGCACAACGGCGTCTTGATATCCTCTCCCGTCCTTTCTGAATATTTTGAATCATTAGAAAAACCCAATTATGTCCAAAATAAAATTCTGAGAGATCGTTATAACAGCTTTGATACCTGGTTGAAAAGCGCGACGAAAAAAGACCGCGGTAATGAACCACTTCATAAATGGTGCGATGCTGTTTTAGAAGGATTCCTTCACTATTCCAGCGATCAGTATCTTAAGGGAACGAATATTCCCAAAGAACTCAGTGTCAATTCTCTGACTGGCGATAAATTACGCCCTCATCGGATTCTCTTTGAAAGTCGGTCCAAGAAGATTCCGCGTATTGCTGTCTGGATAGAACCTCCAGTAGCTGGCAAACAGGATTTCCGTACTCTCGGTACCGGCAAGGGCCGAACCAGCTATAGTAGACTATTGGAATACCTGCGCGGAACCGGGATAAAGACTGGAATTCTTACCAATGGTATACAGTTTCGCTTGGTCTACGCTGCCCCTGATCATGATTCCTGGGCAGAATGGGATATTCGATCCTGGTTCGAAGACGAGGATCTTAAGTCACAGCTTTACGGATTTTTGACTTTACTAGGGAAGACTGGGACAGAATCACGAAACGGCTGGGAATTTCCACTTCTCGAAGCAATAGAGGCTTCTCGTTCAAAACAAGCAGAACTGGCAACAGTTATGGGGAGCCAGATTCGTTCTGCCGTTGAATTATTGATAGACCGGCTGAATATCGCCAAAGCGAAACACCCTGATCTTCTAGATGGTGTTTTTGATGATCCTGCAGGTGGGAAAGCGACTTCTAAACAGGTTCGCGACGCCCTTTACCAGGCTGCAACACGAATCATCATGAGAATAGTCGTCATCCTGTTCGCCGAGGCCCGAGGCCTTCTTTCCCGTTCTCAACTCGTGTATGAAAACAGCTATGGAATTGAAGGACTATTCGAACAGCTCAGAAAAGCCCTGTCAAACGAGGGTCGCACTGCTCTTGAAGAGAGGCTATATGCTTGGTATAGGCTCCGGGGCTTATTCAGACTTATTCATGACGGTTCCCCACATCCAGACCTGAATATCCAGGCTTATGGCGGTTTGCTCTTCCGTCCCGGTGACTCTAAGAGCTCAGATATCGTGTTAAGAGCGATGGCAGTATTCGAATCCCGCCAGATCGAAATTTCTGATAGCGTAATCCTGACAATTCTGGAACGGTTGAAAATAGGCCGTGTGAAAGTCAAACAGGGTCGGCATTCGACCATGGTTGCAGGTCCGGTTGATTTCTCTGATCTCAAGACCGAATTTATCGGAATGATGTATGAAGGTGTACTTGATTATGAACTCAAGGCTGCAGAAGAGCCCCTCGTAATTCTTAATCTTGGTCAGGAACCTGTTCTGCCGCTCAACCTCTTGGAAAACAAATCAGATCGGGAAGTGAAGGATCTCATCACAAAATTGAGTAAAGAAAAAGCTCAATCACCGGCTTCTGAGGATTCTGATGAAGAGGATGTTGAAGAAGAATCAGGAGATGAGGAAATTACCGATGAAGAATCGGCTGATGAGACAGAAGGTGAAGAAGACCTTCTAGATGAAAATGACCAAAGACGACTCCGGGCTGTTGAGTGGGCCAAGAAAGCGGCAGAAGCCGCCAAACTAGTCAAAAAGAAGCGTGGCGAGGATGACTACTACTACCAAAAGCGACTCGATACCGCTGCTAAGAAACTGATCATAAAGGTCCTTGATAGAGATGAATACTACCTTGCCCGTTGGGGTGGAACTCGTAAAGGTACCGGAACTTTCTATACTAAACCAGGGCTTGCTATACCGACTACGCGCAGAACCTTGAAACCTCTGCTCTATGACGAAAAAGATGGTCAATTAATTCCGAAAGAACCGGAAGAGATTCTCAAACTAAAAGTTTGTGATCCTGCCTGTGGGTCGGCTTCTTTCCTTGTAGCGGCACTGCATATAATCACCGATGCTCTGTATAAGTCTCTTGTATACCATCGCAAACTGAGCGACGAAACCCGCAAACAAACACTGACTTTGCCATTTGGAACACCTTCAAAGGGTGCGGCTGACGAAGATCTAATACCGGTCCCGCCGTCAGATGAGCGGTTTGAGGATATGGTACGGAGTCGTTTGCGCCGGCACGTTGTAGAGCGTTGTCTTTATGGAGTCGATCTCAATCCGATGGCTGTCGAGTTGGCGCGGCTCTCGCTCTGGATTGAAACGATGGATCCGGAATTGCCCTTCGGTTTCCTTGATCACAAGATAAAGTGCGGGAATTCTCTTGTTGGCTGTTGGTTTGACCAATTTCGGGATTATCCCCTTGCCGCCTGGCTGAGGGAAGGCGGCAATAAGGATGATACCGAGCTAATTAAGGATTGTCTAAAAGGCGAGAGAAGTGCTGGTGGCCGCAGGTCAGGTCAGGGAATTATTATTAATGAATTGATTAATTATATTTACAGCAAAGAAGGCAGGATGGCCTTCGGTTTTCATGAACAAAAGGTTGCTCCCGAGGGTGTGCATGACGAGTCAGTAAAAATTCTAGACGCAATTCATAACAAACCTATATCGGAACCTATTCAAAAAGAGAAAGCCTATCGAGAAGATTTTCTTGGCAACGAGCATTACTTAAAACTGAAAGAAGCGTTTGATGCCTGGTGTGCCGCTTGGTTCTGGCCTGCTGATCGACTAGATAATGGCTTGCCAAGTCCAAGCCAGTTTTATAAACCCGGAGATACTACAAAACAGATTGTCAAAAAGCTAAGTATTTTACACCGGTTTTTCCATTGGGAACTTGAGTTCCCTGATGTGTTTGTCTCTAAAGATTCAGGATTTGATGTCATCCTCGGTAATCCTCCTTGGGAAATCAGTAAGCCGAGTTCAAAGGAGTTCTTTTCAAATTACGATCCGGTATATCGCACATATGGAAAACAGGATGCAATAAAACTTCAGAACAGTCTCTTTGAGGCTGATCCCGAAATTGAAAGAGAGTGGTTGAATTACTGTGCCTTTTTCAAATCCATGAGTAATTGGAATAAGCGTTCATCGCATCCTTTTGGTGATTATGCCTATGATGTCAAGGATTGCCGTATCTCTTTCACGCGAAAACGAAAAGAGAATTTTGCGCTGCATGATAACTGGAGGCAACGTCGTTCAAAGAAAACATCTTACGCTGATAGGGCTCACCCTTATCGTCATCAAGGATCTGCTGATATAAATCTATACAAGATGTTTCTGGAAATGTCATACGTCCTATTGAAGCAACAGGGACGTATCGGAATTATCTGTCCCTCAGGTATTTATTCGGACGGTGGCACGAAAGATCTGCGAAATTTATTCATCGAGTATTCAAAGTGGGAATGGTTATTTAGCTTTGAAAACAAACAGGCAATTTTTGACATTCATCGATCAGCCAAATTTTGTCCCATTATTGTCCAGAAAACGGATAAAACTAAGGCTATACGAACAGCATTTATGCGCCATGATTTGAGAGATTGGGAGGAAAGAGCAGATGATTTGGCCACGCTTTATGAGAATTCTCAGATCACAGTTTTTAGCCCTAAAAGCAAAGTAATACTGGAGCTAAATTCTAAGCGTGACATCGAAATAGTAGAAAAAATATATGCGAATTCAGTTTTGTTTAAAGACGAAAGTTTGGATGGATGGGGCATTGAAAACATTAGAGAATTTGATATGACAATTGATTCAAGGCTATTCAAACCAAGACCTTGGTGGGAAACTAAAGGGTACAAACCTGACATTTATGGAAGATGGATTAATTTAAATAATGATATCGCATTACCAGTATACGAGGGCCGTTTGGTTGGTCAGTTTGACTTTAGCAAAAAGGGATGGATTAAAGGTCATGGAAGATCGGCCAAGTGGCGTAATTTAGATTTCGAAGACAAGGTTTTTGAGCCTCAGTTTTTAATGAGTAAGGATAATTATAACCAACTCAAATCCGCCATTCGTACTCCTAAGATAGCAATAATAGGTGTGACTGCGGCAACAAACTCTAGAAGTATGATTTGCAGTTTAATTCCCGATTTTCCAGCATCCAACGTAACACCAGTATTACAGGCCAAAGGTTATATCAAAGAACAACTGTTACTTTCATCTATACTAAATTCTTTTGTATACGATTTTTGTCAACGGGCAAGATTAGGTGCCGGAGTAATGTACTTAAATCCAATACTGCTGAACGAAAATCCATTGATTAAGTCGAGAAATATAGAAAAAATACATGAATTAGTATTCCTTTCCGCTCAATTGACGATGGCGCATAATCTTTTCAGTCATTATTGGTTATACTTAGGTACGAAATATAACTCGCTTTATTCTAAATATTTTAAAGGCTTATGGGCAGTTACAAACCATGAGCGTCTTAGATTACGCTCAATAACAGATGCAATTATTACAGAACTTTATGGATTAAATATACAAGACTTGGAATGGATATTAAAGGAAGATACTATAAATCCAAAGGGATTCTGGCGCGTCGATAAAGATAAACCGATGGAATTACGTCATACTTCTCTGACTCTACTTGCCTTCAACCGACTTCAGGAAATCGGTCTTGAAGCATTCCTTGCTGAGGATTGGCAATTCCCTAATGAAATTGGCAAAAAGCTCGGACCTCGTTTTCTTGATTGGCAAAAACCGGATGCAACCAAGAAGGAAATTGAAGAAAGCTGGAAGGAATGCGAGCAGCATGCAAAGAATATTCTCGGTGATGAAGAATTCAAAAGATATATGAAACGATTAGAAAAAGGTGACGAAGTCGAGCAACCGGTAAAGGAACAAAAGAAGGACAAAAAAACGAACCAGGAGAAGCTCAACCTTTAGTCTATGGATAAAAAGACAGAATTTATTAATGGAAAACACTATACCAGAAAACTTAAATGAACTTCGTAAGGCGAACTCCAAGCCCAATCCAGTGAATATCGCTGGATATGGCCAGGAATCTACCCATAAAGGATACCTTTCATGGATTTTAGACTCAGATCGCAATCCAAAAGCTATAGAACTGGCTACGATACTCGTTCAAAGGGCTGCTGGAAACTGGCGACATCCATTCCTGGGTAGTAAGCACAATCCAATAAGTATACAGCGCACCTGGGTTACGACAGAGGAAAAAGTCGGAAAACACTTTATAGATTTAATGCTTCATATTGAAGTGAAAGGCAAAGAATATTCCGAGTATATTGTAGGGATTGAGATCAAAACCGATTCCGGGCCGAGCTCACGGCATCAATTCGAAAATATGTTTGATATTTTGTACGATAATACTCCAAGTTGTCTTGGAGCAATAGCTCTACTCTTAGGCACCAGCAGCGTCATGCCACATCACATATTCTTTAATGGTTTTGAATCATTGACATTTGAGGATTTATATAAACTATGGTACGAAGAAGCGTTTGGCAGCGAGCAAATATCTTTATGGCATAAAGGTAAGCAGCGCGAATCCAATCCTCTACGATTTCTACACGATTATATGCGAGCCTTGGCCATGGAAACCGCACGCAAGAATCTGGCTCACAATTTTTATTTAACTCGCTGGTATGATAAAGATACAGATACAGATTTTAGGGATTTTGGATATAGGTCTTATCGTCATCCCATTATGTTCTTATATCCTGAGATCGCAAAGCGATTAAATGGGAAAATCGATAATGGTTATTGGATTGCAGAACACAGTCAACACAATAGCACATTGACGTGTTATTATACGGACAATCGGTTTACAAAGCCCACAAATTTAGATGGACTTGAATGGTACTGGGAATTCGTTGATGATACATTGCATGTAAAAGTTGTAAATAATAATGCTAATTTGTCAGATGTAAAAAAATGGCTTTTGGATACAAAAATGGCAGTTACAATACTGCCAAATTTACCAGTATTAACGTTTAGAAAGACACCTCTACGATTAGGCACCTGGATGACTATATGTAAATGGGAAGTCGACCTCACCGATATTAAAGAAGCGTGTAAAGAAATCTTGATACTGACTGAAATATTTGAAGAATATATTATAAACGGGAATGTAATAAATCCGGGAGAGAAAAATGCCTGATGAATATATAAATCCTGTGCGCTTTGCTCAGCAGGTTAATGAGCAGTTTATAAATTATCAACTTACTGCCTTCCCGCTCAGCGATTCTGATCTTGCTGAACAGGCCAGGAGTTTACTTCGTACCAGAATAGGCTCTCCTCTAATTAAGGGTCCATATATATCTCTAAGTCGCTCATTTAAATTGGGCAGAAATCTGAGCGATATGGCGGCCCGAGGGATTGTACACAAGGCTCTTCCGGGGCTAACGGATTATCCCGGGCTATTCGCACACCAGGATAAGACGCTTGACGAAGTATTGCAGGGGAATCATTGCATTATCACAACCGGTACCGGATCGGGCAAAACCGAGGCCTTTCTCTACCCCATTTTGAATCATTGTTTAGAATTACGTGACGCCGGTGCTCCGGAAGGTGTGACGGCTATTTTGGTCTACCCGATGAATGCCCTGGCCTACGACCAGTTAAATCGACTTCGCCGCATGCTTGCCGGGTCCCAGATAAGTTTTGGCATGTATACCGGCACCACTCCGGCCACCGAGGGAGATATTAGTGGCGATATCGTGCGGATGAAACCCGGCGAGGGAAAATCAGATATTCCCAAATATGAGCATAAGTACCGGGATCATGCTGGAGTTATAATTTCACCATCTGAAGAACGTCTGACTGAAGCTCAAATGACGGCTAATCCGCCACGAATCCTGCTGACTAACGTGAATCAGCTTGAATACCTGATCACACGAGGTAAAGACCTTGGCATGTTTATAGACGCTCCCCTGAGGTTCGTTGTGTTTGACGAAGCTCACACATATAGAGGAGCAGTCGGTGCCGAAGTAGCCTGCTTAATACGCCGGATTAAGGCGTTCTGTGGCAAGAGCTCTGATGAAGTGATCTGTATTGGAACATCAGCGACCATTACAGATCCCGAGTTGGGCCCGGATGCAGGAAGACGATTTGCTCAGCGTTTCTTTGGTGTCAATCCGGAGAAGGTGGCGCTCATCGAAGAAGAATATGAAAGAGAGCAATTTCCCACTGAAAGATATACTCCAGAAATACCATCAGCAGATCCAATTGGTTTGCTCGATGACGCGTTAAGTGCATTAGATCAAGGTGAATCTGAAAAGTTGATCAACGTTTTCAGAGAACTTACTGGTCAGGACCTAACACTGGGCGACAATTGGTCGGAGTCTCTCTTCGAAAACCTAAAGCAAAATGAATATATATTCGCCTTATTCAATCATCTTCAGAAACCGGATCAGTTTGAAGAGTCTGTTCAACGAATTTCAAATGTAATCGGTCGAGGAGTCTTACAGCCTACTATACAATTTCAAGCAGAAATGCTTTGCTATCTGGTCCTTGGGGCCGCAGCGGAAAAAAATAGTAATCCGCTGCTAAGACCCAAGCTGCATTATTTCTTAAGAGGTCTCGAAGGAGCTGTAGTTTCCTTTGGAGAGAAGGACGGCTCGAATCCAACACGGGCGATGCTGAGTATGTCTGTCCAACGAGCTCTAGAGAAATTCGGAATTGATGAGAAAGCATGTCCCCCTATTCTGGTATGTCGTACATGCGGGCAGCACTATATGGAGGGCTATTATCGTAATTTTGCCCTGGATAGAGACAAACCAACCGGTGGTGATGCTGAAAATGATAATGTGATGTGGGAGCCGACTGATGACACTACCGGTAATAGAGTGGTCTTTACTAATAGACTAGTAGGTCCTGATTCTGAAGACGAAGATGAAAGCGGCGGTGTTCTGGAAAAAAACAGACTCTATTTTTGTCGGTGGTGCGGGACGCTTCATTTAAAAGATGGAGAATGCGTTTACCCAAAATGCAAACGTCGCGGCCAATTGGTACCGGTTTATTTTATCCCGCTAAAGGATGATCGTCACTTTACAACTTGCAGAGGCTGTAATCAAAGGGGAAGAAAATTCGCCGGTCGATTCATCGAACCCATAAAGCCTCTACGAGCAATCACTGTCGCCGATGTTCATATTCTTGCACAGAATATGTTGAATGCAGTTAGGGGTCCTCATCAGAAGCTAATCGTCTTCACGGATAACCGTCAGGATGCTGCATTTCAGGCAGGATGGATGCAGGATCACGCCAGAAGATATCGTTTGCGACATTTAATCTATGATTATGTTCGTGAGCAAGAAGAGCCTTCATCTATTAGTGACATTGTAGAGCACTTATTTAAAACTTTAAAGGCGGATCATGACCTTGCTCAAATGCTCGCCCCTGAGGTGTTCTTAGGTAGAGCACGCGAGGCTTATGGAAGGACAATCGATAACGAGCTGAAGTATTTCCTACGTATCGCACTTGTTCTTGAGTTCGGATCCAACTTCAAAAAGATCGACTGTCTGGAATCCTGGGGGATTGTCAAAGTAGTATATAAAAACGTTGATGAAGATAATCCTTGGGTTACGGAATGGTCCGAAAAGCTGGGACTTTCATCTAAGGAAATAGTCGATGGTGTGTGCTCACTTCTCGATGTTCTCCGCAGATCCAGGATGTTCTTTGATGAACAAGCTCCCATATTTAGCAGGTATTGGCGAGAAGGGGACGAAGAGATTCAACGGGGCTACCTTCCTCTATTCACCGGGCCTACTGGGAAGCCGTTAGGTCCTAAAGGCATAAAGCATCACAGAGAGCCGTCAGACAATAAGACATGGGTAGCAGAGATGGCTGGTCAGAGTGGCAGAACTCTATCTCAGGATTACTTGCGCAAATGGCCAATACCAGATGAAATTACGCCTCAGTTTCTCGATGCAATATGGGAGTTTGTTGCTCATCCGGAGTGTGCATTGCAGCCGGTTGAACTGACAGGGAATCGAGGGAATCAACTCCCAGATACAGCCGGATCATACCAGGTCTCAGCACAAAGAATGGCGATAACACCGGAGCAGGGACGATATCGATGCAACAGGTGCAAGCGCATTCATACTCGCCCAACTCCAGGGTTGGTTTGCACAGCTTATCGATGTGACGGCAGTTTGGTTGAAGAACCAATGCCGGAAGACAACTATGACATTCAGATGCTTAATCTCCCATTTTCAATGGTTGCGGCGCATGAGCATTCTGCTCAGGTCCCTGCGAAGATAAGAGAAAAGCTGGAAGATGAATTCAAGAAACCTGAAGGACGCTACAACTGTCTGGTCTGCACTCCTACGTTAGAATTAGGGGTCGACATCGGTGATCTTGATATGGTTCTGATGCGCAACGTTCCTCCGACATCCGCTAATTACTGGCAAAGAGCAGGTCGCGCGGGTCGTCGATTCCGCATGGCAGTAAATTATACATATTGCCGCAGAAGTCAGCATGACGAATATTTCTTCAACGATCCCGACCAAATGCTGGCTGGTGAGATCCCATCCCCACGGTTCAATCTCAGAAATGAAGTAATGTTGAGAAAACATGTACATGCGGCTGTGCTCTCTGAGATCATCAGGCTTACTCGGCTTGAAGCCGAAACAAGTGGTCTGGATGAGGGTCAGATAGAGGGATTGAAATCTGTAATAGACGAGATATTCCCCAACTTCATTGTTTCTTATCTCTTTGATGAAGGAAGAAGCTATCGCAT
>Ga0272443_10004923_pt1 | contig 14160 bp, 8 predicted proteins | sample SSMAcet12_FD_193581 | JGI IMG/M metagenome (GOLD analysis project Ga0272443, IMG submission 193581) | Marine sediment archaeal communities from Little Sippewissett salt marsh, Falmouth, MA, United States - SSM-Acet-12 | ecosystem: Environmental > Aquatic > Marine > Wetlands > Sediment ...
CCCAAATATTTTGGCCCAGTCACTGTTCTTTGAAAGCTCTTTAAGGAGGTTGTTGAACGATCCTCGATAGACACAGGAACGAATCTCCTGGGGGTTCAGGGGTGTTCCGCCTGTATTTAGTCGCTCAAAAACAAGATATATGCTACTCCGATCATTCTTTGGGTCGTCTTGCTGAAATACAGTGGCATGGAGAATGGCGTCATCAAGTCTCCGACGGTCGCCAGGCTGTAAATTTTTGTAGGTCTGTCCCTCTAGTTCTTTGGTGGAGACGCCGCGCAGGACGAATTCCTTACCATGCATAATACCTTCGTAAAAATACTGCAACGTGAGTAATCTCTGTTGCCCATCAACAACAACGAGTTTCTTTGTATCAGGTTCTTTAAAAAGGAATATGCCAGGAACGGGTAGCCCGAGAAGCATAGATTCAACAAATCGAGATGCCTGTGCATTTGACCAGACAAATCCACGCTGAAATTCAGGTACGAAGATATCCCCTTTTGCAATCCGCTTGACGAGACCATCCACAGGATAGTCAGCCCCGTAGCTTGCTATGGTATATCGCGTGGGGGTTGCAACATCGTTGTCCTCTTCTAAGGAAGGATCGATAACGTCTTCATCCACCAAAGAGGAGTTATATGGATCTTCCATGCGGCCTCCGATTTGATGTGTCATTCTCTTACCACAGATTCCCACTGCATGCTGATAGCCTTCTCGACCAGAGAGTCACGGGGAGTACTGAAAGTGGACACCACATTCTCATATCTGGATACGGACGACGTCGCGATTCAATACGCTGTCGACCGCCCGTGCTCCTTGGATCGTGCAGTTCGAGGTATGATCGTCATCGTAGCGTACCCAACGACGCGAATCAATAATCCCCCTTGAGTAGGCCCTGTTGTTGACGTGTGTTGTGACATGCATGTTCAGGCCGAAGGCCATAGGCATCGTGCAAGCATGTCGAGAATCCGTCAGATGCCTTCGAGGAAATTACGCGGCCCTGGGCACCTGGCAGCAGATTTTCCACCTCGAATGCGACGTCAAACCCCGCCGGCGCGAGGTCGTCGTGACCATTGTGGGCCAGTGAGGGCCGGCTTGCCGTTCCGCGCGCCGTCCTCTTTCGGCCATTCCGCCGGCGGCCGGGCGGAATCAACGATGAAAAAACGAGCGGCCTGCGGTATAACGTCTCACATCCGACCGCATTGGGAAAAAGACGGGAGGCGTCGGAAGGCGGATACCTCCGCGCGTTTGCTTTGACGAAAGGAAGAACCATGACGCGACGCAGACTCTTGACGATTGTGATGGGCGGGTGTACGGCCTGGTTGGTTCTCGCTGGTAATGCCTGGGCGGGAATCACATTGCCGGCCGTCATCGGTGACCACATGGTCCTCCAGCGGGACATCCCCGTCCCGATCTGGGGCTGGGCCGACGCCGGCGAGGAAGTCGCCGTGGAATTGGCAGGCCAAACAGTCACCACGAACGTGGGTGCCGACGGTGCGTGGCGCGTCGCGCTCGCGCCGCTGCCGGCCGGCGGCCCGCACACGATGACCATTCGCAGCGAGGACGGATCGATCACGGTCAACGACATTCTCGTCGGTGAGGTCTGGGTCTGTTCCGGGCAGTCGAACATGCAGATGGCGGTCAGGGAATGCAACCGAGCCGAGCAGGAAATCGCCCAGGCTGACGACTCGCAACTGCGTTTGTTCACGGTGCCGCGGCAGACGGCGAGCAAACCGCAGAAAGATATCGAATCGGGCGAATGGACGGCCTGCACATCGAAGAGCGTCAGGAATTTTTCGGCCGTGGCGTACTTTTTCGGCCGCTCGCTTCGTCAGCACGTGGGCGTCCCCGTGGGCTTGATTCACACATCGTGGGGCGGGACGCGGATCGAGGCATGGACGAGCCTGGAGGCGCTCGCAACCGAACCGATGGCCGGCCCCATCCTCGACGCGCACGCACAGACGATGGCGCGCGTCGACCGACAACTCGATCGGTACGAAAACGCATTCGCGAAATGGCGGCGGGAAGCCGCCGCGGCTTATGAGGCGGGCGATCCCGTTCCCGATCCGCCGAAAATGCCCGCGGACCCGCGGGCTTCGCAGCATCAGCCAGCCGTCCTGTACAACGCGATGATTGCCCCGCTGGTCCCGTACGGCATCCGGGGGGCGATCTGGTACCAGGGCGAATCGAATGCGGGCCGGGCCTACCAGTACCGGGCGCTCCATCCGCTGATGATCCGTGACTGGCGGCAGCACTGGGGGCAGGGCGATTTCCCCTTCCTGTTCGTGCAGTTGGCCAACTACCAGGCCCCGCCCGAGCAGCCGGTCGACGATGCGTGGGCGGAGCTGCGGGAAGCGCAATTGATGACGCTCGCGCTTCCGAATACCGGCATGGCGGTCATCATCGACATCGGCGACGCGGACAACATTCATCCGACCAACAAGCAGGACGTCGGCGATCGCCTCGCGCGGATCGCGCGTGCCAGCATTTACGGCCAGGATGTCGTGTACAGCGGCCCGCTCTACCGGTCGATGAAGGTCGAGGGTTCGAAGATTCGGCTGAGTTTCGACCACGTGGACGGGGGGCTGGCCAGCCGGGGCGGCGGGCCGTTGACGGGCTTTGCGATCGCCGGGGAGGATCGGCAGTTCGTCTGGGCCGATGCGGTCATCGACGGGGAAACGGTCGTGGTCCACAGCGACAAAGTCGCCAAGCCGGCCGCGGTGCGCTATGCGTGGGCGATCAACCCGGTCTGCAACCTGATTAACAAAGCCGGCCTGCCCGCCTCGCCGTTCCGCACGGACGACTGGCCGGGCATCACGATCGACGAGCGGTAAGGGCGCGGTTCGCCGTCACTTGGCCGTTCCCTGCATGAAAACCCGGGGCCCGGACGCGTCGCGTCCGGGCCCTTTATGTATCAAAACATTTTGCCGGCTGTTTCTGGGGCACTTTCGTTGCGTACAGCATTACTCCGCATCACTGGTGCCCTGATCCCGGTCTTCGATCGCCTTGCGGATCATCGCGCGCAGTTTTTCTGCATTCTCCAATCGAGGGGACAGCTCGGCCCGCCCCTTGTTGTGGACCAGGACGGAAAAGATCGTAACCGCCTTTTCAGCGTCAGCCAACGCGTTTTCCAAGCGAGCTAGAAACATCAGAGTGATCGCCCGATTGAAATAAGAAACTGCCAGGTCGTTGGCCAGTTCCGATCGGCCTTCCTGTTCGACCAGACGAGTGCGGATCGCGACTGCCTTGTCGAAGTCCGCCATTGCCTCGGCCAGTTTCCCCAAGCCGCTCAATGCGGTACCGCGATTGTTCAGGCTCCCCGCCAGGTCGTTGGCCAGTTCAGACCGGTCTTCCTTCTCGACCAGCCGCGTGTAGATCGCGACTGCCTTGTCACAGTCCGCGAATGCATCGGCAAATTTACCTTGATCTTTCAACGCGTTGCTGCGATTGTTCAGGCTCCCCGCTAGGTCGTTGGCAAGATCCGATCGGCCTTCCTGTTCGACCAGACGCGTGTGGATCTCGACTGCTTTGTTATAGTCCGCCATTGCCTCGGCCAGTTTCCCTTGATCTTTCAACGCGTTGCCGCGATTGTTCAGGCTGGCCGCCAGTTCGTTGGCAAGATCCGATCGGCCTTCCTGTTCGACCAGACGCGTGTGGATCTCGACTGCTTTGTTATAGTCCGCCATTGCCTCGACCAGTTTCCCTTGATCTTTCAACGCGTTGCCGCGATTGTTCAGGCTCATCGCCAGATCGTTGGCCAATTCCGATCGGCCTTCTTGTTCGACAAGGCGCGTAAAGAGCTCGACCGCTGCGTCGAAATATTCAAAGGCGTCCGGAAGACGCCCAAGTTGTGCCAGGCAAATCCCTGTACCTGTAACTGCATTCAAGTCTTCGGGCCGCAATACGCGGATGCGCTGATAATGGCTGGGGGCTTTTTCCCAGTCCGCCTTGCCAAAGAATGCGTCCGCGCGCACCCGGTGGACCGTGATAACGCGTTCTAGTTGGTCCGTCAGGGCGGCCTCTTCAGCCTTGACGTCGGCATCGGTCACCAGCTCGAGTGCCTTGTCGAAACAGCGGTGGGCATTTTCCACCGTGGCCTGGGCCAGACGCAGATCAAGAGTGTCTTCCTCCGATAAGGCCACCTGACCGAAGCGCGCGTCGTACTCGGTCAATGCCTGTTGCAACTTATCGACGATGCGCTGCAACTCCGGGCTCGGGGCGTACCTGTGGGTTGTTTCCGCCAACATGCGTACACCCTCGACGCTCCGTGTGAGCATGGCAGCGCGTTGCTGCTCGTGCGCCTGGGCTTCCTGAAGCTTTACCGTCAGTTCCCGAAGTTTTTGAAGCTCGGTCCGCATCTCTCGAAGTTCAGATGCGAGATGACGTTGGACGTCGGTCAGGCTTTCCAGGATTCTGTCCACGCCGACGGCCGCATAAGCTGCGTTGTGCAAAACGATGTCGAGTTGGACCAAGGCGTCGCGCAGCTCGTCCGCTGTGGCGTCGGCTAATGTATTGCGCTGCTCGGGGGGCAGACTTTTCGCCGCGGTGCTGAGTTCCGCGACGAACGTGGTCGCGCCTTTGACGAGGGCATTCGTTTCGACGGCGGCCAGGAGCGCCTTCAAGGCGGCAGTCAGGATTTGCTGTCGGTTCGGGCGTGCCATCGGTGCAGTATAAAAGGCAGGGTGGCACTGGTCCATGGAAAAGTCGGGGCGAAGGGGGCGGCCGCTACAGGATAGCAGATGGAACGTCGGGCAGAGCCCGACCTACCTTTCTGCACTGGTGGACAAGCCGCCAGTGGTCCCCGGCGTGGTGGTCGGTCAGTACGATGCGCACATCAGACGGGCGAGATCCCGCACCAAAAGGGTCCAGTAGCGCCTTCGCGAAATAGCAGCCCGCACACTGACCCTTTTGGTGCGGGATACCACCCTGTAGGGGCTGCCCCCCGCATCAGACGGGCGAGACGCCCGTCCCACCCTGTAGCGGCTCGTTGAGTTTACGATGCAGCGGCTTCCGGGGGCCGGCCTGTTGTTTTTACAGGAACGGCAGGCCGATGAAGAAGCTGAAGATGCGGGTGTCGTCGTCGCCGTCTTTGGAGACCGGGAGGGCGAAGTCGAACTCCATCGGGACGGTGCCGAACATGTCGAGCGTGACCCGGAGGCCGGCACCGACGGCCGCCCGCCACGAGCTGAGGCCGAAATTCTCCTCGACGGTCCCCATGTCGGCGAAGAACACGCCGCGGAGCGCCTTGCCGAACAGCGGGAAGGAGTATTCACCGCCGCCCAGCAGGAGGAAATCGCCGCCGACGCGGTTTTTCCGCAGGCCGTCGCGCGGGCTGATGCCGCGGAAATCGAAGCCGCGCATCGAGCCGATCCCCCCGGCATAGAACCGTTCGAAGACGGGCGCGTCCCCGATGATCTGTCCGCCTCGTACCCGGGCGCTGACGACGCTGCGCCGGTCCTGGTCGTCGATGGCCACGGTCCAGTGCTGCGTGTATCCGCTGGACAGTTGGCCGTGATAGAAATCCCCGCCCATCGCGCCGGCCTGCTCGTAGGAGACATGGAGCCGGTGGCCGGTCGAGGGGTTGAACTGGCTGTCGGTCGTGTCGTGCATGAGCGAGAGTTTCACGCTCGACAGGTAGTTGCCACCTTCGACGTCGCGGATGTCCTTGGCTGCGAAGGCTTCCCGGTCCGAGACGCGCACGTATTCGGCCCGGAGCGCGATCTCGCCGACCCAGTCGGTCAGGATGCCCTCCTCGAACGTCCGGTCGAGGCTGACCTGCCCGCCGATTCGTTCCTCGTCGTAGCCGTCGCGTCCGCGTTCGAAGAGGTAGAAGCTCGTTCCCAGGCCGATCGGCTTGTCCATGAGGTACGGCTCGCGGAAATCGATGCGGAAGCGGTTGAATTCGGTGCCCGGCTCGAGCTGGATCCGGAAGGTCTGGCCCGCGCCGCGGAACGCCCGGCCGCGGAAGAACTCCTCCCACGTCCGCGGCCAGCGGCCCAGGTCGAAGTTCGTGTTCTCCAGGACGATGTTACCCACGACCCCGCTGTCGCTGCTGGCGCCGAGGCCGGCGATGAAATGGGATGTCCGCGGGTTCTCCTCGACGCTCACGAGCACGTCGCGCACGTTCGGGGCGGCCGGGTCCGGCTCGATCGGCTCGATCGTCGCTTCCGTGAAGAGGGGCAACTTCTCGAGGCGATTCTCGGCTGCCCGCGTCTTGGTGATATCGTAGATTTCCTCCGGGAAGAAGCGCAGCTCGCGCCGGACGACCTTTTCCCGCGTCCGCATGTTGCCCTTGACCTCGATCCAGCCGATCCGGAAAAGCTCGCCCTCCGTGATCGCGATCGTCAGCACGACCTGGCCGGCCTCCTCGGCGAAGACCCAGTTCGGCACGACCCGGGCGTAGATGTAGCCGCGTGAACCGTAGGCCGTCTCGATCGCCCGCACGTCGGCCAGCAGCCGGGACTGGACGAGCGGGTCGCCCGTGCGAAGCTGCATCGCGGCCAGGAGTTCCTCTTCGTCAAGCACTTCATTGCCCTCGAAGCGGATCTCACGGATCGTGTAGCGCTGTCCTTCGCTGATGCGGAAGATGATTTCGAGGTTCTCGCGCGCCACGTCGCGGAACTCGAGTTCGTAGCCGACCTCGGCGTCCAGGAAACCGCGTTCGCGGTAGTACGTCTGGAGTTTGGCCGCATCGCGCTCGACCCGTTCGGGATCGAATTCGCCCGTCCGGAAGATCGGCAGGTAAGTGTTCGTCTCGATCTGGCCGGTCAGCTCGCCGTCGGGGTACGTCACGTTGCCTACGTAACGGATTTTGCGGACCCGGACGCGCTGGTTTTCGACGATCCGGTAGACGACGCGCTGTTCTTCGCGCAGCACCGTCTCGTCGAATTCGACTTGAGCGTAGGCGTAACCCTTCTCGCGGTAGAGCCGTTCGATCGCCTCCTGGCCGCTTTGCACCTCGTAGAGGTCGAGCGGGTCGCCCTCGGCGAATGTGAGCGCCTCCCGCAGGTCTTTGTCTTTGAATTCACTGTTGCCTTCGAAGACCACCGCCGCCACCTGCGGCTTTTCGATGATGCGCACGGTCAGGACCACCTGGTCGTCGACCCGGACCGGTTCCGGCCGGATGTCCAGGAAGCGTCCCGTCCGCAGCAGTCGGCCGATGTCGCGCTGAAGCTGCTCGGTGCTGAAAGTGGTGCCCGGCGCGGTCCGCATCTGGTTGCGAACGTACGCCTCGTCAACGGCCTGAAGTCCCTCGATGCGCAGCTCGCGGACGATCAGACCGTCCAGCTCGGAGGGAGGCGGTTCCGGGAGCGGTGGTGGCGGCACGTCGTCCGGTGCGTTGGCCGGCACCTGTGCCGGAACCGACATGCCGAACCCCAACAACACCACCGTTGCCGCCAAGGTCCATCGCGCCCGCGTGCGGGCGGAACCTGGACGCTTGCATTGCATGGCCTGTTGCATGGCAAAGCACATCCCAAAGGGTCTTGAAGTGATGGCAACCGCGCCTTCGGTCGGGCCGCGCCGCCCGGCCGTCTGGTATCATACGAGCTGCCCGCGGTCTGTCAAAGCCCTCTCCATCCCACAACCCCACCTGCAGATGTTCCCGTCTTGAAGCTCAAAACGGCTTGAGCGAGGTCTCACTCGGTTGGTTGATGGGAAAAGAACATGCGATCTTTTTCTCTGCTACATGGCCGATGGCGGCGCAGATGTTCTCGCATGCAGTGATGCTATTCGGCACGGTTCATCGAACAGAACCCGGACCCGGTACGAAGCGGGAAGAGCGGCGTCGTTGCTACTCAACAATCTCGAGCACGTTGCGCACCTCGGCGAGCGTGCCGACCCGGCAGGCGAGTTCGAGGTCGGTGCGCACGGCGATCTCCAGCCGGCTGCGCACGCCGGCAGTCGTGATCCGGTCGTAGACGTCGTTGTCGATCCGTGACGACTGGAAGAGGTGGTAGGTGATTCCGTTATCGCCGACCCAGGCCGGGCAGGGCCCATCGTTGTCCAGGACGACGCTCGTGCCGCTGACGATGAACGGCGATCCCGTCGCGATGAGGCTCGCGGGCAGCAGTTCGACGTTGACCGAACAACCTGCCGGCGCCAGGGCCAGCACGAATGCGGCTGACAAACGTTTCATCCTGGGCACGGGAGAATCTCCCTACGGCGACAACGGCGTCCCATCGTAGCCGCGGCCGGGTGCGTGTCAATCGCCTGCAGGCAATGCGTGTTTCCCGCGGTCCCGATCACGTTTTGATGACGGCGATGCGGTGGAATTGGCGACCCTCGCGCCGGTATTTGATCTCGAAGTTGGTACCGGCCCCGCCCTCCACGATGCCGGCCTCGGGGATATCGAACGGCGTCGGCGCCAGTCGCGGTTGACCCGCGAGCACCTGGCGGATCTGCTCGAAATACTCGGCGTGGTCGGTCTGGACGGCCATGCGCCCGCCGGTGACGAGTGCGTCCGCGGCGGCGGCGATGAACGGCGGCTGAATGAGTCGTCGCTTGTGGTGGCGTTTTTTGGGCCAGGGATCCGGATGATAGATGTGCAACAGTGTGATCGACTCGGGCGGCAGGTGGTGGCGGACAAGGTGGCCGGCGTCGGCCCGCATGAGCCGTACGTTGCCCACGCCCCACCGCCGCATGCGGTCGGCCGCATAGCGGTAGTACTTGTTGGCCCACTCGACACCGAAAAAATTCCGTTCCGGGTGTTGCCGGGCCCTCTCCAGCAGGAAGCCGCCCTTACCGCAGCCGATTTCCATCTCTACGGGCCGTCCGTTGCCGAACAGCCGACTGAAATCGAGCACCTGACCCGGCTCCGGGGGTGCAACCATGATCTCTTCGAGCGTGAGCATTGCATCCATTTTCGCCGACGCCCGCCGCGGATCAACCGCGCTGGCGCGGCTGGCGGTCCCCCGCGTTACAAACCGATCCCGGCGCGTATAATTGCACGAGCGCCCGAGTCGGAGATATGCAATTGGCTGTCCGGAGCACCACGTTGCGACGCAAGTTGGCCGACAACCACAAGCGCGTGCGCGATCGGATCGCCCAAGCCTGCCAGCGATGCAACCGGTCGCCGGATGAGGTGACCCTCGTGGCCGTCACCAAAACCGTCGAGGTGAACGTCATCCGCACCGTCATCGAGATGGGCCTGACCGATCTGGGCGAGAGTCGCGTCCAGGAACTCGTCAAGCGGGCGGGCATGATCCACGAGCACCTCAGCCGGCGCCGCCAGATCGAGCGTGCCGGCGCGCCGGGCAACCCGCGCTGGCACATGGTCGGTCATCTCCAGCGCAACAAGGTCCGCGCCCTCATGCCCTGGGTCGATACGATCCACTCGGTGGACAGCCTCCGCCTCGTCGAAGCGATCAGCGATGAGGCGACCCGCGCGAACAAAACGGTGCCGATCTTTCTGGAGGTGAACGTCTCGGGCGAACGGAGCAAGTTCGGCCTGGCCGTCGGCGCGGTGCCTCACCTGGCTGAACACATCAAGATGATGCCCGGCATTCAAGTCGTCGGCCTGATGACGATGGCGCCCTTCTCCGACGATCCGCAGCAGGCCCGCCCGCACTTCGAACGGCTTCGCGAGGTCTTCGAGGACATGCGCGACGACCGCGTTGTCGGGCCGGAGTTCCGCCACCTGTCCATGGGCATGTCCAACGACTTCGAAGTCGCCATCGAGGCCGGCGCGACGATCGTGCGGATCGGGACCGCCCTGTTCGAGGGCGTCGGCTGAATTGCGAACGCTTTGGTAACCGGGCAGCCGGACTTCATGTTGTGAATGGATCTTGCGGCAAAAACGTGTCGCATACCCAAGGACATGCGGTTTTCCCGCCAATCATGCATTCAGCCGCCGCGGCGGGTTTTTCGCGTCGAAGTGCCCGCCAGCCAGGCCGCGATCGGCGCCGCGCGCTCGAACGCGCGGTCCGACGGCCGGCCGGTCAAAGCGGCGACGAGAGCGTCGGCCGCGTCCGCCCGCGGCGCTTCGACCGTGCGCGGCAGCCGGCAGGAAACCCCCGTGTGCTCGGCGATCCGGTAGGCGTTCCGCGCGCCGGCCCAGCGGGCGACCTCGCAACGGCGGGAATCATCGGAAAGCGTCACGGAATCGATCCCGGCCGCAACGATGGGGTCTTCGTCGATCCGCACGCGGACGGGCCGTTCGCCCGCAGCCAGCCGCCAGCCGTCCGCTTCGTACTGTACGGGCTTCCACCCGAGTTGGCCGGCCACGAACGCTGCGATCCACACCGCGTCCGTTCGCGCATCCCTGTCGCCGGGCCCCGTCCGCACGTGCAGTTCGGTAAGGCTCTCCAGCGTGGCGGCCGCGTCCCCGTCGAACAGGCCGGCCAACCAATCCCGCCAGTGCGCCGTGCGGTACCAGCCCAACTCGCGTACCACGCGGCCGGCGGCCTCCTTGTACCGGGCCAGGCCCGCCGGGCCCGCGTCCACGATGAGCCGGTCCGACAGCCCGACCAGCGCTCGGTACCACGGCCGACGCGAACCCACGGGCAGACGCCACCAGCCCATCGTCGGCACGTCGCTTTCCAGCAGCGGCAGGATCGTCTGCATCAGGTCGCATTCGGTATCGCCGGTCGGCTCGCGGAGGACGATCTGTTCGCAGCAGACCTGTGGCCGGCCGGGTTGCGGTACATGGCACAGCGCGAAGACCCACGCGCGGACCGTGTCGCCGTTACGGCTGCGCGACTTTGACCGGCGGCGCGAACCGACGTCGGCCAGCCAGACGATCGTCCGTGTCGGATAGCGCGGCGACAGCGAACCAAGCACTTGGCTGATCCACGTTCGGTCCGCCTCGTCGGCCACAACCAGGAGGTTGGCAGCACAAACGCGCGTGGCTGCCCCCACAGGGTCCGCTGCCCGGTAACCCGCAGGCGGCCTCCACAATGTCGCCAGCGCACGGTCGACCTGCCCCGGATCGGTCAGGTCGGCCCCCTCGCCCGTCAACAAGGCCGGCAAAGGTTCCTCGTCCATGCCATGCTCCCCGGTGGTCCTTGCCCTTGGAGAAATCCTATGGGCCGCGTGTCATTCCGGCCAATCCGTAAGGTGAAAAAGGCCTGATCCGTAGTCAGTGGATCGCTGTAAGTTCAAAAATAGGCGGACGTTAGGGCGCGCAGCCTTCGAAAGTAAGCGGACTTCGCCCCACCCGCCCAGCATCCGTTGCACATTGCACTCAGGACGGTCGTGTCCGAGATCTGCGACCACTGGTCGCCGCAGTCGCGTTCACCCATAACAATGGAAAGACATGCCGTCGTATATGTCGACGTTTCCATGTTGGTTTTTCCAATGGCCAAGCCGTTCTCTCCGTGCAGTAGAAGAGGTCCTTTTTCGTCGCGATTCGGGAACATGCCTGGTGAATTTTCGGTCAACGCATTAACATACCTTGATCAGGTGTCCTTGGCTTGACATGCTTCGACTGCCGCTCTACCTTTCAAGTGGAGAGAAGGAGGGGATGCATGGACATTTCAAAGCAATATGAAGAACGTCTCCGTGGAGCGGATGTACTATTGCGCATGAGGGTTGGCCAGGCGCAATATGATTGCACCCCCAAGGATGTGTCGCGCAAGGGCATCTGCCTTCGTGTAAGCAACGTTATCCATAGATCCATCCGCAGGAATACGAGTGTATCTATCATTACGGATGATAATTGTATTGTGGGTAACGGAAGATTGTTAAGGCCAGGTCCCAGGGACTCAAGGCAATACGCAGCTATTCAATTTGATAATCCTCTTGATGATGCAATGCTTGGGAGGCTTACCAATGCGCAGCCACCAGTACCGCCAATACAATTGGTAAGAAACGATTACGAAGAGGTGTCCCGGGAAATACGGGATATCCAAAGTTGCAGGAGTAATATCTTTATCGGAATTCTTGCAGCATTGGCGACGGCTGGCATCGTCGTATGGAGATATTACGCTTCATCAGAGTACGACTGGTCAGGCCTTACGCTTGCGCTCTTATGCATCATGACCTTTTTCGTCACGGGAATCCTCGCGACCATCGAAAAAGTCCGTGCAATCAACTACCGCAAAGGCTTTCTTGCCGTTTTGTCTCTGTATCTCAACGGAACCCTGCCGGTTCGCCGATACAAAGGATGGGGGATTCTAAAAGCGTGCCGAGATGAATGCACGGCCCGATGCGATGCCAACCAATGCCAGCGCAAAATACAGGAGAGGGGGCCGGGCACCTGCCGTGATCCTGGCAATGCCCAGTCGGCGGGGCTTACCGAGCAGAAGCGGCTTGTCCCCAGAATGCTGGAATCCTTTACGTGCCTGAGTTCATATCTGTATGGAATTCTATACGCGTTACTGGGAACGCTATTCGTCGTATCGTTAGCATACTATCTTAGGGAGTTCAAATTCAGTAAGCAGATCCAAGCATTCATGGCTGACAGCAGCCAGCAACTGTGGTATGTGCGTTTATCCGTCGTGATTACTATCGTCCTGTTCCTTATTGGTGTCATTCTGAGCATCATTTTCATCAATCGCAACAAATGTGTCAGCGCTGTCCTCGTGTTCACAAGCCTTACGCCGTTGCTGTTGCATAAGGTCGATGGCCTTGATTGGTCACCTTTTCCTACAGCGGCGTTGATTTACACGACTCCGCTGATATGTGGATTGTGCCTGGGTTCCATTGGCTTTTTCCTTTTCCGGCAGCTGTATTTTGTTCGATCTGGAAAGTATTCATCCGAGACATGTTTTTATACCTGGATCACGATGCTTCCAACCTGTGATCCATTGCCTTTGTCGCCGCCTCCCCCCACGGGAACCCACAGGAACGGCCTGCGTTATTTCGGATCATGGCTGCTTCATTGGATCTTTCGGGTGGATGCGCCCTCCGAGAGGTATCAGCGCTATCAAAAAGACGAGCATGCCTGGAAAGCCGAGCAGTTTTATAAAAAGCATGGTCAGCCCTAGATACGAGAGGGCAAAACCATAAGCAAAGCCGACATGCCGTATTCATACCCAACGGTTACCTTTTTATATGGTCGATAAAAAGAGAGCCTGCTGAAGTGAAACCCCGGATATCGCGCGTACGGCTAAAAAGGGTTGTGCAATTGGTTCGCCGCGTAGATGTATTCCGTTCGGGCGGACATGTTGTGACGTCCTTCAGGCCCCGATGAACGTGACGGCCGTCCAGCAGGCGGCGGCCAGCAGGGCGGCCAGGGTCGCCTGCGGGATCTGCGTGCGGACGTGGTCCATCAGGTCGCACCCGGTGCACATCGCGCTCAGGACGGTCGTGTCCGAGATCGGCGAGCACTGGTCGCCGTAGACGCTGCCGCCTAAGACCGCGGCGAAACAGACCATCATGAAAAACTGCGGGTGGGCCAGGTCGGCCGAGTTGGCCACCGCCCAGGCCAGCGGCATCGCCAGCGGGAAGGCGACGGCGTACGTGCCCCAGCTCGTGCCCGTCGAAAACGCGATGACCATCGTCATGAGCTGGAGCATCATCGGCAGGAAAAGGTACGGCACGCTGTCGCCGACACGATCGACCAGGAAGATGCCCGCGCCCGTCTCGGTACTGATCTGGCCGATCGTGATGGCCAGCAGCAGGATGACCGATCCCAGCACGACGCCCTTCAGGCCGCGGGCATAGCCCTCGATGAGCTGCTTGAGCGTCATGCCTCGGACCAGCGCCATGAGCGACGCGAGCCCGACGGCGGTTGCGAATGCCCAGGTGACGCGAGGCGCGCCGAAGACGACGAACGTACCGATGGCCACTGCGATGAGCGTGGCCAGCGGGAGGAAGAACTCCGCCACGTTCGGACGGTAGCCGGCCGGCACGTCGCTGGCTTGCAGCTCGACGGCGCTGAGCGGCTCGGCTTCAGGCCCGTCCAGCGCGCCCGTCCAGCGTGCTCGGTTGATGGCGGTCCGCATCCGTCGGCCGACGAAGGGGATGCGCTCGACGCTCAGCAGGAATGTGAACGAGACGGCGAAAATCGCATAGAAAGCGAGCGGCACGCTGGCGAAAAAGAAGCGGATCCGGTCCGTCTCCGTAGCCAGCCAGGGCACGCCGGCCACGAAGATGAAACCCTGAACGTAGCCGGGCCAGGCGTTGAAGGCCAAGAGCGAAGCGATCGGAGAGGCCGTCGAATCGACGATGTAGGCCAGCTCCTCGTGGCTGACGCGTTCACGGTCAGCCAGGGGTTTAACG
>Ga0272443_10004924_pt1 | contig 14152 bp, 11 predicted proteins | sample SSMAcet12_FD_193581 | JGI IMG/M metagenome (GOLD analysis project Ga0272443, IMG submission 193581) | Marine sediment archaeal communities from Little Sippewissett salt marsh, Falmouth, MA, United States - SSM-Acet-12 | ecosystem: Environmental > Aquatic > Marine > Wetlands > Sediment ...
AAAAATCAATCGCGATCTTTGGATTTGCACTGCTCGCGGGATTGCTGAACAATGCCCCAAATTGGTGGAACGAATAGAGAGTAGTGGAGCCAAAGTTTTCTGTGACACTTGTATGGTGGTGTCCCCAGCCAGCGAAAGCCGCCGCAAAATAATGGTCAACTCGGGCAAGGCTTTGGCCTACGTTCCCAGCCTGTGCAAGACAAAGGCAGCCTTCGGAACCACCGAAGACTGCATCAAAATGGCCACCAGGAGAGATTGAATGATAATTGACTGTCATAAAGTGTCAGGAGGTTCTGCCACAGGACCTGCTTTGATCACCGAGGATCCCATATCATTTTTGGGCACAGTTGACCCAAATTCCGGAGAGGTAGTGGATCCAAACCACGAGCTATATGGACAGAACATCAAAGGGAGGGTACTCATATTTCCGGAAGGAAAAGGTTCCACCGTAGGCTCTTACGTGATATATCAACTCAAAAAAAGAGGACTTGCTCCAGCGGCAATGATCAATCTGAAATCTGAGGCCATAGTGGCCGTAGGTGCAATCATCAGTGAGATTCCTCTGGTGGACCAAGTAGCAGAAGACATACTTTCGTTAGATAACGGAACTATGGTCACGGTAAACGCGAATGACGGATTTATAGAGATCTGTGAGAATGAGCAGTGCCCCACAACGTAGACGCTAATATAATTGGAATATTATGATAATTAGTTAAAAATGTTGCAGTTCAAGATGGTTTAAAGAGGGACGTAATGAGCCCATACAAAAACGTTTATATTTTCGTTTTACTCACATTTCTGCTTTCATGGCCATTTATGATATACGCCTTTGGGTTTACAGATAATCTGCTATCAAGATACATATTTGCTTCATTGGGAATGATGATGGTAACGGTCTCAGCAATTCTCGTAAGATATTACCAAGAAAAAAAGAATTTTGAAGACGTTTGCTGGAACAAGGGCGAGCTTAAATGGTACTTGGTGATTTTAGCGTTTTTCTTGATTTATTACATGACACCATATTTATTGGAATATTTTTTGGGTGATCTTGAAATGCATGAATTGACGTTCAACCGAACAATCGTATTAATATCTTCATTAAGCATTAGTTATATCGCTGCTTTTGGTGAAGAATTTGGTTGGAGAGGATATTTGCAGAAAAGGCTTATGGACTCAGAACTAAATCATTTAAACGTTCTTACAATTATTGGAATAATTTGGGGAATTTGGCATTTTCCAATTGCGCTTGGGCCATTTTTAAGAGAGCTTTTTATGAATAATTATTCATATGAATTGTTGCGAAATACCCTCATAAGTTGCGCCCAAATGATTGGAGCATCCATAGGATTGTCTTACATTTTTGGCTCATTTTATTTGAAATTTAAAAGTATTTACCTAAATTCATTTTTGCATTTTACATACATAGGAATAAGAGATGTGACCTTTATTTTATTCGGCGCGACAATATTTGACGTGCCAATTCACTTTATCCCCTTCGTGATCGTCCTCGCAGTAACTGTCAGATGGCTAAACACTATAAACAAAAAAGACGATTGAATGATATCGCATTTATCCACCCCAATAAACCCATCTGGCAAAACCGCCATGAACATGCTGCTAATGCACGAATGACAGTATTTCAGTACGCTACAAACGTATTCAACAAGGGGAGTTTTCTCAGTTTCGATTCGATTGCATGGCAATTACACATTTTCAGCGGAAAGTTCGTACGCTTTTATGGCATCTGATTTGGTAACTATGCCCAATAGCCTCTCGGGATCCTCTCTATCCACTACGATCAATCGACCTACGTTATTATCGTACAACCTATCCATTACTTGTTTCATGCTCTCATCGGGATATGCGGTAATGACCTTTTTAATGGCTACATCGCATACTTTGACATCATCTTGTTTATCTTCGGGCACTTTGCGCACGTCATCGAAGGTTATGATACCAATTAGTCGACCCTCTTTTAACACTGGAAAGCCCCTGATGTTATGCACTCGGATCAGAGCCCTTACTTGTGAAATGGGAGTCTCCGAATTTACAGAGATCACTTCGTGTTTCATGGCCTTCTCGACCAGAACACCATCCAAAACGGCCTCACTTTCTTCGAGAGAGATTCCTTTCTTTTCCAGTTTAAGGGTATAAATCGTCGATCTCTTCAAGATAACCTGAGCCAAACCGTAGCTTGCAGCACAGGAAAGCATCATGGGCGGCAAAAGGGAATAATCGGCAGCCATCTCAGGAATTAAAACGATACATGTAAGTGGCGCCCCTGCAGACCCGGCGAAGAGAGCACCAGCCCCTAAAAAAGCATAAATTGAAACGTGATTTTGCGCTACGGGAAAAATCGCTCCGAAAATCAAGCCCGCTGCGGCACCCATTACAGCACCGACATACATCGTAGGGCTTATGTAACCTCCACATGCCCCGGACCCGAGCGTAGACGCCGTTGCCAACGCCTTAGCCACCGCCAATATCAACAAAAAAATAACAATTTGAACATAACCTTGTTCAGCAGAGTTCACAGCCATATCCAAAATGCGAATAATGCCTTCATAACCGACACCCATCACCCCATACCCAATAAGGTAAAAGCCTGCCAGGCCTGTGACCACACCACCAAGACCTGCTTTAAGCTCGTTTTTCAAGGGCAACTCATCAAAGAACCTCTCCGCACCGTAAAGCAACCCCACCCAAAGGCTGCTCAAAACCCCAAACGCCACCCCCAAAATAAAACACAACCACAACTCGGCCAGAGTTAAATCCATTTCAGGAACCAAGAAGGCAGGATTTTGCCCCAAGAAAGAAGTGGCCACAGCCGCACCTACGACTGCCGACAAAAGGATAGGGACTGCATCCACCATCTTGAACCGCTTTAAGACAACTTCCATGCCAAATATGGCGCATCCGAGGGGCGCGTTGAAAGTGCCCGCCAACCCCGCCACCAACCCACAAATGACCAAAATCTGAACGTCGCCCGTCATCAATTTGAATTTCTGACCCAGCAAAGAACCTAAATAGGCACCCATCTGGGATATCGGCGAATCGCGACCTGCGCTACCACCACTGCCGATGGTGATGGTTGAGGCAAACAAAAGGGCCAAACCAGTTCTCTTTTTCATTTGACCCCCCCTCTTATGAAGCGATTCGATCAACTCAGGCAGTCCATCTCCTCTTATCTCGGGCGCAATGCGAAAGACAATCAAACCGGCCAATAGACCACCTAAAACGGGAAAAAGGATCATCGCACTGCCGCGTCCAGGAAGAATTGGTAGCAAAATTTCAAAGAATAGCAGATGGACTACATCCACCAACATCCTGAACAATACCGCTATTAGGCCACCTGCTAAGCCCACGGTGATGGCGAGTGCATCCATCATAAGCCAGCGGTTTTCGCCCCAATGACGCATCAACCAGCTATTCACAGTATCGACTATGGAATCTATAGCAGAATATAAGATCTTCTGCAAACAATTGGAAAAACAGAACGTCAAGCTGAAGATCAGGCAAGAAGAGACGAAAAGACGATAAGAACAAATTTATGCCCTGATGCTATAGTGTTTAACGATACCTTTCAGATTAATTTCAAACTCTCGATAGTTTGAGATTTGACCTATTCATATCGTTAAGCACTATTCTGGCGAGAACCAATTAGTATTCATCTAATTGGTTCTCGACTATAATTTGAATTCGACCGATCGGAAATCTTTTATGATCCCCTGGCCACATTTGCTGAGGTTTTAACCATGTTCAAAATAGGATTTATCAAGCTCGGAAACATCGCGTCCTCGCTGGTAACTGACCTGGCGCTGGATGAAATTGCAGAGAGAACCGATATAGATACCAGAACACTTAGCTTTGGGGCCAAGATGACCAAGAAGGAAGGACAAATGTCCGAGGAACTGAGAAGCTGGGGTCCTCAACTGGTGATAATGATAGGACCTAATGCCGCCACACCAGGCCCCACTGCAGCCAGAGAGCTTTATAAAGACGTCCCCACCATAGTAATCTCAGACGGACCAACGAAAAAAGATGCCAGAGAGGCCCTGGAAGCTGACGGATTTGGCTACATAATACTACCCTTCGATCCACTTATAGGAGCCAAACGCGAGTTCTTGGATCCCGCTGAAATGGTCATATTCAACTCGGACAGCCTAAAAGTCCTGAGCATCTGTGGTGCCGTGAGAATGGTTCAAGAAGAGCTGGACAAAACTATGACCGGCATCGAAGCAGGTGGACCACAGTTACCCCACATTTTAGGCAACCCCGAAAAATGCACTGAACGGATGGACTTCCAGAATCCCTACGCCAGAGCCAAAGCCATGGCAGCGTTGCATATGGCCCAGACTACCGCAGGAATCGACGCCACAGCTTGTTTCAGGCTGAAGGAACTGGATCGGATTGCTTTGACTGCCGCTGCTGGGCACGAAGTGATGCGGGCCGCCGCCAAATTGGCAGATGAGGCTCGAGAGATAGAAAAGGCATCAGATTCAGTATCGCGAAAACCTCACGCACGGTCGGGGGCTTTGCTGACTAAAACAGGCCTGCTGGACAAGCCCGAGAAAACCAGTTAAAGAACCGCTACGTATATTTTTTTAAAAAATTGGTGGTTTTCAATGCATCAGCAGACCTTTTAATCAAATGTTTAATGTCTCCAAAAATAAAAAATAGATGGCACAGATATCATTTTATCCGCGCCACTGCAGCCACTTCGTCGCCGGAATCCAGTCGCATGATTCTCACGCCCTGGGTAGCTCGGCCCTGAATACGTATGTCGCTGGTGGAAATTCTTATCACCACGCCTTCCTTTGTGGTGATCATCAACTCATCTTCCTCAGACACAATCCTCGAAACCACCACGTGACCCCTGCGAGGATCTATGTTTTTCATGCCTTTGCCGCCTCGGCGATGTGGCGGATACTCACTCAATTCTGTGCGTTTACCGTAACCTTCCTCTGTAACAGTGAGAAGCGCCGTTCCGGGCTGGATTACGTCCATGCTTATGACCTGGTCGTCGTTGGCCAGGCGGATCCCCCTAACGCCCATCGATCCCCGGTTGCTGGCCCGGATTTCACTTTCATGGAACCTTATGGCCTTGCCACGCTTTGTGGCCATAATTAGCTCCTGGCCACCATCGGTGAGCCTGGCCGCCACCAAACTGTCACCCTTAAGGTTCATGGCCTTTATGCCCGCCTTTCTAGGGTGGCTGTAGGCCCTGATGGAGGTCCTTACCACTTGGCCATTCTTGGTGGCCATCATGATGTAACCATCTGAATCGAAATTCTTTACCGCTATGGCCTCAGTGATCTTCTCATCCGAATCCAGTTGCAAAAGGTTAACTATGGCCTTGCCACGAGCCGTCCGTCCCATGGCCGGAACGTCGAAAACCCGAAGCCAATGTGCTTTGCCCTTGTCCGTGAAGAATAGTATGTACTCATGAGAAGACGCAACGAACAAATCGGTAACGAAGTCTTCACTTTTGGTATCTGAACCCATAACGCCTCTACCACCCCTCCTCTGTGTCCGATAGGCGGTCACCGGCTGCCTCTTGATGTAGCCACCACTGGTGATGGTCACAGAAACTTCTTCTTCTTGGATTAAATCCTCTAGATGAATCTCGCCCTCAGCCTCGATGATCTGGGTTCGTCTTTCGTCACCGTACTTGTTGGACAGCTCCGTAAGCTCGAATTTGATGATGTCCAGAACCTCCCCGGGATCAGCCAAGATTTGGCGGAGCCTGGATATGGTAACCTCCAAATCAGAAGCCTCCGATTTGATCTTTCCCTGCTCCAACGCGGTTAGCCGCTGCAATCTCATTTCCAAAATGGCCTTGGTCTGCTCCTCACTCAACCCAAAGGTTGCAGTCAAAGACTCTCTGGCATCGGCAGGGGAAGCCGCTTTTCTGATGAGGGTGATGACGTCTCTAACGTTTTGAAGGGCCACCAATAGACCGGCCAATATATGGGCCCTATTTTCCGCACGATTCAAATCAAAGCGAGTCCTTCGCCCTATAACCTCGACACGGTGAGAGACATAATGATTTAGAATATCTCTCAAGGGCAACGTCCCAGGGAGCCCATCCACCAATACCACGTTGATTATGCTATACGAAACTTCCAACTGAGTTTGCTTATGTAACTGATTCAGGACCACCTCCGGATTTATTCCCTGCTTCAGCTCGATGACCACTCTAATTCCTTCCCGATCCGATTCATCCCTTAAGTCAGAGATGCCCTCCACCCGATCGGATTTGATCAGATCGGCTATGTTCTCCATCAGTTTTGACTTGTTAACCTGATAGGGAAGCTCAGTGACGATTATTTTTGATCGATTGCCCCTCTCGATAATCGACTTGGCCCGCAACCGGATTATGCCTCTACCACTATGATACGCGGACTCTATACCAGATTTACCTATAATGTAGCCACCAGTGGGAAAGTCCGGTCCGGGAATGCATTCCATCAAATCTATGGTGTTAATTTCAGGGTTATCTATGAGCGTGATTACGGCCTTGGCCACCTCTTTCAAGTTGTGGGGAGGGATGTTGGTTGCCATGCCCACCGCAATACCTGTAGAACCGTTAATCAACAGATTAGGGAGCTTGGCTGGCAAAACGGAAGGCTCTTTCAATGAGTCGTCATAGTTGGGCACGAAGTCCACAGTTTCCTTGCCTATGTCTGCTAAGAGCTCTCCGGATATTTCAGAGAGGCGAACTTCTGTGTACCTCATGGCCGCAGCAGGATCGCCATCTATTGATCCAAAGTTGCCCTGACCATCGATCAACGGATAACGCATTGAAAAGTCTTGGGCCATCCTCACCAAGGTACCGTAGATGGCCGCGTCACCGTGTGGATGGTACTTACCCATCACGTCACCCACCACCCGGGCAGACTTCTTGTAGGGCTGATTGAAAGTCATCCCTTGTTCATACATGGCATAGAGGATGCGCCTGTGTACGGGTTTAAGTCCATCTCGCACATCGGGAAGGGCCCTACTTACAATGACGCTCATGGCGTAGTCAATATAGGAAGACTTCATCTCCGATGTGATCTCCACGTCGATCTCTGTCATCGCTCTTCACCTCACACGTCCAAGTTCTTCACGTCACGAGCATGGGCTTCGATGAACGCCCTTCTAGGCTCCACACGATCACCCATCAGTATGGAAAATATCTCGTCTGCATTCATAGCGTCTTCGAGAGTCACCTTCAAAAGGGTTCTGTTCTCGGGATTCATAGTTGTAGACCAAAGCTGTTCAGGATTCATCTCACCAAGACCTTTGTACCTCTGAATTTGTGCCTTAGTTCCAGTAGATTCAAGGATTTGGTCCAACTCGGGATCGCTATAGACATAGCTGATTGACTTTCCTCTCTTAATTTGGTATAACGGGGGCTGGGCAATGTACACGTAGCCTGCCGTGATCAAAGGCTGCATATGACGATAGAAGAAAGTTAATAGAAGCGTCCTAATATGAGACCCATCTACATCGGCATCTGTCATGATCACTACCTTACGGTACCGTGCCCGATCAATCTGGAATTCGTCTCCGATTCCCGTTCCTAAAGCGGTAATTATGTTTCTGATTTCTTTGTTCTTCAAGATCTTGTCCAGTCGGGCTCGCTCAACGTTCAAGATCTTACCACGTAGAGGCAAAATGGCCTGAAAGTGTCGGTTTCTCCCTTGCTTTGCAGATCCCCCTGCAGATTCACCCTCCACAATATAAAGTTCACAAAACTGAGGATCCTTCTCCGAACAATCAGCCAGCTTTCCTGGCAACCCGCCTGAACTAAGTGCGTTTTTTCTCCGGGTAAGCTCACGTGCCTTTCTGGCAGCTACTCGCGCCCGGGAGGCTTGTGCTGCCTTCAAAATAATTTTAGAGGATATGGGAGGATTTTCTTCGAAAAACTCGGCCAGCCCTTCAGACACCAGCGACTCTACCGTTCCTCTTACGGGGCCGTTTCCCAATTTAGTCTTAGTCTGGCCCTCGAATTGCGGATCTGCCAATTTGACGCTGACAACAGCCACCAAACCTTCACGAAGATCATCACCTGTAATCTTTATATCGTCCTTAAGCAGTTTGTTGGACCTGGCATATTCGTTGGCAGTCTTGGTAAGAGCAGCCCTAAAACCGCTGAGGTGAGTACCGCCTTCTTTGGTATTGATATTATTGGCAAAAGATAATATATTTTCGTTATAGGTGGTATTATACTGTAAGGCTACTTCCACAAAAGTACCATCTTTTTCCCTGAAAAAATAAACCGGTGGTACATGAAGCGCTTCTTTATTTTTATTTAAGTGCTCTACAAAAGATGCTACTCCACCTTCGTACTGATATTCCTTCCTCTTGCCAGTATTCTCTTCCTCGATAGTGATCTTCAAGTTACGATTTAGGAAGGCCAGCTCACGAACCCGATTGGAAAGTATATCGAAGCTGAACTCCACAGTTTCAAATATATCAGAATCTGGTTTAAACGTGACAGTGGTCCCATTTTCACTGGATACTCCATGAACTTCCAAATCTGTGACTGGACGTCCCTGTTCATATTTTTGCCAGTATACTAGGCTATTTCTTCTGACCTCTACTTCAAGCCATTTAGAAAGGGCGTTTACCACTGAGACACCTACGCCATGAAGCCCCCCAGAAACCCGATACGACTTGTGGTCGAACTTACCACCGGCATGGAGCATGGTCATCACGATCTCCACGGCAGGCTTCTTATAATGTTCATGGATGTCTACCGGGACGCCTCGACCATTATCCCTGATCGAAACGCTGCCATCTGAATGAAGGGTGATATTTATCTCTGAGCAAACGCCCGCCATGGCCTCATCTATGCTGTTATCCACCACCTCATAGACCAAATGGTGCAAACCTGATGTGTTTGTGCTGCCTATGTACATGGCAGGCCTGCGCCTTACGGCGTCCAAGCCTTCCAAAACTTGAATGTGACTGGCATCGTAGTCCTCGATTACTTCACTCAAAAACGAATATACCTCCTAAAAACATAAATAACTTACAACCAAGTAGGTTCATTATATATAATGGTTTGCTTCTAATAACCGATAACCAGCGGCGGCGATATATTAATCAAGATTGATTTATTCAACATTTATTTTTTGTATATATCAACGCCACCAGTTTTTGGTTGCCGCCCCATAGGAGCACCTTTAACCACTTAGGTTTAACGGCCATAATAGACTTTAGAACCATTGTGAAATGATCTAGGAATACGATTTTTTTTTGCGTAAAATATTTATAAATGAATTAATGAGATTAATTTTGGAGATATTCACATGAAAAAACACATAACCATAGTTGCGTCTATGATTTTATTGCTTGTCGGCTTTGCAGCGGCACAAGATTACGATCTAAGTGATTTGGGATTCAACCTCGATTCCTCGGAGGCTGATACCCTGTCGCCAGTAGCAGAATCGATACAGGTATCTGCAGAAGAAGTGATCGATGTGGGCATGATTTCCACAGAGAAGCCAATTCTCGGCATAATAAAGGGCCAGATCGAGACGCACCAAGTTGGAGGATATGCCGCCCAAAAAGAGGTAAACGTGGTTGCAGTTCCTGTAGGGGAAACCTACGCAGCAGATTCAGGAATTTTTAATCGAATATTCGCAACCCTTTACCCCGAAGAGAACTTTCCACATTCCACAACCGTAGAATACGGCGTAAATCGCACGGGAATCCCTTATGGAGGCATTACAGATTACTACATTTACAAAACCACAGCCTTTTACAATCCTTCCACAAGCAAGACAGAATTTTTGCTGGCCTACAACGTATCTTCAGGCCAGAGCACAGTTGACATCTACGTTGAATAATTCTAAAAAATAGTACACTTTGAGATCTTGTGGAAGTAAGAGTTGCACGAACGCCTTTGGAGTTCGACTTATTTGCGACCACTTCCACATTATAGGCGAGAACCAATTAGATGATATTAATTATTTTTCTCCAGAATAGGATTTAACGATACGAATAGGTCAAATCTCTAACTCTTGCGAGTTCGATATTTATCCGAAAAGTATCGTTAAACACCATAAATATCATCATATTTATTCAGGAACGAACTTGGTGCCGTAGTAAATTATGCCTCGACCCCCCTCTTTTCCTAATATCCTAAAGACAGGTTTGACCCTCATCCCAATCTCCACGTCACCGGGTTCAGATACTATTTGACCGGTGAGCTTGGGGCCCTCGTCCAACTGAATGATGGCCAAATTGTAAGGGGTCTGCCTTTTGAAGTCTTCGGTGGCGTTGTAGATGGTAGTGCAGGAAACAACCTGTCCTGTGCCCTTGAACTTGTACTCCTCCATCTTGGCGCTCCTGCGACAATTTGGGCAGAGATCCCTAGGGGGAAAATAATATTCACCACAATTGGAACAATAAGTCCCAATTAGATTATACCTCTGTGGTATATGTCTCCAAAATCGCGGTGCATTAGTCATATTTATACCTCAATATTACCGAGACATCAAATGGACCAGAGCAGTACCACCACATCCGCCCACGTTGTGGGTCAACCCAATCTCTGCACCGTCCACTTGACGACGTCCCGCTTCACCCCGAAGCTGAACTACCATCTCATAAGCCTGTTTAATTCCCGTCGCACCCACAGGGTGGCCACAAGCCTTCAACCCCCCTGAAGTGTTTACGGATATTTTGCCACCAAGAGACGTTAGACCCTCTTCTGTGGCTTTGCCGCCCTGCCCTTTTTCCACGAAACCTAAATCTTCGATGGCCACAATTTCACCGATGGTAAAAGCATCGTGAACTTCAGCCAAATCTACGTCTTTAGGCTCCAACTTAGCTTGTTTGAAGGCCTTCTTGGCGGCGTGAACTGTGGCATCTAGAGTGGTTATGTCCCTACGCTCATGAAGAGCCAAAGTATCACTTGCCTGGGAAGCAGCCAATATTTTGATGGGAGAATCTGTGTACTTCTTGGCCATCTCTGTTGGCACCAAAACCACTACAGCAGCACCATCAGTAATTGGTGAACAGTCCAAAATTCGAAGCGGGTCAGACACCAGCGGAGACTTTAGCACCGATTCTACGGAAACTTCCATATGGTATTGAGAACAGGAATTCATGTTTCCATTGTGATGATTCTTAACGGCCACTTGGGCCAATTGGTCCCGAGTTGTACCATAACGGTGCATGTGCAACCGGGCAATCATGGCATAAAGAGCAGGAAAGGTGGCGCCGAAGAAACATTCCCATTCTCGATCGGCTGCTGCAGCTAAGGCATCAGCGGCAGTACCTCCTGAGACGTCGGTCATTTTCTCCACCCCTGCCGCGATGACCACATCATGATAACCACTGGCTACCGCCATCACGGCTTGTCTCAACGCCAAACCCCCTGAGGCGCAGGCGGCTTCTACTCTGGTACAAGGGATATGCAACCTGGAAAGACCTGCACAATCGGCAATCAATGCGCCTATATGCTCTTGCTCTATAAACCGACCTGCACTCATGTTACCCACGTAGAGAGCGTCAATCTCCTCACCAGTGGCATTGCTATCATCCAAAGCCGCAATTCCAGCTTCTGCAACCAAGTCGCGCAGTGAATCGTCCCAACGTTCACCGAATTTGGTGCACCCAGCCCCAATAATGGATACCGATCTCATAAACTCACAGCCGTAGCTTACCTTTATGCTTGGCGTAAATGGCATAATCTAAGTACTGAGCGTTCTCTATGCAATCCCTTACAGAAGGAGCGTTGGCCCTTATATCGTCAATTTTGTCCTTCACCTTTATGCTAAAAGCATCGCTTCCGGCCCCAGATCCAAAGCTCACGGCGAAAATTCGCTCCCCAGGCAAGGCTACGTCCAACGTCGCCGCAAGCCCTATCATGCAAGATCCCGAATAGGTGTTTCCTATTTTGGGAACGACCATCCCAGGATCAATTTGTTCTTTGGTAAATCCCAATTGGCGCGCCACCCGGACGGGAAATTTGCCGTTGGGCTGATGAAATACAGCGTAATCGTAATCTTGAGGCGTTTTACCCATTTGCTCCATGAGGCCATGAGCGGCCTTGGTAATGTGCTTAAAATAACCGGGTTCACCCGTAAACCTGCCGCCATGCTCGGGATAAGGTCGACCTTCACGTCTCCAGAAATCGGGCGTATCCGTGGTGAAGGAATGGAAACCTTCCACTTCTGCAACCAAATCGTCTTTACCAATCACATAGGCTGCGCCACCTGCTGCGGCAGTATATTCTAAAGCATCCCCAGGCGCGCCCTGACTGGTGTCGGTACCGATTGCCAATCCCAAATCTACCATATCTGCGCTGGCCAATCCCAAACAGGCCTGCATGGCGGCAGTTCCGGCTTTACATGCGAACTCAAAGTCCGCTGCGGTGAAAGACCCATTGCATCCGATGGCTTCACCAACGATGGTTGAGGAGGGCTTCACAGCATAAGGATGGCTTTCCGATCCCGTGTAAATGGCATTTATTCTGTTAGGATCAACATTTCCCCTCAAAATAGCTGTTCTAGCAGCTTCAACGGCAATGGTTACCGCATCTTCATCTGCATCGGGAACGGATTTCTCGAAGACGTTAAGGTTATTAGCCACGTCATCCGTATCCCCCCAAACCCTGGCTATTTCCTCCACCCGAATCCTGTATTTGGGCAAATAAACGCCATAGCTCACTATTCCTGCTGGCAAAATATCACCTTTGATTTAAACAAAGCGAGAGCTTTTCAACTGGAGTGGTGGTGGCAAGCAACGGTATGTGTTCCAGCTCGGCGATCTTTTTTGCCACCCCGTCGACCTGCGAAGGCTCTATTCCCTGAAGAACTACCGCACATGGTTTCAGGTTGCTAACTCTAACCGCCACCATAGGTGACCTGCCAGTGGTCACACCAGTGAAAATCAAGGCCCTGGTAGTACTTCGACCATACATTTTGTGGAATTGATCTGGAAGAAGCTCCAAAATGGCCTTTAAGCTGTCGATAATTGTGTAACCATAAATGTGGACGTTCATGCAACCACATACCATGCAGGCATCAATCCTGTTGATAAAATCAGAAAGCATAACAGGTTCATCATATTCACATATACAACAAATTTGACCAAAATGACCGCCATCGCTGAGCATCGAACGGTAAGCGCGAATTACATTTTCGCCGTTGATCTCGTCAATCATGATGAGTGCTTCAATAATTTTCCGAATAATTTGAATGCCAGGTGAACGTCTTCTGCCGCTCTCGTAATCGCTTATAACGCTAGGAGACATGTCCAAATAGTTAGACAGCTCTGTTTGTGTTATGTTGAAAATCTTTCTCCATTTTTTTAAAGTTTCACCGGGATTCTGTGATAAAGTGATCTCACCTGCCATCTTCTCTGCAAGCAATCCTCGTATATCAGAGATCTCCCCCCAAGAGGACATAAAGCAAAGACAAACGTGCTTAGGATATAAAGCTAACGAAGAACAATTCGTCATTCGTCGTTAAAAAACTAATCGACCACCGAAGTAACAACAGCATGCGCCGACCGGGATTCGAACCCGGGTTGTAGGCTTACTTCGCAGTTTTTCACTGCTTGGAAGGCCCAAGTCATAGCCACTAGACCATCGGCGCCCACACTCCCTATTTCCTCGTTGAACTTAACGTTTTCGATCAAATGTATGAAGAAAGGAGGGGGACCAAAAATATATATAACAAATTATATTAATTATTTGTTAATATAGTTTTTTTGTAGATAAAAGGGAGGCAAATTTAGTGGATTTTAGAAACTTTCAAAACAATAAATGTCGGAAATAATGTCGGAAATGTTAAAATTAAATTTAAACTAAGTGCTGCAATTGGGTAAACTTTACATGCTTTGGGATATATGCAAACATATTACTAGATTAGATTATTAGAATGTGGTTTTAGATGGATTATGAAGGTGAAAAAGTCAAAGTTAAGATTAGAAATTTAGCCATGGTTTTTGGCGATGAGCCACACGAAGCCCTCAAACTAGTCAGAGAAGGGACGAGCAAAAATAAAATTTTTGAGGATACAGGCCAAGTCATTGGCGTTCACGATGCTAATTTTGATGTCCTTGAAGGAGAGATATTCGTGCTTATGGGCCTCTCTGGCAGCGGCAAATCCACCCTTTTGAGGTGTATCAATCGTCTCTTTGAACC
>Ga0272443_10004925_pt1 | contig 14152 bp, 7 predicted proteins | sample SSMAcet12_FD_193581 | JGI IMG/M metagenome (GOLD analysis project Ga0272443, IMG submission 193581) | Marine sediment archaeal communities from Little Sippewissett salt marsh, Falmouth, MA, United States - SSM-Acet-12 | ecosystem: Environmental > Aquatic > Marine > Wetlands > Sediment ...
GCGTTTCTTATGTTTCTCCTCGTCGACGATCGGAATCTCGATTTCGGACTCGTACATGGGTTTTTCCGACTCGTCGGCGAGCGCGTCTCGCTGACGTTCCAGTTCCTCGAGACGCATTTTCGCTTCGGCAACCTTTCTGAGTTCCTCGTTCGCACCGGATTCAGCTTCTTCGAGTTTCTTCTCAAGTTCGGCAAGGCGTCGCTTTTCTTTCTCGATTTGCTGTTTGACCTTGTCGTATTTCTCGGCGTCGGCCACAACATCGTTGTCCATTTGCCCAAGGGCCATGCCGGTGATGAGCAGCGTGAGCGTACCAATCACACAAGCCAGAATGCTCATGAAGGGGAAGAGCGAAACGGTCACCTTGTTTTTGGCGCGGCGAGCCATCGTGTTCGCCTCCTACTTTCTGCGAGAGAACCAGCCACGTCGTGGGGGAGCCTCAATGGTTACTTGTTTCCCATCCAGGTCCGCAAGGACTCGATTGAGTCCGTCAAGGCCTTCACGCAGTGCGGTGCAGTAACTTTGCAGTGACTCAGCGGATTTATTCATCGAACCGGCCGCCTTCTTGTGGACGGCTTCGGTCTTCTGGGCGAGTTGGACTAGCATCTGCTGAAGAGTGACAGCCAGGGCATCGATATCCCTGACCTGATCTGCGTTTTCTTTCTGCTGTTTGAGCATTTCCTTGTTAATGGCCCCCCATCCTTGGGCCACCTGGGAAGTGAGTTTAGTGCCCACATTCTCCAGTTTTTCATTCCACGCCCCCATGGCCGCGTTGATTGCCTGCCGCACCTCGCTTGGAACGGAGCCCCCCCCTGCCTCCTCAGGCCCTTCGCGGCCATCGTTGAGTCGTTTGAGGAGATTCTCGTTGCAGTATTCGTCGACCGAATTGAGCATATCCTCTTCGGCCTTCTGGAGCGAACTGGTCGGGAACATGACGAACATGCTCATGACGAGGGCGATCAGCGTGGTATCGAAGGCAGTGGCCAGACCGCTCGTTACGTCGTTAAGCGAGTCCTTGACGTTGGCAATATCTCCCGACATGTCGATGCCCGAGACGGCAGCGCTAATTCCGATAACCGTTCCGATAAACCCGAGGATGGGGATAGCCCAGATGAAGACGTTAAGGATTGTGTAACTGGACTGGACGGCATTGGCATCGATATCGGACTGGGAAGTGAGGACGGACGCCACTTCGGGATTACTGTTGCGGACCCGGAAGTGTTCGAGACCTCGCAGAACACGATTGACGAGGAAGCTTTCCCCCGGCCCCAGCGGCATGTCGCCGATATGCTCGACGAATTGTCCGACAGACTCTTGGGTAATGTCGTCAGCTATGTCATTGGGCAACAGATCGAAGAGCATCGAATCCTTTTGTCGCTTGATCTTCTTCCATTTCATATACAAAATGGCCATGGACCACCCGAAGAGGAAGACGAGAGCAAAGGGAACCCACCCCCGATCCAGAAACAGTTCGCCAATGAAGATCCCACCTAGTTTGAGCGGAACCATGAGAACGTCGAAGGCAACGGCAATACCCAGACCGATGCTGACTGTTGTCAACAGATTGACGTCGGTGCGTTCGGACCATCCACCCGAGGTCGACTTCGTCGGAGCTTTGGCTTTCTTCTTCGCTCCAGGGCGAGCCGCACGGTCTGCCACGCTCTTGGTGCTGATGTCGGAGATACCCGGAAAGGCTGGCGAGTCTGCAGGCGTCTCCGGTTCTGGGCTTTCGGGTACGACCAGAGATTGCTTGCAGTAGGGGCAGCGAGCCTTGCGGCCGGCGGCGTCGGAAGGCACCTTAAGTTGCTTGTTGCACTTGGGGCAATCGAAGGTGAAATACATTGGGGCTCCTCAGGAATGGACGCACACGGAACCGAGGTGGGGTTTTCAGGACCAGCGAAATGCGTGCTTCAAATCTCGTTTGAGTCTCCGGCATTGGCAGAGAATGGACACGTAGCTTGGCAATAGCACGGAAGTGGTAGAACAAAACAACATGACCGCGGAGTGACAGAGTCATGCCGTACGGCACAAATGGAAATCACAGGACGGCACGATGTAGCTCCTCACCCATTGTCCCAAGATTCCCGTGTTCTTATTCAAGCCGGCAATTGGCCAAGTGAATGCGGAAGGGAAATAGGGTAACAAGGTCATCACGTCCAGAATACCCTCCACGGCGGGGATTTGCGAGCATCCCCTCCTGTGAGTTTTGTTCAACCGAGATCTGGCGGCAAATATGCGACGTAACTAGTTACTGTCACACAAGTAAGGCCCAGGCCCCGAAATCACATTCGGGATAAATGGATTGGCCTAGCGAGGTGCAATTGCTAGACTACCCCAAAGATCGTGGGGAAAACCTCCGTTCGTGGGGGAACGCAGTGTGGCGCGAAGTTATTTGTGCCACTGGAGGGATATCCTCTCGTAGAGAGACGGTTGAGCAGGCGTATCAGGCAAGGTCGTCTTGGTCGATTTGCCGCTTTCTTCGTTTTGACTGACCCAGGAAATCTCGGTCGGGGAGAATCCATCGAACCTGAGTGAGGAGACAATGGACGGACAGCCACTGACGATTCTCCATGTTGAGGACAACACGGATCATGCCCAATTGATCGCTCGAAGTCTGCGGAAGAATCGAGTCGCAAATGCCATTCACCACGTCGTAGATGGCGAAGAGGCGTTGGACTATCTGTTCTTGCGGGGAAAGTACGAGAACGAGCAAGTGGCCCCGCGTCCTCAAATCATCCTGCTCGATCTGCGTCTGCCGAAAGTGGACGGATTGGAAGTTCTAAGAACGATCAAGACCACGGACGCCTTGACATCGATCCCGGTGGTCATCCTAACGTCATCGGAGGCAGAGAAGGATGTGGCTCGTGCCTACGAGTATCACGCGAACAGCTATCTGGTGAAGCCCGTCGGATTCGACCGATTCTCAGAAATGATGCAGCAACTCGGTTTCTACTGGTTGGCCTGGAATCGCTACCCATGGCACTCCGACGTGAGTGAAGTCACACCAGGCAGTATGTGACGTTCCGATGGTTTCCGAAGAGAGATGCTGTTTCAAGGGGGGAGGTCGATCTGAGTAGTTCGCCAAACAATAAGGACGTCTGATCGATGAGCGAAAGGGAGATTCGCATTCTTGTTGTGGAAGACGACAAGGGGCATGCCGGACTGATTCGCCGCGCCTTCAGCAAGGCGGCGTTGGCCACACGTTTGACTCTGGTCGATTCCGTGCGGGAAGCTTCCGAGTTGTTGAAAGAGGGCCGGATCGATCTGGTTCTGGCCGACCTTGTGCTTCCGGACGGGCGTGGCATGGAACTGCTGGCCTCCGAGGGGGAACAGGAACGGCCTGTCGTCATCATGACGAGTCACGGTGACGAGACAGCGGCAGTGGACGCGATGAAAGCCGGGGCGTTGGACTATATAGTCAAGTCGCAGGCGTCATTTGCCAGCCTGCCGCGCACTTGCGAGAGCATCCTACGTCGCTGGGACGATATCGTTCAGCGCCGTCAGGCAGAGAGGGCGTTGCGAGATAGCGAAGAACGGTTTCGGCTACTTTACGAGGCATCCCCCCTCCCCTACCAGTCGTTGGATGCGGAAGGCTGTCTCATCGAAGTGAATCCGGCTTGGAGCGATCTGCTGGGATACGAGAAACAGGAGGTTCTTGGGCGAAGGGGCAGCGATTTCCTGGACACGGCAAGCGTCAAGGCGTTCGAACATAGATTCCCGCGGTTTCTGAAATCAGGCGACGTGCGGAATGCCGATTTTGTTATGGTTCGCAAGGACGGTACGCGTGTACCGGTGGAGGTCGACGGTCGAATCGGTCGTGACGAGCACGGTGATTTCAAGCAGACCCACTGCATCGTTCGCGATGTCACGGAGCGTGTTCGGATCGAAGAACAGCGGAGGCGGGCGCATGAGGAACTGGAAAGATGCGTTGCCGAACGAACCGTTCAATTGGCAGACGCCAACAGCAAGCTGAAACAGGAAGTCGCCGATCGAGAACGAACCGAGGCAACACTGCGTGCCTCTCTGACATTGCATGACGCGGCGCAGACAGCCACATCAGATGAAGTAATCCAATGGTGTCTCGACGAAGCGGTTCGGTTGACGGAAAGCGAAGTGGGGGCCTTCTATTTCGTCGAAGCCGACCGAGAGCAGGTGCCGTTGTTCGCCCGGTCGACCAGCACATCTCAAGGGCATGAATTCGTTGAATTCGATTGGAATACGCCGGTCGATCTCATGGGCGTGTGGCTGGACGCAGTTCGTCAGCGGTGTCCCGTGATCCACAATGATAGCGAAGATCACGAGACACCATTGGGACGCCTATCGATCGTTCGTGAACTGGTTGTCCCGATTCTTGAACACGATCGCGTCGTTGCTCTCATCGGAGTTGGAAATCGCCGAACAGACTATGGTGCTCCCAACATCGAACAGCTTTCGTTGTTGGCCGAAAGCACGTGGGTGATCATTCAGCGAATGCTTGCGGAAGAAGAGCTCAAACAGCATCGAGACCACCTGGAGGAATTAGTCGGTGAACGAACGGCCGATCTGGAACGGACCAATCGTGAATTACACCGAGAGATTGCGCAACGTGAGCGTGTGGAAGCGACGCTACGTCGAAGCGAGGCCTCGTTGGCGAAAGCTCAGCGGATCGCCCACGTGGGCAGCTATTCAAGGGACTTTGACGGCGGGAGGGTTTCCTGGTCGGAAGAGATGCGATCGATTCTGGGGTGCGGGCGGTCCGATGCACCATCGTTGGAACTGATGATATCGCGGATTCACCCGGAGGACCGCGACAAGCTTGCCGAAGCGGAGCGTGTCGCACGTGAGACGGGGGAAGTGGTCGAAGCGGAATATCGTATCGTACGCCCCGATGGCGCGTTGCGTTACGTGCGTGATTTGACAGAAGCCGACTGCGCCGGGACCGATCGTCCCGTAAGGATGTTCGGAGCGTTGTTGGATATAACGGATCGCAAACTCGCGGAGCAGGCCCTGCGAGAGAGCGAGACACGCTATCGATTGATGATCGAGAATCAGGCCGATCTGGTCGTAAAATTCGACCGGGATGGTCGGCTACTATTTGCAAGCCCTTCATACTGCGATGCCTTCGGGCGTGAGGCAGAAGACCTCGTGGGAAAGCCATTCCCTTCGCTGGGCCACGACGAACGGGAGACCACAGAGCTTGCCGACGTATTCCACCCTCCCCATTCCGCATCGTATGAAGAACACACACTGACAAAAGGCGGGCCACGATGGATCAACTGGGCTGCTCGGGCTGTGACGGACGAGCACGGGGAAGTCGAGGCAGTCGTAGCTGTCGGGCGTGACGTAACGAAGCGCAAGACCGCTGAGGAGGCTTTGCGAAGAAGCGAAGAGGAGTTTCGCACACTCATTGAGAACATACCAGGTGTCGTCTATCGTTGCGAAATGGAGCACCCCTGGCACATGCATCATATGAGCGAAGCCGTCGAGCAAGTGACGGGCTATCCCCTAAGCGACTTCATTGATACTTCGAGGATAGCGTACGGAGAACTCATTCTCGAGGAGGACCGTCGGTACGTTCAAGACAGCGTCAAGGAGGGAATCGAGAACCATCGTCCGTTCGACGTGGAATACCGTGTCAAGCACGCGGATGGGGAACTCCGCTGGGTATTCGAGCGAGGCCAAGCCATCTACGACAAGCAGGGACGTCCGGTCTGTCTCGACGGCGTGATCATTGACGTAACCACACGCAAGACGGTTGAAGAGGAGTTAGCTCGGGCGAAACGTGCTGCTGAAGCGGCCAATCGCGCCAAGAGCGAGTTCCTCGCCAACATGAGTCACGAGATCCGCACGCCGATGACAGCGATCCTGGGCTTCTCGGATTTGCTCATGTCCGTGGAATTGGCCCCTCATGAAAGGCGAGAGCATCTGGCAACCATTCGACGGAACGCCGAGAGCCTGCTGAGCCTGATCAACGATATCCTGGACCTCTCGAAGATCGAGGCGGCCAAGCTGGATCTGGAATTGATCGAGTGCTCTCCGTGGGAGGTAATCGACGACGTCCGATCGATGATGGCCGACCGTGCCGAGGGCAAGGGCTTGAAACTCTCCATCGAATACGAGTACCCTTTGCCGAATACCGTTCGGACGGATCCGTCACGACTTCGTCAGATTCTGGTAAACCTTGTTGGGAATGCGGTTAAGTTCACGGAGAAGGGAGAGATTGGTATCGCCGTACGAATCGAACCATCCAACGGTTCGGACCGGGTCTTGTCGATTACCGTGGCGGACACAGGCATCGGCATCAGCGGGGAGCACTTGGAGCGGCTGTTTCAGCCGTTCACTCAAGGTGACAACTCGACGACTCGTCGATTTGGTGGGACGGGACTCGGGTTGGCGATTTCGCAACGGCTGGCGAGGATGCTTGGTGGGCGGATCGATGTGGAAAGCCAGATTGGACAGGGGAGTTCGTTTTGCCTCACAATCGATCCGGGGCCGCTCAAGGGTGTGTCGTGGGTCGGAGACATGCCAAGTAGCATAGGCGTCGTAGAATCGGCGGAGGAGATGAAGGACGTCCAGCTGACGGGTTCCGTTCTTCTGGCAGAAGACTCACGCGACGTTCAGGCGTTGATCGCAACCATATTGCGTCGGATCGGAGTGGACGTGGAAACTGCGGCAAACGGTCGGGAGGCCTTTGAGAGGGCGATGAAGTCCCAAGACGGATCGTCCCCCTACGACCTGATCTTGATGGACATGCAGATGCCCGAATGGGACGGATACCGGGCAACCCGAGAACTCCGTGGAGCAGGCTTCACGGGCCGAATCGTTGCCCTCACAGCTCACGCGATGACGGGAGATCGCCAGAAATGCCTTGATGCCGGCTGTGACGACTACCTGGCCAAACCGATCAGGTCGGATGAACTGACGCAAGCGGTCTGCGAGTATCTGCAGAGCACTGAGCCGGCGCCGATCGCTCCGGAAGAAGCCCCTTCGACATCTTCGGACAAACCCGGAGGGCTACTCTCGAGCAAGTACTTCACGGATGCGGACCGGAACAAGCTTCTTAGAGGATTCGTGGATGGGTTGTCGGAGCGAATCGAGAGTCTGGAAGATGCCATCAATTCGCACGACGTCGACACGCTGATCCAAACGGCTCATGCGCTCCACGGCGCCGCGGGGCTCTACGGATACGAGCGTCTGGCCAAATTGGCACTCGAGTTGGAAGAGCAAGCACGAGACGGAGCCACTCTGACCAAGGTTGAAGCGTTGGCAAGGGAGCTCCTCCAACTATGCGGTGAGACGCAGCAGGCATTCCAAGAAGCCTGATCTTGTTCAGGCGATTTGAACAATGCGGCCTGCGACGGCGACTCGCCCTTCCGCAATCAATTGGATCGCTTCGGGAAGCGCTTCGCATTCCGCTTCAAAGACGCGAGCCGCGAGGTCGTCAGCAGTATCCAGATGAGAAACGGGGACGGCCTTCTGGAGAATGACTGGGCCGTGATCGTACTGGTTATCGACGAAATGGACGGTGCACCCGCTGAGTTTAACACCGTAATCTACTGCCGCATGGTGCACGTGGTGCCCGTAATACCCCTTTCCGCAGAAGGAAGGAATCAACCCGGGATGAATATTGACGACTCGGTTCTGGAAGTCATCGGGCACGATGAGTAGCTTGAGCCATCCGGCAAGCACTACCAATTCGGCACCGGCTTCATGGCAGGCGGCGAAGATCGCCTCACTATAGCTTCCGTCAGAGTCAAAATCCCTACGAACGAGGACTAGGCTGGGGGCATCGGCTTCCGCAGCAAACTGCACGCCTGTCGCCTTGGAGGTGCTGGCGATTACGAGCCGGACGTCTACATCCAACACGCCGCCCGCAACGCGATCGTTGATGTTCTTCAGCGTACGGCCCGTGCCCGAAATAAGCACTGCGATTGGCAATGGTTTGCGAGGTTCTCCGTCACTCATAGTCTGCTCCTCGAGAGGCTAGTTCGGCGTGACCTTCACATACAACGTAACCGCATGGCCCGCGAGCTTCAATTCGACAGGTTGAGCGCCAGGCACGGGAACAATTCCCAACTTCCCGGAGACGATCAGGGTCTCGGTCGCGATGTAGTCGCCGAAGTTCTCGATCGCCTTGAGCAGTTCGGGCGATTCCGTCACAAGCCCCACCTCAATCCGGTCGGTGTACTCGCAATCCATTTCTTTTCGGTGATTCTGAACGGCACGAACGATCTCGTAGGCGAAGCCTTCGGTGATAAATTCGTCGGTCAACTCGGTGGCCAGCACGACAACGCAATCGGCCCCTTGCGCGGCCGCCCAGCCTTCTTTTGCCTGGAGCCGGACCTGAATATCGTCGGAGTCCAATTCAATCGTCCCCTCTTCAAGCTGGAGGCTCACCTTACCGTTAGCCTCCAGTTCAGCCAGAAGGACGGCACCGTCGGCCGAGGCAAGATGCTTGCGAACGGCAGGGACCTTCTTGCCCAGTTTTGGGCCTAGCCGTTTCAGGTCGGGCAGGATCGAGTAGCTGATGTACTGATCGGCCTGTTCGCTGAACTCGACGGCCTTCACGTTGAGTTCCTCGCGAATCAGTGCGGAGTGAGACTCGAGCCATGGCCGGTACGTTTGATCGGCCAGCACGATCTCCACCTGCGCCAGTGGTTGGCGGACCTTGAGCTTGGCTCCCATCCGAGCGCTGCGTCCCAACGACACGACCTCGCGAACCAGCGCCATCTGCGTCGAAAGAGCCTCGTTCACAGCCATCCGATTGCAGGCCGGGTAGTCGCACAGGTGAACGCTCTCCGCCGCCCGGTCGCCAAAGGGCACAACCACGAGGTTCTGCCACATCTTCTCGGCCAGAAATGGCACAAATGGAGCGATCAGCTTCGTCGTTGTCACCAGACACTCGTAGAGTGTCCAATATCCGTCGATCTTGTCCTCCGACGCCCCACTTCCCCAGAATCGATCTCGGCTTCGACGAACGTACCAATTGGACAGAGCGTCCACAAACCGGTTCAGTCGTCCGCAAGCGCCAAAGTTATCATAGGCATCCATGGCCTTCGTCACGGCAGCAACCGTCTGGTTCAACTCGCTCAGAATCCACTGATCCAACTCGCTCCGTTCCACGATCGGCCGGTACGTCTTCGCCTTGCCAAGCACCTCCGGCAGAAGTTGCCCCACCTCCCCCGCGATTTCGCTCGCCGGTTCGAACTCGTCGATATTTGCATAAATTGTGAAGAACCCGTAGACGTTCCACAAACGGAGGAGGAATCCGGGGATGCACTCCTTGATCGCCTGCTCGCTATAGATGATCGAGGTCCAAGGCGCCTGGTTGGCAAAGAAGTACCAGCGGAGCGCATCAGCTCCATAGGTATTGAAAATCTCGTCGGGCGAACGATAGTTCCGCAGACTTTTCGACATCTTGCCGGTCTTGTGGACATAGTTCCCTTTTCCCAAGGCCTTTCGCGCTTCGTCTTCCGAAAGAAAGATCTCCTTGCCATCCTTGCTCTCCCACCACTCAGACAGCATCAACCCAAGGACAATGCAGTTGGCGAAGGGGTGTGGATAGTCGACGGTACGTGTGGCGTCATCCTTGCTGTTGGCTTCACTGAACATCAAGGTGCTTATGGCCAACTGGCTGTAGAACCAGCCGCGGGTCTGGTCGATGGCCTCGCTGATGAAGTCGGCGGGAAACTGGCCAGCAAAGCGTTCGCGAGAACCGTCCTTGTGGGGATATCCCCACTGTGCAAAAGGCATCGCACCTGAATCGTACCAACAGTCAATGACTTCGGGCACGCGACGCATCCGCTTGCCCGGTGCTTTCGGCGATTCATACGTCACCGCATCGATATAGGGCTTGTGGATCTTCAGGTCGTCGGATAAGTCGGGATTCGCCTTTTTCGCCTCGTCCCAGACCTCCGTTCCGTCGACGCCCGGCTTGGCGAGCAACTCGTCATAGTTGCCAACCGCCTCCATGTACCCCGTCTCTTCGCACACCCAGATTGGCAGAGGCGTGCCCCAGTAGCGTTCGCGTGAAAGAGCCCAATCGACGTTTGATTCAAGAAAGTTTCCGAACCGACCGTCACGAATGTGTTCGGGCAACCAGTTGATCTGCTTGTTGTTCGCAACCATTCGATCCTTGAACTCGGTCGTGCGGATAAACCAGCTCTTTCGCGGGTACTGAATCAGCGGATCGTCATCGGCTCGCCAGCAGAATGGGTAGTCGTGAAGATACTGTTCCAGATGAAAGAGCGTTTCCTCGGCGCGAAGTTGCCGTGAGAGGTCCTTATCGGCCTCCTTGACCCAACGTCCCTCGTAGTCAGGCGCTTCGTTGGTAAATTTTCCGTCCGGGCCGACGGCGCAGATTAGCTCCGGCCCTTCGCCATCGGCAAAGCGAGCCTGCTCGGCCAGGAGCACGTCGTAGTCCACTTCGCCGAAGGCCGGAGCCTGGTGGACGACGCCCGTGCCGCTATCAGTGGTAACGAAATCGGCTGCCACCACACGCCATGCAACCGCCTGAGAGCCGCCGTCCTTCAGCTTCCCGTTCGATTCGCCAAGCGTCTTGTAGTAGTAATCGAACGGTGGGCGGTATCGCTTGCCAAGAATCTCCGAGCCCTTGGTCGTTGATCGAACATTGAACTCCTTACCCACTTTGCCTGCGATCGTCTCAACCAATTCGGAGGCGATCACCAGGTTGCGATCCTCGCCCTCGAAGGCAACGATCGAGTACTCCAGGTCGGGATGGACCGCAGCAAACTGATTGCTAGGCAGCGTCCAAGGCGTCGTCGTCCAAACGAGCAGATCGGTATCCGACTCGTCGATCAGTGGGAACCGAACGTAGACACTGGGATCGGCAACCTCACGATAGCCTTCACCGACCTCACCGGAAGAAAGTGCTGTCCCCCCCTGAGCCCACCACCAGACGATCTTGTGCCCCTGGTACAGCAGTCCCCGGTCGAAGAGGTTCTTCAGAGACCACCAAACGCTCTCCACATAGCTCTGGTGGTAGGTGACGTAAGCTTCGTCCAGGTGGATCCAGAACCCAAGACGTTCGGTGAGTTCCTCCCATTGGCGGGTGTAGCGGAACACGCTCTCCAGGCACTTGTGAATGAACGGCTCAACCCCATACTCCTCGATTTCCTCCTTGGAGTGAATTCCCAACTCCTTGCAGACCTCCACCTCCACAGGCAGGCCATGGGTATCCCACCCCGCTTTTCGCTCGCAGCGGAATCCCCGCATCGTCTTGTAGCGAGGGAACAGATCCTTGATCGAACGAGTGAGACAGTGTCCCGGATGTGGCAAGCCATTTGCTGTCGGAGGGCCCTCATAGAAAACAAAGGCAGGTGCGTCGGTTCGCATTTCCAGCGATTTCTCATAGATCCCGCGGTCCTTCCAGAACTGGACAATCCTCTCCTCGAGTTTCGGGAAGGAAACGCTGCTATCGACAGGCTCGAACATGGTGTCTTGCGCTCGGAAAATTGAAGTGGTCGTCGGAGCCCCTCGCGGACCGAAAGGCTTCCCCAACAGCCCGCATGGACCTTGTCTCATGACAAAACAAGTTTGGCTGTGGTTCTAAAACCTTTTAATAGAGCGGACATGGGACGTTTTTTCAATCGCTACCGGCCCCAGTGACTCGCCGCTCCATACCACTACTTCGAGGGGAGACCACGGCGCCTGTCTGAGCGGACATCGTGCGATCCCCGCGTTCGAGCGTGGCTTGCTATGCATCACACGTGGTCATTCAGCAACACTTTTCCCCTTCGACACAACACAAATCGTTCAGATTGTCCCGCCTGCGCGGCTCAGGAACGCGATGCGACCTATTCGGGTCGCCCCCCACCCGGTTTGGCACAGGACGTGCATTTCTCGAATGCTGTCGTGATGAATCCAGGTCGAAGCGGGTACTCAGGGAATCGAGGAGAATCGATCATGCGGAAATCCGGTGTGAAGCGTCTTGATGACATCCGACAGATCGACTGGCTGTTTGTAGCGGTAGAGCATTGCCCGGATGCTCCCAGCGAGGAACGCCTTATTACCCGCCATTTCCGAATCCCCCATGGTCCCTCTGGGAATGATCTGACCTTCGTCCAGGAGGTCAAGATCCGCCGGAGCTGCCGCCGAATCCTGTTCCATCAGGAATCCGGGGTCCACCTGGCTCACGATCGCTGCCAGTCGTGAACTTGACTTGAGAGCTCCGTGTCAAACGTGTGAGCCGGCTCGCCCCCTGCACGTTCATCGGACACGGCGGTATACTTGACGGCTTCCCGTACACCTTGCGTTTCTTGGAAGCTGATCATGACGCGAATCGCCATTCTTGGGGCCACCGGCTATACAGCCCTTGAGTTGATGAAAATTCTCGTTCGCCACCCGGAGGCGGAGATCACTGCGGTCACGAGCCGCCAGGAGGGCAATCCGCACGTCGCCATGGTGCACCCGTCGCTGGCCGGGCGAATCGACCTGAAGATGCAGAATCTCAGCCCGGCCGAAGTAGTCGCCCGGGCCGAGTGTGTCTTCAGTTGCCTGCCCCACGGTGTTAGCGCGTCCCTGATTCCGGCGCTCTTAGACGGTGGCTGCCGGGTCGTCGATTTCAGCGCCGACTACCGGCTCGGAAACGGCGATGTCTTCCAACAATGGTACGGGCAGAAGCACCCTGACGCTGAACGCCTCGGCCATGTCCCCTACGGATTGCCCGAGTTGTTCCGAGACCAGATTCGCGAGGCACGTCTCGTAGCCAATCCGGGTTGCTACCCGACCTCTGCGATCGTTGCCCTGGCGCCGTTGCTCAAAGCCGGGTTGATTGAGCCAAAGGGGATTATTGTAGATTCGAAAAGCGGCGTTTCCGGTGCAGGACGAACTCCCAAATTGCTCACCCACTACCCGGAATGCAACGAGAGCGTGGCTGCCTATAACATCGGCCGGCACCGGCACACTCCGGAAATCGAACGAATCCTGGGAATCGCCGGCGGATCTGAAGTGGACATCATCTTCACGCCGCACCTTATCCCCATGGACCGCGGTATCCTGTCGACAACCTACTCGCAACCAGTCGGCGAAGTTACAGAAGAGTCACTGCTGCAAGTACTGCGTGATTTCTATGGAGACGAGCCTTTCGTCCGCGTCGTGGACCACCTGCCCGCCACCAAGGATGCGTCTGGGACCAACTTCTGCGACGTGACAGTTCGGCTTGTCCGCGGACGTGTGTTAACGATTAGCTGCATCGACAACCTGATCAAAGGCGCATCCGGTGCCGCCGTACAGAACTTCAACTTGATGTACGGATACCCGGAGACGACGGCGCTGTGAAAGCCAGAAAGGCCTCAACTTCATCAACCGAGCTGCGTTCGCCGAGCCAATCGCCAAACCCTGATCTGCAGGAAACGCTCGACACAACCGCTCGGCGGGAACCTCTGATTGGAGACCTCCAGACAATGGCATTTGAAGTTCCCCTCGGGTTCAGGCTCGCCGGTCTGCACTGCGGCATCAAGTCTGACGTCGACAAGCCCGACCTGACGCTGATCGTGACCGATCGCCCAGCCACGGCGGCAGGGGTCTACACGCAGAATCGCATCGTCGCCGCCCCCGTGACACTCGACCGCGAACGAACGCCCAGTGATTCAATACGAGCCGTGGTCATCAATTCGGGCAACGCGAATGCCTGCACCGGAGACCAAGGCTTGAATGACGCCCGAGAGATGGCACACCTCGCGGCGAACACGTGCGACGCCACCCCCGAACAAGCCCTCGTACTCTCAACCGGGATCATCGGGGAATTCCTCCCCATGGAAAAGATCACCCAGGGGATTGCGGCTGCCCAAGAGAAACTCGGTGACGATTCGGAGAGCCTGACGTCTGCGGCCCGAGGGATGATGACGACCGACACGGTCGAAAAACTGGCAGGCCGAAAGGTGCAACTCGCCTCAGGCGAGGCATCCGTGGTGGGAATGGCAAAAGGGGCTGCCATGATCGGGCCCAACATGGCCACCATGCTGGGCGTCATCCTGACCGATGCGTCCCTTTCTCCGCAAGACGCCCAAATCACCCTCACAGAAGCCGTTCGCGACAGTTTCAACTGCATCAGCGTCGACGGACACATGAGTACCAACGATACCGTCCTGCTTCTGGCGAGCGGTGCTTTGAGTAGTGCCCCATTGGCAAGCAACGATCTGAGTGCCTTCAGCGA
>Ga0272443_10004928_pt1 | contig 14135 bp, 12 predicted proteins | sample SSMAcet12_FD_193581 | JGI IMG/M metagenome (GOLD analysis project Ga0272443, IMG submission 193581) | Marine sediment archaeal communities from Little Sippewissett salt marsh, Falmouth, MA, United States - SSM-Acet-12 | ecosystem: Environmental > Aquatic > Marine > Wetlands > Sediment ...
GGCTCATTCGACCTCCTTCTCCGTCGCCCCGCCCATCAGCATCCCGACACGCTCGCGATCGAGTTCGTCGGGGGTACAGACATCCATGAATCGGCCTTCGTACATGATGCCGACGCGGTCCGCATGTGCGAGGACCTCGTCGAGATCGGCCGAGACGAGAAGGATCGCCCGCCCGGCGTCGCGCATCTCGACAAGCGTCTGCCGGATGTAGTGCGCCGCGCCGATATCGAGGCCGCGCGTCGGCTGCGACGCGACGATGATCGCAGGGTCCTTCGCCAATTCGCGCCCGACGATCAGCTTTTGCTGGTTGCCTCCGGAGAGGCTCTTCGCCGGGGCGCTCGGCCCGGTCGCCTGGATGTCGAATCGATCCATCAGCTGTCGGACGTGTCGGTTGATCCGCCCCCATTTCAGCAGCGTCAGCGGGCCGCGGAATTCCTTCCACCGGTGGATGCCGAGGATCGCGTTCTCGGCCAGCGTGAACGGCAGGACCAGACCCAGCTCCCAGCGATCCTCGGGTATGTGTGCGACGCCGAGCCGGTAGATCTCCCGAGGATCGATGCCGAGGATGTTCGTTCCGTTAATCGTGGCCGTTCCCGACATCGGAACGCGAAGGCCGGTCAGCGATTCGACGAGCTCGGTCTGCCCGTTTCCTTCGACGCCGGCGATCCCGAAGATCTCTCCACCGTAGACGTCGAACGACACCCCGTCGACCGCGATCTCGCCGGTGTTGCCCTTTGCGACGAGGTCCTCGACGTGGAGGATCCCCTGCCCGGCGCGATCGATCGGCTCGCGGACGCGCGCCTGGGGAATCTCGTCGGTCCGCAACTCGACCGCGTCGACCTCCTCATCGAGCGCCTGCCCGACCATCAGCCTTGCCAGCTGTTCGGTGGATGCCTCGGCCGTCCGGACATCGCCGACCATCTCCCCATGCCGGAGGACGACGACCCGATCGGTGATCGTGCCGACCTCCTTTAGCTTGTGGGTGATCAGGATGATCGATTTGCCCTCGTCCTTGAGTCGACGGAGCAGCGTGAACAGCTCGTCGACCTCGAGCGGCGTCAGGACGGAGGTCGGTTCGTCGAGGATCAGCAGATCGACATCTCGCGACAGGACCTTCAGGATCTCGACACGTTGCTGCTCGCCGACGGCAAGCTTCTCGACCGGGACGTCGAGGGGGATGTGCAGCCCGCTCTCCTCCATCAGGGATTGCAGCGCCTGTTGTGTCTTGGCGATCTGGATTCGGGTGAACGGGCGTTCGTGACTGAGCGCGACGTTCTCCGCCGCGGTAAACGTACCGACCAGCGCGAAGTGCTGATGCACCATGCCGATGCCGAAATCGAGCGCCTCGCGAGGACTCGCGAAGCGGATCGGCCCCTTCGACGAGACAACGCGGCCGCGCGTCGGCGGCAACAGTCCCGAGAGGATCTTCGTCAGGGTCGTCTTCCCGGCGCCGTTCTCCCCGAGTAGGCCGACGATCTCATGCGGCCGGATCTCGAGCGACGCCTCCTTCAGGGCGACGGTCCCATCGGAGTACACCTTGGTGATGCGGTCGGCCTTCAGGAAGAATCCGGTCTCGCTCGGCGCGGATTGATCATTCATGAAATGCCCCCAACCCCGTCTTGTGCGGCCCGGCCTCGGGCCATGAAAAAGGGAGAGGGGAACTCATCCCCTCTCCCTCGTTTCCTAGCGGCTTTTCACGCCTATTCGAGCGGGTAGGCAGCTCGAATCGCCTCGATCTCGTCGTCGGTGTTCGCCGTCGGAACGACGATCGATCCGTCGAGGATCCCGGCTTCCAGCTCGTCGATGGCGGCCCAGACCCAGTCCGGGACCGTCTTCCGGTTCGCGATCCAGTTGGCGATGATGAAGTTGCGCGCCGCCTGGGTGTCTTCGATCTGACCGGCCCCGACGCCGAACTCGATGAACTCTTCCAGATCGGCACGCTGGCTGATCGAGCCTCCACCCTCTGCAATTCCCAGGCTGATCAGGCCGGGTTCGAACGTACCCTCGACCACGGCCTTGATGACGGTATACACGCCGTTGTCGACACGCTTGATACAACTTGCCAGGGTGTGCTTTCCGTCACCGAACCAGTCTTGGTTCGCGTCCACACCGAAGTACCACGGCGGGCCGAAGGTCGTGCCGGCGGCCTCGTGGGCCTCGACCACGGCTTCGTGGTCGCCGACGCCGAGCGGTCCGGCGACGTTGAAGACTCCGACCGCTCCCTGGGCGAGCATCGCTTCCGACGCGGCCTTTCCGAGCGCGATGTCATCGAACGTCCCGGTGTAGTTGTAGAGCATCGTGACGTCGACCGCCGTTCCCGTCAGCTCCGCGTACTTCTGCAGGCCCCAGTCCATCCCGAAACGGTACCCCGCTTCGAAGTGGTACAGGACCGGAATCGGAATGCCGAGCACGACGCCCGCCGCAGTGTAGCCGGCATCGGCTGCAGCCATGGCGTTGAGCGCGCCAATCAGCGCCGACGCTTCGTTCTCGCGGAAGACGACGTTCATGATGTTGTCGCCCAAGACCCAATCGACATCGATGATCCCGAACTTCTGCTCCGGGAACTCCGCGGCGGCGGTGGCCAACGCATCGCCGAGGAGGAAACCGATCCCGATGATCACGTCGTATTCGCCGGTCCGGGCGAGATTGCGGAAGTTCGGCAGGTAATCCGCGGCGGTCGCACTCTGCACCTCGACCATTTCGAGTCCGAACTCCTGGACGGCCCGATCCGCTCCTGCGAAACCCATGTCGTTGAACGAGAGGTCTCCTCGTCCGCCGACGTCCAGTACGATGGCGATCTTCCCCGCAGCCGACGCGAGGAGCGATACGCCGAGAACCAGCACGCATGTTAGGACTAGCAGCCTTTTCAACGGCACCTCCTAGATGACCGTGACACCTTCACCGGATCCCCGGTGCCCGTAGTGACGAGTTCATTCCATACAGATGGGGAGCGCATGACAATGGACGGGCACTTCCTACGAAGATCGGGAAACGGGCTAGGGAACGGGTCCTACGTCAAACCCCTTCGATCCTGTCTGCGTGTCAGACAACCAAACGTCTTACCTCGCGGCGCCAGCGGCACGATTCGCGGGCCGATTTCCGGTATGCTCGGGACATGCGACGCATCGGACTTGCTCTGATCGGAGTCTGGGTGTTGGCGATGGCGTGCATGGCGTCGTCGGCACAGCTCGGAGCCCGTTTCGCCGAGGCGTACGACGCCTTCTCTCCGCTGGCTCGGTTGTACTCTTCGTATCGGGACCACCTGTTCCTCGGCACACCCGTCGCGATTCCGGACGGCATCGACGTGGCGTGCGAGCGGTTCTCGTATGAATTGGCCGTCTTCCACGTGGAGTACGTCAACCAGACCGGGTCCGGCACGACGGCCGATCTGCGTCACTTGATCCGCCTGCGGGTCGAGACGGCCGCGTTCTGCGAGGCCTTCGGGGGATGGCTCGGCGTCCTCGCCGAATCGGGGGAGACCGACCCCGAGATCGTGGGCGCCGCCGGAGAGGAAGGCCTGTTCTCCGAGATCAAGCGGGTCAACGATCTGATCGCCGAGACGCTCGACGAGATCCTTGCCGGTCTCGGGGATGGGTTCGATCGGTGGTCGTTCGGGGTGACCTTCTCGGTTCGTGCGCTGCTCCTGCAGTCCGAGATCGAGCGACTCGATGCGAACACGCGGGAGATCCTGTACGGCGACCCCGAGGGGGCGGCCCCGCCGTTCGATGTCCCGGCCGACGTGAGCGACGCGATGGCACGGCTCGTCGAGCTAAGCGATCGCGAGCTGACGGCGGACGAGATCGACGCGGCGTTCGACGCGGCGACGAGGATCTACGAGTCCTTCGTTCCGATTGGGCCTCCGCCGGAATAGGGGGTGGGAAGGCGAACCTGCTGCCGTGTCCGCCTTCCCTGGGTAAGAACCGTCGGCGGTGTCCGCGCCTGGCTCGTTCCAGTCGGGCGCCTTCGGTTCAGAGGGCTCTGTGCTCGTGGAGCGGGGGCCGCGACACCCTGTGTTGCGGCGTGGAAGTTGGTAAGGAGGTACGGCGGAAGATCTCACACACCCGTGAATGCTTCCGTCGGTTTGATCCCCTCTCCCCTCACACCCGAACTCTCTCATCCTACGCGTGCTCGGCGCTGCATCTTCCGTGCACGCTTCTTGTCCAAAGCGGTGAGAGGATACGCCGGCGGGGCGGGACGCGCGGCGGAAACGGAGACCTGTCGATCGATCATCCGCGGCGAGTTGCGGTCTTCGACATCCGGTGGTGATGGGACAGGTGACCCCGCACTCCCGGCCGTTGCGCGGACAGATCGCGGAATCGGGAGGGGCCTCCCCTTCGAGGAGGACGCCGCAGGCGAGGGCTCCCACGCGGGCTCGCCGTGCGGGGCAAGCCCCCGTGGCTCCACGTGGTGCGGTGGACTACGGCGGCGGACCCATGGAGATGTCTCCGCCGCGAGGCCTCCGTGCGCTACTCCGGCGCGATCCGCGCGATCTTCCAGTAGTCTTGGACGGTCTGGATCAGACGCTCGAAGTCCTTCGAGTCGACCGGTTTGGTCATGTAGCTGGCGGCGCCGCTGTCGTACGCCTTGACCATGTCCTCTTCCCGTTCGGAGATCGTCAAGACGATGACCGGGATCCGGCGCAGCCGCTCGTCTTCCTTGATCTTCGCGAGAACCTCCAGCCCGTTGATCTTCGGGAGGTTGATATCCAGCAGGATCAGATCCGGCCGGGGCGTGTCCTCGAACTCGCCCTTCTGGGCGAGCGCATCGAGGGCCTCCTCCCCGTCCCGTGCGAAATACAACTCGCACTTCACGTCGCTCTTGCGCATCGCGCGCTTGATGATCGTGACGTCATTCGGGTTGTCCTCCACGACGAGGACCTTCATCTTTTCGACGCTATGCATTGGTTTCCACCTCTCTTGCTCTGGGTATGGTAAAGAAGAACGTGCTCCCCTTGCCCACCTCCGAGTCGACCCAGATCTTCCCTCCGTGTTCCTCGACGATCCGTTTGCAGATCGCGAGGCCCGCACCGGTCCCTTCGTAATCCTCCCGCGGATGTAGCTTCTGGAAGATCCCGAAGATCCGTTGTTGATACCGAGATTCGATGCCGATTCCGTTGTCCTCCACGAAGAACGTCGCCATTCCGTTCGCCGAAGGCTCCTGCGGTGTCCATCCGATCCGAACGGTCGGGAGCGCCTTGTCGTTGTACTTGATCGCATTGGTGATCAGATTGCTGAATAGCTCGCGGATCCGGACGGTGCTTCCCTTCACCGGCGGGAGGCCGTCGGAGACGTGGAGATTGACCCCTTGCAAGCGTGCGTCGAGATCCTCGCGGATCTCGTCGAGCAGCCGCTGCGTGTTGATCCGCTCGAACGATTTCGTATCCATGTGAATGCTGGACAGGGACAACAGATCGTTGATTAGCTGGCGCATCCTCGACGAGGTTCTCCGCAGCGTGTGGAGGTAGTCGACCCCCTCTTCGTCGAGCTTGTCCTCGTAATCCTCGAGCAAGAACCCACTGAACGTCTCGACCGTCCGGAGCGGCTCCTTCAAGTCGTGCGAGACGACGTGCGAAAACTCCTCGAGTTTCTCGTTGCTGCGCTCCAGGTTCTCCGACTCCTCGCGGAGGCTATTCTCGAGCCGCTTCAGCTCGGTAATGTCGATGTAGTGGTCGATCCGCCCGCCCTTGTATCGCTCGGTCTCGATCGGGATCGAGCGGTACTCCAGGACCCGTTCTTCCCTCCCGAGCGTCGGTCGGACGCAGCAGGTGATCGAGTCGATGCGCTCCCCGGTGTCGATCGCCTCCTGGATGACTTCCGACAGCGATTGGGCGTTCTCGAACGCGCCGACGTACCGGGACAGCGCACGCTTGGCGTCGACGCCGATCAGCCGGTCTCGGTCGATCCCGAAGAACCGCCCGATCGTCGCATTGGCCCAGATGACCTCGCGTTTCCGATCGGTGATGATGATCCCCGAATCCAGCGTGTCGACCGCTTCCTCAATCAGCCGCCGGTAACGGGCTTCCGTCTCCATCAACTGGCGTTCGAGCTCCGCCTCTTTCGAGCGATTCCTCGCCTCGATCACCGCGGTCCGATCGTCGAGCCGTGTCCCGCGGACCTCGACGGGGAAGGTGGTCCGATCCTCGGCGACGAACCGCGTCTCGATTCCGCGGATCTCGCCGCGGTCGAACAGCCGGATTAGCTCCGCCTTCACCTTGTTGATCTCCGAGGGATGGACGTACTCCGTCAGGAGGAGCGTCTGCTTCGTGGGGTGCCCGATCGCCGAGCGGGACGCTTCGTTTCTCCGTTTCACCGATCCATCTCGGTCGACGAAATGCAGGATGTTGAAGGCCGGTTCGAAGATCTCCTCGTCCTGCCGATCCTTCAGTGATTTTGGTGCGTGCCATGCCGCTCGCCGGGCTCCGCGGCGCTCGTTGTTCCACCCGAGTCCGAATCCGAGAGTCAGGTACAGGACGGGCAATAGTGCGATGGACACCGGCGATCGTATGCCGAAGAAGAGCAGCAGGGCGATGCCGACCGCCGCCAAACCTGCGGCGAGGACGAGGGCACCGCGGCGGTGAAGCGCATGGGCGCCGAACCCCAACGGAACGGCGAACGCCGCGTAGACGAGAAACGTCAACGGAACGGGAGGGACCCCCGTCCGATCGAGAACGATGCAAATCACGAGAGCGACGATGGACGAAACCCCGACGAGAATCGTCCGTTCCGTCGGATTCAGCCCGTTTGCCAATGGCCACCCATCCTTAGAATCAGAGTCCGTGTCGTGAGATCCGGTGAGGCGCTTGCCTTCCGATGCGACGGTACGAACCGATGGGACGAACCGAAAGGACACCGGTCACCTGATGGTGTGACCTTCTTCCCGCGACGACATGCGCGGAGCGCGCTAGATAATCAGGTTCGGATTCAGGTTGGCGAGGAACGGCTCGACGATCTTCTGGAGATACGGCTCGCGGAGGATCTTGATCTTGCGACTCTCGATCGCGATGATCCCGCGGCTCTCGAGTTCGCTCAGCGTCCGGATCGCCGTCTTCGACGAGACACCGGCCATCTCGGCGAGCTCGGCGCGCGAAAGCTCCACGCCGCTCTTCCCCAGGTGGAGGATCAGCCGTGCCAAGCGCTCCTTGCTCGAGGAGTAGGATCGTTCGGCCAATTTGTTCTGGAAAGCCTTCAACTCCTCGGAGAGCTTCTCGTACAGCCGGAAGATCGTCTTCGGGTGGCGTTCGAGGAAGTAGAAGAAGTCACCGCGTTCGATGAATCCGACCGCGACGGGGTCGATCGTCTTCGCGTAGGCGTTGTGGCTGCCCTTGTCGAACAGCGTCGTCTCTCCGAGAATTTCACCCGGCCCGGCGATTTTCAGGATCTGGCTCTTCGCGCGCATGCTCCGCTTTACGAGCTTCACCATGCCCTCGAAAATGAGGTAGAAGCCGAACGCCGGTGCGCCCTCCTGGAAAATGATCTCTCCGCGACCGTAGTTGATCGTGCGGATCGTTTCGCGGAGTTTTTCGAGTTCCTTGTCCTTCAAATCGGAGAAGATGCGGAAATCCTTGAGATCGGCCATGCCACCCCCCTCTAGGCGGTTGTCCCGGGTACAGCCCGTCTGCCTGTCCCCCATCACCTTGACCTCGTATCACCCGTCACATAGGGTCAGGCGTCCCGCATTGTAATCGATATCACAGCCGAAACCAAGCTGTCTTCGACTCCTTCGAGGTCCGACATCGTGCCACGAGCCGGGCGCGTTTCGAGCGTGGCGACGCCGGTCTTGACAGGCTGGGCACGGACACCTACACTCGCAGCTCAACAGGCCGGAGTGGCGGAATTGGCAGACGCGCAGGATTCAGGATCCTGTGAGGTTCACCCCTCGTGTGGGTTCAAGTCCCACCTCCGGCACATGCCGCACACCGGTTTCCCTGAAGCATTCCTTCCTCCACGCAATCGGTCGGTGCATTCGACATCCGTTCACCATGCGCCGCCCCACAGAGCGAGCGCGACGAACAACGCTTCGGCGAGCAGAAAGCGCACGGTGACCAGCGTCTCCGGCCACTCAAATGCGGGGAGTACCGGACGGACATCGGTCCGGCTCGACCGCTCGAAGTGGTGATGCAGGGGACTCATCTTGAACAGGCGGATCCTTGCGATCCGATACACGCCGACCTGCAGGATCACCGAGGCTGCTTCCAACACGAGAACGCCGGCGAGAAGGGGCAGGAACAGCACGGTCCCGGTCGACAGTGCCACGGCGGCGACGATCGCTCCGATGCCGAACGAGCCGACATCGCCGAGAAAGATCCGCGCCGGGTGCGCGTTCATCCACAGGAAGCCGAGGAGGGCACCGAGCAGCGGCGCGACGGTCAAGAGCGTCGACTGCGACGGCGCGAGCGCGAGCAGGCCGATCAGAACGAGCGCGGCAAGCCCCCCGGCGAGCCCGTCGAGGCCGTCGGACAGGTTCAGGGAGTTCGTCGTCGCGAGCAGGCCGATCCAGACGAGGGCGAACGTCGCAGCCGGAGGAAGCGTCAGGACGATCGGCGAGAACGGAACCCGTTGCGGCACGGAGACGACATCGCGAAACGCGAAGAACAGCGCCGCGGCGGCGACCGAGCCGAGCAGGATCTTCCACGGGGCCGTCAGACCGAGAGAGCGGAGCCGCCGGATCGACTGGAGGTCGTCGAGCAGTCCGATGGCGCCATGGGCCGCGCCGGCCGCGAGAGCGAATCCGATCGGGCGGGCCCAAGAGCCGATCGTGGTGGCCAATCCGATGACGGCGATCGTCCACGCCGCCAACACGAACAGTCCGCCCATCGTCGGCGTTCCCGCCTTGGCCGCGTGTCCGCGGGGGCCCGATTCGCGGATCTGCTGCCCGACGCCACGCCGTCGCATCGAACGGGCATAGACGGCGCAGCCGAGGGCGGTGATCGGCACGAGGGCGATCGAGACGGGGACGAGCACGGTCACGCAGCGTCCACCTGCCGGAGTTCTCCGTCGCACTCCAGCACGAGGCGCCGCAGCGCCGCCCGGTCGGCACCCTTTGGGTCCGACAAGACGCGGCCGACGAGTTTGAACAGCTGGTAGGTCGTCATCAGACAGAAGCCGTGCGCCTGACAGCCGCGAAGAACCTCGCCGCTGAACTGCGTCGGACGGTGCCTCGGGTCGAGCTCGCGAGAACCGGAGACGACGAGGATCCCCTTGCGCGCGTCGTTCGCCTCGGTCACGGCACGGTCGACGGCGGACAGCAGGTGCCGGTACGGTGGGAGGCCGACGGTGTCCGCCTCGGTCGCCGCGACGACGGCCAGCGCGTCGCCTTCGTTCGAACGGAGCTCCAACAGGTCGCCGGCCGAATCGACCTCGAAACCGAGGGCGGCAAAGGCATCCACGGCTGCCGGTTGGAGCATGTACCGGCCGCGGGCATGGAGGATCCGCTTGACGCGAGCTTTCCGCTCGAGTTGCCCCTCGACTTCCGCGATCTTCGCGGCCAACGTGGCGTGCCGCTCGCGCAGGCCGGCGAGCTCGTCGACCAGCCGATCCTCCCCGGGGACGCTGTGCGCGGGAAGCCAGTCGGGGACAGACGCGAAGGCCGGCCGAGCGGCTACCTTTTCGACCGCCTCGAGGAGCGCAGCGGCTTCCTCGGACGGCGACGTGTCGACGGTCGGCGGGATCAGGATCAGACGCCCTTCGTCGAACGGGATCTCGAAGGCGAGGATGTCGCCGACGCGGTTGCGTGCGAGGACGGTGGCGAAACGATCGATCGGCGTCGACAGGAGATCCCGGTAGACCGCGTCGTATGCGATGCGTCCTTCGAACCGGCGCAGGTAGGCCTCGAACGGGCTTGAGGATCCTTCGAACACCACGTCGGTTCCATGGCGTGAGACGAAGCGGCCGTTCGTCGGGAACGCGAACTGATGCTGTCGGTCGACGAGGCCGATCGACGGCAGCCAGCCGTATCGGTCGAGTCGCTCGGCCGGCTCCTCGCCGGTCGTGACCTCCAATGGCTCCCCTCGTGCCCGGAGCCGGCAGACGAGCAAGCCGCCCCCCTTGCGGAGGAGATCCTCCGCCTCGGCGCGGCGGCGACCCATCCACGCCGACACCGTGCGCCCGAAGCCGCGGTCCCGCTGGGGGTCGGTGCGACGGATCCCGTTGCCCCCGGGGGCGATGTCGTACGTCCATCGGGCGGAGACGGTCAATGGGTCGAGGAACACGGCATCGTATCCCGAGAGGGACGATCGGCCGAAGAACTCCTCCCGTTCGATGCTCGGGTGATCCAATCGCCAGTCCACGGAGAGGTAACGGTACGGCATGACTCGTGATCTTACCGCTCGGCTCGATCCACCGGCAACTCCAACGAAAACGGGGGAGTCGCTCGAGGCGACTCCCCCGGGTCGTGTCGTGGCTCTACGGGCCTTCGAGGTTCGAGATCGTCGTCGTCCAGTAGACGAACCGCGTCGTCTCGGTGTAGCTGATCGCGTTGCCGATTCGGAAGTTCAGACCGGGCAACAGCTCGACGGTGCTCCCGCTCGGCAATCCGACGACGAACGGCGAGGTCGGCGGATGCACCATCGAGCCTCGCAGGTACACGAAACTCGGCGACGTATCAAGATCTCCGTCCCCGTCGACGTCGAGCTGCAGCGATAGCCACATGCTCTGAGAATCGGGGATCCGGAACTCATGATCGATCTGGTTCGTCTGGAGCGAACCCTCGAAGATCAGCGTCCACTCGTCGGCGGTCGGGGTCGGCAGGACGCCCATCGGGCTTGCCGACGACGGCCCACCCTGAGCTGTCGTTGTCGGCTGCGCGACATCCTGGAACGTTCCGTCGGTGCGAAGCTCGATTCGATAGGCGTGCGGTGTGGTCCATCCGAATCCGGAGTTCACGGTGATGTGCCAGCTGTTGGAACCCCACACGAAGATGCCGGGTGTCGATCCCATCGGCGGGGTGCCGCCGGTCGGCGTCCCCCCGGTGCCGACGGTGATCGGCTGTGTCGTCGATGTCGACAATCCGTCGTCGTCGACGACGGTCAGCCGGACGAGCACCGTGCCGGTCGACTGGTACGTGACCTGACCGACCGGACCGGAGAGGTCGTCCGAGCCGTCGCCGTTGAGATCCCACTGGTACGAGACGATCGTCCCGTCCGGATCGTAGGACGACTGGCCGTCCAACAGCACCGGCTGGCCGACCATCGGACTCGCCGGCGAATACGTGAACGACGCCACCGGCGGCAGGTTGGTCGGGCCGACCTGGACCGTCTGCGACGCCGAGTCGGATGTGCCGTCGTCATCCTCCACGGTCAGCGTGACCTGATACATGCCCGGAGCGGAGAAGCGGTGCCATGCGACGGCGCCGGATCCGCTCGATCCATCACCGAAGTTCCACGCATACGTCGCGATCGAGCCGTCCGAGTCGGATGACGCGGAGGCGTCGAACTGCACCCACGCATCCACGGCGGGATTCGTCGGCGAGAACGAGAACATCGCCGTCGGCGGCAGGTTGGTCGGACCGACCTGGATCGTCTGCGACGCCGAATCGGACGCGCCGTCGTCGTCTTGGACGGTCAGGCTGACCTGGTAGGTGCCGGGGGCGGAGAAGCGGTGCCATGCGACCGCACCGGTCCCGCTCGATCCGTCGCCGAAGCTCCACGTATACGTCGCGATCGAGCCGTCCGAGTCGGACGACGCGGAGGCATCGAACTGGACCCAGCCGTCGACGGCCGGGTTCGTCGGGGAGTAGTTGAACGCCGCGGTCGGCGGCTGGTTCGTCGGGCCGATCTGGATCGTCTGTGCGATCGAATCGGACGCCCCGTCGTCATCGGTCACGATCAGCGTGATCGTGTACGTTCCGGGGCTCGTGTACCGCTGCCACGCCGTGGCCCCGTAGCTGGTCGTCCCGTCTCCGAGATCCCACGAGTAGGATGCAATCGTCCCGTCGGGGTCGACCGACGCGGTGCCGTCGAATTGGATCCATTCGCCGAGGGCCGGGGCGGACGGCGAGAAGGTGAACAACGCGACGGGCGGCTCGTTCACCGGAGCGATCGGTTCGAGCGTGACGTTGATCGTCCGGGACAGTCCGCCGATCGTGAAGACCGATGCGTTCCATTCGGAGTAGCCGGGTTTCGTGACCGACAGCCGGTGGAAGCCCTGCTCGATGAACAGCGTTCTCGGCGTGTAGCCGGCGTAGGTCCCGTCGATCGAGATCAGCGCACCGGGAGGCGTCGAGTTGATCGTCACGGTGCCGTAAGACGTCGGCGTGCCGGAGACGATCTGGAAGCTTGTGAAGTCCCAGCTGCGCTGCTGGACCGGCAAGACGCCGAGGATCTGCGCCTCGATGCTTTGCTGGAACACCGCCGGATCGGGGGTCATGTAAACGAACGGCTGCACCGGACTGGTCGTCGCGAGGATTTGCAGATACTCGGTGCCGGTTGGCGGTGCGACGATCCACCCGCTGCTGCCAGGAGGCGGTGCGAGGACATGATCGCCCGCCTGAACGAAGTTGTTCGGCGCCTGCGCCGAGGGGTACGGGAACAGCTGGTTCGCGACGCCATCGGGCTGGATGTCCCAGATATAGACATACGCCGGCTGATTGACGGAGTAATTGATCGTGATCGCTTCGCCGAGCGCGTATGCGCCTTTGTCAACCCAGATCCGGACCTCGAGGTCGCTGTCCGGCGGCGTCGCGATGATCCCCTTCGGGGCCACGGCCTGCTGACCCCATCCGAGAACGGATGCGACGGCGATGATGGACAGGAGAACCGCTGCGGTCCTCCACGTGTTGGCCTTCATGTTCGCCTCCCTTTCCTTTTCAATCTCCTAAAGTGAGTGGCGGTGCGGTGGTCACACTACGATACAGCCGAGAGCGCAACCCGTGTCAAATCCGCGGGCTCGAGTCTCTTCAGAACGAGTTCGACATCCGCGGGGTTCAGGATCGCTCCCGACAGCGACGTCAGGCGGAATCGGACCTCCTGGAGAAGCATCTGTCCCTCAAACGGGCTTCCGCCGCCTTCGAGGGAATCCGCGATGGTGTCGGAGATATGGGTCACGAGCAGATTGAACCGCGGTGTCGGTAGCGCGGTGTCCACCGATTGCGGGCTGCCCGGCGCGACGGAGAAGATGCCCTTCGCGTAGAGCAGATCGCGCGTCTCCGCCAACAGGATTCGCCGCTGGTGCAGACTCTGGTGGATGGAAACCGCGGGAACGCCCCGGGCCAGGCCCTCCAATCCCTTTGTGATCAGTCCGTCGATCGGGAGTCCCTCCTCCAGCGCGGCGAAGACGTCGACGAGCAGGCTCTCCCGCTCCGACTCCGAATACGCCGTCGTCGCGAGACGTTGGAGGTACTGCATCATCTCGAACGAAGGAAAATCCTGTTGTCCGGTGCCGACTTCGATCGCCGCGATGGCGCGACCGACATCGGAGACCGGGACGGCCGCTAGCGCCGCTTCGAAGTCGATCAGCGGGATGTCGGCGTGCGCCGTCAACGTGAGCCCGAGCATGAGGGCGAGAAACGTCGCGAGGCACTCCGTTCGCCGGGTGCTCATGCGCCGTCACCTCCCCCGATGTATCGCACGGAGCTGTACTCGCCGAAGGAGTGGACGTACTCGTCGGCGAGCGGGTCCTGCCCCCACCATCGGCCGTCGATGACGAAGGCGTACTCGTATCGACCGGGCGGAAGCGGGATCGATGCAGTCCAGATCCCGTCTTCATCTTCATCGGTCAGCGTCGTCGGCTCCCAGGAGTTGAAATTGCCGACGACCGCGACCTCGTTCGCGTCGAGTGCGGGGAGAACGAACAGGACCTCCTGCGTTCCGTCCGCGTTCAGCGGCGACGCGCGCTGGATACGCGGTGCAGCGCCGTCGAGGCCGAAGTGCGTTGCGGCGAAGAAGCCGACCAGCAGGCAGATCGCCGCGGTGGCGCCGACCAGACCGAGCTGGCCGATCCGCCCGCTGCGCGTGGGTGCGATCAGCTGTCGAAGCCAGTCTCCGACTCGAAGGCGCGGGCGGCGTTCGCCGAGTTCGAAAACAATTCGTTCCTCGAGATCGTCCAAACCGCCGGCTGCCTCCGCGACCTCCTGTCGCAGCGCGGCCCGCAGGACGTCGTCCAAGTCGATGGATTTCACGACGGATCACGCTCCTCCATCTG
>Ga0272443_10004929_pt1 | contig 14135 bp, 13 predicted proteins | sample SSMAcet12_FD_193581 | JGI IMG/M metagenome (GOLD analysis project Ga0272443, IMG submission 193581) | Marine sediment archaeal communities from Little Sippewissett salt marsh, Falmouth, MA, United States - SSM-Acet-12 | ecosystem: Environmental > Aquatic > Marine > Wetlands > Sediment ...
AATGTCGCTTCCAGAGCAGGTAAAATTGGTTTTGCCGGAAGCGGTGGTTACAGTGCATCAAAATTCGGGCTTGTAGGTTTGAGCGAATCGTTATATCGTGAACTAAGTCCGCTAGGAATTTCAGTAACAGCACTGTGTCCGGGCTGGGTACATACAAAAATGGCATATGAGGCAGGGACAACCCTGGAAGGTAAGCAGATGATCCAACCCGAGGATTTATTTAAAACCATCAAATGGTTGTTGAGCCTTTCACCCGGAGCATGTGTTAAAGAAGTTGTTTTGGAAACACCGTATAATATAAGTTAAAAATGCAGAGAGCATGGAGCCGAGCGCAAATGCAAAGCACTCGGCTCCATACTCTTTGCCCAATGCTCAAAACATGAATCAAGATATTTTAAAAGCAGGTCTGGCCCAAATTGCACCGATCTGGCTTGACCGCGATAAGACATTAAAGAAAGTTGAAAGCTACATTGAAGATGCAGCATTCCAAAATTGTGAATTGGTGGTTTTTGGTGAAGCCCTGATACCTGGTTATCCGTTCTGGGTAGAACGAACAGATGGTGCCCGGTTTAATTCTAAAATCCAAAAGGAGATTTATGCACATTACCTTGAACAGGGAGTACAAATTGAGGCCGGACACCTGGAGAACATCTGCAGGATTGCAGGGGAGAAAAAAATTGCTGTGGTATTGGGAACTGTTGAACGTGCAACCGATCGTGGTGGTCACAGTATGTATTGTACCCTTGTTTATATAAATAATCTGGGAAATATTACTCATACACACAGAAAATTAATGCCTACTTATGACGAACGACTGGTTTGGAGTATTGGTGACGGAAACGGTCTTCAGGTACAACAGTTGAAAAATTTCACAATTGGGGCACTCAACTGTTATGAGAACTGGATGCCTCTTTCCAGAGCTGCATTGTACGGGCAGGGAGAAGATTTACATATTGCGATCTGGCCTGGTGGCGTTCATAATACTGAAGACGTAACACGTTTCATCGCGCAGGAATCAAGGTCGTATGTAATTTCTGTTTCCGGACTTATGCGGAAAAGTGATATCCCCCATTGCATTCCGCACGCTGATATAATTATTGAAAATTCAGAAGAAATAATGGCTACAGGTGGATCTTGTCTCGCAGGACCGGACGCAAAATGGATCATTGAACCACAAACAAATACTGAAGGCATTTTCACTGCCGAAATTGACTACGCATCTGTTCGTGAAGAACGACAAAACTTTGATCCGGCAGGACATTATTCACGACCTGATGTTACCCAGCTTGTAGTAAATCGTGAGCGAAATTCAATTGTAAAATTTAAATAACAAATTATGAAACCAACAGACCGACGAAGTTTTATGAAATCAATGCTGGCTGTTCCGATCGTTGCAAGCGGAATACCCTCATTTGTCCCTTATTCCGTTTCAGTTTCAAAAGAATTTGGTCACAAATTTAAAATCAGTCTGAATGTATATTCCTTTAACCGTCTTTTACGAGATGGGGAAATTGATTTGTTTGATGTACTCGACTTTTGTGCAGAATACAATTTTGATGCTATCGATCCAACTGGTTATTATTTCCCGGGTTATCCTGAAGTTCCTTCAGATAATTATATACATAAATTTAAACGAAAAGCCTTTTTACTTGGACTGGACATTAGCGGTACCGGTATCAGAAATGATTTTACCAATCCTGACCAAAAAAGCCGCCAGGCCGATATTGAGATGATAAAACAATGGATAGTTGCCACAGCAAAACTTGGTATTCCAAACCTTCGTGTTTTTACCGGACGAAATGAGCACAACGGATATTCACGCGACCAGGTTTTTGAATGGATGGCAAAAGATTTTAAAACCTGTTGTAAATATGGAGAGGAATATGGTGTAATCATTGCTTTACAAAATCATAATGAATTTTTAAAAACTGCCGATGATGTTAATCGTATTTTTCAGATGGTAGATTCTGAATGGTTTGGATTAAACCAGGACATTGGCAGTTATCGTGTTCACGATCCTTACAAAGAAATTAAAAAGAACATTCAACATGCCGTAACCTGGCAGATAAAAGAGAATGTATGGATAAATGGCGAACAGGTCCCAACGGATTTTGTAAAACTTTTCAAAATAATAAAAGAAGCAGGATACAGAGGATATCTTCCGTTAGAAACATTAGGTGCAGGAGATCCTTATAAAAAAGTACCTGTTTTGCTGGAAAACGTAAAAAATGCTCTTCAGAAAGTATAATCTGTGCCAGAACTAAAAATGAACCTGAAAATAAATCTGATACGGATTTGTGATTAATTTTCCTCCGGATCTTCACTTCGTTTTTCCCGGAGGATTAAACCTGCCTGCAGCAGGCAGGCATCTATCGGCCTGTCCGGCAAGCTTTAAGACGGGCATAATACCAAAATTAATTTTGAGTAGTTTTGTTTATAAAAGGTATAACATGGAAACAAAAAGGATATCTTATTCTGAAATGAAATCGGAATTCAAACGGATTCTGATGAAACAAAACTTTAGTGAGGAAAAAGCTGAAAAATGCGCGGACATTTTTACCATCAACAGCCTGGAAGGGATATATTCTCACGGAGTTTATCGTTTCCCAAGGTTTGTGAGCTATTTGCAAAAAGGATATGTACAGCCGGATGCTGAGCCGGAAATAGTGCATTCTGCCGGAGCTTTGGAACAATGGAAGGGAAATCTGGGTCCGGGCCCATTAAATGCTGAAATTTGCGCCAATCGGGCAATGGAAATTGCAGCAAAAAATGGTATTGGATGTGTGGCAATTGGTAATACCAACCACTGGATGCGGGGAGGAACCTATGGTTGGCACACTGCAAAAAAAGGTTATGTTTTTATTGGCTGGACCAATACTGAAAAAAATATGCCGGCATGGGGCGCCAAAAGCAGTCACCTGGGAAATAATCCGCTGGTATTTGCAGTACCATATAAAGATGAAGCAATTGTACTTGATTTTGCCATGACTCAGTATTCGTACGGAAAAATTGAGGCTACTAAAATTGAAGGAAAAGAGTTGCCTTTTGCTGGTGGATTCAACAAGAATGACCAACTCACAAAAAAGCCTGACGAGATTTTGGAAACTATGCGCGGCCTTCCCATTGGTTATTGGAAAGGCGCCGGATTATCTTTATTGCTAGACATACTGGCAACTATATTATCGGCGGGATTATCGACTCACAAACTCAGTGAACTGGAAGCGGAGTATGGCGTTTCACAGGTATTTATTGCCATCGATATTAAAAAGTTAAACAATTTCCCAGCAATTGAAAATACGATTACAGCAATTGTTAACGATTTAAAAGAATCCACACCAATTGATGAGGACTCCTTTATCCGATATCCTGGAGAACGAGTTGTTCAAACGCGTGAGGAAAACATGAATAATGGGATTCCCGTTAACAAAATTGTTTGGGAAGAAATACAAAAATTATAGCTGTTGATGAAGGAATTCCTCATCAAACCTTAGTTTCAGGTATTTTTCACAAGTAGATAAATGGAAAACTTAGTGACAAAACAGGTTAGTCAAGATTTATTTTAGATTAAAAGACACACTATTTATTCTTCATACTTATTGGCTGCCCCGTTGCTTCAAGAACACTCCACCATAAACGACCTTCCAGATTTACTTTCTTACGTTCTTTTGTTGCCAATGGTATGGGTAATATGGTAAATGTATGTTGCCAGTACCCTACTACAAAATCAGTGCGTCCGGCCATTGCAGCATGTACTGCGTTCTGTGCCAGCTGAAAACAAAATTTACTATCGTTTGCATTTGCCGGGGTACTTCGTAAAATATAACTGGGATCAATATATTTAATCGTATGTGGAAAATTTGATTTTTTAAACTCCTCCGCAATTATATCTCTTATATACAAACCAATATCTTCATACTGCATATTTCCAGAAGCATCTTTATTATTTTTATCTTCAAAAAAGAACTGTCCGGCCCCCTCCGCTACAACAATAACTGCATGATGTTTTCTTTCAAGTCTTTTTTTCAGAACGGTTAAAAATCCTTTCTCTCCATCCAGATCAAAATCCATTTCCGGAATAATCACAAAATTTACATCGGGACATGCAAGCGCAGCATTGGCTGCAATAAAACCTGAATCGCGCCCCATTAGTTTAATAACAGCAATCCCGTTATACGCTCCTTTGGCTTCATAGTGAGCATTTTGTATAATCACCTGCGCAATTGAAAATGAGGTTTCAAAACCAAATGACCGTTCAATAAAATTAATATCATTATCTATGGTTTTCGGGATTCCTGCAACCGATATTTTTAGGTTTCGTGCTAATATTTCCTCGGCAATGGCATGTGCTCCACGTTGTGTTCCATCACCACCAATGGTGAAAAGAATGTTGATATTCAAGCGTTCCAGCGTATCTACAATGGTTTCAACCGATTGATTTCCACGTGATGAGCCCAACATTGTGCCACCGGCTTTGTGAATATCGTCAACAACTTCGGGAGTTAATTCGATATACGGATAATTATAATCCGGTATAAACCCGGAGTATCCGTACTGAATACCGTAGACCTTATTCACTCCATATTGTTCCCAGATATGATTTACAATCCCTCTTATAACATTGTTTAATCCCGGGCATAAACCTCCACAGGTAACAATGGCAACTCTTGTTTTTGCAGGTTCAAAGTAAAGATATTCCCTCGGGCCCGCCCTTTCAAATGAAAACGGTTCTTGTCCTGACTCAAGTTGATTTTTGACAACCGCCAATGAATTATCAAATAAAATACGATCTTCATCCCGCACAAAATCGAAAACTCCATCACCTTTAACGGTTGATAATTTTAACGGAGATTTAATGGTACGCTTCCCCAGATTTCTTACTAAAAATTCATTGTTCATATTGCTTTGATAAGGTTAATGTTAAAATGAATATTTTACGATAGATCAAATTTAAATATATTGTAGCAATATTTATAGATAGAATGAAATTGAAACAATATTTATTTTTCTTACTTTTTTTACCGGCTTTTTCTGCCTTCGCCCAAACCAGGGTAATTTTACTGGGCACAGGTACTCCTAATCCTGATCCTTCGCGCGCCGGAAGCAGCACAGCCATTCTTGTTAACAACAATGCTTACTTAATTGATTTTGGAACCGGATTAGTTCGACAGGCAGCAAAAATGACACCTCAATACGGTGGTAAATATCCGCAACTTGAGGCCAAAAACCTGAAGATTGCATTTCTCACCCACCTGCATTCCGACCACACAATGGGCTTACCCGACCTGCTTTTAACACCCTGGGTTTTGGAACGAGACGTCCCTTTGGAATTATACGGGCCAAAGGGTACAAAACACCTTGCCGACAATATTGTAGAGGCCTATAAAGCCGACATCGATTATCGTCTTAACGGATTAGAACCTGCAAACAAAAACGGATGGAAGGTAAATACCCACGAGTTTGAAAAAGACGGAATAATTTATTGTGATTCCCTGATAAAAGTAGAAGCTTTTAAAGTAGTTCATGGCAGTTGGTCAAATGCCTTTGGATTCAGGTTCACCACTCCGGATAAAACTATTGTAATTTCAGGAGACACCCGACCATGTGACAATATTTTAAACTATTCAGAAGGAGCTGATATTTTAATCCACGAAGTCTATTCGTATCACCGTTGGACCAAACGAAATGATTTTTGGCAGAAATACCATTCCGCAAACCATACGTCAACCTATGAACTGGGTAAATTAGCCGCCAAAACAAAACCCGGAAAAGTTATTCTTTACCATATTCTCTCCTGGGGAGATTCCGATGAAGATCTTTTAAATGAGATTTTAGAAATTTATGACGGAAAAGTAATTGTTGGTAAAGATCTAATGGTTATTGAATAAAATTTAACCTAAGAATACATTTACTTTCTTAATTTCATATCAAACTAAATCTTAATTGTTCAAAACCATCAACATTTAACCATTAATAGCTGACATACAGATACTTAAACAACAATACACATCACTATATATGTTTTTTTTCCCTATTCAGATGATTATATAAAAGTGTATTTTATCTGAAATTACCTGTTTTTTTAAATCAATTCACACCGGGCTGTGTATAAGTCAGAAAGCGAACGAATAACAATCACGTCCCTATTGCGTATATTCGCAGAAAAGGTTAAAAATTATGCCATACAGACGTTTACCCACAACAGACAGGGCCAGACTTAGAGCCCTGAAAGCTGCTATAAAAAAGACAGAACAGAGAAGTGGTAATAAACTTGCCATTTCAAATTCATCGATTGAAGAATTGCAGCTCGTAAAAACAAAATTCAGTAATACCCTTACACAATATGAACTCGACGTCAAGATTCAATCGGAAAGAAATCGCAACTATAAATCAGCAATGGAAAGTGCAAGAATGTATGTTTCGCATTTTATACAGGTGCTCTTTTTATCCTCTGAACGGGGAGAAATGAATGGAGGTTTAAAATTTTATGGTTTGGAAGAATTTAATGGTAAAGTTCCGCCACTTAATTCTGAACAGGAAATTCTTTCATGGGGAGAAAAAATAGTTAACGGTGAACAAAAACGAATACAAAACGGAGGCAGTGCCATTTATAATCCTTCAATTGCATTGGTTAAAATAAAAGTTGAAGCTTTTAAAGATGCATCTATATTTCAAAAAAATTTACGACGAAACACGTCTCGTTCATTTGATAAAATGCGTGCAGTACGAAAAACGACCAATGAATTTATTAGCAGACTCTGGAATGAGATTGAAAATAACATCAGTGTTGAAGATGCCAAGATAAAAAGACAAATGGCCGAAGAATACGGAATAATTTATGTATTCAGAAGAAACGAAAAAAAACACCTGGATTCCAAAATTCTCCAACGAGATCTGTTGTTTGAATTCAACTAAGATATTAACGAATTTCCTTTAATTGAAGCTGGTTGTTTTTATTCTGACGTTTAAACATAGCCATAAAAACGATTATTAAACCGAGGCTAACTGCAGCCATATAATAACTATCGGAGGTTGAACCCATTTCCTCAACCTTTGGATCCAGCATTTCATTTTTAACCATAAACAAGGCTAAAACGGCAATACCGTTATTAAGAAAGTGGGCCAGAATGGGCAGCCACATTGATCCGCTCCAAACCAACAAGTAACCAAACATCGCCCCAAGCAACAAACGTGGCACAAATCCATAGAATTGAAAGTGTAAACCACTGAATAAAACTGCAGCTATCCAGATTCCCCAGTTATGGTTGTTGGTCATATTTGTAAAAATACGTTGTATCACCCCCCGAAATAATAACTCCTCTCCTATTGCTGGTAAAAAGGCTATCATAAAGAGATTAAACATCAATCCCTGATACGTGAAAACATTTAGAAAAGCTTCCGTAAGTTCTGCAGCTTTTTCCTCCGAATCCCTCATCCAGCCTTCAATTCCTGAAAGCCATTCCGGCAAGGTCATGTTGGCATTCATTTCACCAACAAAATTTATAAATGGAGACGCAAAAAACATTAACAAACCAACTAATATGAAAGAAGCTAAATTAACTCGTTTATCAAGAAAGAGATATTCAAAAATATTTCCATAATATAGCCACCCAAGTATAACAGGAGGAACAATAAATAAACCTATGGCCTGAACTACCTGAAAATATTTGAGCATATTAATTGTTTGTGGATTGGTTAAATCCGATAATTCAGAAATATTCAAAACAGTCTCCAATCCATAGACAGGAATAGCAGCAATCATAGAAGCTAGCATGAATACTAAAAAGCAAACTAATACAACCAGGATTGCAAACATAAATTGCGGGAAAGGTTTCATATCCCGAAAAGCAGTAAAAGCCATACAAGTTAAATTTCAGACAAAGATAACAGATTCGATAAAACCGGGCATTAGCAAATTTCTACTAAACGAATATCAAAATGCAGTACTGCGCTGGGCGGAATTTTATTCCCTGTACCTTTTCTGCCCCAGGCGAGATCAGAAGGCACCCAAAACTTATACCGGCTGCCAACTGCCATCAATTGTAAACCCTCCTGTAAACCTTCTATCAGTTCTTCAATTTTTACTTCATCAGGCTTGTTCAAACGATAAGTATCTTCCAGAATCTTCCCATCAAGCAGTAAGGCACGCTGATGAATTTTAACAGTATCAGAAACCGTTGGCTTAATACCTTCTTTTTCATCTATAATCAAATATTGCAGGCCGGAATCCGTTTCAACTACGCCTTGCTTTTTAGAATTTTGCAATAAAAAATCTTCACCCGATTTTCTGTTATTCCCGGCTGAACCTTTACTTCTTGATTTCTTTTCGCGTCTACCCATAAATTTATAAAAAATAAAAATATAGTCCGAAAGTAAGTGAAATTCAACCAAATATGAAATGGTTTTTTACAAACTAAAAGCAAACTAGAATAATTAGCACGATTTTTGTTAAAAGTGCGCAAAATTTTAAACACCTTTGCCGACTAACCTAAATCGAACCATCAAAGAATAAGAATAATGATTATTAAATTTTTCAGACTGTTTTCCCTGTTCCTTCTCTTAGGAACACTTGTTACAAATGCTGCCGATGGTAATCATGATAAAAAACTGACAAGTAAATTATCATTGGATAAAGATAAAAAACTGACAGGTAAATTGTCATATGATAAAAAGGAAGGCAAACCCAAAATATTTGTTGAGGGCATTCGGCTTGATATGGATTTTATGCGAAGGAATATGCGGTTTGTAGATTTTGTAAACGACCCGGCAGTCTCTGATGTTCATATTATTATCAATAACAGGATCAGTGGATCAGGTGGACAGGTTTATTCGTTGATGTTCAACAACAATACTTTTGAAGGAATAACAGACTTCACCTTAACTTGTGCAACTTCGCCCAACGATACCTACGAAGAAGAACGTAAAATAATTACTGATGCATTAACCATGGGAATGATGCCCTTCGTAAATCAAACCGAAGCCTCAGAAAAAATAGCAGTTCGTTTCAGGGGAAGAGATAATATTCAGGATATTCAGGTTGACGATCCCTGGAGAAACTGGACATTCCGTGGTGACTTTAATGGGAGCATCGACCTGGAAGAAAGCCGGCAGATGTATAATTATTCCTATAATCTGCGTGCAGACAAAGTTACGGAAGAATGGAAATTCAGGAATAGTGGTCGCACAACTATTCGTACCCGTTCATATGAAAATGAAGGTGAAACTTACCGTTCTGAAAACAGTACCAACTATGTAACTTCAAGTGTTGTCAAGAGTCTTTCTCCCCGATGGTCGACCGGTGCATTTGGAAGTTATTACAACAGTAATTACAGCAACACCGTTTATTCCATTTCTTTTAAGCCTGCAATTGAATACAACATTTTTCCATGGGATGACTCAGACAGAAAAGTGTTTACTATTGCCTACTATATTGGCCCGGAGTGGAAAAAATATTATGAAGAGACCATTTATGGCAAATTTGATGAAAGCTTGTGGGAACACACTTTAAGACTCGACCTGCAAATTATCCAAACGTGGGGTGAAATTGAAGCAGGCCTCGATGCGACCAACTATTTACACGACTGGAGTAAGAATCGTGTTACGTTCGATACGGATCTTTCCGTTAGAATAATACGCGGTTTATCTCTCAACTTTGGTTTCAGAATTGAAAATATTCACGACCAGATCTACCTTGCCAAGGGAGATGTTTCACTGGAAGATGTTTTACTAAATAAAGTTCAGCTACCATCTACATTTGAGATTGGAGCTGATTTCGGTGTTCGGGTTCAGTTTGGATCAATCTATAACAATATTGTTAACAATAGACTTTAAAATCAAAGTTTGCGTGTATTCCGAAAAGTCAATTTTTTACAAATGAATTTAATGTTACTCCTTTGTCAAACACTGAGCTTCTTTGCGATGTTCTGTTTAACAGTTCTTTGAGTTCTTGTACAAAGTGGCTCAGAGAAAAACAAAGTTACAGAGAGTACTTTTGGGAGTGGACTTAAGTTTCAGGTTAAAAATTTCGAATTACTTTCAACTTTGAACTTTAATCATTGAACCATATCTTTGGGTATGCTTGCATACATGACCATTTTTACCACTTCGTTTATTCTTGCTTTTAGCGGTGCAATGATGCCAGGGCCTTTTATGACAATGACAATTGGCGAAAGCGCCAGAAGCGGACCGTGGGTAGGACCAAAAATGATTGCAGGACATGCTGTACTTGAAATTGTATTGCTGGTTGCTATTTTTTATGGTTTGGCGCCACTGTTTCAGAAAGATTTGTTTTTTGTTTTGATTGCATTAATTGGTGGTGGAATTATGATTTGGATGTCGCAAAGTATGTTCCGTTCGCTACCCAAACTCGAAATAAAAACAACGACCGCTTCCACTAAAACAATGAACCTTTACCTGGCTGGAATTCTGATGAGTCTTGCTAATCCATACTGGATAATCTGGTGGGCTACTATAGGATTGGGATATGTTTTACATTCACACAAATTGGGATTATTAGGAATTGTTTTCTTTTTTGTGGGACACATTTTGGGTGATTTGGTTTGGTATTCTGCTATCTCAATAGCAGTAGGAAAAGGTAGAAAGTTTTTTGGAAATAGAACTTACCGGTTTTTAGTGGGAGTTTGTGCTGTTTTTCTGGCATTTTTTGCAATTTGGTTAATTTATGACGGAATAATTAAACTGACTGATCTATAACATTTTTATGTCATTGCCGTAAAAATGCCGTAAGAATTCAGTGTAAAATGTTTGACTCATGGTGATTTCTCAAAGTACATTTGTTGAAAAATAATCACATCAACCAACATATCCATGAAACAGCCGGAACTTGGAGAACATATCTCAGAAATCAGAAAAGAAAGAGGATACACACAATCAGAACTCGCCCAGGAATGTAACGTAGATATTCGTACAATTCAAAGAATTGAGACCGGTGAAGTGACACCCCGTTTATTCACGCTTCGTATAATCAATGAAAAACTTGGAACCAATTTTGACGTTAATGGTAATTCAAAAAATAATGGCATCGAGGGATCAAAAACAATCATACGTACTGGATGGATATCAGGTATAATATTTTATTTTTTTGTTCCATTACTGATATTTGAAGCAATCAGTTATACTCACGCTGATTTTTCGCTGTCATCATGGCCGGTTTCAATATTAATTTTATACAATGTAGTTCACTTTGTTGTTGTTTTTGTTTTTTTTCGAAGCATTTTTTTTGTTGGAAAGTATACCAGAAACACATTAATAAAAGCCGGAGCAATTCTTTCTATTTTTATTTTACTTGTATTAAATACTTTCAAAACAATTGGAATTATCTCTGATACTTCATTTAGCGTAGCTATTCATTTAATTTTGGGCTCATTAGTTGGAATCACAAATGTTATCCTTGGAATTGGTTTTGTGCTAACAAGATTCAAAAAAGAACTATCAATTGCAACAGGAGCAATTTTGATATTTAACGGACTCTCTTTTTTACATAGCGGAGTTGTTGGAATAATACTTTGGTCAGTTTCATTGATAATGCTAATCATTTACCTGAACAAATTTGAAAAACTCATGGCATAATGCAATTAAAATTCTTGCTGATATCATTAATATTTCTATTTACAGCAGCATGCAGTACAAATGAAACTTCATTTCCTTCGCAGAAAACGTTAAATTTCTATTCGGATCAGTCAAACTACACTGATCCCGGTAAATACGAATGTTTATATGAAGAACTGCCTGAATCACTGGATGAATTATGCTCTTTGATAAAACACCAGTTAATTCATCCGGTGGAGATTGGAGATTTAAAAAACAAACTTCCGAAAGACCGCCATTACGAAGATCCCAAATACCCAACCGTTGAAAAGATTTTGGAAGGTTTGCTGGAATTTGATGAACGGGGATTTACTATGGATAGAAAACGCGAAGACCGTTTAATCATTGCCTGTTACCATCATTGTCTTTTGTTGGCTTCTGTACTGCGTCATCGTGGAATTCCGGTTAGGATCAGAACCGGTTTTGCCCGTTACTTTGAAAAGAAGTATAAGGTAAGATTTGGACATGCTATTTGTGAGGTCTGGGACGCTGAACAGCAAAAATGGATATGGGTTGATCCGGACCGGCACTATATAGATATGGAACATGACAGATTTGAACTCCCGCAAAAAGCCTGGAAAGACTTACGTAGAAACAGATTAAAAACAAAAATGTACATGGGCGGTTTTTCCAAAGGTGAATATAGTGTTGTTCATATTCTGGTTCAGGATATTGTCTCAGTAGTAAAAACCGAAACACAATATTGGGATGAACCCGTTTTTATGGATAAAATTTTTAAAAATATTGATGAACTGGATGAAGATAAACTATTGGTGTTGGACCAATTTGCCAACCTCCTGGAAGCTGCTGACGATTCGCTTGAGCAACTAATCGCACTTTACAATAATACCGGATGGATTCAACCAAGTGGTAGCACCTGGGAGGAAACAGTGGATAAATTTGGAATAGAATTTTAACGATATTAATCGTTGAACTTTAAATCCGGACCACAGAACTTACCTGCCTTCCAACCACTCTTTAAACGCTTTTACCTTCTCGCGTGCTACCAAAAAATCACCTTCGTTGTCCTTATTTATTTTCAGTTTTAACCTTGAATTACTGTAAGTAACTACGTCTGTAATATTTTTTAATGCCACCAGATATTTACGGTTAATTCTGAAGAACTGTTCTGGATCAACTGTTCCCTCAATCTGCTCCAGACTCTGATCAAGAAGGTAATTCTTCCCATCAACAATTTTGGCATATGTACCTTTTTCAAAACTATAGAAATATAAAATGTCTTTGATCTCCACCACGCGCAAATGTGATCCCACTTTTACCAGAAAACGTTCTTTATAGTTTTTCTTTTTCAGTGATGTGACAATTTCATCCAGGACCTTTGGAGTAACTTTTGATGTTCTGGGTTGTACAAGACTGTCAAATTTAGCCAGCGCCTTTTTCAATTCTTCCCGCTCAATTGGTTTTAAGAGATAATCGATGCTATTCACTTTAAATGCCCGTATTGCATAATCATCATATGCAGTGGTAAAAATAACAGGTTTGTTAAACTCAATTTGATCGAATATTTCAAAGCTTAAACCATCACCCAGTTGAATATCAAAAAAAGCAAGTTCAGGCTCTTCATTTTTTTTCAGCCATTCTACAGCAGATTTAATCGTATCACACACTGCCACAATTTTTGCTTCCGGCCGAAGTGCCGAAATGTGCGCTGCCAGCTGTGCTGCGGCTAAAGGTTCATCTTCTACTATTAGTACTTTCATATTCTGGCTGCTAGCTGCCAGCTATTGGCTACTGGCTTTGGTTAGTGCTTAAATCTAATTACAACTTATCTCGTTCCAAACTATACGATTACCCTCAATTACTTTATCGTGTAGTGATTTGTTCATTATGCTATTACCCCGGGATATTTTTCCGTACTTAATTATTTTAACCTTTCAGGGCGTTTGCCTGTTGCCAATTGCAAACTACCAACTTTTTTACTCATTTACTATTTCCTCATTCACTAATTAACTAATTCCTCATGCACTCATTCACTAAATCCTCATTCACCGATTTCACTTTTCAACTTTGATTAATGGTACCCGCACTCTGAAATACCCTCCGTTCTTCGAAATAATCATTTCTTTCCCGGTAAGGTATTCATAACGCCCGGCCAGATTTTTTAGCCCGGTTTTACTGGTTTCTTCCAACAGTTCTTTAGGCTGAAGATTATTTTCCACAATCAGTTCATAATCATCCGAAATAGCAATTACAATGTTTAGTGGATTGGCTTTTGATATCTCATTATGTTTTATAGCGTTCTCCACCAATGCTTGCAGAGATAGAGGGATTACTTTACCTTCCACTTTTTCGTTGGCTATGATATCTACTTGCAACGCTTCCCCAAACCTTATTTGTTGCAGGTAAATATATTTCTTAACAAAATCAATCTCTTCTTTCAGCGAAATAATATCCAGATCTTTAAACTGAAGTACATCCCGATAAAACATAGAAAGTTCCCGGTTAAACTTTTTTGCCTTATCTACATCAACATCGATCAGGCTATCTAAAACATTCAAACTATTAAATAG
>Ga0272443_10004931_pt1 | contig 14132 bp, 13 predicted proteins | sample SSMAcet12_FD_193581 | JGI IMG/M metagenome (GOLD analysis project Ga0272443, IMG submission 193581) | Marine sediment archaeal communities from Little Sippewissett salt marsh, Falmouth, MA, United States - SSM-Acet-12 | ecosystem: Environmental > Aquatic > Marine > Wetlands > Sediment ...
ACCCCCCTACACCCTCTTTGTAAGAGAAGGCAGGGGTGTTTCCATTAAATATATCCGAATTTCTGCGAAGTTTTTGTTTCGTATGACTACAGAGTTCTAAAATCCAGAAAGTCAATATGAAACACAGCCAAAATATGTGGATAAATATTGGAGTGCTATATTTAGTGATTTCATAATTATTTGTTATATTTGTTTTCTGATTGTGCCATTATGTTTAATTTAATTGTAAAAGCTATGAAAGAGATATTATATTATTTTGCTTCTGTTATTATGGTAATTGCCTTGATTTCTTGTGATGATGATTCAAACGACCCATCATTTACACCCAATGCCAAAGCCACTATTACTGGAGCATTGAATTTATACTTCGAATCATTTTCTTCCACTTTTTCTCAGGAAGAGATTAATTTCGTTATTACATCAAAATATATTGCCACTATGCAGAAAAATGGCGTGAATTACAAACTGATGTTTGAGTACAATGATTATTTTCAGGAATTGACTTACGATTTGGCAACTGGGAGTATTAAAACTTCCTTCCAGATTGGGGATAATGTGGTTTATGATTATGTTACTCAAGGCGAATTCAATGTTGAAACAATGGAAGATAATAAATTTGATGTAAATTTTGGATTTATAGCTACATCTCTAATGACTAGCGATACCATCTATGTAACAGGTGGCGAGATAAGCCACGATATGGAGTAAATGGATTTTATATAATATGGTTTTTTTACCTTGAACGAAAACAAAAAACTACTCGTTATAGCATACTACTTCCCACCTATGGGACTTAGCGGAGTGCAGCGAACACTTAAGTTTGTGAAGTATCTGCCGGACTTTGGCTGGGACCCTGTAGTTCTAACATCATATCCCGACGATTACTATGCTTATGATGAAACTCTTGATAGCGAAATCGAAGGGAAAATAGATCGGGTTTATCGAGCAAGAAAATATAAGAAAAGTAAATCATCCTTAGAAAAAAAACCAAAGCCATTCCCTTCGTATTTCAAGCAAAAAGTAGGTAGTGCGTTATTGCGAACTATTTATCTGCCTGATTCTAAGATTAACTGGAAAGCTCCTGCATTAAGAAAAGCAGAGACTATATTCAAGGAGCATGAAATTGAAGCGATATTTGCTACTGCACCTCCATATACTGATTTTCTTCTTGCCGCAGAACTTTCAAAAAAATACGGGGTTCCATTTATTGCCGATTATAGAGACGTTTGGGTGGAAAATCCTTTTCATTTTCACCCGACTCCTATCCATAAGCACAAGAATACAAAAATGGAAGAGATGGTGCTAAACCATGCTCGGAGGATAATAGTTATCACCAGACACCATAAGGAACTATTAGTAAGTAAATACCCCTTTATTTCTCATATTGATATTACGATTATTCCTCATGGCTACGATCCTGAAGATTTCAAGGAACACGAAGAAGTCAAGCCAAATCCAGATAAATTTACGATTACTCATTCAGGGCTTTTTCAGGACGATCGCACACCAAAGTTTTTTTTCAAGGCACTAACAAATTTCTTCAAAAAGAATAAAGGTGCTAAAGATGTGCTGGAAGCCAGATTTATTGGTCTGATGAGAAAACCACATCTGAAATTGATAAAAAAGTATGGATTAGAGAAGAATGTGAATTGCCTTGGCTATCTTCAGCATAGCGATACTATTCGGAATCTGATGGAATCAGATGTCCTTTGGCTTATGCTAAACGATACAGTGCGTACCCCAGGAAAACTTTATGAGTACTTTGGTGCAAAGAAACCAATACTTGCTTGCTTACCTGATGGAGCCATGAAACAGCTCGTCAAGGAATATGGATCGGCTATTACTACAATACCCAATGATGTGGAAGCCATTGAAGAAGCTATTAGAAGTCTTTACGAGCTATGGAAAACCAGGAATCTGCCCAAACCCGAACTATCTTTCACGGAGAAATATAACCGCAAGCAATTAGCTTTTGAGTTATCCAGAGAAATTTCGCTAACTTTAGATTTATAAGGTTATTTATTCTGGATTTTTAACTAATTGTACATCTATGCTATCTATATTATCGCCATAAATAATCAATGTATTTTTTTTATTCATTTTGAATCTAATAGGATTTAGAAGATAGTTAATTTTGATTGAATCGAATGATTGGAAGTAAAGTGGCAGTAATAAATCATCCCATTTATTAATTTTATCGTTTAATTCCTTTGAACCAATCCTATATGCTTTGTTTTGGTCGAAACTAACACTACCGTTACCCTCTATTGAATGTATAAATAAAGGATATGGTATAATTCCAGTGCTAGGAATAGAAATAAAATAAATAAAATTTGTATAATCCATTATATCCGTTTGATCTTGTCTTTGATTATTAATTACAGCGGTTTTTAAATCTTTCTTGTGTTTGTAAGGAAATTGGATATAGAAATCAGTTTTTAAAAATATTTCGCTTTGGAAATCAATTCGGGGAAGGACTGGATCAACAGCATATATGTTCTTAGATAGATAGCAACTCTGGACATCCTCAGAATAGGCATTTGGAATATCGGATTCAAACTTAATAACAGGATTGCTCGGATCAACAACAATTCCTGGATCCTTTACTATATCTTCGACACCAGCCACTTTTCCGTCTTTAGTATTATAATATACTTCCTGCATAGAATCATACATTTCCCATCTGCCATTAATTAATACTTCGGAAACTACATGATTTGACAATCCCCATACTCTGGATTCATAACCTAACACTTTCCAAAGAAAACTATTGACCATCGAACGATCGTCGCAATAGCCAAAGCCAGTGGAGTTAAAAAACAACTGTGGTAAATGATAGAATGCACTATCGGTCAATGGGTGATTATGCTTAGAGTTATCAGTTGTGAATCGCCATACTTTTCTAACAATTGGTTCATTGGCAAACTCTTCATCCATCTTTTCTATATCTTTTATGATTTCTTCTATAGTTCCATATAGCTTATTTCCATTGAATATGAATTTGAAGTTAGACTGGGTGCTTTTCTTATTAGTGATTTTTATGGAATACTCATCTGGCTCATTGGTAGTGATTCTAAAGTAACGACTTTCAACTTTTAAGTCTTTATCTAATTTAACTTCCTTTACACCTTCATCTTCGTTACACGCAGCAGTTATGATAAAAACAAGAAATAATATAGAAAATATTTTCATTCCTTAGTGCTTTTAATGTTAAAAAATTTCGAGAAAGACAAATATAAGAAATTTGTTTGGAATTTACCATTCAAAAACGATTGTACCTCTTAAGAATAAGGTGTCTGGGGTTTCCTGCATATAGATCATAGTACTGTCTTTGGGGTATTCTTTGATGACTATGGTGGTATCAAAGCGAATGATATTCCAGTATTGATCAAAAACAGTATCTATATTTTTCTCTTTTACATAAGTAATAACTACAGTATCTTTTTCAATTTGCTCGATTACCTGATTGAATATCTTTGACTGGAATTTTGCCCAAATCTCTCTTCTGGTTAAGTCCACATTAAAGGCAATCTCGGAGATGTTCAATCTGTTGTCAGCAGTTATTTCTATCTCATCAGAGATATTAATGCCTCGTTCAATTCTAAATTCTGCTTTATTGATATCTATTGGAGATTTCTTAAAATAATAAGGATTCTGATGCATTCTCAGATCATCTGTGGTTAGACTCAAATCCTCTACAGATAGCTTATTATAGTCAGGTATGTTGAGTTCGTCAAATTGTAAGTATAAATCCAAAAATAGTCGTGGATCAGTCCATGATGTATCAATCTTAGCAGATTTGGCGATTATATGTACATTTCTGTTGTGCCAGTTTTCCTGAAAAGCTATCATGGATATATTCACATTAAATGGCTCGCCACCTCCAATTTTTTCGTTATATCTCGGAGTATCAATATCAAGTGGGGAAGTGCAGGATATTACAAAGAAGATAGCTAATACTGAAAGTATTAGCTTTCTAAACAAGCACTTAGAATTACTCAAACCAATATTTTTTTCGTCTAATTTCATAAAACCAATAGAATAAATAATACATCTACTTAGAACGAGTAGATAATACCATAAGTAATCCCCAATTTATCTGTTCTATATAATTTATCATTATAATTATACAACATAGTTGTACCTTCGATGCCAAAATTCATGCCAAATCCCCAGTCGTCAGAAACAAACTGTAAGCCAACAATCCCTTTTGCCAGAGGTCCCATCTCAGTACCACCAAGTAATATCTGAGCAAATGGTTCAGCACCTGCCAGATTGAATAGATGACTCCCAACTTCGTATTTTATTGAAGCTGCACCCCAGAAAACCATAGGATTCTGATATGTAATATCTGTTGATGTTCTTAGTATCTGCCCAAATGGTTCTTGGCCAATTTCTGCACCAATTTGGAAGTTATCACTTAATTGGTAATGCAGACCAAGACTCATATTTGAAAATATAGGATATGCCTTGCTTGGCAGATTCGATCCTGGATATGATTCTGCATGGATACCACGCATAACCAAAGATAGACCATTTTTGGTAGAACCACCTATTGAGCTTAGCGGCAAGTAATTTGCATTTTTTGGCTCATATCCGGGAAAATCGCTATGCAAGTTGTTGTTAATTCTATTTGTGTTAATTGGCGAAGCGTAATTAATCATAGCCAATGAACTGCTCTGTGATGATAAAATATCGTTATTAGAATTATTCTTGTTTTTCGGTGGAATAATCTGTACCGCAAAGTTCGTAGGTGCCATATATGATCTATTGGATCTAATAGTATTATTTATAGGTTTATTTGATGTATTTCTAACGGCTTTGTTAGAGAAATCAAAACCAGATAAAGCATTAGCTCCGTCACTGATTGGATTGCCTATTTTATTCCCAGTATTCATAGCAAGATCATTATTATCAACTGATTTGGTAATCGGGATATTTATATTAGCTTCTAATGGCCTTTGTTCACTATTATTCTGAAGCAACAAGAATGTTCCAAGAGAAGCAACTAATGCTGCTGCAACTGGCAACCATGCCTTGCGAATGAAATTACTAAATACGCCTCCTGTATATGGAATTGGTGCGGGTATCGGTTGGTTCTTTGGACTCGTAAAACCAAGGCGACTAAAGACCCCCTGAGTAGCTTCAACAGGTGGAGTAAAAGCTTCGATATCATTTTGAACGGAATCACGGATAGAAAGCAAGTCTTTCATTTCCACTTGTAGCTCTTCACTTCCAGAAAGCTCTGAGAAGAGGATATGCTCCTGCGAGCTGTTGAGTTCACCGTCCACAAAGAGGTGAAGCATTTCCGATGGTGTATTTCCTAATATATTGCTCATAGCAGTTCAATATTTAATATTTAAAAATTATTTCCTTATTCATATTTCGAGATATCAGCTAAGTATGGTGCTAGAATCTCCCTTATTTTTTGCTTTGCCCTATAAATCCTAATTTTTACATTCGAGAGAGATTCGCCTATCATTTCAGCTATTTCAGCATAAGATAGACCTTCATATTCTCTGAGAATAAATGCTTCCCTATATTCAGGGGATAGCAGGTCAAGGGCTCTTTTTATCAAACTGAGTAACTCGTCTTTATCGCTAATGTCATTATCTTCTGTTACCATATATTCTTCGAAGGTAACGTTGTTTCTATTCCGTCTAATTTCATTAACACATAAATTTCGAGTAATTCTGAGTAAAAATCCGGGTACATTTGTCATTACCCTGTTTTCACTGGCACTTTGGTAGAATCGGACGAATGCTTCCTGGAACACATCCTGAGCTTCCTCTTTATTACTCAGAAATCTTCTGCAATAAGCAAAGACTCTGGGTGAATAGCGGGCGTAAAGCTCAGAAAAAGCTTTCTCTGCTGTATCCTTCTCTTGACAAAGTAAGGCAAACAGCTCTTCATCTTCCATTTGCTCAATTTTTTTACTCATCTCACTGTAATAACAATCCAATATGAAAAAGGTTACAAAATAATTTATTATAAGAACTTATGTTGTTTAATATTCCTGCTGAATATTACTATTATCATCTACGTAGTCAATTTACTTTTATTTTGATTTGTTCCGAAGCTAAAGTGTCAGAGTTAGAATTTTTCTATATAATTTGATATGGTAATTTAATTATCATACAAATTAGTATTGTTATAAATTTTTTCATATCTTGCTGTATGTGTAATAAATGAAAAATTGTATAATGCTCTGTCCTTTTTGTTTTGCATTAATACAGGATAAAAATGCTTCTATATGCTACGAATGTGGCAAGGTGATTGATTCTCACCAATTAGATTGGAAGAAAATTCCGTGGGCTAAGGTTTACACAACAAATACATTACTGGATGCAGAAATGTTCAAACAAAATTTGGAAAGCGCCGGAATTCCAACACATATACTATCACAAGTTGATTCAACTAGAAATTTTACTTTGGGCGATCTTGCAATAGTCAAAATATTTGTCAAGGAGCCATATTATAAACATGCTTTGGAAATTATTAAGGAAATTGAAAAATCGAATGATGATTAGTTTTAAACAATATTTGATATTTATTAAAAATATTTTTCAATTGCAAACATCTATATCTAAAATTAATTCATCAAAAATAAAAAAAGGATAGCTGATATGAATAAAGAATTATTCGACAAAGTAAGGACGATAATTGATGCCGATATTAAACCTTATATCGAAGCAGACGGTGGTAATATAATATTGAAAAATGTGGAAGATGACGGCACTGTTTTCGTAGAACTTGCTGGTGCTTGTGCCGGCTGCCCTGGTGCTACCATGACATTAAAGGGTGGAGTAGAGCGAGTTTTAAAAGCAAAGCTCCAAGAAGTAAAAGAAGTTAAGCTTGCTTACTAAGATATAACTTATAACTGAAGCAGATAATATTATTTTGTCTGCTTCAGTTGCCTTTGTTATCTTTTTCTAATTATGCCTTTCCAATCTACAATTATTGATTTCAATTAGTTTGTATAACTCACACCAAAACTGACTTTATGTTTGGGTTAATAATGTCTTCTGAAATAATCTGATTGTATTATAATCAGTATTCGGGAGATAAGTTTGTATTACCCTTTTTTTTATTTAATAAGATACTGACATCAACTGCCCACTAATCATCAGCAGTTTTGTTTCAAAGTATTTAGCGAAATGTCTTGCCTCGATCAGTCGTATCTTAATTTCAATGTGCTTTTGTTGGGCATCTCTAAAATCTAAGGATGAGATTGCTCCCACTTCATAGGCATTTTTCGCAATATTTAAGTTATTCTCAGAGAGTTTTATATTTTGCTTTTCATATTCAATTAGGTCTTTGTAGCTTATGTATTGATGCCAAAATTGAGATATTACTGTCTTGATTTGCAGTTCAAATTCTTTTTCACTAATTTTTTGCTTTTCCAGTTCAATTTGTGCGTTTTCGTTATTGTTAAGGGAATTGAAACCATCAAATATATTGTACTTCAGAGTTAAGGCAATTTTGGGACCCAAGAATCTGTTATAATGAATAAAAGCGGCTTCAGCGTCTATCTCAGAAAAATAATAGCCAGCATTCAAATCCAATCGTGGAAGGAAATCAGTTCTGCTCTTATCCACTTCAATTTCTTTAACTCTTACTAATTGGCGTTCCAGTAATAATCTATTATTGCTTTCTAATGATTTGCTTTCGAGATCACGGAGTCCAATAATATCAGATAGCGTTAATTGATCAGAAATTTCCTCATACGTTGTTCCACCCATTATTCCATTGATTTCATCAATTGCATTCATATATTTCGACGATTGAGCGATGATAGCTGAGCTGTCCGATCTCATCTCTACTTCTGCTTGAAGCATTTCGATTTCGGGTGATTTACCTACTTCATAGGAGCTTTTGGCAATACCATATCTGAAGCCAGAAAGTGAATATCTTTCTTTCAATACATCTAACTTGGCTTTTTCCATAATAATAGAGGAATAAGCTATGATAAGATCAGAAATTGCCTGATCCATCTCAATCTTCAAGATTTGCTCGCCAGTTTCTTTGATTTTCTCCAATCTATCATATTCCGCAAACATTCTGAGACCGTCAAATATAGTCCAGTTGAGATTTATCCAAAGATCACTCATGTTCGAGTTTGAACCTTTTTCGTGAATGCTTTGACCGGAATAGGCATGGGTATCGAAATTGCCAAAAGCTTTTTGGTAAGAAGCACCAACATCAACAATTGGAAGCATACCAGCATTTCCAGCATTGGCATTGATATCGAGCTGCTCTATGTTCTCTCTGGCTAATTTGATACCGTAATTGTTCTCTAATGTTATTTCTATTGCCTTTTTTAGGGTTAATGGCTCTTCGCCATGCAAATTAATGCTGATAACAAAAGTCAGTATTACAGCTATTTTCAATATTGATTTAATATTTTTCATCATAATATGTAAATAATTCTAAAAATCTAACTTAGTTCTTTTCTCATATTTTCAAATATATCTTGTTGTTTCAATTTCGTTATCTTCACATCACGAGACATAAAAATATATATACCTGGAATTATATATAATGTCAGAAGTGTTGAAAAGATCATACCACCAACGACTGATATACCAAGGGATTGCCTGCTGCCCGCAGATGCACCGAGAGACAAGGCAATAGGCAAAATACCAAGTATTGTAGAAAGTGCAGTCATTAGAATAGGCCTGAACCTTGAAACAGCAGCACTGTGTATAGCTTCTAATTTATTTAATAATAAATCTCTCTTTCGCTGATTAGCAAATTCCACAATCAGAATACCATTTTTTGTAACTAAACCAATTAAGAGAATAATGCCAATCTCGCTGAAAATATTTAGTGATTGATTAAAATACCATAGTGTAAATAATGATCCTGCCATAGCTAACGGAACAGTTATCAGAATGATTAGCGGATCAATAAAGCTCTGGAACTGAGCTGCCAGAACAAGAAAGATAAGAATAATTGACAAGATAAAAACAAACAACAAGCTCGATGAGCTTTCCTGAAAATCTCTGGATTGACCTGCAAGAGCAGTCTTAAAATGCTTTGGCAACACTTTTTCTGCTACTCTGTCCAGAGCTTCTATGCCGTCGCCAATAGTTGCTCCGGCTATAGTTCCACCGGAAATTGTTGCAGAAATATATCGGTTGTAAGTAAAAACGGATGACGGAGCAATATCTTCCCTTACTCTTACAACATTTTCTATTGGAATAATATCACCAGAATTACTCCTAACATAGATAGAGTGTAAATCTGCAGGGTCATCTCTATTCTTTCTCATAAACAAACCGTTTACTTCATATTGCTTATCATTTTTAATGAAATAACAAATACGTTGCCCGCTAAGAGATAGTTGCAGTGTTTGAGCGATGTCCATTGTTGATACGCCAAGCTGGCTTGCCCTGTCTCTGTCTATTTCAACAACAAGTTCGGGTTTTCTTACTTTTAAATTGGCATCAACAAATCTGAGAACAGATTCATTCTTGGCTTCCTCCAGAAACTTAGGTAGAATAGAGATCAAAGAATCTAAACTCGGTGCTAAGATAACATATTGAAGCGGCTGTCCTCCGAATCTATCACCTATTGTTGGTGGCTGGAATGGAAATGCCCGAATTCCCCTTATCTCTTCCAAATCCTTGGAAATTGTTTGGTAGATTTCTTGCTGAGATCGCTCCCTTTCTTCAGGGTCTTTTAAATATATTAGCTCCATACCGAGATTAACGGGGTCTATACCTGATATACTTGGAGAGATCAAAGTATAGAATCTGCTTCCTTCGGGTATCGCTTCTTGTAAATAATAATCTAATTCATAAAGATACTTATTTGTGAACTCATAAGATGACCCTTCGGGTGCAAGGGCAGGAATTCTGATATTCGACCTATCCTCAAGTGGTGCCAACTCTGAGTGTAGCATATTGAAGAAAACGACGATCAGCACTAAAATAGTAAGCAATGAAGGGAATACTAACCACTTATATTTCAAAAATAAGCTCAATGAATTAGCATAAGATTCATTCAACTTATTAAATAATGGTTCGGTTATTCGATAGATTATATTCCTTTTCTCATTCTTTTGTATTCTCAGTAATCTAGAACACATCATCGGGGATAAAGTTAAAGCAACAAATGCAGATATAAGCACTGAACCAGCCACAACTATTGCAAATTCATTAAATAATCTACCAGTTAAACCACCGAGGAACATCAATGGCATGAACACAGCAGCGAGTGTTATAGTCGTAGAAATAATAGCAAAGAATATCTCGTTCATTCCTTTGTACGCTGCTTTTATAGGAGTCATGCCCTGGTCTATCTTGCTGTAAATATTTTCAAGTACAATAATGGCATCATCACAAACAAGCCCAATAGCAAGTATTACCCCCATCAAAGTCAAAACATTTATAGAGATACCGGCTATATACATTATAAAGAATGTACCAATAATTGATACAGGTATAGCAATTACTGGGATAATCGTTGATCTCCAATTCCTTAGAAACAAAAAGATTATTAGCGTTACTAATATCAGAGCAGTGAAAACAGTTTCCTTTACTTCGCTTACTGCTTTTCGTTCGAAAAGAGTAAAATCGAAGCCAACCTCAAAATAATAATCATCCGAAAGTTCGCTTTTTAATTCTTTGTATCTTTTATAAACCTCATCAGTAATCTCTATTGAATTTGCACCTCGTTGAGGTAAGACACCAATCCCGATTACAGGATGCCCACCCCTTCTCATTGATGAGCGTTCATTTTGTGCCCTTAGCTCTGCATAACCGATATCAGAAAGACGGACAAAATTCCCATCTTTTTGCTTCACTATTAGATTATTGAATTCCTCAGCCGTTTTCATCAGTCCCAGTGTTCTGATCCCAAGTTCGCTTTTCATACCTTCGATTCTGCCAGACGGAAGCTGAATATTTTCGCTATTTACCGCATCGAACACATCAATAGCTGTTAAGTCATTAGCAAATAGTTTAAAAGGGTCTAACCACAATCTCATAGAATAATCCTTGGGACAGAAAATCCTGACCATACCTACGCCTTTGATAGTCTGCAATCTATCCTTGATAACGTTTTCAGTGATGTTTCCGACTTCAAGTAAATCTTTGGTGTCTGATTCAATAGTAAGGACGATAATTGGATTTGAATTAGCATCCATTTTCTCGACTACAGGTGGATCCACATCTTTTGGAAGATACTTTATTGATTTAGAAACTCTATCGCGAATCGAATTAGCTGCTTCTTCCAAATCCATATCCAGATCGAACTCCACTGTGATCGTGCTGACCTGCTCCGTTGAAACAGAAGATAGCACCTTGATTCCTTCAGCTCCACTTATGGCATCTTCCAATGGTTCAGTTACTTCTGATTGTATTGTCTTTGGATCAGCTCCAGTGTAAAATGTCTGAACAGTAACTATTGGAGGATCAATTTCAGGATATTCCCGTACACTGAGACTGGTATATCCAACGATGCCAAATACAACTATCAGTAGTGAATAAACAACTGCTTGTACCGGCTTATCTATGCTATTTGATGATAGGGACATTTTTTATTCCTAATGAAATTTTTATTTAATCACATTTGCTACAGATACAGCTCCACCAGGAACGATCCTAAGAAGATTGGTAGTAATAATTGAATCGCCAATACTAAGTCCACTAAGTACCTGAGCAGATTCATTATTCCTTAATCCAATATCTATATTCACCTCTTCGGCTATGCCATTCTTCAGAACATAAACGCTATACCCCTTCAGAGTTGGTATTAAGCAATTTGTGGGAACGTATATTGATTTATCCATATCCCCAATACCAAGATTGACTTTTACAGATGATCCGGGTATTAGTTTCCTATCCGAATTTGTTGTTACAGCTCTTAGCATCAAAGTTCTAGTATGGCTATCAATATTTGGTTGAATGGCTGTTATTCTGGCTTTATAAATTTCATTAGATGAAAGAGTCGTAAAATCAATAATTGTGTTATTCAGATTAGCGGAAGAGTATTTCTCTGGTATAGCAAAATCAATATATACATTTGAAATATCATATAAAGTAGTTAAAGTAATGCTTGGGTCTATCAAAGCACCAGGGCTTACATATCTTATACCTACAATACCAGCAAAAGGTGCCCTGATCTCAGTTTTATCCAAGATAGTTTCTAAATAATTAATCTTTGCATTAATTACATTTAATTTGGTATCAGATTCATCAATTAACTGAGCAGAAGCCCCACCATTATCGAACAGCACTTTGTTTCGTTTCAGTGTTTCCTCAGCTAATTTCATTTCGTGCTTTAGCTGATCCAGCTCTGCGAGTATTTCCCTGTCATCGAGTTTAAAAAGCAATTTGTTTTTACTTACGAAACTACCTTCCTTGAAGTCAATTGAAGTGATCTTTCTGTTTAACTCTCCGACAATATCCACTTTTTCGACTGCTTTAACAGTCCCCATACATCAACATCATAAATAGATGAAGTATCTTTAACGATGTAAATGTCTGTGGCTATTGGCTTTGGCTCTGGTTTGGAAGCAGGGAGGGGGGCAGTATCATCAATTAGCATGATTTTAATAAGTATAAGAGCTATAATTATGATAATAGCGACGATCAGAAATAATGTTTTTTTCATAATTTAGTTAAAGTATTGAAAAAGTAGTGTTTTAACATAAATATCAAAGATGTATTTCAGACCAAAAGGTCAATTATTAACAAATATGCTTATAATTGTTTTTTTAAGATAGTATAAAATATAGCGAATTACAAGAACAAAGATTTTTATTTTTTTGAAAAACAATTTTTGATAAGCATTCATGTTCTAATGTCTAAAATATATAGATTATTCAAATGTTCAAATTACCTGATACTCGTTCTTATAACAGGAAAATTATATCTTGCTACTCCAAATATAAATCACAAATCCCAATTTTAAATAAAAGCTCAGTTCTAACAATTTGGTAATATTTCGAATAATTACTATGATAGACATACCCCATCTCATCTACTTCATCATATCGGACAGTGTTTTATTTCTGTTTTTATCATATTATTTATCTTATAATCTACAATTATATTAGATATTTCTATTTAAGGTTAACTTTTGATGACTTAATATATAGATAAATTATTTCCTCAATATCATACATTTTAAAACCATAGATTCTTCTTAGATGACCAAGACTTTCAGTCTCAGAGGTATTTGATGGCAAATTTAGCTCTTTCTTTAAATAATCGCTTTGCACATTATACTTGATTGAGATGTCTTTAAGGGTCATGTATCCATAAACTTCAATTTCCAATCCATCGTAATCATATTTTTGATACCCTTGCTGATCAGCAGATTGAATAGCATTTCCTCCTGATTTATTTTGTTTCTTTTGGTTAAAGCTACGCCCTGATAGTTTATTCCGATTACCAGTATTAAATCCTTCATTCTGATCACATATTGTATTGCTATCTGCAATCATATTATTCATAGATGATTCATATTTCTGAATTGAATTCCTACGATTTTCCGTTGGGCTAATTTCAATTTCTATAATCCAGGGAATAGTCAATATCAATAAAGATATAATGATAAAAGCTAAGCCAATAATAAGTCTTAAAGTACTATTTATTATATATCTTTCAAATAAGCACAAAATTGATTTCCAATGTAAAACTACATGTAAAATCAAAAAACCAATAATGATGTAACCCAAAATCAGGTGTATATATCCCCAATCATGTCTGTCCATTCCCAAAATCGAAAGTTCGGGATTCATTCCATATTTTATCCATCTTTCAGTTCCGGAAATCAGGACATATTTCATCATTATGCCGATACTTATGATTGCAATCATTACAACAAACATGAGTGCATCTATAATAAAGTTTAATTTTTGTTTATTCATAATTGTTTTAATATTATTATTATCAATCAATTTATTTATGTTATCATCTAAAATAATTACCTGCCAATAATACTATGTCATTTTCTTTTACATTTAAATCATTTGCTATTACCGGACACTTAGCTTTTAGCATGAAAAAAAGTGGTTTTTTATTATCAGAGAGCCCTTCATAGTTTCCCTGCCCTTTGCTTATAATAAGGTCTGATTTTTCGAATAAAGACAGGAAATATTTATTACATAAGCTCAAAAT
>Ga0272443_10004933_pt1 | contig 14126 bp, 10 predicted proteins | sample SSMAcet12_FD_193581 | JGI IMG/M metagenome (GOLD analysis project Ga0272443, IMG submission 193581) | Marine sediment archaeal communities from Little Sippewissett salt marsh, Falmouth, MA, United States - SSM-Acet-12 | ecosystem: Environmental > Aquatic > Marine > Wetlands > Sediment ...
CCCGCCGGTGGCAGGATCGGGCCAACCAGCTTCTCACCCACGAGGAAAAGGCCATCCAGGAGCAGATGATGCGCCTTCTCACCCACCCGATGGACAAGGTGGTGCTCACCCGGCTCATCGACCAGAGCTTCCGCTCCCACGACACGGCCAGGGTGGCGGACCAGGTCAACAGCCTGCTTCGCCGCTACGGGGTGCCGGATTTTTTCTCCTCCGTGGACCGGCTGTTGATCCAGATGTTCCTCGGGCTGGGGCGCCACTTTCCGACCTTTTCGGTGCCCAAGATGATCGAAAAGATGCGCGAAAACAGCAGCCGGGCGATCATTCCCGGTGAGCCCGACGCCCTGCTGACCCACCTGAAAAAGCGCAAGGAGCAGGGCGTTCGCATGAACATCAACCACCTCGGAGAGGCCCTTCTCGGGGAAAAAGAGGCCCGACGCAGGCTCGACACCTACATCGCCGACCTGAAAAACCCCGAGGTGGAATACATCTCGGTGAAGATCTCCACGATCTACTCCCAGATCCACCCCCTGGCCTTCGAGCATACGGTCGGCGTGCTCGTCGAGCGCCTGTCGGAGCTGTATGCCACGGCCAAGGAAAACACCTTTGTGAGAAAAGACGGGACCTCGGTATCCAAGTTCGTCAATCTCGACATGGAAGAATACCGGGACCTGGAAATCACGGTGGCGGCCTTTATCCGCACCCTGGAAAAAGAGCTCTTTTTCGACTATTCGGCGGGGATCGTCTTGCAGGCCTACCTGCCGGACGCCTATCCGATTCAACAGAAGCTGACCCGCTGGGCCCGGGAGCGGACCCAACAGGGGGGCGCCCCCATCAAGCTTCGCATCGTCAAAGGGGCGAACATGGAAATGGAGCAGGTGGAGTCTGCCGTCTTCAACTGGCCCCTGGCCCCCTACGACAACAAGCGGGACGTGGACGCCAACTACAAGCGAATGGTGATCTACGGCATGCAGCCGGAAAACATCCGTGCCGTGCACCTGGGCATCGGCTCCCACAACCTGTTTGAGCTGGCCTTTGCCCACGAGCTGGGGACCCACCTGGGGGTGACCGACTATTTCTATTTCGAAATGCTCGAAGGGATGGCCGACCACGTCCGCCGGGCCCTGGTGGAAACGTCCGGAGACGTCCTTTTGTATGCGCCGGTGGCGACCAAAGACGAGTTCATCAACGCCATCGCCTACCTGATCCGCCGTCTGGATGAAAACACCGCCGAGGAAAACTTCCTTCGGTACTCACCCAATCTGAAAACCGATTCCAGGGCCTGGCACTTTCTGGAAAAAACCTTCGTCGAATCCTGCGCCCACATCGACCGGGCGGACACGCGCCCGCACCGCAGCCAGAACCGCCTGGACGAAACCTTCCCGGAAAAAATCGGCACTTACTGGCGGCAGGAGTTCATCAACGAGCCGGACACGGACTGGTCCATGCCCGGAAACCGGAAGTGGGCCGAGGCGATCCGCGAAAAGTGGATGATGGGCCCCGACGACCCCCCGATGCAGATTCCGGCGGTGGTGGCCGGAGAAAAGATCTTCGAAGGCCGGGATACCCGGGAGGTGATCGACCCGAACCGCTACAGCGAAAAGATCCGGGTGGCGCGGTTTGCCCTGGCCGCCGAAGAAGACATCGATCGGGCCGTGGCCGCGGCCAAGGCGGACCCGGACCGATGGCGGGACAAAACCGCAGCGGAACGACACGCGGTATTGTCCCGGGTCGCCACGGCGCTTCGCCGTGCCCGGGGCGATCTCATCGGCGCGGCCGCGGCCAACACTGGCAAGGTGTTTACCGAAGCCGATGTGGAAGTCTCCGAGGCGGTCGATTTCGCCGAGTACTACCCCTTTTCGGTCCGCGCATTCGACGAGCTGAAAAATCTCCGGTGCCGGGGAAAGGGGGTCGGCGTGGTCATTTCCCCCTGGAACTTTCCCATCGCCATTCCCTGCGGCGGGATCGCCGCGTCCCTGGCCGCCGGCAACACGGTGGTCTTCAAGCCCGCATCGGCGGCCGTGGTGGTTGCCTACCTGATCTGCCAGTGCTTCTGGAAGGCCGGCGTTTCCAAAAGCACGCTGCAGTTCGTCCCGTGCAGCGGCGGGAGCGTCGGCAGTCGGCTGACCGCCCATCCGGATGTCGACTTCGTCATTTTGACCGGGGGCACCGAGACGGGCCTGAAAATTCTGGGGGCCAAGCCGTCGACTTTTCTGGCCGCCGAAACCGGCGGAAAGAACGCCACCATCGTCACGGCCATGGCCGACCGTGACCAGGCCGTGAAAAACATCATCCACTCGGCCTTTTCCAACTGCGGCCAAAAGTGTAGCGCCACCTCCCTGCTCGTTCTGGAAAAGGAGGTGTACGAAGACGGCCACTTCATCGGGCAGCTCGTGGATGCGGCCCAAAGCTATGCGGCCGGGTCGGCCTGGGATTTCAAACACCGGATGGGACCGCTGATTCATCCCCCGGAGGGAGACCTGAAGCGCGCTTTTTCCACCCTGGAGTCCGGCGAATCGTGGGCCCTTGAGCCGCGGTGCGATCAGGACAATCCCTACCTCTGGTCTCCGGGAATCAAGCTGGGGGTGACGGCCGGCTCCTACACCCATCAGACCGAATTTTTCGGGCCCCTGCTGGGAATCATGCAGGCAGAAGACCTGGACCGCGCCATCGACACCGTCAACGGCACCGGCTACGGCCTGACCTCCGGCATCGAAAGCCTGGACCGCCGGGAGCAGAAGCGCTGGAAAGAAAACATCCGGGCCGGCAACCTCTACGTGAACCGGGGCACCACCGGCGCCGTCACCCTGCGCCAGCCCTTCGGCGGCATGGGAAAATCGGCCATCGGGCCGGCGATCAAGGCCGGCAGCCCCAACTACGTGGTCCAGTTCATGCGCTTTGCCGCCGAAGGAGATCCGGTCACCGGGGCCATCGCCCAAGAGCACGCTCTGCTGCGAACCGCCCAGCAGTGGCGGCAGAAGCTCGAATGGGGGCTTTTCTCCGAACACGAAGAAGACCTGCGGCGGACCGTTCGGGCCATCCAAAGCTACCTGTACTGGTGGGGGCGGGAATTTTCAAAAGAGAAGGACTATTTTCACCTCCGCGGCCAGGACAACCTGCTTCGGTTTCTGCCCCTGGGCCAAGTGATGGTCCGGGTCCACGAAAAAGACTCCCTCTTTGAGGTCCTGGCCCGGATTGCGGCCGCCAAGATCTGCGGCAACAAGACCCTGGTCAGCCTTCCCGAGCACCTGGAAAATCCGGTGACGAAGTTTTTGTCCGGCACCGAAGCCCGCCGGTTCGTCCGACCCAAGGCGGTGCGGCGGGAAAGCGACGAGCAGGTGGCCGAGACCCTCAGTCGGGGGACCCGGATCCGGTATGCCGCCCCGGATCGCGTGCCGCCGGCCGTTTTTGCCGAGGCCGCCAACACCGGCGCCTACGTCGCCCGGGAGCCGGTCTTGGCCGAAGGCCGTGTCGAACTGCTCCATTACCTCGTCAATCAGAGCATCTGCGACAGCTACCACCGGTACGGCAATCTGGGCGAGCGGGCACTATAGCCTCGGTCAATGGTCATCCGTCATTGGTCATGGACAGCGGCTATGATACATCGAGTTGGCTTTTCTTGAATGCCTAAAGTGCCTAAAATGGTGGAATTGCTTCTCTCTATCCTCAATCGATATGGATCGACAATGACCGGTGATCGATATGGGACACCATCTTATTCTTGGCGAACTGGCTGATTTTCTCACCGGGCAGATCCTGCCCGACACCCTGGACGAGCGCTACCGCCAGAAGATCGCCCGCATTCTGGTGGAAGAAAAGGGGTATTTTCCATCCGATATCGATGCGCGGCGCAAGCTCACCGTCGGCGCCGGCAGCCGCGCGGCAGTGGTTCCGGTCGATTTTACCGTTGTTCTGGAGGGGCGGATCTGTCTGGTCGTCCGATTCGGGCCGGGCTCCCTTGTCACCCGCCACCGCCCGTCTCTGGCCGTTGCCCGTCTTATGGCCGGCGGGCAGGTCCCGGTGGTCGTGGTGACCAACGGAGAAGCGGCAGACATCCTCGACGGGGTATCCGGCAAGCCTCTTGCCGAAGGGCTCGACGCGATTCCAAATCGGGAGGCCCTTTTACAGATCGCTGCCTCGCGGCCGTTTGAAGCGATCTCCGAGGATCGGGCGGAAAAGGAGGCCAGGATCGTTTATGCCTTCGAGGTGGACGGCGCCTGTCCCTGCGATGATACGGTCTGCCGCCTCGATTAGCGTCTTTTCGGCTTGATTTTTCAGATTTCCGGTCTATGGTTGACGAATCAACCAATCAACCAATCAACCAATCAACATACCGCCAGACAGCTGAATGAAAACGGAAGATCATCATAGTTTCATGGGAGAAGCCCTGGCCCTGGCCGGCCAGGCCCTGGATCGGGGCGATTTTCCGGTGGGATGCGTGGTGGTCAGCGGCGGCAGGGTCATTGCTTCCGGGGCCAGAACCGGCTCACGGCCTCCCCATGCAAACGAGCTCGACCACGCCGAAATGATCGCCCTGCGGCAGCTGGCCGACCAGGGGGTCAGCCTTTTCGGGGCCGAGGCGTCGATCTACTGCACCATGGAACCCTGCCTGATGTGCTACGGGGCGATCCTGCTTGCAGGGGTCGAAAGGATCGTCTACGGTTTTGAGGACATCATGGGCGGCGCAGCCCGCTGCGATCGGAAGGGGTTTGCCCCCCTTTACAGGGACAACCCGGTGAGGGTCGTCGAAGGGGTCAGACGCAGTGAATGTCTGCGGCTTTTTCGACGGTTTTTTCAAAATCCGGAAAACGCTTATTGGCAGGGAAGCCTTCTGGCCGACTACACCCTTTCACAGAAGAAAGAAAACAGGGCCTGACTTTACTTTCGGGATTTGTGATGCCCCGAAAGCGCACGTCTGAGATGCACCCTGCATATTTTTTTCTTGCATTTCATCAAGCGGTTGGATAAGGCACAATGCGTATCGGCCCGCTCTTCTAAGGAGGCGCTGCCGCCTTCCGGGGGCGCGGGCATGGAAATTGCCGTTCATCTGCGGCACCGTCTCCGGGCGGCTTCCGCAAGACCATCTGCCGAGGAGGTGTGAGCATAGCTAAACCGAAACAGACCCAGCGAACCCGGATCAACAAGGCAATTTTTGCCAGAGAAGTCAGGCTGATCGATCCGGAAGGAAATCAGCTCGGGATTGTGCCGTTGAACGAAGCCCTGGAAAAGGCTGCGGGATTCGGCCAGGATCTCGTGGAGATCTCCCCGAACGCCAAGCCGCCTGTCTGCAAGATCATGGACTACGGCCGTTACAAATACGAGCAGACCAAAAAGCAGCAGGAGGCCAAGAAAAAGCAGAGCACGACCCAGGTCAAGGAGATCAAGGTCCGTCCCAAAACCGGAGAACACGACCTGCAGGTCAAGATCGGCCACATCAAGCGCTTTCTGGACAAGAAGGACAAGGTCAAGGTCACGGTGATGTTCCGGGGCCGCGAGATCACCCTTTCAGATCTCGGCAGGGATGTGCTCGAGCGGATCTATGAACAAACCGAAGACATGGCCGTCTTGGAGCAGCCCCCCAAGTTCGAAGGACGCACCATGGTGATGGTCCTGGCTCCGAGGTGACCTTTACCGACGGAAGAAGCTTCCGCCGGCGGCAGCACACCGCGTCGATTCGCTGTAGCCGTCATGAAGCGGCAAAAGGCAGACAAAACCACTGAGAAGGTGGCGTGCGCTGATCTTTTCCATGCTCACGCCATCGTTGTTTTTAGACCGATAAGGAGACTTTTGATGCCCAAGATCAAGACGAACCGGGCCGCCGCCAAGCGGTTCAAAAAAACAGGAACCGGCAAATTCATGTTTAGCAAATCCCACGCAAGCCACATCCTGACCAAGAAAACCCGCAAAAGGAAGCGGTCCCTGCGCAAAAAAAATGTGATTGACAAAACCAATGTCAGGGAGATAAGGCTGCTTCTCCCCAACGGGTGATCACGTCGCCTCGGCGATTTTGGATGTAAAGGAGTATGACAGATGCGAGTGAAAAGAGGATTCAAGGCAAGACGGCGCCGAAAAAAGGTGCTGAAGCTGGCCCGGGGCTTTCGCGGAGGCCGGAGCAAGCTCTTTAGAACGGCCGCGGACTCCCTGGACAAGGCCCTGATGTACGCCTACCGGGACCGAAAGGCACGGAAGCGCGATTTTCGGCGGCTGTGGATCGCCCGAATCAACGCCGGCGCCCGGATGAACGACCTTAGCTACAGCAAGTTCATCCATGGGCTGAAAACGGCGGGCGTGGCGCTGGATCGCAAGGTGCTGGCCGATCTGGCCGTTTCCGATCCGGCCGCATTCCGTGAGATCGCCAGCCTCGCCGCCCAGCAGGGATAGCACGCCCCGCGCCTTTTGCCGCCTGCCAGATCCGGTCCCGCGGGCACGCCCCGGGATTCCAAACTGACACAGACCGTCGATTTTGGGGTCCCCGTCCGTCGAAAAACGGGGATCGCCGGATCATTATTGAACAAGAGGGCCGCTGTGGAACCGTCCATCGAACAGATTCGGGAAGACGCGCTGGCAGAACTCGATGCCGCCGCCGACCCGGAAACGGTCAAAGCACTTTCCATCCGCTATCTTGGCAGGAAAGGCCGCGTCACCCTGTTTCTGCGAAATATCTCGTCGCTTCCGCCCGAGGAGCGCCCGGCCGCCGGCAAAAAGGCCAACCAGGTCAAAAAGGCCCTCGAGCAGGCATTTGACGAAGCCGTCGAGGCCATGGCCGCCGCCCCTTCGGTGGAAGACCGGATCGATGTCTCGCTGCCCGGCCGCAATCCCCGGCCCGGGCATGTGCACCCGATCACCCAGATCACCAATCGAATCTGTGAAATCTTTCTTCGCCTCGGGTTTGACGTGGCCGAAGGGCCGGAGGTGGAAAAGGACTGGTACAACTTCGAGGCGCTCAACTTTCCCAAGGACCATCCGGCCCGGGACATGCAGGACACGTTCTTTGTTTCCGAAGACATCGTCCTGCGGACCCACACCTCTCCGATCCAGGTCAGGATCATGGAAAAACAGCCACCGCCGGTGCGGGTCGTCGCCCCGGGAAAGGTGTTTCGCTGCGATTCGGACCTGACCCACACCCCGATGTTCCACCAGGTCGAAGGGCTCCTGGTCGACGACCGCATCACCTTCGGGGATCTGAAAGGCGTGCTGACGACCTTCGTCCACGAGATGTTCGATGAACAAACGAGTCTTCGGTTCCGTCCAAGCTTTTTTCCGTTCACCGAACCCAGCGCGGAAGTCGACATCCTGTGTGTGATCTGCCGGGGAGAAGGCTGCCGGGTCTGCTCCCAGACCGGCTGGCTGGAAGTGCTGGGCGCCGGCATGGTCCATCCTGCCGTGTTTGAAAATGTCGGCTACGACACCGAGCGCATTTCCGGGTTTGCCTTCGGCATGGGGGTGGAGCGCATTGCCATGCTCAAATACGGCATCGACGACATCCGCCGCTTTTTCGACAACGACATCCGGTTCTTGGGGCAGTTTTGAAATGAAAGTCAGTCTCTCTTGGCTCCGCCAGCATGTTTCTGTCGACATGGAAATCGACACCCTGTCCGATGCGTTGACCATGGCCGGCTTGGAAGTGGACGCGGTCTGGGACCGCTATGACGATCTGGAAAAGGTCTTTGTGGGCCGGATCGAAGCGGTGCGCCCCCATCCCAATGCGGACAAACTTCGCCTCTGCGACGTGGCCATCAAGGATCGCAACGTCAGGGTCGTCTGCGGGGCCCCCAATGCCGAAGCAGGTATGCTGTCGGCCCTGGCCCTTCCCGGCACCCGGCTGGCCGACGGTTCGGTCCTGGAGGCCTCGACCATCCGCGGCGCGGCCTCGGAGGGAATGCTCTGCAGCGAGGCCGAGCTCGGGCTGGGCAAAGATCGAAGCGGCATCATGGCCCTTGACGCCGGCCTCTGCGTCGGAGAACGGCTCGACCGGGCGCTGAACCTCTCCGATCCGGTGATGGAAATCGAACTGACCCCCAACCGGCCCGACTGCCTGAGCATCATCGGGATCGCCCGGGAGGTGGCCGCCATCTGCGGAGCCCGGGTGCGCTATCCGGAAATTGCGCAGCCTCACACCGAAGGCCGCATCGAAGACTACACGTCGGTGACCATCGAAGCGCCGGACCACTGCCCGCGCTACGCCGCCGCCCTGGTCTGCGAGGTGACGGTGGGCCCTTCTCCGGACTGGCTTCAACAGCGGCTGCTTTCCGTCGGCCTCCGGCCGATCAGCAACATCGTAGACATCACCAACTTCGTCATGATGGAAACAGGGCAGCCCCTGCACGCCTTCGATTTCGACCGGCTTGCAGAGCACCGGATCGTGGTGCGCACGGCCGCACCCGGGGAGCCGTTCACCACCCTGGACGGCAAAGAGCGCTCCTTGACCCCCGACATGTTGATGATCTGCGACGGAGAAAAGCCGGTGGCCGTCGGCGGCGTCATGGGCGGAGAAAACTCCGAGATCGATGCTGGCACCTCCCGGGTGCTCATTGAAAGCGCGTACTTTCATCCGGCCAGCATCCGCCGGACGGCCAAAGCCCTTGGGCTGGGCACCGACGCCTCCCATCGCTTCGAGCGGGGGGTCGATCCGGAAGGGACCCTCACGGCCCTGAAACGGGCAGCGGCGCTGACCGCCGAAATTGGCGGGGGGCAATTGATTGGAGGGCTCATCGACGTCCACCCGAAGCCGACTCCCGCCAAAACGTTGTCTCTTTCTTCGGAAGCCACCAATCGCCTGCTCGGCACCGATCTGACCGCAGAACAGATCACCGGCCTGCTTGCGTCGATCGATTTTTCCGTGGCCGGCAAAAAAGACGGCGCCCTTTCCGTCTCCGTTCCCACCTTTCGCGTGGACGTCCGCCGGCCCGAGGACCTCATGGAAGAAGTCGCCCGCCTGTGGGGTTACAACCGCATTCCGCAGACGTCCCCTCTGATTCCGGCCCAAAAGCCCCCCAGAACGGAAAGACGCGATTTTCGCGGCCGGATTCGAACGCTGCTGACCGGATTCGGATTTACAGAAACGGTGAACTACAGTTTTGCCGCAAGCCGATCGGTGGATCTGCTTCAACTCGGTCCGCAGGACCGGCGCAGGCGGACGGTCGCTCTGCTCAATCCCTTGACTGAGGACCAATCCGTGATGCGGACGACCCTGACGTCGGGGCTGCTGGATACCGTGCGCCGCAATCTGACTCGACAGATGCGGGATTTGAAGCTTTTCGAAATCGGCAAGGCGTTTATCGACAACGGTCCGGGCCAGCTGCCCGAAGAGATCGAAATCCTCGGCGGGATCCAGACCGGCAGACGGTTTCCGCTGGGCTGGCACAGCGAAGGTGCGCCGTGCGATTTTTACGATATCAAAGGGGCGGTGGAAGGTCTTTTGGAGGGGCTCTCGGTGGACGGGGTCGGATTTACCCGCCTGGCCGACGAGGCCTGCGACTATTTGCGCCCGGGCCGCAGCGCCCGGATTCTGGCCTGCGGCGAGAACATCGGCATCGTGGGAGAAGTGCATCAGGCGGTCATGAAAAACTTCGATATCGATCAGACCGTGTTTCTGTTCGAAATCGAACTGGAGCGGCTTTTACGCCAAATGCCAAACACGGTTTCCGCCGCACCGATCCCCCGTTTCCCGGCGGTCTCCCGGGACATCACCTTGATTCTGGATGAGGATACCGAAGCCCGGCGGATCCTGGAGCGGCTGAAAGACATGAACGAACCGCTGGTGGAAAGTGCGGCCCTGTTTGACGTGTTCGCCGGTTCTCCGGTTGCCGAGGGGAAAAAGAGTCTGTCCTTCCGCATTACCTACCGCTCCCATGAAAAGACCCTTGAGGATGAGATGGTCAACCGTCTCCATCAGGAGATTTGCAAAGCGCTTCTCGAAGAGTTCGACGCCGTCCTTCCGGGGTAGCGCCGGCGCAGGAGCGTTGGTGATCGGATCGATTTGTGGTAGCATCGTTTCGGCAAAGACCCGAGAGGCATTCCACCCCATGGTCGAGGGACGATGGAAAAAGTCCAGATCCCGGACAAGCTCTATTTTCGAATCGGCGAGGTCAGCCGGATTACCGGTGTTCCTGCCTATGTTCTTCGTTTCTGGGAAAACGAGTTTCGGAGGATGCACCCGAAGCGGACCCCTTCGGGGCAGCGCCTCTATCGGAAAAAGGACATCGAAACCGTTCTGACCATCAAGAACCTCTTGTACGAAAAAAAATTCACCATCGAAGGCGCCCGCCGCACTCTGCGCAAAGATCGAACCTCTCCAGCAGACGGCTCCGGCGGCCTTGATATCCAAGCCATCCGAAACGAGCTGCTCTCTATTCGGCGCATCCTTTCCTGATCCAGAAACCTATTGACAACGCTAGTTTTTTGTCCTATCTATTTCGCCTGGTTTGCGGGCATAGCTCAGTTGGTAGAGTACAAGCTTCCCAAGCTTGGTGTCGCGAGTTCGAATCTCGTTGCCCGCTCCACAGAATTTTACGCCGTTTTCGGTTTTGGGTTTGTCTGAGATGGTTGGATTTACGGGCTAGGTTGATGAACGGATGGTGACACCATGAACGGATAGCGTTCTCCGATCCAACAACAAGTAGACCGACCATCTTGGATTAACCGAAACGGGCGACTGCCCGTTTTTGTTTTTTTAAAGGGGCGGCTTTGTCGGCAAGCAAGAAAAAAGATCTTCCCCCCGCAGCGGATGATCGTCGTCGGGACGGCCGGATGACCGGGCCGGAAAAGGAAGCGCTGGTGATAGAACAGGTCAACCGGTTTGCCGAACCGCTGTGCGCCGCAGAAGGCATCGAACTGGTTCATGCCGAATATCTTCGGGACCGCGGCGGTCGGGTGCTTCGGCTGTACATCGACAGACCGGAAGGCGTGTCCCTGGATGACTGCGCCTGGATCAGCCGGCAGGTAAGCGACTGGCTTGACGTGAGCCTTGACGATATCGGGCCTTACAGCCTTGAGGTTTCGTCCCCTGGACCGGAGCGTCCCCTGGGAAAGACTTCCGATTACGACCGATTTCGGGATCGAAGGGCAAAGATCAGCGTTTCACCTTCGTGGCAGGGGAAGAAAAACTTTACCGGCATTCTGAAGGGCGTCTCCGAAGGAGAGGTCCTGCTGGAGACGATTGAGGGCGCCGTTGCAATACCCCTGAAGCAAATTCGGAGGGCTCGACTGGTAGACGGAGAATAGGGATGTTTATCGCAGACATAAAACGTGTGGTCGAACAGGTCAGCAGGGACAAGGGAATCGACCGGGGAATCCTGATTCAGGCCCTGGAAGAGGCGTTGCGGTCCGCCGCGCGCAAGCGCTTCGGAAGCAAGGTCGACATCGAAGTCCAGTACAACGAGGAAAACGGGGAACTCGAGGTCTTCCAGTTCAAGGAAGTGGTTGAAGATGTCGCTGAACCTGATTTGGAGATCGGCATCGAGGAAGGCCGGCAGCTCGATCCCGAATGCGAGGTCGGAGACAGTCTCGGGGTCAAAATGGATACCACCACTTTCGGGCGGATCGCGGCCCAGTCCGCCAAACAGGTGATCATCCAGAAAATGAAAGACGCCGAGCGGGATGCCGTGTTTACCAATTTCATCGACCGGAAGGGCGAGGTCATCAACGGCATCGTCCAGCGCATCGAGAAGGGAAACCTCATCGTCAACCTGGGGCAGACCGAAGGCGTGCTTCCGACCCGGGAGCAGGTTCCCCGGGAGTCCTACCGCCGCGGGGACCGGATCAGAGCATACATTGTGGATGTGCTTCACGAATCGCGCGGGCCCCAGATTATTCTGTCCCGGACCCACCCCGAATTCTTGATTCACCTGTTTCGAACCGAGGTTCCGGAAATCAGCGAGGGAATCGTCAACATCGTCACCGCCGCCCGAGAACCCGGCAGCCGGGCGAAAATCGCCGTCTCCTCCAATGATCTGGACATCGACCCGGTCGGCGCCTGCGTGGGCATGAAAGGAAGCCGGGTGCAAAACGTCGTTCAGGAGCTTCGGGGAGAAAAGATCGACATCATTCCGTGGCATGTGGATCCGGCCAAATTCGTCTGCAACGCCCTGGCCCCGGCGGAGATCTCCCGGGTGATCATCGACGAAGAAAACCAGGCCATGGAAGTCATCGTGCCGGATGAATTTCTTTCCGTTGCCATCGGCAAAAGAGGGCAAAACGTCCGTCTGGCGTCGAAGCTGACCGGATGGCACCTGGATGTGAAAAGCGAAAGCCGCTATAGCCAGGCCATGAAAGACGGATATGAATCGCTGATGAATATGGAGGGGGTCAGCATTGGCCTGGCCGATGCCCTTTATGAAAGCGGTCTTTTCTCTGTCGAAGAACTCGGCCGGGCAAGTGTGGAAGAATTGATGCAGATCCGGGACATGGATGAAGAAAAGGCGGTGTTCCTGATCGAGGAGGCTCAGGCTGCTGCAGAAGCCGCCGCACAGGCGGAAGCCGAAGCCAAAGAAGCCGCCGCACAGGCGGAAGCCGAAGCCAAAGAAGCCGCCGCACAGGCGGAAGCCGAAGCCAAAGAAGCCGCCGCACAGGCCGAAGCCGAAGCGAAAGAAGCGGCGGCGGCCGGCGGAGGGGAGCCTGAAACAGCGCCTGAAGAAGACCAAGCGGCTGACGCCGGCAAAGAGCCACCGAAAAAACAGGATTCTTCCGAGGAAATATCGGACCTCCCGGAAGGGGGGGCCGAACCCGCCGCCGAGGTGGAGGACGAGGCATCCGGATCTGAAAAAACAGAAATGTTTCCGGAGACCGAAGAAGAAAAAGAAGAAAATAACGACGGTGCTTCTTCTTGAGGAAAATGCCCGTCACCGAAAAGGACCCGAGGGGGATGAATGGCAAAGATCAGAGTCTATGAACTTGCCAGAGAATTGAACATGACCAATAAAGTTCTCATCGAACAGCTCCGTGAAAACGGCTACGAAGTAAAAAGCCATATGAGTGTATTCGACGAGGAAGAGGTCGATTCAATAAAAAAGGCGCTCCGCGGCAAAAAAGCAGAAGATGTCGCTATGGAAGTGACTCGGGTGAAGCCGACCGTCATTCGCCGTCGGAAAAAGCAAACACCCGAAGCCGCGGTGGTCGAAGAGACCGCGCCGGAAACTGCCGAAGAGGGCGAAGAAGCCGAAGAGGTGCCCGAAACAGAAGAGGTCGCTTCGGAAGTCACCGCGCCGGCACAAGAGGCAACTGAAGCCGAAGCCCCCTCCGCGCCTGAATTCGAAGTGGTCCAGGAGCCGGAAACAGAAGAGGCCGCGCCGGAAGAGGATGCAAGCAAGACCGAGCCTGCTGTCGAAGCCGAACCCGGACCGGCGGCCGAAGAGCCTCCGGAGCCGTCGGCCGAAGCTGCAGCGGAGCCGGAGCCGTCCGAGGCTGAAAAAGAGGCCCCGGCAAAACCGGCCAAGAAAAAGAAGGGGAAAAAGGAGGCTCCCGCCAAAATCATCAAACTTCCAGTGGCACCGCCGCCGGAGAGAGTCAAACCTTCTGAACCGAAGCACGAGGCGACCCCGGAGCCGGAATCGCCTGCGGTGGCAGTCTTGGACTCCGAAAAGGCCGATCGGCGGGGCCGAAAAAAAACCGAAGAGCCGTCGCGGGACAAAAAATTCTTCAAGAAGAAGATCTCCTTCCGCCGAAAGGAAGTCGTCGAAGGCCAGGACCTTTACGACGCAGCCAAGGTCCGCGGTAAAAAGGGACGAAAAGCGGCCAAGGCAAAACCGGCAAAAGGCCAGAAGACCCAGATCACGACACCCAAGGCCATCAAGCGGCGGATCAAGATCGACGAAGCCATCATGCTGTCGGACTTGGCCAAACGAATGGGCATTAAGGCCGGCGACATGATCAAAGAACTGATGACCATGGGGGTGATGGCGACGGTCAACCAAACCATCGATTTTGAAACCGCCTCCCTGGTCGCCGCCGAGTTCGGCTACGAGGTGGAAAGGGCCGCCTTCGAAGAGGAGGCCGTGCTCAGCGCTGTCGCAGAAGACGAGGCCGGAGAGCGGGTCACCCGATATCCGGTGGTCACCATCATGGGCCACGTCGATCACGGCAAGACTTCACTTCTGGATGTCATTCGTAAGACCCATGTGATGGAAACCGAG
>Ga0272443_10004935_pt1 | contig 14123 bp, 11 predicted proteins | sample SSMAcet12_FD_193581 | JGI IMG/M metagenome (GOLD analysis project Ga0272443, IMG submission 193581) | Marine sediment archaeal communities from Little Sippewissett salt marsh, Falmouth, MA, United States - SSM-Acet-12 | ecosystem: Environmental > Aquatic > Marine > Wetlands > Sediment ...
CCTGGTTGACCGCAGCGGCGGCCGGCGTGTAGCCCACTTCTTCGGAGTCGGCGCTTTCCAGATCGCCGTCATAGGCCCGAACCACGAAATAGTAGGTCGTGCCTTCGGTCAGGCCGATCAGGGTGCATTGCGTTTCATCATTTTCCCAGATGGGGTTGTCGTAATCGTAGCTGGCGCCGCTTTCCCGTACGAAGACCCGGTAACCTTCCGGTTCCGGATCGTTGGCATCCCAGGCAAGCGTGACATTGGCTGCCATGGCGCATAAAGCCGTGAAGAAAAGGATGGCCGGTATGATCAGGGCGCTTGTGATCCATATTCTGGATCGAATTCGATGTGATATCATGGTCGAAAGCAATTCTCCGGTTGGTTTTCGATCGTGCGGAAAGTGCGCACGCTTGCGTCAGGTAATTTGATCCGGTATCAGCAAGCGGCTTGCCACATGACCCGAATAGTGCCTTGGAGACGCATAACAACCTGTTTAAATATGATAAAAATTTTATTAAAAATTGTAACGAGTGGCATTCAGACGCTGGGAGGATGACGAACGGGAAAAGGTCGTAACCGGCTTGTGCAGAATCCGTAATTGAATCCAGAACGCGGTAAAAAGAAAGGCAGGGATTTGGAATTTTCTATCGGACGATGCAGCGCTGGACAAAGGGTTTTGCAAGGGACTGGAATCGCTTCATCTCATCTGCGAAAATGGTTGGGTCCTGCCGGCGGTTGAACTCGGGATCCAGACAGGCGGCGCGCCGGTTGAACTTTTGCAGCACATAGCACCGGGCCCCGTCGATGGTTCGGGCAATGGCTTCGATGGATTCGCGGGTGGCGAAAGGTGCAGCACAGGTGGTCCGGAATTCATAATCCGTAGCGGACCCCATGATGTGGCGGATACTTTCCGACAGCGATTCTTTGATGCGGGGGATACGGCAAAAGGGACCGTAATCTTCCAGGGGCGCCTTGATATCCATGGCCACGAAATCTACCAGCTCTTTTTGCAAAAGGCGATCAAGCACATCGGGGCGGCTGCCGTTGGTGTCCAGCTTGACGGGGTAGTTCAAGGATTTGATGGATTGACACAAATCGACAACCCATTCGTGCAAGGTCGGCTCGCCCCCGGTGATGACCACCCCCTCGAGCATTCCCTGGCGGGAGTGCAGAAAAGCGGTGATTTCATCTAGTCCTAATTGCTGCGGGTATTCGCCGCGAGCCAGGTCGGCATTGTGGCAGTACGGGCAGATGAAATTGCATCCGGTGGTGAAGAGCACGCAGCTGATCTTACCGGGGTAGTCGATAAACGAGTTTTTCTGCAGACCGGCCAGAAGCATGATACGATTACTTTCCGGCTATACTGAACGCAATTGCTGCAGGGCATCGTCGGTACAAACAGGATCGATGGCTTCCGACGGGTTCTCTTCAGCAGGAGTGCAAGCCTCTTCGGCTTGCATCGCCACGGCGGCGGCCACACCGGGTTCCTCCAGATTTACCTTGAAGGTTTTACGCCGGCAGTACTCCGCCTGCTTGCCGTCGTTCCACTGCTTCACCGGCCGCAGGTATCCCACCACCCGCGAGTACACTTCCGTTTCGCGGTCGCAGTGGGAGCAGCGAGTTTGTTCACCGTTGAGATAGCCGTGGGCCGGGCAGACCGAAAAGGTCGGTGTAAGGGTAAAATAGGGCAGGTGATAGCTGCCCGACACTTTTCGGATCAGGGACTTGACCGTTTCGATGTCCGTTACCTGCTCGCCGAGGAACAGGTGCAGGACGGTGCCACCGGTGTACTTGGTCTGCAGATCGTCCTGAAGCATCAGGGTCTCGAAGATGTCGTCGGTGTGGTTCACCGGCAACTGGGTGGAGTTGGTGTAATAGGGTGCGGCGCCTTTCTTGAAATCGTCTTCGTTGGCGCACAGGATGTCCGGGTAGCGCTTTTTGTCGATCATGGCCAGGCGGTAAGAGGTGCCTTCGGCCGGGGTGGCTTCCAGGTTGAAGATGTCGCCGGTCTGGTCCTGGATCTCCGCAATCATGGCTCTCAACTCGTCCATGACCTTCACGGCAAAGGCCTGGCCCTGGCCGGTAGTGATGTCCGTAGCCAGAAAATTCTGGCAGGCTTCGTTCATGCCCACGATGCCGATGGTGGAGAAGTGGTTTTTCCAGTAGACGCCGGAACGGTTCTTGATATCGCGAAGGTAGAATTTGGAATAGGGATACAGATTCTTGTCGGTGAACTTTTCCAGCACCTTGCGTTTGATGGCCAGGCTTTCGATGGCTAGGTCCACCCGGTCCTGGAGAAGGCCGAAAAATTCGGATTCGTCCCTGGCAACGTGGCCGATGCGCGGAAGATTGATGGTCACCACGCCGATGGAGCCGGTGAGTGGATTGGCCCCGAAAAGGCCGCCGCCGCGTTTGAGCAGTTCGCGGTTGTCCAGCCGCAGGCGGCAGCACATGGAACGGGCGTCTTCCGGGGACATGTCCGAATTGACGAAATTGGAGAAATAGGGGATGCCGTATTTGCCGGTCATCTGCCAGACGGTTTCCAGGTTGGCGTTGTCCCAGTCGAAGTCCTTGGTGATGTTGTAGGTCGGAATGGGGAAGGTGAAGACGCGGCCCTTGGCGTCGCCTTCGATCATCACCTCGGCAAAGGCACGGTTGAACAGGTCCATCTCGTCCTGGAATTCACCGTAAATCGTCTTTTTCTCCTTGCCGCCGATGATCACCGGGTGATCTTTCAGGGTGGCCGGAACGCACAGGTCCATGGTGATGTTGGTAAACGGGGTCTGAAATCCCACCCGCGTAGGGATGTTGATGTTGAATACGAATTCCTGAAGCGCCTGCTTGATCTTCGAATAACTCAGCTTATCGTACCGGATGAAAGGTGCCAACAGGGTGTCGAAGTTGGACAGGGCCTGGGCCCCGGCCGCTTCCCCCTGGAGTGTGTAGAAAAAATTGACGATCTGGCCCAGCGCCGAACGCAGGTGTTTGGGTGGCGCGCTTTCCACTTTGCCCTCGACCCCTTTGAAGCCGTTGCGCAACAGATCGGTGAGATCCCAGCCCACGCAGTAGACCGACAGCAGGCTGAGGTCATGGATGTGCAGGTCGCCGTCGGCATGGGCCCGCCGGATCTCCGGCGGATAGATCTGGTTCAGCCAGTACTCCGACGTGACATCCGAGGAGATATAATTGTTGAGTCCCTGAAGGGAGTAGCACATATTGCTGTTCTCTTTGATCTTCCAGTCCAGCTTGCGGATGTAGTGTTCCACTAGGTCCACCTGGGCCTCGGTGGCGATGCGCCGGATCTGGGCGTGCTGCTCCCGATAGATGATATAGGCTTTGGCGGTTTTGTAATAAGGAGAGTCCAGCAGGACCCGCTCCACGATGTCCTGGATCTCCTCCACTTCGGGAGAGGCGCCCAGCCGCAGTTCATGGGCCAGGGTGAGGACACGCAGGGTCAGCTTCTTGGCATCCCGCTCCCCGAATTCGTTTGTGGCCTGACCGGCCTTGGCAATGGCTGCGGTGATTTTGGAGGAATCGAATTCAACAATTCGACCGTCACGCTTTTTGATTTGTTCGATCACGAAGCTCTCCTCGGAAGCGCTATTGGGTTGTGGTTGATTCAAACGACGAAAAAATGCCGCGGCCGGCATTTTTTCAAGGTGTGGAACACATCGATCATTCCGAAAATCTGATGGAATTCCAGCCTTATGGGCAGCAAGACTGTGATAATATAAATACAACAAGATGTTGTTGTCTGTCAAGCGACTTTTTCCATATGTAGTGGCTTGCCCGGATCCCGAACTCGTTGCCCAAGTACTTGTGTTTTCAGAAAAAACAGTCCCGGGTGGCCGGCCCGACCCGATTTTTGCCATAATTGAGAGCCTCGTCGAAACTGTTTGGGAGCAGATGTTGTGTTAAAAGCGGCTTGACATACTATATATAGTGTGAGAATGGGTGTTCATACACCGGTACGGTTGCGTTGCGGCATCGACAGCTTCCACGGTTCAACCCAGACAATGACAGATTTTCATTTCCCCTTGTGCCGTGCCGGATCCCCACAGCAGAAAAAGCCACCTGCCGACACCCCAGCGGTCCGGGCTGTTTTTGATGTGGGTCGCGGGGTTGGATGCCAAACGCCGCCAAACCGCAATCGAAACCAATCGCCACACAATACCTTTACCGATCAATGGAGCCGTAATTTGCCATGACTCACAAATCTAAAATTCTCATCGTTGACGATGGAAACGTGGACCTGAGCACCCACGTCTGGGACGACCAGGTGTTCTGCAAGAGCCTCATCGGCGCCAATGCCGTCAATAAAAGCCAGGCCGAGGAGATTGCCCGGTTCATCCGTTCCACCATCGACCGCATGGACCTGAAGCACATCACTTCTCCCATGGTGGACGAGATGATCAAGGCCAAACTGGCCGAGTACGGTCTGGATGCCGGCGGCGCGATCCGGCTGACCCGGGACATGTTCGTGCGCAACGGAATCGACCTTTCTCCCAACGCCAAAACCGTACTGGAGCGCCGCTATCTGAAAAAAGATACCGACGGCCGCATCCAGGAGACGCCGGCTCGGATGTTTCACCGGGTGGCCCGGCACATCGCCAAGGCGGAGAAGAACTATGATGAAAATGCCGACATCCGGAAGGTCACCGAAACCTTTTACAGCCTGATGACGGATTTCAGGTTTTTGCCCAACTCGCCGACCCTGATGAATGCCGGCCGGCGCCTGGGGCAGTTGGCCGCCTGTTTTGTGCTGCCCGTCGAAGACAGCATGGAGGGCATTTTCTCTTCGCTGAAAAATGCCGCCATCATCCATAAGTCGGGCGGCGGCACCGGCTTTTCCTTTTCCCGGCTGCGGCCCAAGAATTCCATGGTGGGGACCACCGGCGGCATCGCCTCCGGTCCCATCTCGTTCATGAAGATTTTTAACACCGCCACGGAACAGGTCAAGCAGGGGGGCACCCGGCGCGGGGCCAACATGGCCATCCTGCGGGTCGATCATCCGGATATCATGGAATTCATTCACTGCAAAACCGCCAATACCGAGCTGAACAACTTCAACATTTCCGTGGGCATCACCGAGCCGTTCATGGAGGCGGTGCAGTCCGATATCGAATACGATCTGATCGATCCCCGGGACCGCCGTCCGGTCGCCCGACTCAATGCCCGGGAAGTGTATGCGGAATTGGTCGAACAAGCCTGGAAAAACGGTGATCCGGGCATCGTTTTTCTCGACCGCATCAACCGCGACAACCCCACTCCCGAACTCGGAGAAATCGAAAGCACCAACCCGTGCGGCGAACAGCCGCTGTTGCCCATGGAGGCCTGCAACCTGGGATCCATCAACCTGGCCAAGTTTGTGGCCGGCAGCGCGGACGCGGCCCGTATCGATTACGAAGCCCTCAAAGAGACCGTGTGGACGGCCGTGCGTTTTCTGGACAACACCATCGACATGTCCCGCTATCCCCTGGCGGAAATCGACCGCATGGTCAAGGGCAACCGCAAGATCGGTTTGGGGATCATGGGATTTGCCGATCTGCTGTTTCAATTGCAAATTCCTTACAGCAGCGAGCGGGCCCTGGAAGTGGCCGAGGAGGTGATGGGGTTCATCCAGGCCGAATCCCACCAGGCCTCCTTTGAGCTGGCCAGGCAGCGCGGGACGTTTCCCAACCGGGAGAAGAGCTGTTTCGGCGGTGACAGCCAAAAGGCCTATCGCAATGCCACTACCACGACCATCGCCCCCACCGGAACCTTGAGCATCATCAGCAACTGCTCGTCGGGCATCGAACCGCTTTTTGCCCTGAGTTTCGTGCGTACCGTCATGGACAACGACAAACTCATGGAGGTCAATCCGTATTTCGAAGCGGTGGCCCGGCAGCAGGGCTTTTACTCCGAAGCGTTGATGGAGGCCATCGCCGGTGCCGGAACCATCGCCCACATGGACGGAATCCCCGAAGGCGTCAAAAATGTGTTCGTCACCGCCCACGATATCTCCCCGGAGTGGCATCTGCGCATGCAGGCGGCCTTTCAGAAGCACACCGACAACGCCGTATCCAAGACGGTCAACCTGGCCCGGGACGCGACGGTGGAAGACGTGCGCAAGATTTACGACCTGGCCTGGCAATTGGGCTGCAAAGGGGTGACCATTTACAGGGACGGCAGCAAGGAGAATCAGGTGCTTTCCTTTTCGTCGGCAAAGAAGGAAGAAGACGCCTTCATGACGGCCGTGCGAAAAAGGCCCGATACTTTAGATGGTTTCACCACGCGGGTGAAGACCGGCCTGGGGCAGTTGTACCTCACGGTGACCGATTACCACGGCAAGCCCTTTGAAGTTTTTGCCACCATTGGTAAATCGGGCCGCTCCACTACCGCCAAGACCGAGGCCATCGGACGATTGGTCTCCCTGGCGTTTCGTTCCGGGGTGACGGTGGACAAGGTGGTCGAACAGCTCAAAGGCATCGGCGGCGAGCACCCCGTTTTCCAGAAAGGGGGTCTGGTCCTCTCCATTCCCGATGCCATCGCCCGGGTGCTGGAAAAACGCTATTTAAAAGACGAGCGGACGAAAAGGAAGAGCGGCTGTCTGATTGGTGAGGTTTGCCCCGAATGCGGTCAGACGGTCAGTTTCGAGGAGGGGTGTATGACGTGTCACTTCTGCGGGTTTACCAAATGCGGGTAATGACGGGTTCGTGAAAAACCCGATATCAGCGTTACGCTCATCCCTCGTCACTGCGGACTATTCCTGATACGCCTCCGTTCCTCGGGAATCGCAAGCCTTGGTATCGGGCTTATAACCTGGGAGTCACTTATTTCGGTTTTTTCATCCCTTTGGGCATCATGGGCATGCGGGGCATGGGCTGGTCCGGGGTAACCCAGATGTAGTCGGCCCAGGAGCGTTCGGCTTCTCTGCCTACCGCTGCCAGGTAGATGGTGGCGAAAGGGGCCCGGGTGCGGGCAAAGGCCCGGTTGGGGATGCCGAATTTACGGATGATATGCCCGTTTCCCGCCAGGACCACCATTTTCCCCGTTCCCAGGTATTCGGCCATTTTGGCGGCCATGGCATCCTCCCAGGCGCATTGGGCCTCGTAGAAAAACTCGAAGTTGTCCCTGCCGCGAAAAGCGTGGAGCTTATATATTTTTTCCAGGTAGTCGCGGTGTTCGGTATTGGTGGTGTCGATGAATGCCGGCAGGTGCCTGGAACCCTGTTCCCCCAAACTGGCGATTCCGCCCACCCGGATTTTGGCGGGAATGTGAAAGGGCAGGTTCAGCGCGATAACCCGAATCCAGTTTTCCTTTGCATATTGAAGGATATCGCGGTACAGATCGAAGGGGAAACGCCAGTTGGCATACCAGTGGGTTTGACGCAAGAACTCGTCTTCGTCCAGTTCGCCGGCCGTCCAGCGATCCAGAACCGGTTGATAGGTATCGTCGAACATTTCCATGCCGATGGAAAGATCGGGCGTGTTCTGGTGCAGTTCCCGGATCACTTCCAGTTGAATCGCATGGTGGGAGACGTTGGTGTGGCTTTCGCCGACATAAATCACCCGGACCCCGGCAAGCTTGTCGATTAACTGCCGGCGCAAAATTGTTTCCCCCGTGGCGGTTTCCAGAATGGTGTTTTCCATCATGGGTGTGGAATCTCCCTTGATGGTGAGGGTTTTGGGCGCCACGGCGCATCCTCCGATGAAAAGTGCGGCTACGGCCGCAACGAAAAGGACAACAAGCTGCCGGGGGGGCGTTTTTTCAGGCATTTCAATCTTCATCGGTTGGCAGCTCCGGAGCTGATATGAAAGAAAAATCCAAAAGCGATCTGCTTTTCCGCAAGGCCTTCATCCCCTGGTACGACACCGAACCCGCCATGCTGCTGACGCTTATTTTCGCCGTGTTCGTGCTGCTGTTCAGCATTACCGGTGTGGCCGCCGGTTTGGATGCCCCCCGATACAGCGGCTATATCTGGATTCCCTGCCTGCTGGGAGGACTCTCTATTGCCGTTACCATTTCAACCCTCATTCGCCTGATCCGCCGCGGGACACCCGGATCGGGATGAGCATTCACACCCATTTTTCGGCGAACGGCCGGTCTCATTTCTTCTTTTTGACAAAGGTTTGAAAACTCATGGAGCGGTAGCTGTCGCTACCGATGAATTTCAGAATCTGGAGCATCTCGTCGGCGGGAATAAAACCGGGACGGCTGCCGATCCTGTCCCCATTTTCCGAAATAAACCAGGTACTGGGCAGCCCCTGGACTTTGAATTTGTCGGCAATGGCCTGTTCCTTGTCCGAATTGACGCTGACGGGCACGAAATTTCGGTTGACGTAGGCAACCACACTCGGGTCCTGGAAGGTTTCTTTTTCCATTTTCAGGCAGTATCGGCACCAATCCGCATTAAAGACCAGAAAGATCTTCTTGTTTTCGGCCTCTCTTCGCTGTCGGCCCTCGGCGTAGGAGAGCCACTGGATGCCGCCGTCGGCAGCGCGGGCGCTGACGGCGATATCGACGCCAACAATCAGAAGGGGAATCAACAGGGCCGCAAAAACACTTGCTTGTTTAAATCTTTTCTTCATGGTGTCTTTTTCCTATGCGCCGATCAGCGCCAATTTGTCGGTTACCAGCAGGAGGCCGAGGATCAGCAGCAGCGCGCCTGCGGTGATGTTGATGTACTTTATCGACCAGGCTGCCTTTTTTATAAAGGACAAAAGGGAATTGACAAATACCGAAAGCAGCAGAAACGGGATGGCCAGTCCGGCGGCGTAAACGGACAGCAATCCGACGCCCTCGGCCACGGTGTCCTGATTGCCTGCCACAATGAGAATCGATCCCAGAAGAGGGCCGATGCATGGGCTCCAACCGGCGCCGAAGGCCATGCCCACAAAAAAAGTGCCCAGAAAATGCAGGGGCTTTTTGCGGATTTCGAGCCGCCGTTCGAATTCGAGGGGACGAAAGCGGATCAACCCGGTCATATGAACTCCCAGAAGAAGGATCAGAATGCCGCCGACGATTCGTATGGTGTCCCGATAGGCAAAAATGGCTTTGCCGATAAACGATGCCGAAGCGCCCATGAGAACGAAGACCAGAGAGAAACCAAGGACGTAACTCAAGGTGGCGCCGATGACCCGCAGGCGGATCCGCCGGCTCTGGGCCCCGGTCAGTTCGTCCAGAGACAGCCCGGTAATAAATGTGAAGTAGGCCGGAATCAGCGGCAGAATGCACGGGGAGAAAAAAGAAAGCAGGCCCGCCACAAGGGCTGCGGGATAGGATATCGATTCTGTGAACATGGTTTCGGTCGGTCCTCTGGTGCTGTTGGCATCGTCTTGCCGTATCGTTCTTGCTGTTGAGTCGCAGCGCTTCCTTTAGGTTACAAAAAAGTGTCTGCGTCAATGGGCTTTTTGGGGTTGGGGGCGGTGGGCATAAAAAAGGACCCATAACCCGGCCGCAAGAATGAATAGATCGCGCAGGGTGTTCAGCGCGATATTCGACGGTTTTTGGGCGGTGACGGAGAAGCAGCCGCAGACAACGTCCAACCCCCGATATCCGTTGTAAAGGGTGACGGCGATAAAACCGACCATCATGACGCTCACCAGCAGTGCCGCACCCTTTTCAAAGCGGCCGAAAACGAGAGCCAATCCGCACAGGGCCTCGATCCAGGGGAGAAATACGGCTGTGGCCCACACAAGCGATGGCGGCAACAGCCGGTAATGGGCCACAATGTCCATGAAGGCTTGGGGATCGGCAATTTTGCCGGCACAGGAAAACAGGAACACCCCACCCAGGCCAATTCGAACAAACATCCAGATCCTGTCTTTATAATTGTCGTTTTGAAGTCTCATGTTCATTTCCCGAAATGGTGCCGCACATACCATACCATAAACATCCATCCCGTATCGGGAAACATCCATCCCGTATCGGGCAAGGACTGAACCCCGGGAGGCACTTCTATTTGGGTTGAGTCTGGCCGTTGGCAAAATTTTTGATCATGGCCTCCCCCAGTTCCTTCGAGCGGTTGGTGGCCGCTTCCACGGCGTTGATCAATGTCGTTCGCAGGCCGCCTTTTTCCAGGGTGTGCAACCCGGCGATGGCCGTACCGCCCGGCGACGTCACCGAGTCTTTGAGTTCACCGGGATGGGCTTTGGTTTCAAGCAGCAATTTGGCCGCCCCCAGGATGGTCTGGGACGCCAGCACCCGGGCGTCTTTTCGAGAGAGGCCCATCTTGACACCGGCATCGGCCAAGGCATCCACGATCATGAAAATATAGGCCGGACCGCTGCCGGAAAGGCCGGTGATGGCATCCATCAGGTAGTTTTCTTTCAAGAAAACGGTTTTGCCCACCGAGTCGAAGATGGCCAAAGCCAACTGAATGTCTTCTTCGGTGGCCTTGCCGCCGGCGGCAATGGCCGTGGCGCCCTCTTTTACCGCCACGGCGACGTTGGGCATGACCCGGATAAGACGCAGTTCCTTGTTCAGGAGCGATTCGATGGCGGCCATGGGGACGCCGGCGGCAATGGAGATGATCAGTTTGCTCATATCCAGAAAATCGGCGGTTTCCTTGAGAACGCCGGCCATGATTTGTGGCTTGATGGCGTAGATAACGATGTCGGCTGCTTTCACAACGGCGATATTGTCCGTAGTGGTTTCAACGCCGTATTTTTCCCGAACGGAGGCCAACTGCTGTTCGCTGGCATCGGAGCAGATGATGTTTCCGGCCTTGGCCGTACCCGATGCAATCAGGCCGTCGATAAGCGCCTTGCCCATGTTGCCGGTTCCGATCATGCCGATTTTTTTATCGTTCAACATTGGTTTCCTCTCTTTTGGGTTGGTGTCATGACGACCATTTCACCTATGGTCTACCCCTTTGCGGTGTCAAGGGAAATTTTGACGGACTCGTAAAAACGATTCTCCTTGACAAAAATATTTGTAATGGTTTAGCCATTAAAGATAATGGTTAAACCATTACAAGGCCAGTTCGATACCGACGTCCATTGGTTTGCATTTCGATTAATGAGCTGTTGAATGCCCACAAAATGAACGACTGACAGTGATGAAGAGTAAAATGTTCAAGGCTGCTAAACAGAATCGGATCTTTCAGGATGTGGTCCAGCAGATCCAGGAGACCATTTTATCCGGCAAACTGGCCCCCGGCGAAATGTTGCCTCCCGAGCGGGAGCTCAAGGATATGCTTCAGGTGAGCCGCGGTACGTTGCGGGAGGCCCTGCGGGTGCTGGAACATAAGGGGCTTATCGAGATCAAACTGGGGGTCGGCGGAGGCGCTGTGGTGCAGGATATCAGCTACGATCAGGTTAGCGAAAGCCTGGCCTTGCTGATACGGTACCAGAAAGTCTCCTTACGGCATCTGTCCGAGTTTCGCGTGGGCGTGGAGGGACGGGTTTCGGCATTGGCGGCCGAACGAGCCACCACGGCAGATGTCCTTCGTCTTAAACTGTTGATGGAGGAAGCCCGGCAATTCGCGGAAAAGGGCATCGATTTTCAAAAAGAATTCGTGGAGGTGGACAAACGGATTCACCTGACCCTGGCTGAAATGACCGGCAATCCGGTTTACGTTTCCTTACACCACACGGTGCACGACAACATCGATCAGTATTATGAAAGCTTTTTGTCCATGCGGCAGCGGGAGATGAACGAAAATTTGGCGGATTTAGAAGATATCGTGGCCGCTGTCGAAGCCATGGACACGGAAAAGGCCAGGCAGTTGGCCGAAGCCCATGTCTTACGATTCAACCATTACATGGAAAACCGGGCGGCATGAGGTTTACCGCGAACAGATAGGTATCATGCCACCCATCAGTTTTTATTCGGATAGGAAAAAGGAGATATCCCATGGAACCGATTCACGCCAAGATGCTGAAAACCCTGACCTACCAGCGCCGGGAGGTCGAGAAGGGCTATACCGGCCAGTACCTTGACATCGATCTTTCTTCCGGAAACGTTTCCATCGGCACCATCGAGGAGAAAATCAAACAAACCCTTATCGGTGGAAAGGGGTTCGACCTCTGGCTGTTGTGGCAGGCGGTGAGCGGAGAAAACAAATGGAATGATCCGGAAAACGCCATCTGCATTTCCTCGGGACCCATGGGGGGAACTCCCGGCTACCCAGGGTCGGGAAAGAGTATCGTCACGTCGATTTCACCTTTGACCGGTTCGGTGATGGACTCCAACGTGGGCGGCTATTTCGGGCCCTATCTGAAGTTTTCCGGTTTCGATGCCTTGCGCATCACCGGAAAGGCGAAAGGTGATGCGGTCGTGGTCATCGACGGCATCGAAAATAAAATCGAGATCCTCGAAATGCCCGGTTTGCCGGAAGACGCCTACGGTTTGTCCCGGACGCTCACCGATCGATTGGCCAAAAATAAAAAGATCGAAATTTCTGTGGTTTCCGCCGGACCGGGGGCTGCCAATACCCTGATCGGCTGCCTCAATTTTTCCTGGTACGACAATGCCCGCAAGCAGGTGCGCTACAAACAGGCCGGCCGCGGGGGCATGGGCACCGTGTTTGCCGACAAAGGCCTTCGGGCGGTGGTGGCCCGCTGGGACAAGGTTTCCCTGCAATCGAACCATCCGGCAGATTTCGAAGCCCTCAGGACCGTAAGTAAACGCTACTCCAAAGAACTCGTGGCGTTAGACCCCAAGCAGAACGAAATGGCCCGGCTCGGCACCACGCATTTGGTGCCGATCATGAACGACTTCGATCTTTTGCCCAACAAAAACTTTCAATACGGTTCCCATCCGGGCGCCTATTTCATCGGCAGCGCGGCCTATGAAAAGCTGTTCGATCCCGGCTTCGATGGATGCTGGAAAGGCTGCGCCGTCGCCTGCGCCCACGGTGTAAAGGATTTCGTTCCTTTTACCGGCGCTTACAAGGGAAAGAAGGTTTTCGTGGACGGGCCGGAATACGAGACCATCGCCGGTTGTGGCTCTAATCTGGATATTTTTGATCCGTACACCATCATCGAACTTAATTTTTATTGCGACACCTATGGCCTGGATACCATCAGCGTGGGAACGGCCATCGCCTTTGTCATGGAGTGCTTCGAACGTGGGTTGATCACCACCGAACATACCGACGGCATGGATCTTTCCTTCGGAAACCGGCTCAACGCTCTTGAACTGGTCCATCAGATGGCCAAGGGCAAAGGGTTCGGGGCCATTGTCGGGCAGGGTATCCGGCGCATGAAGACCATCTTCGCCGAAAGGTTCGGTGCCGATGCCGCCTTTTTGCAGGACATCGGTATGGAATCCAAGGGCTTGGAATTTTCCGAATACATGACCAAAGAATCCCTGGCCCAGCAAGGCGGTTACGGGCTGGCTCTCAAAGGGCCTCAGCACGACGAGGCCTGGCTGATCTTTCTGGACATGGTCCACAATTTCATGCCCACCTTCGAACAGAAAGCAGAGGCATTGCACTGGTTCCCCATGTTCCGTACCTGGTTTGGCCTGTGCGGCTTGTGCAAGCTGCCGTGGAACGACATCGTCCCCGAGGACAACAAGGATACGCCCGAGCCGGCCAAGGTGATCAAGCATGTGGGCTGGTATGCCGAGTACTTCACGGCGATTACCGGACGAAAGGTTTCGCCCGACGACCTTATCTCGATGAGCGAGGCGGTCTACAATTTTCAGCGCATCTTCAACCTGAAGATGGGGTACGGTCGGCGGGAGCACGACACGATCCCCTATCGCGCCGTGGGGCCGGTGACCGTGGAAGAATACGCGTCACGCCAGGAGCGCTACGACACCGAATTGTCGGAAAAATACGGACTGGACATTGACGGCAAAGAGGCCCAATGGAAGCTTGCCGAATTGAGAAAAAAGCGCGAGGCGCAATATGAAACCCTGAAGGATGCGGTCTACCAGCGGCGCGGCTGGACGCCTGACGGGATCCCCACGGTGGAAACGGTCACACGCCTGGGGATCGATTTCCCCGAAGTATTGGCGGTGTTGGCGGAAAACGGGGTAAAATAGTTTTACGTTTTAAGTGGTTAGGTGTTAAGTTAATCCTAAACGAGGCGATTTTCGTTTTGAACAGAAGCATCCGGGTAAAACATGGTAGAGAAATCGAGATCTGCTGAGAATTAGAGACTATTTTCCCGGACAAGCCCTCCTGACCGGATTGATTGTGGGTA
>Ga0272443_10004936_pt1 | contig 14116 bp, 17 predicted proteins | sample SSMAcet12_FD_193581 | JGI IMG/M metagenome (GOLD analysis project Ga0272443, IMG submission 193581) | Marine sediment archaeal communities from Little Sippewissett salt marsh, Falmouth, MA, United States - SSM-Acet-12 | ecosystem: Environmental > Aquatic > Marine > Wetlands > Sediment ...
TTAACGATTAACGATTAACGATTAACGATTAACGATTAACGATTAACGATTAACGATTAACGATTAACGATTAACGATTAACGATTAACGATTAACGATTAACGATTAACGATTAACGATTAACGATCATGCATCAGGATGATGAGCGTTTTCAGGATTATTTCGGGCGCTCTGTCAGGGCGTTGTCGGATTATCTTGGAATTGGATTTCAGATTGCCGGAAGTTTTGTTTTTTTTGTGCTTATCGGGTACTGGGGCGATCAGCAATTTGGCACGTCGCCTATTCTTCTGCTCGTAGGAGTGGTTGTCGGCATGGTCGGTATGGTGCTTGTGCTGCTGAAGGTTGTCAAAAGCGCTAACGCGGAAACGGACAGAAAGAAAAAGTAACGAGGTGTATGCCTTGTTGATTTGCCATCTCTAGTAACAGTTCAGAACGTGGGATATGAAACCTTTGTTTGATTTTTTGTTAAAGATGTTTATCTTGACCGTCATTTTATGGGGGGTGACGCTCTGGGGTTCCGGTCAATACAGGATTGATCTGTATGCTGTTTTTGCTGCCTGGTTTATGGTTGCGGTCAACACCCTCATAGGTTATCTGCTTTTTGAATATGCTTTTGAGAAGGAGCAGGCTGTATTTACAAAGGTCGTCTTCGGTGGCCTTGTTGTCAGACTCCTGGTGCTTATGGTTCTTGTGGCTGTCATTATTGTGCAGCAGTTTTTTACAGTGAGCGATTTCATTCTTTCGTTTTTCGCATTCTACTGTATCTACGTGATTATTGAAATTCTCGGATATCAAAACAGGAATAAACAGAAAAAGAAAGTTGCATGAAACGGGTAAATGTTTTCAGATCAGGAGTTTTTTCAAGGCTTTTCGCGCTCCTTCTTCCTTTTCTGCTTGGAATCAATGGTCTTGTTTATGCTTCGGCTGAAGCGCCTGCTGAAGCAGTTCATGCGGAGGCGGCAGCTCATGCGGAAGGCGGCCATGAGAGTGCTGGCGACGTCATCATGCATCATATTCTTGATACCGGGGTTATGTCCTTCGAACCTTTCGGAGAGGTTCATCTTCCTCAGATCGTCATCGGGGGCTTTGATATTTCCATCACCAGGCATGTCGTCATGATGTGGATAGCATCAGCGATTCTTCTGGTTGTCTTTTTACTGGTAGGAAACCGGTACAAGACGATGACCAGTCGTCAGGCTCCTGGCGGGATGGCAAATGCTATGGAGGCTCTTGTAGAGTTTATCCGTCTCGACGTCGCAAAATCCAATATCGGCGCAGGTTACGAGAAGCATCTTCCCTATCTTCTTACTGTCTTTGCTTTTATCCTTCTGCTGAACCTGCTTGGTCTTGTGCCGTATGGCGCTACAGCCACAGGCAACATCAATGTGACACTGACGCTCGCTGTCTTCACGTTTTTCATTACCCAGGTCGCTTCGCTGAAGGCCCATGGAATCAAGGGTTATCTTGCGCATCTTACTGCCGGGACGCACTGGGCGCTGTGGATTATCATGATCCCGATCGAGATTATCGGTCTGTTCACCAAGCCGTTCGCGCTGACCGTTCGACTTTTTGCCAACATGACCGCCGGCCACATCGTGATCCTGAGTCTTATCTTCATCAGTTTCATTCTCAAGAGCTATATCGTGGCAATGTTCGTGTCCGTGCCATTCTCGATTTTTATCTATCTTCTTGAGATTTTCGTTGCCTTCCTGCAGGCATTTATCTTTACCATGCTTTCAGCGCTCTTCATCGGTCTGGCAACAGCTCATGAAGGTCATGAAGGCGAGGCAGCACACTGATCCTTCTGGAGGATTTAGTTTATAGTTTTTTTTTAGTACTTTTGTCAAGGTTTTAAACCGCTTTTAGCATTCAACACTTAATAAACTAACGGAGGTATTTTACAAATGGAAGGTTTGGGCAACGAATCCCTGGGTTATCTTGGTGCCGGTATTGGTGCCGGTCTTGCAGTTATCGGTGCAGGTCTTGGTATTGGTAATATTGCCAGCTCTGCTGCTGAGGGTACTGCCCGTCAGCCGGAAGCCACGTCTGATATCCGTACTACCATGATTATTGCTGCTGCTCTTATCGAGGGTGTGGCTCTGTTTGGTGAGGTTATTTGCGTTCTTCTTGCCTTGAAGTAAGCGTATACCATCTATATCTAAGAATCCGGTTGCCGAACGGCGAGTTCTGCAACCGGGCTTTATTTAATCGATAAAGGAGAAAAGTATTCCATGCTTACGTCAGGAATTGTCATCCTCAGCGGAGGTCTGTTAGACCCTAATCCGGGATTGATTTTCTGGACAGCCGTTACTTTTGTTATCGTGCTCCTTATTCTTAAAAAGTTTGCATGGGGACCGATACTTGGTGCTCTTGAAGAGCGCGAAAAAGCGATCCAGTCGTCAATTGACAGGGCGCATACCGCAAAAGATGAAGCTGAAGCAGCTCTGAGAAAAAACAAGGAACTGCTTACCAAAGCGGATGCCGAGGCAGAAAAGATTCTGCGCGAAGGTAAAGAATACGGTGAGAAGCTTCGTGCCGATATTGTTGAAAAGGCTCATTCTGAAGCGACGAAAATGATTTCATCGGCTAAAGAGGAAATTGAGCAGGAAAAACGCCGTGCACTGGACGAATTGAGAAACGAGGTTGCTGATCTTGCTGTACAGGGTGCCGAGAAAATTCTCATGGCCAACCTTGATGCCGACAAGCAGAAAGCTATTGTCAGCAGTATGATCCAGGATCTTTCAAAACATCGTAACTGAAAACGCTCGGGAAATGTCAAGTGCAATAGCTAGCCGGCGCTACGCCGCAGCCTTACTGGATGTCGCTGAAGATAGCGGTGTGGTTGAACAAGTAGACAATGATCTTGAAATGATCAGTGCAACCATAGCCGACTCTCATGATCTTGTTGTCATGCTGAAAAGTCCGCTCATTAAAGGCGATACTAAAGCAAAAGCTCTCAAGGCAGTCTTTCATGGCATGCTGAACGAGAAAACACTTTTGTTTATCGATCTTATCTGCAGAAAAAAGCGGGCTGATCATCTGCCTCAGATGGTTGAAGAGTATAAAGCGCTTCGTGACGAACGCTCCGGACTGATCAATGTTGATGTCAACAGTGCCGTCAAGCTTGAAGATGAACAGGCACGTGAGCTTATCAACTCGCTGGCAACATACACCGGTAAAAAGGTTCGTGCTCGACTGGCACTTGACGAGAAACTGCTCGGTGGGGTTACCGTCAAGATTGGGGATACCATTATTGACGGCAGCGTACGCCATCAGCTCGACATGCTCAGAGTCGCACTTACCGCCGACGTGTAAGAGCTTTTCCGCAAAGGTCTGAAATAATAAAAAAGCCTGCTGAGCATTATCAGACAGGCTTTTTTTATTGTCGCCAAAGGGAGATATCATTGCAGGATTATGGTGAATTTGGTAAATAGATAGAGCTGTCTGGGGCTTTAGCTCAGTTGGTAGAGCGTCTCGTTCGCAATGAGAAGGTCAGGGGTTCGACTCCCCTAAGCTCCACACATCCTCTTTTTTTGAAGCCCGTCTTTCCGATACATCGTACCGGAAAGACGGGCTTTTTCTCGTTAATACTTTACCTGAACCGGTGATCACTCTGTTTCTGTAGGGGCATCCTCCCGTGGTTGCCTGCAGGTTCGCTATATCGGAGGAATAGGCTGTGAACTTCGGGAGATGATGACGGTCTGGACGTGTGCATTTGATTTGGATAGCGTGACTCTGCCGTATCTTTTGTTGTTGTTTTTTCTTAACTTATAGGCCTGTTTCGCTTGTGAGCAATGTGCATATGGCAATCGACATTGCTTACAGGGAGGTCGCCTGTTAATCAGAACCCTGAATAGAGCGGACGGCTAATATCGACGCTTTGCACAATGCGACGGATTGTAGCGTGTAGGAGCTTATTTGCTTTTTCATCCCTGACAATTGCTATAACAGAAAAGAGTCCTGGAATGCCGAAACAAACCAGAATGGCAGAAGGCGCAACTACGACGATAAAGAGATCATCGCTAGAGACAAAACCAGCCTCGACATCTTTTGTTTCAAGGATAAATCCTTTTCCGATTTCGACAACCTGCCCGATGCTGAAGATCTGGCGGCAGAGATTATCAAGAATATCGAATCCGGGCTGAACAGTTTCCGCCAGATTGCCGTCAGTTTGGGGGAAGAGGGAGTGTCCTGGCTTTGAGCTAGAATAGGAAATCTTAAAACATCGGGAATATGACTGCAAACGAAATTAAGGAACGGCTCATCGAATTGGTTGCGGAGGTTAATGTTGGGAAGTTGCCGAAAACCGGAGAACTGGCGTTTCACCAGCAACGAGTAACAACCGGTAACCTATCCGTCTATCTAACGAAAGGTATCGGGCGTATTTATGTTCAGCCAAACAGTTCAGCATGCGATGTGTCTCTTTCCGGAAAAGTCATCGAGGTTGAGATGTACCCGTTCATGCGTGAGCTTTTCGGTGACGAGTGCGACGGGTTCAAACAAACCAATCGTAACAAAGGCTGGTTAAAACAGCCGTTCTGGAGAACAGCTGATTTCGGCAAGGTCAGGGAGTGCATTCGTTATTATGCTCGTAATTATTCATGCCAAGAATAGAGTCTGGGCTGATTGTGTTTGGCTTGTGATATTTGATGAATAGTTGGTGTTAATTTTTTATATTGTGAATGAACATCTCGTTTGGGAACAAGGATCTAAAAAAATACGCGAACGATGATCGTTTGGCATCACGTAAGCTGGGCACTAAAAGAGCCAAAGTCTTCAAGCAGCGGCTCGATGATCTCAGGGCAGCTGAAACACTCGAAGATGTTCGACACCTTCCCGGTCATTACCATGAGTTAAAAGAAAATCGCAAAGGTCAGTGGTCATGCGATCTTGATCAACCATACAGGATGATTTTCATTCCGCACGAAGATCCGATTCCCGCTAATGCAGACGGACAGTATCTCTGGATTGAAATCAGAGGATTGGATGTTATTGAGATTACGAATTATCACAAAGAGAAATAATGATGACGAAGCGTAATGAATATATTCCTCAGACAGTGACGCATCCAGGGATAACCCTGAAGGAGAAGCTGGATGAAATTGGGATGAGCCAGAAGGAGTTTGCTGTTCGTACCGGCAAGCCGGAACAGACGATTGTCAAGGTTATTGATGGCAAGAGTGCGTTAACTCCTGACATGGCGGTTAAATTCGAGTCAGTCCTCGGTATTCCTGCTCCCTTCTGGCTGAACCGGCAGCAGAACTACGATGAAGCGGTTGCTCGTTTGAAGCGCAGTGATTTGCTGGCCAAAGCGAACGATTGGGTGTCGAGGTTTCCCCTGAAAAAAATGACCGATTTCGGGTGGTTGCCTGAACAACGCTCTAAGGAAGAAAAGGTGGAGGCGTTGCTGAGTTTTTTCTCAATCTCAAGCTCGAAAGCGTGGGAAGATTTTTACCTGTCTGAAAAACTCAAGGTCAGTTTCCGTATCTCACTGGCGCATTACGGCGAGCCATACGCCATGTCGGCGTGGCTTCGGCAAGGCGAGCTGCAGGCAATGCAACTCGATGCGCCACCCTTTGACCGAAAAGCTTTTCTGGCGGCTCTTGACGGCATCAAAAAAGTCATGGCTGAGCATCCTGACGATTATTTCAGCCAACTGCAACGCCTCTGTCTCGATGCCGGAGTGAAGGTCGTGCACACCCCCTGTTTGCCGAGAGCTCCAATGCACGGTTCCACAAGGTGGCTTGGCGATAACATGCCGCTCATCCAGCTTTCAGCACGCTACAAACAGAACGATCGATTCTGGTTTACCTTTTTTCATGAGGCCGGTCATATTCTGCTTCACGGCAAAAAACACATCTCGATCGAACGTGCGCAACAGGAATCGGCAAAAGACAAAAAAGAGAGAGAAGCAGATGCGTTTGCCGTTCGCTGGACCTTTTCGGAAGAGGAGGAGCAGGAGGTTTTACGGTATGGCAAGCTGACCGAACAGGATATTATCAATTTCGCCCGGAAATTCGAAACTCATCCGGCAATGATCATCGGTCGTTTTCAGCATAAGAAAAGGCTTCCGTACAGCGTCGGTCGGCAGTTCATGAAGCCGATACTGCTTGATGAGCAGGGCTTTTGACGCCATGGTAACTATTGTGAAGTATTTCCTGCGCATTGGTTTTGTTGCAGGGATCGTTATATTGCTTCGCAGGAAGAGAGAGACCCCTTCTTTTTCTTCCTTTCTGCCCCGTTGTTCGGCTTTTCGGGGCTGTTATGCAATTCCAAATGAAACCTAAGGAGAAGAAATATGATTCGTTCTATGAAATATGCCGCTACACTCTTTGCTTTGCTGATGATGGTCGTCATGCCGCAGCAGTCACATGCTTCCGATGATGAGAAGGAAGGCCTCTTCGTTGTTGTTACGACGGCTGATGCCCAGACACAGATGATGGCGATGGTTCTGTCGACACAGACGGTGAAGCAGGGCAGAAGTGTCCAGATGCTGCTTTGCGGTCCTGCAGGCGAACTTGCTGTAAAGGGCAGTGAGCAAACCATGCTGAAGCCGATTGAGAAGTCGCCTCAGATGTTGCTTCAGGGGCTGATGAAAAGTGGTGTGACTGTCGAGGTCTGCCCGCTTTTTCTTCCTAACAAAGGTGCTGACGCATCGGTTCTTATCGATGGCGTGACCATTGCTAAACCTCCCGTTGTTGCGCAGAAGCTTTCTGAAGAAGGCGTCAAGCTCTTTACGTTCTGATTGTACTCTCGTAGATGATTTCGCGCCGTCCTTTCCTGAGGCCGGCGCGTTTTCTTTTTTCCCTTCCGTACCCTTCTTTTCTCAATCCGCATATGGGGACCTCTATTCATTTGTTGCGCGACCCGAATAGGTCGTTGGTCGGTGCTCGAAATCCTCATCCCGACTTGTCGGGACTCCGGGCTCTGTGCTCCGTCCGCCTTGTCTTCAGCTCGCTCACGACAATTAATAGAGGAGCCCTTATAAAAATATCTTCCCTTCTTTGATAATCAGCATTCAGGGTTGTAATTTAAGGTTCAGACTGTTTAGCATCGCGTTTTCTCAAACTGTTAAAAAAAGGAGACGGTCAACATGGTAAAAAATGTCGGTCCTCTTGACAGGAATATTCGTTTTCTTTTCGGAGCAATTCTGCTTATCGCAGGAGTTGTGTTCCAGAGCTGGTGGGGTCTTCTCGGTTTCGTGCTCATTTTTACCGCTATCATCCGCTTCTGCCCGATTTATGTGCCGCTCAGGATCACGACCGATGGCGACGGGTACGGAACAACCGTCGGGTATGTGGCTAAGGTACCACCGGGTAAAGACGGCGAAAACATCAGCGTATAGAGGAGATGTGCTACAGGGGATCGCCATTCCTTAGAAAGAACGGAATGGCAATCCTTATTGCAGCAAACCCTTTTGCTCCGTGAGGCGATCTGGTGTTGTATGAGAGATGCCTGATAGGCCTTAAAACGTTTTTTATAATTATGTTACTTGTGAAACTATGGTGCCGGTTCTGCGATTGATGGTAAATCCCCGGAGTGTTGTTGCCGGAATCTGTGTGGCTTCATCCCTCTCCTTTTCTGCGTGTTCTTCATCCAAACCGCCTTCTGAGGGCGATATTGCCAGCCGGTATTCATATGCCCGGCAGTTGGTTGAAAAAGAAAAGTATGATCGTGCTATTATCGAGCTTGAATCACTGATGTTTGCTTCCAGGGCAACCACAATGGAGGATGACGTGCTGTTCTCCCTTGCCGATAGTTATTATCAATCGGAGCAGTACCTGCTTGCTATTGAAATCTACAAACGCCTTCTCGAACAGACGCCGGGTTCTCCGTATGCGCCCGAAGCTCAGTTCATGCTTGCCAAATCCCATATGGAGCTTTCTCCTGATTACGCGCGCGATCAGGAGCATACCCGGAAGGCAATCCGCGAATTTCAACTCTATCTCGATCTCTATCCCCAGAGGCAGGATGCCTCGGATCTTGCTGATGATATCGAGGTGCTCAAGGGGTTGATTCAGCTTAACCCTGATAATGCAGCGTATCGCAGCAAGCTTGCCCTGGCTCTGTCGGAATCCGAGCGTCTCGGTCGGATTCAGGAAAGTCAGAAAAATATTGCACTCCTGCGCGAAAAGCTTGCGGAAAACACCTTTGCGATTGCTGAGCGCTATGTGAAGCTCGACCAGTACCGCGCGGCAGAGGTTTTTTATGAAGATATTCTTCGCTTTTATCCCGATACCCCGTATTTCGAGAAAGCCTGGACCGGCAAGATAATGGCTCTTATCAAGCGAGGAAAGTGGTTTGAAGCCAGGGCTGCATTAGAGGCCTATGACCGTCAGTTTCCTGAAAATATGGAGAATGTCGAGGATTACCGGAATAAGATCATGAAACATTTCACAAACTCCTGATTGTCGGTGCGACTTGCCCTCTTTGGCGGCTCTTTTGATCCGCCGCATAATGCTCATCTGGCGCTTTGCCTCTGCGCCAGAGAGTTGCTTGATATCGATAAGCTGATTATTTCGGTTTCCAACAATCCCCTGAAAGAAAACAGGTCTGCCTCCAATGCTCATCGCCTGGCAATGGCGGAGCTGCTCGTCTCGGAGATCAATGCTACCGGCAGGATTGCCGAGGTCTCTCGATGGGAACTCGAACGTTCAGGGCCCTCCTATACCATCGACCTGCTGACCCGCATCGGGCAGCTCTATCCAGAAGAGCCGGTCACACTTCTGATCGGAGAGGATAATTTCAGGGGCTTTCGGCAGTGGAAATCCTGGCAGGAGATTCTGGAGCGCTGTTATGTGGTTGTTTTTCGCAGGCCATTGGAGCATGCCGCATTTGACGATGCCTACGCTCATTTGCCGGGCATTCCGGACAGGCATCAGGTTCGGTTTATTGATTTTGATTTTCAGCTCTCCTCAACCGCAATCCGTTACGCTATAGCAACCGGGGAGCCCTACGCCCATCTGGTGCCACCTTCGATAGCTGACTATATCGCTTCCCGACATCTCTACAGCGAACGCTCCTGAAGAGGCGAGCGGGATTGTTTCCCGCTCTCTCAGATCGCCCTTTTCTACATTGCCGTAGGCGCGGTGACACCGAGGATCCTGAAGCCGTTCTGCAGGACCTGTCGGGTTGCAAGGGAGAGGAAGAGCCTGGCTTTGCAGATATCCGGCTCGGCTTTGAGAATCGGACACTCCTGGTAAAAACGGTGGTAGAGTTCGGCAACGTGGTGCAGGTACTCGACCATTTTCTGGGGTTCGAGCATGCGCACTGCGCTTGAAATGACCTCTGGAAAGTCGAGAAGAGCCAGTCCCAGCTGCAGTTCGTGCGGGGAGTCGAGGTTCTGCATGAGATGAGCTCCGATGTCTGATTGCGTGAAACCGATCTCCTGTTCAGCGAGTTTCACAAGGCTGCAGATGCGGGCATGGGCGTATTGCAGATAAAAAACCGGATTGTCTCTGGACTGCTTTTTTGCCAGCTCCACATCGAAATTGAGATGAGAATCTTTGCTGCGCATGATAAAAAAGAGCCTTGTCGCGTCAGCCCCGACATCGTCGATGAGGTCGTCGAGAAGATCAGCATTGCCCTTTCTTGTGGACATTTTCACTGTTTCGCCATTGACGGTCGTGGTGACGAACTGGTTGATAGCAACCTTGATGCGTCCGGGGTCGTAACCCAGGATGCGAAGCGCTTCAATCACGTCTGGATATTCGTCGATGTGATCGGCACCGAAGACGTTGATGATCTCGGAGAACGCTCTCTCGTATTTGGTGACATGATAGGCGATATCCGGAAGCCGGTAGCTGGGTTCACCTGTTGATTTGATGAGCACCTTGTCTTTTTCCTGACCAAGTTTCGTTGTCGTGAACCAGACCGCTCCGTCGTAGTTGCTGATGTAGCCAGCTTTATCGAGAGCGTCGATCACCTGTTCATTAGGCGATTTGCCGTTTTGGCCAGTCTGGTAGAGCTTGTGTTCGTTAAAGAAGCTGTCGTGATGGATGTTGAGGCGGTGAAGCGTATTCTTGATGCTGGCGAAAATATATGTTTCGGCAATTTGCTTGAACTCGTCGAGTTGCGAAACTTCTTTGAGTTCGACACCGTGTTTTTCGAACAGTTTGGCTGCGATATCACTGATGTAGTCTCCCTGATAGTGGGTATCGGGGAACGCGATCGCTTCTCCGCAGCATTCGAGGTAGCGCAGTCTGACCGATTCGGCAAGAATGGTCATCTGCCGTCCTGCGTCATTGAAGTAGTACTCTCTGGTGACCTTGTAGCCCTGTGATTCCAGCAGGTTTGCTATGCAGTCGCCGAGTACGCCGCCTCGGCCCCTACCGATGGTCAGCGGTCCGGTAGGATTGGCACTCACATACTCGACAATGGCTGTCTGTCCTTTGCCGGTGCATGTTTTGCCAAACTGGTCGCCTTCATTGAGCACCTGCTCGACGGACTGCATGATAAAGGCGGGGGTCAGATAGAAATTGATGAAGCCGGGACCGGCAATGGTTGTTTTGTCGACGGTTTCAGGTCTGAATTCGAGTTTGGCGCTGATCTCTTCGGCCAGCTGACGCGGGTTTTTCCTGCACTCTTTTGCCAGGGTCAGGGCGATATTGGTTGAAAAGTCACCGAATTGCTTGTTCGACGGTTTTTCAATGGTGATCTCCTTCGGTGGTTCTATTCCTGAAGCCAGCAGGGCCTGCTGTATGGATGCGATCAGATATTCTTGCATGGTTTTTTCTGTATGGATTCGCCGCTCCTGCTGTTGCAGGTTCCGCAAAGTTTTTCGATGATGATGTCCGGGGTGATGGCGGTGAAGTCAGCAACAACGTCAAGCAGTCCGGAGCATTGGCTCATGACTTCCGCCGGATTTGTGGTTGTCAGGGCGACAGCCTGCATGCCTGCGCGGTTGGCGGCTTCAATGCCCGGAAGCGCATCTTCAAAGACAATGCAGTTGGCGGGATCGGCATCGAGCATCTCGGCGACCCGGAGAAACGTTTCAGGGTGAGGCTTGCCATGTTGCACCTGGTGCGATCCGACGACGGCGCTGAAGCGGTCGCGAAGTCCCGGAATACCGAGCGTATAGGCTATGTTTCTTTCTCCGGCACCGGTGCCGACTCCAAGAGCGATGTTCTGTGATGCTGCATGGTCAAGAAACGACTCAAGTCCCGGCATCGGGCACATCGTTTCACGGTACATGACGCGGTACAGAAAATCCTTGAGTTCCGAGAGGCGATCGGCATCTGTTTCGCTGATGTCGGGATCGAGAAAATGGCGCAGGACATCGAGCCCTTTCATCCCTGCGCTTTCGCGCAGATAGCGATCGGGGTCCATTCCCTCCAGTCCCAGGTCCATGAACACTTCGACCCAGGATCGGGCATGCATGTGCATGTTGTCGACCAGGACGCCGTCCATATCAAAAATAAATGCAAATTTTGTGTTGTTCGACACGATAGTGCTTTTCGTAGAATGGTTAATCATGGGCTCTCAGCCAAGCTTCATCGCCTGACGGACCTCCTGCATGGTTGATTCGGCAACGGCCCTTGCGCGTTTTTCTCCGTCTTCAAGGATATCCTGCACAAGGTCGCGCCTTTCGGAGAATTCGCTTCGCTTTTCAAGCATTGGGGCCATTTCTTCGGCAATGGCAGCTGCGCACATTTTTTTGCAGTCCACACATCCCAGCGCCCCGGACCGACAATCCTGCTCTATCGATGCAACCTGTTGGGCGTCTGAAAATTTTCGGTGGTAGCTGAAAATGGTGCACACTTCAGGTCTTCCGGGGTCGTTTTTTCTGACTTTCTGCGTGTCGGTGATGGCCTTGCGGACTTTCTGCATGATCTCTTCCTGCGTATCGGAGAGCAGAATGGTATTGCCGAGTGACTTCGACATTTTAGCTTTGCCGTCAAGCCCCATCAGTCTTGAAAACTTTGTGATTTTTGGCTCAGGCTCGTCAAAGACCGCTACGCCATCAGGAAGGAGGTAGTGCTTGTTGAAGCGGCGTGCGATCTCTCTTGTTATTTCCACATGAGGGATCTGGTCCTCTCCAACGGGCACAAGATTCCCTTTATAGAGCAGGATATCGGCAGCCTGAAGGACAGGGTATCCGAGATGGCCATAGGTCATGGCGTCCATGTTGAGATCTCTGATCTGATCCTTCAGTGTCGGGTTGCGCTCCAGTCGTGAAGAGGTGATGAGCATCGAAAAGAGCAGAAAAAGTTCGGCGTGTTCTTTGACCATGGATTGTCGGAACACAGGACTTTTTTGCGGATCGATCCCGGCAGCAAGCCAGTCGATAACCATATCGACGGCGTTTGCGGCGATATCGTCGGTCTCAAGAGAGGTCGTGAGATTATGGTAGTCTGCAATGAGGAAAAATGTGTCATACACCCGGTTACCGTCAGGGCCTGTTTCGTTCTGGCGGGCAACCCAGTTTTCAAGGGCGCCGGTGTAATGGCCGAGATGCAGTTTCCCGGTCGGGCGCATGCCGCTTAATATTCTTTTATTGCTCATATAAATTCAACGGTTAGAGCCGGATGGGCTGAAAAATGCTGATGCAGCTTGCATATAACGAGGATTATCTTCGTAGTGCTTTGGAAGTTATCACAGTTCAAAGAAAGAAAAAAGCGGTATGTTGAAATTTTGTTTGGTTAAAAGCTGGTGATTGCATTATATTCAATTCCTCCGACATAGATCGTAGAGATCTATACCAAGTTTTGGAGAGTAAGTCCTATACAACGTTCTGTTACCCAACCATGTCAGGTCCGGAAGGAAGCAGCATCCGGTAATAAGAGTGTGTGATATAGTCAGCTTGCTCTCCTTTTTTATTTTCCGGAAAAAATATCATCATCCCATACCATCACAGGAGATACTATGAACAACGAGATCAGAAGGGAAGAGCTGCTCAGGGAACCGGTGAAACATATCGACATCAAGGAACTCAATGTTGTTCCTCTCATCGAGCAGATGGGCAACACCGCTTTTCAGGCACGCAATCTTGCACGGGCGGCATCGATTATGGACAGAATGCAGCGAGATGAAGAGTGTGCGGTTATTCTGACGCTGGCCGGGTCGCTGATCAGCGCCGGTTTGAAACAGGCTATTATCGACATGCTCGACAATAATATGGTTGATGTGATTGTTTCGACAGGAGCGAACATTGTCGATCAGGACTTTTTCGAGGCCCTTGGTTTCAAGCACTATAAAGGTGATCCGTTCGCTGATGACGCGACGCTCCGGGAGATGCACATTGACCGTATCTACGACACCTACATCGACGAGGACGATCTGAGAGTCTGCGACGATACCATGGCGATCATCGCCAATTCCATGAAGCCGGGAGCCTATTCATCGCGCGAGTTTATCATGGAGATGGGTCGCTACATCGAAGACAACAATCTTGATAAAAACTCGATTGTCTATAAAGCATACGAAAAAGGCGTTCCGATTTTTGTTCCGGCATTTTCTGACTGCTCGGCCGGTTTCGGTCTGGTCCATCATCAGTGGAACAATCCCGATCAGCATGTCGCAATCGATTCGGTCAAGGATTTCCGTGAACTGACCCGCGTCAAGATCGTCAATGATAAAACCGGTATTGTGATGCTCGGCGGAGGTGTTCCGAAAAACTTTACGCAGGATATCGTCGTTGCCGCTGAAGTACTCGGCTATGAAGATGTTTCCATGCATACCTATGCCGTGCAGGTAACCGTTGCTGATGAGCGTGACGGCGGTCTTTCGGGTTCAACCCTCAAAGAAGCCAGTTCCTGGGGCAAGGTCGATACCGTGTTCGAACAGATGGTCTTTTCCGAAGCGACCATCGCATTCCCGTTGCTGGCAGGATATGCCTATCACAAGCGTGGCTGGGAAGGCCGCAAGGCTAAAAACTTCAACGCTATGCTTGCTGAAGAGCAGGAACAGGCCGGGAAGCCTTAGTTCGGACGGGAAAGCGTAGCAGGGGCCCCGGTGTTTGGCCATACGGGTTCTTTTATTCAGTCATCTTCGGGTCGGATTCGTGAAAGGCAACAGAATAGTTTACAGGTCTGACCCGCAGATACGTTGCTTGCGCTGGTATACCGGAATGGATGCCGGATCACCCCCGTGATAGAGATGTTTTGATTTCACCGGG